>Ga0114932_10001972_pt1 | contig 22480 bp, 16 predicted proteins | sample 2SBtaG_2_FD_87286 | JGI IMG/M metagenome (GOLD analysis project Ga0114932, IMG submission 87286) | Deep subsurface microbial communities from Kolumbo volcano to uncover new lineages of life (NeLLi) - 2SBTROV12_ACTIVE470 metaG | ecosystem: Environmental > Aquatic > Marine > Volcanic ...
AGAAACTGTTATCGCTCCAATACTTCCGCCAAAAAACCCATCAGAAATATTCTCCCATGTACGACCACCATCTGTTGTTTTCCAAATACCTCCTCCTGCGGCTCCAAAATAATAGAGATTAGGTTTGTTTGGTACGCCTGTTACAGCAGCGCTTCGCCCTCCTCTAAAAGGGCCTATAAGCCTGTATTCTAGAGCATCATATTGGCTTTCGTTAATGTTCTGTGCTTTAACTTGAGTGGGGCTACATAACAATAGAGTTATTGCTATAAATAAGGTTGATAATCGCATGTTAATTATTGGTTTGGTTATGAAGAAATAAATGTAAGAATTAAATATTATTCCTATTGCGTTAAAGACAATTTTAACTAAACATTAAACTTTACTTTTTATACGCCCACTCACTTATCCATTTTGATAACAATGCAACCCAGTTCCCATCATCATTTAAGCAGGGAATAGTTGTAAATTCTTTACCGCCAACTTCATAAAAAATATCTCGCCCTTCCATAGCAATCTCTTCTAGTGTTTCCAAACAATCACTAACAAATGCGGGCGTTACAATTGCCATGTTTTTAACACCTTGGTTTCCTAAGCGTTCAATAGTTCTATCGGTATAAGGTTGCAGCCAAGGATCAAACCCAAGACGCGATTGAAATGATGTTGAATATGTATTTTCTTTAAGCTGAAGTTTTTCTGCTAACAATCGTGTTACTTCATAGCATTGATGTCGATAACAAAACTCATGCGCTTTTGATGGTGTTTTACAACAACTCCCATCAATTTTACAATGCGATTTAGTAACATCCCGCTTTCTTATATGTCGTTCTGGAACTCCGTGATAAGAAAATAATAAATGCTCGTAAGGCTTCTCTTTTAAAGCCTCTCTAATTGAATTAGCAAGAACATCTATATAATCTTCTTTGTTGTAAAATGCAGGCAACGATTCAATTTTAAGATTAGGAAAATATGCTTTACGCTCTTCTTCCGCTAAAACAGTAATCGTTTCTGTTGTAGCCATCGCAAACTGAGGATATAAAGGGATTAATAAAACCTCATCAACACCTTTGTCGGCCAGTTCTTGAAGTCCGTTTTTGATAGTCATACTTCCATAGCGCATTGCTAATGCTATTGGAGTCTCAATTTGTTTTTGAATCTTTTCTTGAAGTCTTTCAGAAATTACAATAAGTGGCGATCCTTCGTCCCACCATATTTTTTTATAAGCTTCGGCTGATGCTTTTGGTCGTGTGTTTAAAATGATGCCTTTAACTAATAAGGTTCTTGCAAGAAGAGGAACGTCAATAACACGTTCGTCCATTAAAAATTCTCCTAAATACTTTTTGACATCTTTGGGTTCAGGACTATCTGGAGAGCCTAGGTTAACTAGTAAAACACCTTTTTTCATATGCTTTTTCAAATCACGAAGATACAGACAAAATATATTTTTTAGGTGTTGTGCCATACTTCTTTTTAAATGCTGAAATAAAATGACTTGCTGTACTGTATCCTACTTTTAAACCTACTTCGTTTACATTATAATTTCCCGACTCTAATAATTTTCTCGCCACTTCCATTTTATACTCAAACAAAAAACCGTACACTGTATCTCCATAAATCTGTTTGAACCCTTCTTTAAGTTTTTTTAAGCTCAAACCAATCTCATCAGCCAATTCCTGTAATCCAGGTGGCTCTGCCATTCTAGAAATAATAATATCTTTTGCTTTTCTAATCTTTATTACATTAGTCTCATCTACTAAAAACGGACATTGCTCAACATTGGCATCTTCACTCCTATTGAAATATAAGCTTAAAAGCTCGTATGCTTTCCCCTTAAAATATAAGTTTTTGATGGATTGATTTAGGTTGTAATTTATCATTTGATTTAAAACAATCGCCATTGAGGGTGTTATTTTACCATCTTTATAATATTTTTTATCCTTATTATCATCACTCAAAAAAGTAATATAGTCTGCCTCTTGAGAAAACAAACCATGAAATCTTTTAATAGAAATTAACACTGTAATAAGCCACGATTTCGAATTTATCTCAAGATGAATCGGTAATTCTCGCTGTGGATTATATAATAGTAATGAGTTTTCTTCAGGAATATCTAATGTATATCTTCCGTTATTGAAATTAAATTTACTTGACCCTTTTAAGCAAAAGTGAAACTGAATATAACAGCTATCTATTTCGCGGTTAAGGGTTTTAATATCTGTAGTGTTGTTTTGATATGTTAAAACACAAAACCCTTCGTCTACTTTTGTTTCTTCAAAAGTTCCTTGAGCGATGTTTTTTATATGCTTATCTATTGGGTCTTTATCCTTCATATCAAGAGGTTATCCTTCCTTATTTCTATCAAAAGTACTGAATTCATTGTAAAAACATGACAAAAATCATTTTCTATTAAAAAATAATTTTAAAAACCCACAAACGATACAAAAAGTTCTTATAGCGATGTTTTTTTTAATTACTGCTACTTAATTTTGTTTTATAAATCCCAATAAAGCAATGAAACAATTTGATATTTCTAGAGGAACATACTTCTACGTTATCGGTTTAAGTTATAAAAAAGCTGATGCAAAGATTAGAGGACGTTTTAGTTTAGATGATACTGCTAAACAAAACTTGTTAAATCAAGCTAAAAATAATGGTGTTGAAAGCTTAATTGTTACTTCAACTTGTAACCGAACAGAAATTTACGGCTTTGCTCAGCATCCGTTTCAGCTAATAAAATTACTGTGTGACAATACAAATGGCACTATAGATGAATTCCAGAAGGTGGCCTATGTGTATAAAAATTCTGATGCTATATCACATATGTTTCGCGTTGGTTCTGGTTTAGACAGTCAAATTCTTGGTGACTTTGAAATCATTGGTCAATTAAAAAACGCTGCGGTTTGCTCAAAAAAAGCTGGCATGCTCAATCCGTTTTTAGAACGCTTAGTAAATTCTGTGATACAGGCTAGCAAACGTATTAAAACCGAAACTGAGATTTCATCAGGTGCAACATCTGTGTCTTTTGCTTCAGTGCAATACATTTTTAATACGGTTAAAAATATTTCAGCTAAAAATATCCTACTTTTCGGTACAGGTAAAATTGGTAGAAACACTTGTGAAAATTTGGTTAAGCATACCAAAAACGATCGTATTACTTTAATTAATCGCACAAAAAATAAAGCCGAAAAAATTGCTGGAAAATTCAATCTTTTTGTAAAAGATTATGCTAATTTACAAGAAGAAATTAATGCTTCAGATGTTTTAATTGTTGCTACTGGAGCACAAAACCCTACAATAGACAAACACCTCATTCAAAATACTAAACCGCTTTTAATTTTAGATTTATCTATTCCTGAAAATGTAAATGAAAATGTTAAAGAGCTTAAGAATGTTTCTCTAGTTCACCTTGACCGCTTATCACAAATTACAGATGAAACTTTAGAGAATAGAAAAGCACAAATTCCATTTGCAGAAAGTATTATTGAAGACGTAAAGGCAGAATTTAATAGTTGGTTAGAAACTCGGAAATTTGCACCTACTATTAAAGCTTTTAAGGATAAGTTGAACAATTTTAAAATTGCAGAGTTAGACATACAACGCAAAAAAATGTCTAATTTTAATGAAGTACAAGCAGAATTAATTAGCAATAATATTATTCAAAAAATCACCAATCATTTTGCTCATCATCTAAAGGATGAAACTATTCCAACAAACGAAAGTCTAGAGCTAATTAAAAAAGTGTTTCATTTAGAAACTTCAAAACATGTCTAAAATTATTAGAATTGGTACTCGCGATAGTGAATTAGCACTATGGCAAGCAAATGCTGTACAACAAATGTTGGAAAAACTTGGTCACAAGTCCAAGTTAATTCCTGTAAAATCAACTGGCGATCTTGTTTTAAACAAACCTTTATACGAACTAGGCATTACCGGGATTTTTACACGTACCTTAGACATTGCAATGCTTAATAACGATATAGACATTGCAGTACATTCCCTAAAAGATGTGCCAACTGTTTTACCAAAAGGCATTATACAAGCAGCGGTTTTAAAACGAGGAAACATAAGAGATACACTGGTTTTTAAAAATAATGAAGAATTTTTGTCTCAAAAAGACGCTATTATTGCAACTGGTAGTTTAAGGCGTAAAGCACAATGGCTAAATCGATATCCAACGCATACTCTTGTAGATTTAAGAGGCAATATAAATACCCGCTTACATAAACTAGAAGACAACAATTGGAATGGTGCTATTTTTGCTGCTGCTGGTTTAGGCCGTATTGGATTACGACCACAAAATGCCATCAATTTAGATTGGATGATCCCTGCGCCTGCTCAGGGTGCTGTTTTGATTACTGCCCTAGCAGAAGACGAAGAAACTAGAGCGATTTGTGCCGAAATAAACCATAAAGAAACTGAAATTTGCACAACTATTGAGCGCGAATTTTTAAATCGTTTAGAAGGTGGTTGTACTGCTCCAATTGGTGCCATTGCATATATTAAAGACGAGCAGGTTTTGTTTCAAGGTGTTTTATTATGTAAAGATGGTAGTAAAAAAATTGAAGTATCAAGAACTGAGAAATTGGGTGAACATCACGACATAGCTGCCTTTTGTGCCAACTATGTAATTGAACGTGGTGGTAAACGCATGATGGATGATTTAAAAGCAGTTGATAAAAAGGCGAATATCTATTCCACAAAAACACTATCTAAAGCTCAACAGAAATTGTTTCATGAGGGCATTAAGGTAAATAGTTCAGATTTTATTCAAATTAACACCAATAGAATAAAACCAATTATTTTAAAATCTGAAATCAGGAATGTAATCATAACCAGTAAAAATGCGGTAGAGGCATTAATTACTAATATTCCTGCAAAAGAATTAAATTTTAAAAATATCTATTGTGTCGGCAGACGCACAAAACGATTAATAGAACAAAAAATTGGCAAGGTGAAGCATTCTGAAAAGAACGCTAAAAAATTGGCCGAATACCTTGTAGAGTATATTGAAGGCACGGAAGTTACTTATTTTTGTAGCGATTTGCGTTTGGATGATTTACCAAATATTCTATCTGAGAATAACATCACCGTAAACGAAGTTGAAGCTTATAGTACAAAATTTGCTTCAGAAAAAATTGATGACAACGTGGAAGGTATCATGTTTTACAGCCCATCCACAGTAAAAAGTTATTTATTAGAAAATCAAGCAGATAAAATTGCGTTTTGTATAGGTGAAAGTACCGCTGCTGAAGCAAAAAAACGTTTTAAGGATGTAAGAGTTGCTAAAGTACCAACTGTGGAAAGTGTTATAGAATTAGTGAATTTGAATTATGTATAAAATAAACGTCATTACGAGGAACGAAGATTAGCTTGCACTGAGCGCAGTGGAAGTGTGGTAATCTCACACTCATTAAACTGATTGCCCTAGCAAACAAGTTGTTGCTTCGTAATGACACTAAAAAATTGAAGTATAATTAAAAAGATTCCCGCCTTCGCGGGAAATGTTATGATAAAGAACAATTTATTTTTAAGAGCTTTAAAAGGCGAAGCCGTTAATCGTCCTCCTGTTTGGATGATGCGTCAAGCAGGACGTTATTTGCCTGAGTTTATTGAAATACGTGAGAAATACGATTTCTTTACGCGCTGTCGTACACCAGAACTAGCAAGTGAAATTACAGTACAACCTATTCGTCGTTTTGGTATGGATGCAGCCATTTTATTTAGTGATATTTTGGTTATTCCTCAAGCTATGAATATTGAAGTACAAATGAAACCTGATTTTGGACCTTATTTGCCAAACCCTGTTCGTTCTCAAAAAGATGTTGATAATGTAATAGTTCCCGATGTTACTGTAGAATTGGATTACGTGATGCAGGCTATTAAAGCAACAAAAGGATTACTAAATAACGAAGTGCCTTTAATTGGTTTTGCAGGTTCTCCCTGGACTATTTTATGTTATTGTGTACAAGGTCAAGGCTCTAAAACCTTTGATAAAGCAAAAGCCTTTTGTTTTACAAACCCTATTGCAGCACACCAACTGTTGCAAAAAATTACTGATACCACTATTGCTTATTTAAAAGCAAAAGTGAAAGCTGGTGTCGATGTTGTTCAAATATTTGATTCTTGGGGAGGCATGTTATCTCCTATAGATTATCAAGAATTTTCATGGCAATATATCAACCAAATTATTGAAGCCTTGAAAGATGATGCGCCAGTAATTGCCTTCGGAAAAGGATGTTGGTTTGCACTCCACGATATGGCAAAAAGTAATGCTAGTGCATTAGGCATAGACTGGACTATAACTGCACAAAATGCGCGCTATTTAACAGGCGGAAATATGACGCTTCAAGGTAATTTCGATCCTTCTCGTTTGCTCTCTCCTCCTGCTGAAATAAAGAAAATGGTAACACAAATGATTACTGATTTTGGTAAAGACAAATATATCGTAAATTTAGGTCATGGTATTTTGCCTAATATTCCATTAGACAATGCTAAAGCATTTATTGATGCCGTAAAGGAATACAATGTTTAAACACGTATATAATGGAATAAAGGCTTATACTAGTGCTTTTGAATTAATTTCAAAACTCAAATTATGGCGTTATTTTTTTATCCCAATAGCTATTAGTGTAATAACTGCTGCTGTTATTGGAGTTTCTGCTTATATATTCTCAGATAATATTGTTGATTTTTTGTCAAGTATTGTTCCATGGAATATTGATAACGAATGGGTAACTGGCATATTGAGGTTTGTTTTTGCTATTTTCATAATAGGAATTAGTTTAATTCTTTATAAGCATATTATCATGGCTTTGTCTGCACCTTTTATGAGTCCCGTATCTGAAAAAATAGAAATACATCTTTTAAATAAAAATCACATTCATAGAAACACTTCTTTTCATCAGCAATTATGGCGAGGTATTCGCATAAACATTAGAAACTTGTTTATGGAGCTTTGGTTAACAGTAGTTATATTATTAGTAAGTTTAATTCCATTAATTGGTTGGTTTACTTCTATCCTTTTATTTGTTATACAAGCTTATTACGCAGGGTTTGGCAATATGGATTATACTTTAGAACGTCATTTTAATTACAAAAAAAGTGTGTCTTTTGTTAGGAGACATCGTGGTATTGCAATTGGTAATGAAATTGTGTTCATGCTTTTTTTATTAATTCCTGTTGTTGGTATAATCCTAGTTTTACCTTTATCCGTAACTGCTGCATCAATCATTACACTTAAAGTTTTGAGTGTTGAGAAACAAATTCATTAAAATAAATGAAAGCAAAGTTTTACCAATACATACAACATTTACAAGATACGATCACTTCAAAACTAGAAACCGTAGATAGCAATGCAAAGTTTCGTGAGGATCTTTGGGAGCGTCCTGATACTTCGACAGGGCTCAGCACAGGAGGCGGAGGAGGAAGAACACGAGTGATAGAAAATGGTACTGTTTTTGAAAAAGGTGGTGTCAATATTTCGGCTGTACATGGTAAATTACCCGAAAGCATGCAAAAACATTTTAATGTAAAAAATGCTGATTTTTTTGCCTGTGGATTAAGCTTAGTATTACATCCTAAAAGTCCAATGGTGCCAACAGTACACGCAAATTGGCGCTATTTTGAAATGTATGATGAACAAGGTAATATTGTTGATAGCTGGTTTGGTGGCGGGCAAGACCTAACACCCTATTATTTGTTTGAAGATGATGTAAAACACTTTCATCAAACTTGTAAAACAGCTTGCGATAAACATAATGAAACGTTTTATCCAAAATACAAAGACCACTGTGATACTTATTTTTACAACTCCCATCGTAATGAAGCACGAGGAATTGGTGGTTTGTTTTTTGATTATTGCAAAGCTTCCGATGATATGACTATGGAAAATTGGTATAACTTTGTAACTGAAGTTGGTAATAGTTTCCTTGATGCTTATATTCCAATTGTTGAAAAGCGAAAAAGTTTACCTTACTCTGAAGCACATAGAACTTGGCAAGAAATTCGTCGTGGACGTTATGTAGAGTTTAATTTGGTTCATGATAAAGGGACTCTTTTCGGACTTAAAACCAATGGAAGAATAGAAAGTATTTTAATGAGTTTACCACCTCATGTACAATGGCAATACAATCACACTCCTAAACAAGGAAGTGATGAAGAAAAATTAATTGAAGTTCTCAAAAATCCAATTGATTGGATTGATAAATAAATTAAATGTCCGGTTGACCGCAGTCGAAACCTATCAAAAAATATAAATTATTTTATTATGTTCCCTTTACGAAGAAATAGACGATTAAGAACAAATGAAGCCATACGCTCATTAGTTCGTGAAACCATAATCACACCCAACGATTTTTTAGTGCCGCTTTTTGTAGTTGAAGGTAAAGGTGTAAAAGAAGAAATTGCGTCCATGCCAAATTATTTTCGCTTTAGTTTAGATTTATTGCAAAACGAAGTGAAGACACTTTGGTCGCTTGGATTAAAATCGGTTTTACTATTTGTGAAAGTCCCTGAAAATTTAAAAGATAATGCTGGAAAAGAAGCGCTAAACCCAAACGGATTAATGCAACGTGCTATTAAAACTGTAAAAAATGTATGTCCAGATATGTTAGTTATGACTGATGTTGCACTAGATCCATATTCTATTTACGGTCATGATGGTATTGTTGAAAACGGAAACATTATCAATGACGACACTGCTGAATTTTTAGCAGAAATGAGCATTTCTCATGCACAAGTAGGCGCCAATTTTGTAGCTCCAAGCGATATGATGGATGGTCGTATTCTTACCATTCGTGAAGCTTTAGAAGATGAAGGCTTTACAGATACTGGCATCATGAGTTATTCGGCTAAATATGCATCTGCTTTTTATGGGCCTTTTAGAGATGCCTTAGATTCTGCTCCTGTAGATTTAGCCAATATTCCTAAGGATAAAAAAACCTATCAAATGGATTTTGCTAATCGTTATGAAGCCCTTCGTGAGACTGAAATGGATATTGATGAAGGCGCAGACATCGTTATGGTTAAACCAGGAATGGCTTACTTGGATATTGTAAGAGATGTAAAAAACGAATTTGATGTGCCTGTTGCTGTTTATCAAGTAAGTGGTGAATATGCTATGATTAAAGCTGCTGCCGAAAAAGGATGGTTAAACCACGACCAAATTATGATGGAAACTACCATGGCATTTAAACGTGCTGGAGCTGATATAATAGCCAGTTACTTTGCAAAGGATGTTGTTAAGTTGCTCAATCTATAAACAAGAATATTATTTTACCAATAATTTTGTCATCCTGAGCGCAGTCGAAGGGTTGCTAAAGATATTGTAAAATTGATTTCTTAACTTTCAAGATAATTTTTATCTTGAAAAATGTTTAAGAATTTCTTTTTAGTATTTACTTATTTCCTGTTATTTTCACAATTTACAACTGCTCAATTACAGTATACTATACCTGAATCTGTTGGGTTAGATTCTAGTTACATTAATGTAAAAGTAGATTCTATAATGACGCTTGGTATAAGAGAACAAGCGTTCCCTGGAGCGCAACTATTGGTCGCCAAAAAAGGCAATATCATTTTCCATCAAGCTTATGGATATCACACTTTCGACAGCATACAAAAAGTGGGGTTAGACGACATTTATGATCTCGCTTCCGTTACCAAAATTACAGGTCCATTACCTGCGCTAATGAAATTATATGATGAAGGTAAACTAGATTTAGACGCTCCATTTAGTAGGTATTGGACATCTTGGAAACATAGAAAAGACAAAAAAGACATAACGCTTCGAGAGCTATTAGCACACCAATCTGGAATGCAGCCCTATATTGTATTTTTAAATGAAGTTCTTAAAAATGGGAAACTAAAAAGACGTTTTGTAAGAACGGTGTCTAGTAAACGGTTTTCAAAACAAGCGTATACAAACATCTACATCAATAACCGTTTCAAGAAAAAGGTGTTTCGAAAAATAAAGCACTCCAAAGTAAGTGATGATAAAATTTATAAATACTCAGGATTAGCCTCTTTAATTTATCCGCAACTCATTGAAAACATTACAGGAGAGTCGTACACTACATATCTTCAAAATTCCTTTTATAAACCTTTAGGTTGTGAAACATTAGGATATCTTCCAACATTAAAAGGCTTTAATAATGCTATTGTTCCAACTGAATATGATTCTATCTTCAGAAAAACGCTAACCAAGGGTTGGGTTCATGATGAAAATGCAGCACTTCTTGGTGGTGTTTCTGGAAATGCTGGGTTGTTTGGTACAGCAAAAGACCTTGCCATATTAATGCAAATGTATATGCAAAAAGGCGTTTATGATGGTAAACGATATATTAAGGAAACAACGCTCAATGAATTTACTAAAATTCAATATCCAGATAATAATAATCGTCGTGGCTTAGGGTTTGACAAGCCATTAATTGGAAATGATACGCTAAGCATAAAAGAAGCGTATCCTGCGCCTGAAGTAAGTCCTGAAAGTTTTGGACATGCTGGTTTTACAGGCACTTTTGTTTGGGCAGACCCTGAAAACGATCTGGTTTTTATATTTCTATCAAATAGAGTATATCCAACGCGAACACATCGAAATATTTACAATTTAAATATTCGTCCTACCTTACAGCAAGTGTTCTATATCGCTTCGAAAAGGCAGAATTAATTCGCAAATAATTAGTATTTTAGAGCTTTAAAAGTACTTCATGAGCTTACTCATTTTTTTTGCATTCATTTCTATTTTTGTATCCTTCTTGTGCTCCATTTTGGAGGCAGTTTTGCTAAGTGTTTCTCCAACCTTTATAACCATTAAAAAGAAAGAAGGAAAAGCGTTTGCAAACACACTTGAAATTATTAAAAAAGATGTGGATAAGCCACTCATTGCTATTCTTACTTTAAATACGATTGCACATACTGTTGGTGCCATTTTGGTAGGTGTACAAGCCGAAAAAGTCTTTGGAAATGGCGATAATTCAATTATGATTGTTTCTGCTTTAATGACACTTTTAATTTTAGTGATTTCAGAAATTATTCCTAAAACTATTGGCGCAACATATTGGAAACAACTCGCAGGAATTTCTACAAGCATTTTAAAAGTATTAATATTTTTCTTTACATGGACTGGAATTATTTGGATACTGCAACGCGTTACCAGTCTCTTTGGAAAAGGTGCTCATGGTAGCGTTTTAAGTAGAGAAGATTTTCATGCCATGACCGATATTGCACATGAAGAAGGTGTTTTTAAAGAATCTGAAAGTGTTATTATTAAAAATCTCATCAACTTTAAAGAAGTTCGTGTTAAGGACGTTATGACACCTCGAACCGTTATGAAAATCGCTTCAGAAAACATGAAAATAAAAACGTTTTATGATGAAAATCCGAACTTGAAGTTTTCTAGAATTCCTATCTATAGAAAAAATACGGATGATATTTCAGGCTACTTTTTAAAAGACAGTTTACTTGAAAGTATCATTAAAGGAAATGGTGATAAAACCCTAAAATTTATTCAACGAGAATTGTTGGTTACCACACGGAATTTACCCATTCCTGAATTGTTTGAAACTTTAATCGCTAAACGTGAACATATTGCTTTGGTAGTTGACGAATATGGCTCGGTAAGTGGCTTAGTAACTCAAGAAGATGTTATTGAAACCCTTCTAGGTTTAGAGATTATGGACGAAAGCGATAATGTAGCCGATTTACAACTATTAGCAAGAAAAAGCTGGGAAACAAGAGCAAAACGATTGGGGATAATTGAAGAAAAAAAATCTGATGATTAATGGCAAATTGTACTATTAATACACCACTTGGAGTGGCAAAAATAATTGGTGATGAAGATGGTGTTTCTTCGGTTACGATTTTAAATTCAAATGAAATCATATCAGATATTATTCCCGAAGAACTTCAGGATTGTGTATATCAGCTTCAAGAGTATTTTCAAAACAACCGAGATTCTTTCAATTTAAAATTGAATCCTCAAGGTACCGCTTTTCAAAAAACAATTTGGCAGATTTTACAAACTATTCCATTTGGCAAAACACTGTCTTATCTGGAATTATCCAAACAATTTGGCGATATAAAAGCCATTCGTGCTGTGGCAAGTGCAAATGGGAAAAACCCCTTATGGATTATTGTGCCTTGTCATCGTGTTATTGGAAGCGATGGTAGTTTAACGGGATACGCTGGAGGATTACATAGAAAACAATGGCTATTAGAACACGAAAGTCCTTATAAACAGCAATCCCTATTTTAGTTAAAAAATGATTTTTTGATTCTTTTAAAAAAGAAAAATGACAAACTATTTATTTTCATATATTTAATTCAACAAAACACAAATAATGAAACTCTTAAAATTTTTCTTTTCACTAGTGCTAACCATTGCTGTTTTTTACGGCCTCAATACAAAGTTAGGCTCAATTCCTCCAATCGGGAAGTTTCTATATCCATCCCAAGGTGTTTGGCAAAACGAAACCAATGAATCTACAACAGGTGATATTCAAATTGACGGCCTTTTAGATAAGGTTACTGTACATTATGACGAACATCTAATTCCGCATTTATTTGCTCAAAATAATCTGGACTTATACAAAGCGCAAGGGTATATAACTGCGAAACATAGATTGTGGCAAATGGAATTTCAAACACATGCTTCGGCTGGACGATTATCTGAAATTATTGGAGAAAAAGCCTTGAATTACGATCGGCAAGAGCGCAGAAGAGGTATGGGTTTTGGTGCCGATAATGCCGTAGAAAAAATGCAAGAAGATCCTGAGGTTGTTTCTTTTTTAGATACTTACAGAGATGGCGTTAACAGCTACATTACACAGTTACAACCCAAAGATTATCCTGTTGAATATAAGTTATTAGACTACCAGCCTGAACTTTGGACCACAAAAAAAACAGCCTTATTACTTATGTATATGACTAAAATGCTAGCTGGAGGTGATTCTGATTTAGAATATACCAATGCCTTACGTTTACTTGGTAATGATCGTTTTGATTTTCTATATCCTGATTTTTTTGATATCAATGACCCTGTAATTCCTAAAGAACACGATTGGTCAACTTTAGAGAATGCTGAACAAACTCCAATTCCAGAAAGCATAATCCCTTTGGATTCCATAGCTGAAACAATGGATAAACCGCATCCGAATAATGGTAGTAACAATTGGGCAGTCTCTGGATATAAATCATATTCTGGTCATCCTATTCTAGCAAATGACCCGCACTTAGGGCTCAACTTACCATCCATTTGGTTTGTGATGCAACTCACAACACCAGAACATAATGCTTTTGGAGCCACACTCCCAGGGGCTTTGGGTGTAATCTCTGGATTTAATAAATACATCTCTTGGGGAGAAACCAATGCGACTCGAGATGTTTTAGATTGGTATAAAATTGAATTTAAAGATGACACAAGAGCACAATATAAATATGGCGACCAATGGAAAAACACTTCTGTTCGTGTAGAAGAAATTAAAATCAGGAATCAGGAATCATATTTAGATTCTGTGGTTTACACACATTATGGTCCGGTAAGTTATGATAAAAATTTTAAAGGTAAGGGCAACAAAGTGGGCTATGCCATGAAATGGGTAGGTCATATTGGTGGTAATAATCAACGAACCTTTTTAAATTTAAACTACGCTAAAAATTATGAAGATTATCTTAACGCACTAAAGTATTATGTTGCACCTGCTCAAAATTTTGTGTTTGCTTCTACTGAAGGTGATATTGCCATTTGGATACAAGGACTATTCCCTAATAAATGGAAAGGTCAGGGAAAATTTTTAATGGATGGTAGTAATCCTGATAATGATTGGCAAAGTTTTATTCCTCAAGAAAATAATGCACATACTAAAAACCCCGAACGTGGTTTTGTGAGTTCTGCAAACCAACATCCAGTGGACGAGTCCTATCCTTATTATGTTTTTAATGATGGGTACGAAACTTATAGAAATAGGGTAATCAATGATTTTTTCCGTTCAAAAGACAAATTTAACATCCAAGATTTTAAAGATTTACAAAACAATAATTTCAATCTTAAAGCTTCAGAGTTATTGCCTTATGTTTTTGAGCAAATGGATGCTTCAGCCTTAACTGCTGAAGAAAATGAAATCTATAACCAAATCAAATCTTGGGATTTTTACAGTAGCATAAACCAAGAAGCACCAAGTATTTGGGATTCGTGGTGGCATAAATTATTCTACTTAACTTGGGATGAATTTGATGTTGAAAATTTGGCACTAGACAAGCCTTTTACTTATCAAACTATTTATATGCTTAAAAATTATCCGCAAGATAAATTTATGGATATTAAAGACACTCCAAAAAAAGAGACTGCTAAAGATTTATTTTTAATCACTTTTAAGGAAACTGCTAAAGATTTAATTAACTGGAAAGCTGAACATGGTAAATATATCTGGAAGGATTATAAAGCTACATTTGCAGGACATTTACTTCAAGGCTTACCTGCCTTTTCAAGGTTTAATATCGCAATAGGTGGTGATAGTAATACCGTAAATGCAGCTTCAAAAAATCATGGCCCTTCATGGCGAATGATTGTAGAAATGACATCACCTCCAACGGCTTTAGGTATTTATCCTGGAGGGCAATCTGGAAATCCTGGAAGTAAATACTATGACAATTTTATTGATGAATGGGCTGCTGGCAAATACTATAAATTACTATTCATGCAAGACTCAAATAATACTAAAGGCATCATTGCAACTCAAACCTTAATACCAAACCCATGAACAAAAATAGTATCAACTTTATAGCAACTATCATATTTGCACTTATACTCTCACAATTTTTATCGTGGTGGTCCATAATGTTAACTGCATTTTTAACTGCATTTTTAATTCCACTAAAAAAATCCACTGTATTTATTATGCCCTTTTTAGCCATAGCATTATTATGGATAATTCAATCTTGGTTATTGAGTAGTGCTAATGATTATATTTTAGCAAAAAAAATAGCTACCCTTTTGCCTTTAGGCGGAAACCCTTTTGTACTCATGTTAGTTACAGGAATCATTGGAGGTTTAGCAGCAGGCATTGCAGCAATTTTTGGAAAACAATGTCAGATTTTATTTGGAAATAAAAACAAATGATTAGTAAACTCCATTTAGAAAATATCTTATTTCTGGATATAGAAACTGTTCCAGAAGTACAGCATTTTTCTGAATTGGATCCAACCAAACAAGAACTCTGGGAACTTAAATCTAAGTATCAAAGAAAAGACGACTTTACAGCTGAAGAATTTTACGAACGTGCAGGTATTTGGGCTGAGTTTGGTAAAATAATATGCATTTCTGTAGGTTATTTTTCTTTTAAAGGAGATATAAGAACGTTTAGAATCACCTCTTTTTATGGTGCTGAAATTACACTTTTAAAAGACTTCAAAAATTTATTGATTTCGCATTTTAGTCAAGCTAAACACTTGTTGTGTGCTCATAATGGCAAGGAGTTTGATTTTCCATATATAGCACGACGTATGATAATTAATAATATTGAATTACCATACAAACTCAATCTTTTTGGGAAAAAACCTTGGGAAGTACCTCATTTAGACACTTTAGATTTATGGAAGTTTGGTGACTATAAAAACTACACTTCTCTAAAACTTTTAACAAATGTGCTCGGAATCCCTTCGCCAAAAGATGATATTGATGGCAGTGAAGTCTATCGAGTTTATTACGAGGAAAAAGAGATAGATAGAATTATTACCTATTGTGAAAAAGACACCATTGCAGTTGCTCAAATTTTCTTAAGGTTACGAGGTGATACCCTTCTTCATGATAGTGAAGTTATACACCTATAAAAAAAGTCCAAATTTAAAATCTGGACTTTTTGTTTATTCAAACTAATTCGTTAATTATTCTTTAATAAATCGTTTAGTTATTCTTCTGCTATCTGCATTGAATTTAATTTGATATACAGCCGATTCTAATGCATTAACATCTATTTGTTTGTTAACTACCTTTCCTTTAGCAACCATTTGTCCTAACATGTTATAAACTTCATAACTTATGTTAGAAAAGCTCGTTCTAATGTTTAGGAAATTACCTTTAACAGGATTAGGATAAAGTTTTATCTCAGTAAAATCATCATTCTCAATTCTACTATCAACACCCTTTTTAGCTAAAGATCCTATACAAAAAACAGTTGCTTCAGATGATCCAAAACTACCACCAGAAACTATTGTTCCTAAAGAACCTGTTAATGTATATGAACCATTACCGTAAGAACAGCATATACCATCTCCATACGAATCGGTAATTGTAAATGTATAGTTTCCAGCTGCTAAACCTGTAAATGTTCTGGTTACAGTAGAGCCATCTGGATTTGCTGTACTGTAATTTGCTGAATCAATGGTTACTCCTGAAACATTTTTAAGCGTCCATCCGGTTTCTTCAGGATAATTATCAAGCGTTATGCTTAAGGTTACATCTCCTGTGTTACAACTAGGGGTTGAGCCTCCTTCTGTTAAACTCATATCATCAATAGCAATATCAGCTTGCCAAGTGCTTCCAGTAACCCTGTTAAAGCGTAATTGAATACTTCCTCCTACATAAGCAGAAAGATCAATACTTGCACTTAACCACGAATTTCCTTTATTACCAGATTGGCTCCAAATACTTGTCCATGTAGCACCATTGTCCTCACTTATTTCTAAATCTATAGTTCCCATATTGGTAGATCCATACATGTGGTATTTGAAACTAAATGTAGCCTGAGATAATGCACTTAAATCAAAACAAGGTGAGTTAATTATTGCTCGCTTATTAGGATAGCCTGTACCATTTCCAGATGCTTCTACATAAATGTAATAACTGCCTTGTGAAGCACTAGAAGGCCCTGTGCCATTAGATGGAGTTCCATTAGCGTCTATAGTCCAGTTAATATCATCAGCTGATGATTGTGTCCATGCTCCTAAAGTGTTTTCAAAACCTTCGCTATAAGGAAAAGTACTTATCCCTCCTGAGCATCCCGTTGAAGGCTGTGTAACTGTAACTGTTCTTATAACCTGAGTTGCTGTATTTCCTGCTGTATCACTTACATTATACGTTACCACATAAGTACCTACTACATTTGTATTTACTGTACTACCACCAATCACAATACTTGCTGTGATATCACCATCAATATTGTCAGTAGCTGTTGCCCCTTGTTCTGTATAAGTGTCTCCTACATTTAAATTAATTGTTGAAGCTCCTACCAAAGTAATTACTGGTGCTGTAGTATCAGCTACTACATTAACTGTTCTTGTAACTTGGGTTGCTGTATTTCCTGCAGCATCACTTACATTATAAGTTATTACATAAATCCCTGCAATATTTGTATTTACAACATCGCCTCCTATAACAATATTTGCCGTAATATCTCCGTCAATATTATCTGTTGCGGTTGCGCCTTGTTCTGTATAAGTATCACCAACATTTAAGTTTATTATAGATGCACCCACTAAAATAATTACTGGGACTGTGGTGTCTGGATCTATCGTAACTGTTCTTGTAACTTGAGTTGCTGTATTTCCAGCAGCATCACTTACATTGTAATTTACTAAATAAGTGCCTGCAATCGACGTATTAACAGAACCTGTAATTACTATACTTGCTGTAATATCTCCATCGATATTGTCTGTAGCTGTTGCTCCTTGTTCAGTATATATGCCTCCAATATTTACATTAACTGTTGAAGCGCCTAATAAGGTTATCACAGGTATTGTAGTGTCTGGATTTATGGTGATTGTTCTTATAACTTGAGCAGCAGCATTACCTGCCACATCGCTTACATTATATGTTACTACATAAGTGCCTGCTACATTTGTATTTACAACATCACCCGCAATTACAATACTTGCTGTAATATCTCCATCTATATTATCTGAAGCTGTTGCGCCTTGCTCTGTATAGGTGTCTCCTATATTTAAGGTAATAGTTGAAGCACCTACTAAGGTAATGATTGGAGCAACGGTATCTGCTACTACATTAACAGTTCTTGTAACTTGGGTTGCTGTATTTCCTGCCGAATCACTTACATTATAAGTTACCACATAAGTGCCTGCCACATTTGTATTTACAACATCCCCTCCAATTACAATATTTGCAGTAATGTCTCCATCTATATTATCAACAGCTGTTGCGCCTTGCTCTGTGTAAGTATCACCAACATTTAAGTGTATTGGTGATAACCCTACTAAAGTAATTACTGGTGCTGTAGTATCTGGACTAGAGCTTTGTATAACAACCGTATAGTCTTCAACTTCTCCATAAGTAAAGGTTTCACAAGATGTTGGAATCCCATTATACTTCATTGATACTCTCATTGTTGTAGCACTTTGAACTGCTCCAGATGGTATTGTAAAGTTTCCACTTACTGGTGTGTTTTTTGTTCTTGCTTGTGTCCAAACCTGCTCTCCAGCATCAGTAAAGTCTCCATCTCTATTATAATCAATCCAAACCGAGTACCCCTCGTTATATACAGTTCCATTCCAAGTCGGTGTTACTGTTATTGTGTATTGACTCCCTTTGGTTAAAGTTGTTGAAATATTAGTGAAATCTGTATAAAATTGTCCTCCAGAAGCATTATCAATGGTGTTTAATTGCACACGTCCTATAAATTCATCATTAATATTTGTGCTTGCTGATGTACAATAATTTAATTGCACATCTGTAGTTGTAAAGTTAATTGAACTGCTATAAGCTGATGTTGAATTGTCTGGACATTTACTTCTTACTTGCGCTTCATATTGAGTTAAAGAGCTTAATCCTGAAAGTACAGATGATATTCCATTTACCGAAACGGTTGTCCAAGTCGCAGCACCAACTTGTCTATATTGTAAGTCAAAAGATGCCCCAGAAACTGCATCCCAACTTAAAGTTGCTGAGTTTGGTCCAATACTCGAAGCTGCCAATCCAGTTGGAACTGTAGCATTACAAACTACTTGTCCAGCTATTGTAAAATCTGTATTTGAAATATCAAGGAAAATATTATTTGAACCTTTAACCATAATTCTATTTTGTGTCCCTTGATTATTTGGCACAACAATATCTTGAGAACCATCATTAGGAACTCCGGAAGCTAATGCTATAGTATATGTATCACCTCCATCTATAGATAAGAAGATATCAACGTTTGAAGTATTTATACCGTTCCCTGTAGTTCCTGCAACATCCCAAGTAACTGTTTGAGTAGTTCCAGCATTCCAGGTTATATTAGTATTTGGAGAACTCACTAAAAATGGTCCTGCTGTTCCATTTACAGTTACAATCATATCATCACTATTGTTATTAGCACCTCCAGCAACATTATCTCTAACAGTAAACCTGAAATTTAAGGCCCTTGCTACATTGGGAACAGCCTCCCACTGCCAAGATGTTGCTCCGGTTTTTATTGTTGATAGCCTTGGAAAATATCGTTTATTATCAATCGTAGGATTATAAGTTCTAAATGCAACTCCAGTAGTTGCTGTTACACTAGGATAGGTTGTAGAAGCATTATTCTCATCCATTTGTTCCCAACAATAGGTTAATGCATCACCTGTATTAGCGTCAGATCCCGTACCTGTTAAAACAAAAGGTGTTCCTTTTGGAATTGTATAATTTAATCCAGCGTTTGCTGCTGGAACTGCATTTCCTGTATTTGTGTTTGTTTGGCAACTCGTGCTCTTTACATAATCTGTTATTTGCTGAATAGAAATTGCATGAAAATATGGGTCTACATTAGATTGAACATCTGTTGCTCCTGTAATACCTGCATAACTCATTATCGTAGAACCACTTCCGGGTTCTACTTGCGCTATTCCCGCTCCTTCGCTAGTATGGGTAAAGGTATGACGCCCTCCAAATTGATGTCCCATCTCATGTGCAACATAATCAACATCAAAGAAATCTCCTTCTGGAACTGTATGAGAAGTGTAACCACTTCCTTTTTGATTATTTACACAAACACATCCTATACATCCAGCATTTCCATTATTTGATCCATTGTGTACTAGATGTCCAATATCATAATTAGCTTCACCAATAACATTGCTTAAAGTAGATTGTAATTGGCTGTTTAAACTATTAGTGTAAGGGTCTAATCCAGAATTAGTATAAATTACAGCATCAGTATTTGCAATCAATACCATAGTTACATTAAAATCGGTTTCAAAAATACCATTAACTCTAGTCATAGTTGCATTAATAGCAGCTAACGCTAAAGCTTTAGTTCCTCCGTGATAAGCCGTATATTCTCCAGTTGCAGACATTGCCAATCTATAAGTTCGCAATGTAGCATCATCAGCATTTCTTAAATTAAAATTATCACCTGAAATGCTTTTACTCACTATTTCTGTTATCGAACATTCAAAATCATTAAACGTTGCTTTTTTATCTGCTCTTTTGTAAACGGTATATCCTTTGCCATCATAAGTATAAGGCTCTATAAAGGACGCAGGTCTAGTTGCTGATAATGTCATACTTTGCAATCCTAAGGGAGAAATACTAAATCTAATTCTTGCTGTTGGGTCTTCAACGCCTTGTCCCGCATATGACTTAATATTAGGATACTTTGCCATAAGGTCTGGATGCATTACAGGTGCTTCCATCACTCTAAAATGTTCTAATACTCCTTCAGAATTAGGAAAAGCAATTATTAAATTAGAATCTCCAAAAAATTTACCTCGCATTGGTGCATTTTCTAATACTGCACTCATAGCTTGGATATTTAAGCTATATGTTTGTGTCTTTGGTAAATTTTCTTTTGTTGGTTTTATTTTAGTATTATTTACTGGCATTTCTTTTTGCCAAAATGATTTGCTTTGAGAAAAAGCAAAAGTAACGCTCATAAAAACAATGAGTAAGAATAATGTTTTCTTCATATTAGTGATTTAATTATTAAAAATAGTTGATAAAATTTCCTGAAAGTAATAAAATATTAACACTTCTTTAACTATTTTTTTATAAAAAATAGTTACACATATTTAATTACGGTTTTACCATAAATACAGATAAGAAAAATCTTGTCTTTTTAAGAAATTTTAATAAAAAGTTTGTATAAAAAGTTATAATTAAAAAAATCTGAGGTAGATGTTAAAAGCCTATTTTAGTGATTAAAACATTAACAACTTTTTTATTAAACACAAAAGGCTCCTAAGGAGCCTCTTTGTGTTTTGAACGCTTTTGAATATTTTTTTAAATCTATACGTAGGTTCTGGTAGATTTGGTGCAACATTCATAAGTTAAATTCATGGTAGATTTGGAAATCTATTTTAATATTTGGTTTATTTGGGGACTGCTAATATGAAACTAATTTTTATAATAATCTGCTTAAAAGCATAAAAAATCGATGAAATGCATAAAATTTTAACATTTATCGATTATAAGATCGTGCTCAATGAAGCTATAAGGACATTTCAGGAATAATCCCTTCTATGATTAAATTCCCATCAGTAGCTATTTTAACCTCATCGACAGAAACCCCAGGAGCACGTTCTAAGAGTTTAAATCCATTATCAGTAACTTCTAATACTGCTAAATTTGTAACCACTTTTTTAACACAGCCAACTCCTGTTAAAGGCAAAGAACATTTTTTAAGGAGTTTAGATTCTCCTCTTTTATTGGTATGCATCATGGCAACTATTATATTTTCTGCGCTAGCAACCAAATCCATAGCACCTCCCATTCCCTTTACCATCTTCCCAGGAATCTTCCAATTGGCAATATCGCCATTTTCAGCAACTTCCATGGCGCCTAAAATAGTAAGGTCTACATGTTGCCCTCTAATCATTGAAAAACTCATCGCTGAATCAAAAAAGCTTGCTCCTGGTAAGGTTGTAATAGTTTGCTTTCCTGCGTTTATTAAATCTGCTTCCTCTTCTCCTTCAAAAGGAAATGGACCCATTCCAAGTACACCATTTTCACTTTGAAATTCTACATCAATATCTTCTCTTACAAAATTTGCTACAAGTGTTGGAATGCCAATCCCAAGATTTACATAATACTCATCTTTTACTTCTTTGGCAATTCGTTTTGCTATTCCGTTTTTGTCTAACATGTTTTTGTCATTCCTGCCTTCGCAGGAATTTTTTTAATTTAACTTTAATTCTATATGAACTCCTGCCTTCGCCGGAATGACACGCCTTTTAATTTTTTTGTCTTACTGTATGTTGCTCAATTCTTTTTTCATAGGCTTCTCCTTGGAATATCCGTTGTACAAAAATTCCAGGAATATGAATTTGATTAGGGTTTAAACTTCCCGCAGGAACTAACTCTTCTACCTCAGCAACTGTAATTTTTGCAGCACCACACATATTGGGGTTAAAGTTTCTTGCTGTACCTTTAAATATTAAATTTCCAGCTTCATCCCCTTTCCATGCTTTTACAAAAGCAAAATCTGCTTTAAAGGCATATTCTAACACGTGCATTTTACCATTAAATTCACGTACTTCTTTACCTTCTGCAACTTCGGTTCCGTATCCTGCCGGTGTATAA
>Ga0114932_10001979_pt1 | contig 22449 bp, 14 predicted proteins | sample 2SBtaG_2_FD_87286 | JGI IMG/M metagenome (GOLD analysis project Ga0114932, IMG submission 87286) | Deep subsurface microbial communities from Kolumbo volcano to uncover new lineages of life (NeLLi) - 2SBTROV12_ACTIVE470 metaG | ecosystem: Environmental > Aquatic > Marine > Volcanic ...
AAGCGGTAAGATTCGATACATACAATGAGCGATGCGGTTGCAACTCGTCTCGGCATCATGGAATCACGCGGTCCATTGGTGTTCATGCGAGATGATGGACGAGAAATAACAAAAGGTATGGGATTACCATGGTTGCACAAAGTTTGTGACAGAGTCGGTATCAGAAGAATCGGATGGCACACACTCAGACATACGTTCGCTACCCTACTTGCAGATAAAAGCCAACCCATCATTACCATCCAAAATCTTCTTGGGCATGCTGACCTGAAGACAACCATGCGTTACGCTCATGTCACCAGACCATCGATGACAGACGCCGTATTATGCCTTGATAATCTCTCCAATCATCGCACTTCAGGCACTATACAGGCACCACTTCAGCACAACCGAGAACTCGCGCGACTACCGCATCAACAAAAAGTCAATGAAACAAAAGAAAAATGACCCTTTCGGATCATTCTTCCATGGCGGTCCGGACGGGATTTGAACCCGCGACCTTCTGCGTGACAAGCAGACGAACACTCCGCTGTTCTACCGGACCATACTTTGCTCCTATTTCAACGGCAAAAGTGTATCATGAAGCTCAATATACATCAAGCCCCATTATGAGTAACTAAAAAAGATTAAAAGTATTGAACTTTCCTATGTTTAAGGTCGTGCATCAATAACGTTCGTAATGGCTCGCTGATCAAATACTCCGTCTCCATCTTGGTTGTTAAACTCCACATCAAACATGTATTGCTCAATATCCTTACGCAACCACGTCGCTTCCTCACTATACCCAAAACCCTGTGCATTCATCGCTCTCAACGTCTCAATCTTTCCATACATCTCACGAAGTGGCAGCTCATGCTTAGGCTCTCCAATATTTCCATGCATAGCCAATTTCTCTAACCCACGACGAACACCTGGTTTATCAAAACTATCTCCATCAATATTCTGACGCAACGCTACAATATGACCATCCCCTCGATCTCGAATAAAACGAGCTTCACCTCTATTTGCTAGAACCACTCGATTAACTGGTTCTGCGTCGGGTGTTATCTCTGCTGCTGATACAGGCTCTAGCTCTGCATCTTCTCCCATATCAACCTCATACGATTCAACAGGATGATCACCACTCAACTCTGGAATATCAAGCCATCCTGAATCAGACGCAGCTTCAGCATCAGTAGGCGGCGTCAGTACTTCATCGACATGAGGTGTAATCTCAAAATTAAGCTCTCTATCCGCACCGCCCATAGGCCCAAATGTATCATGAACATCAATCGAATCAGCAACCCCTAATGCACTCGCCTCCATCTGATCAATAGACACACCCTCAAACAAAGCAGGGTTACTTTCCAAAAGCTCTTTCATGCTTTTACGTATGAATTCAGCTTCCCTTCCATCCCCCATCATACTCTTATCGAGCGCGGCCAACATATAATGATTCTGAGCAACTTGATCAGCAACACGCATGTGTTGTGCCAAATCAGACTGACTAACCTCAGCACCAGCTTCATCCAACAGCACATCTTGATCGGCATCATAGTGATAACCCAAACGATCTCGTATATCATGAATCGTACGATCACGAATCAAAGAAAACGCACCCTCTGGATTATCCATCATCAAACCAGCAACACTTCCATCAGCATTATATTGAAACTGAGCGGCCATCGCAGGTTGCTCGACAGGCACTTCAGCAGCCTCAACAACTTCAGGTGTCTGTTCATATACTTTCGCACGAGGTTCATGCACCGAAACACCATCCTCACTTACCGGAGCCACATGAGCCATACCATCATCATCCCATTCCAAACTAAACTGCGCACCTTCATGAACGGTCATACTGAACACTTCTCCATCCTGTGTTAAGCGACCACCAAGCTCCTTCAATTGCAACAAACGCCACTTAATCAAAATACGTTTATCAGAAAGATTATCCCACTCAGGATGAGTGGATCGCATTGAGGCAACGATTTGTTCTTGCACTTCGGGATCATCATGCAAATGTCTAATCGCATGCAACGGCCCCTCACCACCTTTAATGGTATATGCTTCTGGAACAGGATGTACATCACGAAACGAATCATAACCAGGATCTGATCCCAGGTCAGCGTTTGGATCAGCACCTAGATCAGCGTTCGGATCTATATCTGGATCTGCATCCAACGGCACCTGAGATAATCGTTCCAAACGAGGACCACCAGGTTGGACATCCAAAGGCTCAGGGCCTCCATGTTCAAACCCAGGACCACGCGGTACTGCCGGAAAGGCATCAGGCCCGACAGGCAAATCATCTGGTACATTCGTTGGCATAATAGCCTCAGGAAACTCAGGAGTTACTTTATCTTCAAACGCACCAAACGTAAGTCGATGTATATTTTCTACAAAATTATCCTTCGCAAAATCATCAGCTGTTTTTTCCTCCCACTGGTCCAACATCTTATCGATAGAACCCGTAACTCCCTCATCCATCAATTCTTGAGCGGCGATACTTGAGAAGCCCGCGAATCGAGCAACTATTCCAACTGCTTTCACGACATTCAAACCACGTTCCGTTTTCGTTTTCCCTTCTTTTCCACGCAACGCTGTCCATGTCTCCTTAAATCCATTTACGAACATCTCTTTCGTGTAACCTTCTGCGCGTTTACCCTCACCCATCTCAGCCTGCACGCGCTGGTGTCGCTCATACAACGCGACACCTCCATACGCCGCACTACGCAACATCGAAAGCCCACTCACCATCAAAATCGAATTCAAACCTTCTTTAATTGCAGTTGATCCTTTTACTTTCGATTCTAGTGCTTTATCGATCACTCGTGCAAAATCATCATGTGCCTCATCAAAACCTTTCTGACGCGTAATATTATAAGAATTCAAAATACGTTCAACCTCTCCTTCCAACGCCTGTTTCTTTTCAGCAGTAATGCCTCGCGTCTGATCAATTTTCGCGCGCATCTTATCAGCAATACCTTGCAAACGAGCTTCACGTTCATTGTCCGCAATCTCTCCATGAGATAAACGAAAACGCTCATCAACAGCATCCTCAAATGCCTTCATGAGCACAGGAGAGCTCTTTTTCATGTCATATTTTGACTTCAGCCACCGAGGAACATCCACCAAAGACTTCACGCCCAACAAACTACCCCCAACCCCAAGCATCATCTTCCCAACAGCCTTTGCAATTCCACTTTTACTTATCTTTTCCCTGTTGCTATTAGCAGCCTCACCTTGTGTGACTGCATCCTCGACGTATTGCGCAACTGCACCAGACATACGCACAGCAGGAAGGTTCTCAGAATCAGGAACTCTTACAGCCAACTCTACAGCACTTTCTTCATCCTCAATAATTTCAGCATCAACAATGTTCGGATCTTCACGAGATGGAACATCAGCAACATCACCCTTTAACAATCGAGGACGGATTGTTCGTCCATACACAACTTCATTTTCCACAACCTCATCAAGACCTGTCTCTAGCGGATTCGGGACCAACTCTAAACGACCCTCATCATCACGAGGATTTTTTTTCGGCGGTAACATGCGTCGTTCAGGTTTCATATGTTCTGTGCATTATCTACAACACTTTTTATATCCCGCTCAGCAACAAGCGCAGCTTTTGTCAGATCAACCTCAAGCATATCCTTAATATGCAAAATATCGGCTCGCACATCAGACAGTTCCTCAGCAAGTGCGCCAGCAGTTTCTTTTTCTATAATTCCAACAAGACGATCGATTTGTTCAATCGACATTTCAGGAATGAGCGTTGCCCATGCCTCCTTCACGTCATCTGGGAGAGGTGCAGCTGCGAGTAATAACGCAAGCCGCTCTCCAAGCGCTTTGATTTCTTCCTCCATATTTTTTCGACTCCTATATTAAGTTGTACATTATAACACAAATTTCAAAGTGAGTAACTCACACCCCAAAAACGTAGTACACAAGTTATGAACAGCAGCATCTTGACAAATATCCAAAAATAAGCTATACTCACATCACTGAATTCGAATCCTGGAGTCCTCCACGGTCTCCGCCAGGGGTTCGATTCTATTAATTAGTAATCCGAAGACTATGTCAAAGGAAATCCTAATCGAAGGAGAAGACGACGCAGCAGCAGCACCAGCAGCACCAATGGGTGGAGAAGGTGATGCACCAGCAGAAGCAGCTCCAGAAGCAGCTCCTGCAACAGAAGCACCAGCAGAAGAAGCAGCTCCAGAAGCAGCTCCAGCTGAAGGTGAAGCATCAGCTGAATAATTCAGTCGATCTCAAAAAGATAGGGTTCTGCCCTATCTTTTTTAGTACATAATTAAACCGCTAGCAGCAAAATCCCTTAAAAGAAGCCACCCCAAAGAAGCAAACGATGAATGGGCTGGCGCCACACGAAACCGCAACTAGAGTAACCACGACAACAATACGTCGTCTTTTTCATTACTAAAGTAAAAAACGGCATAAGCCGTTTTTTACCACACCCTCACCCCTACACCCTAATTAATATCCTTCAATCTCCCCACATGTAAATCCAAAATAAACCCTTTCTTATGCACCATCGCAACTGTATCACTCTGCTTCACACCAACACGTCGTGCATACTCCTTTGCCTGCTTTAAGAATAACTCCTGAGATTTTGAAACTTTTGGCAATGCATACACACCCGAACGCAAATTTGCCTGCGCAAGCACACGTTGATTCTCATGCCCCACAATCAAAGGAACTTCCGGTCTAAAAAACACAATCTGCGGAATCAGGTCAGAAGCAGCCGGAGAAATCAGCACCGCAGATACATCACCACGCTGAGATAACACACTCACCAACGAACCAACCTTCCGATGTGTCTTCATCGTCAAATCACCCGTATCGCACACCCCAATATCGTCGTATTTCGAATTCTCTGCTTCCCGAGCAATATCTGCCATGATCTTCACCGCAGCAACCGGATATGCACCCGTAGCGGACTCTCCTGAGAGCATAACGGCATCTGTGTGGTCAATCACCGCATTCGCGACGTCAGACACCTCTGCGCGCGTAGGACGAGGCCTCTCAACCATAGAAGCAAGCATTTCTGTAGCCACAATCACCTGTTTGCCCGCCTGGCGACATAAATCAATAATATGCTTCTGTGCGACAGGAACCGCAGCAGCTGGAGTCTCGATTCCTAAATCCCCACGAGCAACCATAATTCCATCAACCGCCTTCACAATCCTATCAATATCCTCAAGTGCCTCAGGCTTCTCAACCTTCGCAATAATCGCAGGAGCAACCCCATCAACCTTCTTCCATCCCTTTTTAATCATCGCTCGCAATCTATTAATATCACGTGCACTACGTACAAATGACATCGCCACAAAATCAACCTTCAACTTCAATCCCAAAACTAAATCCTTTTTATCTTTTTCTGTGATAGATGAGATCGATAACTTCGCTCCAGGTAAATTAAACCCCTTATTCGATTTCAACATGCCGCCAATAATCACCTTACACGTCACACCAGTTTTTCGAACACTCACCACCTCAACTTCCTTCGTACCATCATCCAACAAAATTCTATTACCTGGTTTAATATCACGTTCCAAATAAGGATACTTCACATGAAGTGCCTTTTTATTTTTCTCATCACTTGAAAAAATAACCGACGAACCTTTTTTTAATTTCACTCCCTCACCCATATCTCCAACCCGCATTTTCGGACCAGACAAATCTTGCAAAATACTAACCGTCACATCAACTTCACGCGCAGCCTTACGAATATTCTTCACCAACTTACGATGATCAGCATGTGTTCCATGAGAAAAATTCAATCGACATACATTCATCCCAGCCTTCATCATCGCCTTGAGCTTCGGAACCGAATGAGAAGCCGGTCCAATTGTGCACACAATTCGTGTTCGTTTAAATTCCCCCATAGAATATTTATATTACAATTTTGTTTCGTCTAATTCTTCGAGTGTGGCTGTAAGTGTTACCTCTTCCCCATCGCGTACTACCACCATCGTGACCACATCGCCCACCTGCCGATTCCCGATCAACTCAGACGGCGATTGCTGCTCAGTAATAACCACATCGTTAATGCTGATAATCACATCATTCTCAAGCAGACCAGCCTTTTCAGCAGGAGAACCTGGAATCACCGCAGGAACATCATTCCCCGCACCAACAACCACAGCCCCGTTCTTTGTTTCTATATTATTCAGCTCTGCCAATTCGGGATTAATCAATACGTAGCGGACACCAAGCCATGGACGAACAATACGTCCGAACTCCTGAAACGAATCAACTACAACCTTCGCTGTGTTCACAGGAATCGCAAATCCAATAGACTGACCATCTCGAGAGACTGCTGTATTAATTCCGATGACGCGTCCACCTTCATTTAACAACGGACCACCAGAATTCCCTTGATTGATAGCAGCATCGGTTTGAATCGCAGATTCGATCACATCCGACTGAACACCAGTCCCCGCGACAATCCGACGATTAATACCAGACACAATCCCCTTCGTTACAGAATTACTAAATTCACCTAATGCATTTCCAATCGCCAAAACCGTCTGACCAATTTGGATCGCATCAGAATCTCCTAATGACAACGTCGGCAAACCTTTCGCATCAATATCAATCAACGCAATGTCATTCAACGGATCACGAGCTAAAACTTCACCCTGAAACTCTCGACCATCATTCAATATCACGACAAAATCCGCAGTCTCAGAAGACACAACATGACGATTAGTTAAAATTAATCCATCAGATGAAATAATAAATCCACTTCCTCCGCCAACACGCTGCTTCACAACCTCACCCTCATCAGTCTCAACCTGAAACCCACCAAAACCAGAAACCTCATCCTCAACCGCAATACTTACTACTGCCGGCGATACAGCAGAAACAATATCAGCAGTAGACATACTCCGAACAACCGGCACATGCACCACAGGAGCATCCTTTTCAATAACAACTGCAGGAGCTGGCTGGCTCAACGAAGATACCACCGCCAGCGAACCAACCACTCCAGCAACAAAGCCTCCTATCAAGGAGAACAGTAGCCACTGAAAATAATGTGTTGTCTTTGCGGATCCTGTTGGACGTCGTTTCGCAGAGCCATTTTGAACCATATTTTTTGAACATTATACGAATAAGGGACGAATCATACCGGTGGTACGAAGAGGAGCTTTGAGGATAATAGGCAAAAAATAAGACAGAATGGATTGTGAAAAGGCGTCCAACAAGGTCTAGCCATATTATCTCAAAAATTCCTGAACCCTCCCCAAATCAATCGAACCCTGATCCATCACACCCATCACTCCATCTATCTGCTGCTGATACTCAGTGATCATTGCGTAAAACGGAGGGAAATATTTTTGAAACACAGACACCGCACCAACAATAATAAGAATAAAAACTGCCAGCTTAACATATCCAATAATCCGCTGAATCATAACCCAACGATGGATACTCGATATTTTACGTTCCATTTCAACTAAACGTTTCTGCAACATGAATAGCTCTTCGCGCGCTGTCGTTTTTTTCTCTTCGTCGTGTTTCTCCTCCTTCATATGCTATGTGTTTTTTTTATTTTCTTTGATCGTCGTCGTACAAGTTCTTGAGCTGCTTTTGCAAACGTATCAACATCAGAAAAATTTCGATACACACTCGCAAATCGAATGTATCCGATCTTATCAAACGTTTTTAATCGTTTCATCACAATCTCTCCAATCTGTTCAGATGTAACTTCTCGTTGTTTTCGTCCTTGAATATCTCTCTCTACCACACATAGCAAATGATTAAAACGCTCAGATGTATACGGACGCTTCTGCAGTGATCGACGAATTCCCACCTCAATTTTATCTCGACTATACATCTCTTTATTCCCATCTCGCTTCACAACCACAATATCAAGCAACTCCATATATTCACCAGTCGTAAACCGATGCGTGCACTTCTCACACTCACGGCGTCGACGTATCGAAAGACCACTCACGTTCACACGCGTATCAACAACTTTAGTATCAGTATGGTTACAGGCCGGACATCTCATAGAGTACGGGATGGTTGCGCAACATGCTTTTAGCAAAAGTACTATTACATAATCATTTCGTACAGTATAACACATTATTCCAATCAAAAAAGTGGGCAGAAACCCACTTTTACATACCGTGTGTTAACCCAACTTTCGTCTCAAGAACGCTGGAATCTCCAAATCCTCTTCCTGAGAATCCTGTTCTTCCGCTTCTTCCATAGTTGGTACATCATCTTCCTCCTCTTCCTGGAACACATCTGCCGTAGGAAGCACAGGCCCCGTGTTCATCACAGGAGCGACATCTCTATTTTTAAATGGTGAATCAAATACTGGACTTTGACGAGGTCGATCCTCTTGCAGTGATGTCTCCTGTTTCTTGGCAAATGCAGAACGTCCAAACATCAAATTATCCATCTTAGGTAATGCTCGTGGTTTATGATCTCCAAACCCTGTCGCAATAACCGTAATACGAACCTCTTCTTTCATGGACTCATCAATACTGGCTCCAAAAATAACTTTTGCTGTGTCGTCCGCAGAACCTGTAATAATTTTCGCAGCTTCTGAAACCTCATGCATTCCCAAGTCACGACCACCTGTAATCATAAACAAAATTCCTTTCGCTCCATCAACATCCAAATCAAGCAGTGGCGATGCAATCGCAGCCTTCGCAGCAGCAACCGCACGATTTTCACCAGAACTTCGACCCATTCCCATGAGCGCAGAACCAGCGTCTCTCATAATTGTTCGTACATCGGCAAAATCGACATTGATAAGCGCAGGAGTTGTAATCACCTCAGAGATTCCTTGCACTCCTTGTCTCAACACATCATCAACAACTTTAAATGCTTCCAGTAGCGATGTCTTAGCATCAACAATCTCAAGCACGCGGTCATTATGAATCGTAATAATCGTATCAACATGTTCAATGAACTGATCATGCGCAGCTTCGGCGATTTCTGTTCGTTGTGCTTGTTCAAATGAAAATGGCTTCGTCACTACTGCAAGCGTCAACGCACCCAACTCTTTAGCAATCTGAGCAACAACAGGACCAGCACCCGAACCAGTTCCACCACCAAGCCCACATGTCACGAATACCATATCCGCCCCTTTCAACACATCACGAATCTCATTTTGATTTTCTTCAGCCGCAGCGCGTCCAACATCAGGATTCATTCCAGCACCCAACCCTTTAGTCAGCTGTTTTCCAATATGAACCTTCACTGCAGCCTTAGAATTATGCAGCGCCTGCAAATCTGTATTAATCGCAACAAACTCAACACCTTTCATGTTGGCTGCAATCATACGTTGAAGAGCAGATCCACCTGATCCTCCTACGCCTACCACCTTAATTTTTGCGAGCGACTCAATCGTCGGTTTAACTTCTGGCATAACTGATGAAAGAAAATTAATTTGCAGTTGAACACATTATGTGATCATCAACATCGTGTCACTTATTTATCCACATGCTACCCGCCAGTACCTCCCATGTCAATCAAAAAATGTGGACACAAAAAACGCCTCTCGGCGCTTACCTCGTACTCTCCACTCTTCTACGGCAACAAACTCTTCATCCACTTTCTCACATTTGTCGCAACAGTTTTGGATGCATTAAGCTGTGACATGATCGTATGCCATTTTCCCGACGGCATATCCGCCTGAATATCAGCACCCCATTTCACCAAACCAATAGCTGTTGCAAAAGACACATCATTAATTTTCTCAGTCACGCTCGTAATATTTAAAGGATAACCAAGTGCTGCAGGCAACCTCAATTCCCTCTTAGCTAGGTCAATCAGACCATGTAATTTAGATCCACCACCAACAAATACCGCACCAGCAGGCAATACACCAGCACGACCTACAGATTTTAACTCAGCCCCTACCTTCTCCAAAATTTCCTCTACTCGAGCCTCAATAATTTGAGCCAGCAACTTTCGAGAAATTTCTTCATCAGCCTGAGCTCCGAATTCTGATAAGTTCATGACATCGCGCTTCGTCAATCCCTTTGTCACACATGTTCCACCAAAAATTTTCAATCGCTCAGCAACATCAATAGATGTCTTCAAACCAATCGCAATATCCTGAGTAATATGTTCTGATCCAATGGGAATAAACGCCGTATGAATCACGTCCCCATCTTCAATAACAATCATGGACGTCGTTGAACCACCAATATCAATAATCACACATCCCATGTCTCGAGCCCGCTCAGACACAACAACCTCGCTCGCTGCCAAAATCGACAAAACCAGGTCATCAATATCAGAACCCGTTCGATACACCGTTTTTGTAAGGTTCTTAATATGACCGGACGAACCCTGAATAATATGTGTGTCCACCTCAAGACGCACACCACTCATCGAAACAGGATCCTTCACCGGCGAACCTCCATCAACACTAAAGTAGCGTGGAATGACATGAAGAATTTCATAGTTCATGGGTGTTGCAACTGTACGAGCCGCATCAACGACACGCTCAACATCATCTTCAGTAATCTCACCATTCGGATGAGAAATCGCCACCACACCTTGAGATATATCGGTAAGCACATGATGACCATTCACCCCAACCCATACATGCTCGATGGGCAAACCAACAGCACGCTCAATCTTCTCTAGGCAGGCACTCGTGGATGAAACCGCATCTTCAATACTCGTAATAACGCCTTTATGAATTCCTTCAGACGGAACCTCAACCATACCTAAAATATGAAGGCCTTCGGAGCCTCCCTGCTCGAGCATCTGACCAACAACCATACGTATCGCGGTTGAGCCCAAATCGAGTCCAGCAATGATATCTTCACCAGCGTTTCGTCCCATAGTAATCTGTATCGTATAACCTTTAGCCGAAATCTTCAAATGCTATCCTGTGTACACCTAATGTGTTCGCTGCGCGATCCTGCTTTTCCCACATAATTTTTGCCTCGGATCGTTTCTCATGATCGTATCCAATAATATGTAAAAACCCGTGAATTAGAAGCATTCCCACATGATCCCCAAGTCTATCTGAAGATGATTTTAATAGTTTTTGTACAAACTCAACACTCACAATAATATCACCTATGTCGTCCCCACCAATGCCATCAGTCGTAAAAGATAACACATCAGTTGGCTTATTCTTTTGTCGATAGGTCTTATTAAGTTTCTTAATCTCAGCATTCGGAACAAACCTCACACCAACAGATCCTCTTTTCACCTTCTCTTGTTTCGCAATCTGACGAACAACCTTCTCGACCCATGTATATGCAAAACGAACAGACATCGAACCATACGACACATGAACATCTATCATATTACGGAGTTTCATCAATCACGCTGGCATCAACATCTACACCCTCATCTGCCATGGGTTCACCCAGATCGATCTCTGGCTCAGGAACAACAGACTCCTGCTTCTCGGGCGTGTATAACGGATCAGTCGTAAATGACAAACTATTCTGCATCATCACAAACGTACGCATAAACTGCGCATCCGTTCTGACGCCAATATCGTATCGCAACTCATACACCAACTCTCCTCGAGCGATAAACATGCTCAATCCATCAGGGGAAAGCAGTCCCTGCAAGCCACCCTTTGTGGCTACATTTTTTGTCTGAGACGACGTAACTTTTGGCGCACGTTCTAAATACCACGCACTTAACGTAGCATCCTCACGATTAGGATGGACGATAATTTCTATATACTCACCACCAGCAGACGTGAATAGCACATCAGTTCCATCTGCATCAAGTAAATCACGCGACCATGTCGATGGATAAAACACCTCGTATCCAAATACCGTATTAACCGACGTTTTAACCAACCCACTATCAACTAAATCAGAAGGTTGAAATTTTGACGGGTCATACAAATGAAAAACCTCATGTCCATCGATAAATCCATCGCTATCATCATCAGGACGATTTGGATTTGATTTGTAAATCTCAGCTTCCTCCGTATCACTCAGCTGATCTAAGTCTGTATCTGGAGCAAGAACGTAATCACGTAAACCAATCGGGTATTCTGGAATCACAATCTCTGGCTCATCAATTGGTTCATCGATAATAGGCTCAATGATCGGTTCATCTATAATTGGAGTTTCAACAATCGGCGCTATAACAATCGGCTCTGGCGCTGAATCTTTCTTAAGTACCACAAGATACACGTACGCAACGAGCGCAAAGAGTACCATGAAAAAAATCACACCTCCCACAAGCACCCACACATTAATACCAGACTTCGTCGTTGTAAGCTGAGCATTTTCAGGTGGTTTTTTTGCAACCATCGGAACCGGCTGTTTAGGTTGTTGAGGTTTTTTCACTTCAGGTTTTTTTACAGCAACCTTCTTTGCCTCTGGTGGATGCGCTTTTCCCTGACCCAATCCCCCATCATAAAACTCCTTAGGAATAGTGTGAACTTTGACAGCCTTCAAAACCTCAGGTTCCTGAGACTCGGGCTTATCGATTCCTTTCGATTTTGCATCCTTTTTCTTATCAAACATATTAGGCCTTTTGGCACATAAACTTTAGGCCAAAATTTTCAATTTTTAAGACAAAATCTTCGAATACGTTTTAAGCATATGTCACGTATAACTAAAAAACGCTGAGTGGATTTTGACCAAAAAGTGCTAATTGTGGTCAAAGGTTCTGTGCCAACAAGTCTATTACAATACGCTCATTATATCACAATTACTGTGGCACATCGAAAAGACGACCATCTCCCAGCGGATTAAATCCATGTCGAACCTCATCACCATCAGCAAATGTATCATCATCTGTGTCGGCATCAAGCGGATCTGTCTTCCAAATATTCAACTCTTCTTTATCTGTTAATCCGTCATCATCTGTATCAGACCGATTCGGATCTGTTCCCGCCAGCAACTCTTTTGTTGTTGTTAATCCATCACCATCCGGATCATTAATCAACTCCTCAACAGATTCTTCTGGTGATTTTTCTGGTTCTATAATTTTCTCATCAGGAAGTACAATATCGGTATCCGGCTCAACAACGGGATCAACTGGAACCTCAACCTCATCTACAGGCTGTTCTATCGTTGGTTTCAACTTATCCGCCAATCGCTCCTCCACCTCAACACTATCTCTCAAAAATAATGACAGACCTCCAAGCACAATCGAAGCGAGTAATAAAAATAGTACCAAACCAACCAACAGCTTATGTCGCATGATGAAAGACTCTTGCAATGGCGCGGGCTGAGAAGCTGGTGTTCCTGGAGCAAGAGCATCCGTTGGAACCGTTTGTGTTTCTTGAGGCACAGGCTGCGCAGAAGGTCTTTTAGCTTTCATCAACCCAGCATCCAAAGCACTTGGCGCATCAACTACCTTCCCGCCCAACACCTTCACACCACCAGAGACTGGTTCGGCATTCGGTTGATTTTTAGGTGCAGGTACATCTTCTGACGCCACAGGAGCTGGTTGAGAACGTGGTGCTGATGTGGGTTTTGGTACAGGCGCCGACGCACGCGGAGCAGGCGTTTTACCAGTGGACATTGAAGCACGAAAACGAGGTGGTGGCGTAGATGGCGCTACTGGTGGAACAAGCGGAGCTGGAGGCCCAGCACTTCCGACTGAATCATCAGATCCACTAAGCAAGTCATCTGGCTCATCTCCCATGGGTAAATTTGGTGGTACAAAATCTGACATACAAATATATTAATTGCTTAGTTATCGTTATCATTCCAATCGGAAATTCCATCGCCATCTGTATCTGCATTCAATGGATCAGTTCCCTTCACCTCAACCTCAAGCCGGTCATTTAATCCGTCACCGTCTGTGTCATTATTATTCGGATCAGTTCCTAATACTGCCTCTTGCTCATCCAATAATCCATCTATATCTGCATCACCCTGATCCTTCCAGTACGCACGTATCTCAGCAACACCCGCTTCAGCTTGTTTCATCTGTTCATCAGAAACTTCTGACACATTCGGACCAGATGGCACCGAAACAGATGTTACCCCAAAAGAACGCGATGTTACATTACCCCCATCATCAGGCCCGAAAAAAAATACAGAATAAATACCAAAACCAATCAAACTAACCAAAATAACAACACCAAAATAAATAAACGAGATTCGAATCGTACGAGACGAATCAGGAGTTACTATTGGCGAATTATGTGTTTCTTCTGGATCCATAAGTTAATTATGACCTACAGGAGTAAATACAACACCGTCATTACTAAATAGCTGGAAATGCGCCATATTCGCACTTGGACTTTTTGCCCCATACACCGTCTGAACTTCATCACCATCTTCATTATACACATGCAATATAAGATTCGCAGCTTCTTCCTGCATAATACCTTTTTCATCTGCATCAATTACCGTAAACGTATAATCAGAGGCCGAACCTAAGACAATACTATCGCTATCAGCCTGAGGTCGAACAACCGCAAACGACTCGAATCCAAACTCAGAACCATCATTATCATACAACAATGATGCATATAACCCATCAGCCTCAGCACAAGAAAGCGGCGCATCAAGAGACCCAGGATCACCATTTATTCCAAAACACCGCTGAGGATCATTCTTATAACCATCCTTAAAGGAATCTGACGCATCAACCAAAGGAGTATGCTTACTGACTTCATCCATATTTTCTGGAATACCGTATATTTTCATCGCAACATCAACATTTTTGAGCGGCTTATCCCATTCAACAACGAACAATAGTGTTGTGTACTCAGCATGCTGATGCGTAGGATACAAACGTCTAAAATCATAATTCTGACCATCACTTACAAAATTAGGAATTGTATCTACCAAATAAGGAAGTCCAACCTCCCAAACTTCTAAGTCATACAGAGAACAAGCGGGAGCCCCACTATCAGTCTCTCCATAACTAAGATAGACCTCAACCGCACCATCTACAGTTTTCACCCCGCCTGAGATAAACTCACCTTCATATTTTATTTCAAGCTCATCAGCATCAGTAAACTTCGCTTCGGCCGAATTCAGAGCAGCTGGATTTCGAAAAAGCCCTCGAACTCGCGTACCACCAGCAATCGGTGACTCACTATATGAACAATACTGACAACCTTCTTCGGTGTATCCCGTACACACATTATTACACGTAGGTGTACCATACTCGTATCCCAAATTTACGCACGCCGTAGAAGCACCTCCTTTAATAGCCGCCGCATCGCATTCCTCATCTCCGTTCAAAACTTCATCACCACAAAATGGACCGGATGCCGCTTCGAGTGCGCATGTATCTACATGACAGAACGTACATATATTCGCAGGGTTTCCATATGGCGCATTACAACTCAATGCATTCTGTGCACCCAAGTCACACTCTTCGCCCTCATCCGAATTTCCATCACCACATCCATCAAATACTTCTTCTTGTGGACCAGCACCAGGAGCACCCTCTTCACACGCCGCACCTTCAATAGTTAGCGGGAATGATATCACGGGACACGTCGGACAAATTCCAACGGTTTCTTCACGCTCCCACATACACTCTGACGTACACTCCACAGATTTCTGACCACCTACACCAGAAGGCAGCACACAGGATTCACTCACCACTCCTCCGCCAACCCCCGCATCACATTCTTCATTTCCATTCACGATGTTATCACCACAGTACAAACCAAATTCGCGACAATCCCAATTACATGAATCCGCCTGTTTCAGAGCCCATGATGTTCCTGATACGGTCTGACACGAACCACAATCGAATGAATGAGTACCAACACCACTCTTGTATTCAAAACTATATGTACATCCTGAGTACAATTCCCAATCTGAATACAATAATTCAGTATCAGTCCTATTCTGAGTACACCCATCACCTGCATTCAAACTACACAAGAATGACTCATCACCAGAGCATCTAACCGGAAATTCACATACCTCTGGCCCACCAGACGCAAAGTCCTGAATCACACCATCACCACACGCAACAACACCATTACACCCACTATCACAAAAACCGTATGTTCCATTTTTTAAACCATCATCACACACCTCATCATATTCTTCATCAATAATGCCATTTCCACATGCAGAATAACTCGCAGAACCCTGCGGCTGCCACTGACACGAAGAGGAACATATTGACGTTAGTGTTTCAATTTCACCCGGAACATTAAACAAATCCTCAGTTTTTGTAATACCAGATGGATCACACTGCTCACCTGCCTCAATCAACCCATTTCCACACACAGGCACAGCTGCAGCACCTAGGGATTGCCCTGTACACGCATTACTGGTCACCCACTGCGGATTATCAATATCATAGTCCGTCCACAGAGAAGACGGCAACTCAAAGTCTGTTCGAAGTTGATATGACTGACCACCGGCTGTCATCTGATATTCATATACATGAGAACCGGCAGGACAACTATATGTTTGTTCCAAGGAATTCCAACACGTCGATTGTTCAGCATTCGGATCGTCACATGCCGTATGACTGTTCAACGGATCGAGCGGTAACGCAGTACCAAGATTATTCCCGAGGTTTGATTGCCACGATCCCCACGTTGAAACAGATCTTCCAGGGATAAACGATCCTGAAGATAAGGTAGGGTATGAATTCTGATCAAGATAATACACTTCTAACTCATTCGTGATCGTACGCAAATCAGACAGACGAACTAAATCACGCACCAACGCACTCTTCACATTTGAGCATCTGATTGTATGATCACCATCGACAGGACTGAACGCACTACAATCAACAACAGATTCACAAGACACCCACTCACTGTTGTTCTTCACATAAGGTTCCTCTGTATTGTAATCTCGCTGACCAACTAATCCCGTCGTATTATGGTCATTAAAACATCGACCACCAGAACTAAACGAGTTCACCATTAATTCAAAATTCTCGATAATTTGTTGGAAAATCGTAAGCGTCACAGGTTGTGCACCCTGATTATAACCAATCACATATACATTTGTTCGTGCATCTGTAATAAACAAACCGTTCACAGGCGTCGTTGCATTCACACCCGACACATACACCGTACGACCATCCTGCAGTGCAGGGAAACCATCGATCGTTGTTGGTGTAGGATTACCCTGAAAACCACGAGACTCATACCACTCAAGCAACGGCAGATGATCTAGATTTTTCTCTACACGAATTCCAATCACATCCTTATTTCCAAAGACATCAGGAGAGAAGAAAAATTCTTTCAATGTTGTCTGTGAATTTGGCGGATTAGAAATAACAAGTGGAATCAAAGCAGGTAGATCGTCGGATGTATCTTGTGCTGCCCCCTGATCACGACAATACTTAAACGCAAAGTTAGTTCGTAACGGTCCCAAATCAAAACTCTGACCAAACGCAGACTTCAACATAAAGTCGTTCATCTCCTTAAATTCTGGATAATACGAAGCATCCGCAAAACCATGCAAGAAATCAGTCACCCCACCCCACTGATGTTCAGATGGTGGCGGCCACGCATTCTCACACAAATACACCTCAACCTCAGCTGTGTCGTCAAATGTCTGCCCTTGCGTACCTGTCACAATATCCGCTGTAATCTCAACCCCAGCAGCAACAACACCAGAACCATTTATATCGTTATGCCCCACAATTCGCTGTATATCCACAGCAGATTCAACATTTTGATATGCAGACGCGAAATTCAAAACATTATCAGGATCTTGATCCAACAACTGCCAACTCCAGTCCCATGCATATACATCAGGTATCTGAACCAAATCCGCACCATCCTTGGTCGTAGCCTCTGCCACAAAATGCTCATTTACATTATCAAACGTACTTAATGTTGTCGTCTTGGGATTAATTGTAACTGAATCAATCACACATGGTTCTTCGCTTTGTGTTGTCGTAAACCATGTACCAATAGAATGAGAGCCCTGATACATCGGCACACCATCAGTAGATCTTACCCCATTCTCTCCACCTGCAAGAACCATCATGTACGCTTCTTCAGGATCCAATAACTCAGTCAGGTTAAAGTACACTCGTGTACCACCCGGTATAGTCGCAGTTGTACCATCAGGTAATTCCGTAATTTGATCCGCTATATCAACCGTTGCCACCAAACCAGACACATCTGCTTCACAAAATTCCCCATCTAGCTCTGGTGGTAAATCAACTAAGGTAATTGCATACGCTACATCGTATACAAACGAAAGTGCCATTCTCTTCATAGACCCCCATGCATGTGCATACCATGTCGAAGTTTCAGAACCCAACACATCTGCAACAATAAATGGTGTTTCACCCGGCGTGCAATGCGAATCATACAATGCAACATTTCCCTCAAGCGAATCTATGTCGATTTTTTTATTAACATCTACAAAAATTGCCGTGTTCAAACACACATTCACTCCTTCAGGATATGCATAATCAATATCAGGACGCGCCAAACAACATGAATTAGTCGACACTCCATATTCACTATCGCTCTCACCAATCGCAGCCGCACAATTTTCTAGTGGTTGATATCCACATTGCAATGCAAAATCCGCATCCCCCACAACACTACTTCCCGCAGGCTGCGCATGGACACCTGTAAGCTGAAGCATCTGAGCATTCACTACCCCTGCTCCGACTGAAATAACTGTCTGAACAGGATCAATTTTTCCATCTGAAGTAGAAACTGGCGTACATACATTCTGCTGCGCAGTAGGATTTTCAAACAAACAGTTTGAACTACACCCATCACCATCAAGAACATTTCCATCATCACATGCCTCCCCTGCCTCGTTCACTCCATTCCCACAAGCTGCAAACAAAACATTTCCACTACAAGACGCAATATCAGCAGACGTAGAAAAACTTGTAACCGTAGAGCACGCAAGGTTCAACTGAGGAGAACCTTCATATAAACAGATACCCGAACATCCATCTCCTGGAGACGTATTCCCATCATCACAATCCTCACCAGGACCGATATCTCCATTTCCACAGACTACACCACCAGCACCACTCCCTTCATTCAAACACTGCGAACTACACCCATCATTATCAATCAAATTCCCATCATCACACTCTTCCCCAGCATCTATCCAAATATTATTGATGCTACTAACATACTCCGCGACAGATGCCGCTGGGTTGGCATTTCCACACAACTCATCACTAAATACTTCACCATCTTCATTCGTCGTTGTAGAAATCCCCTCATTCAGACAATGGGAGCTACATCCATCACCATCCTCCAGATTACCATCATCACAATCCTCAAAATCATTTATCGCATTCCCATCTCCACACACAGCAGGTACAGGATTACTTCCAGACAACTGCCCAGCTGCATTACACCACGGCTGTGTCACACCAGAATCAACACCATCATCCACAAGCAAACCGACATCCGCATCATCAACCGTCCAGTTCCAGTCATAACTCCATCCGTTTAATTTTTGTCCATTTGGATCACACGCATCAGCTTCTGTCCGCGGAACAGCCATATAAGATGCTGTTTGACCTTGCGCCTTCACCGTCGCAGAAACAGGAACCATATCCACCTGTGTCACCACACATGGATCGTCACTATCACGCGTTCTAAATTTCCATGAGAAATTATCACCATCATTTGTTTGCGTTAACGGCAAACCGAATGCACTCTTCACTCCACTATCACCACCCTGAATAACCGCCTTGTACCATGTTGAAGGTAATAGGTCTGAAGGATTTGTCATCATCAACACATCACTCGCGACGGAAATGAGCCCTTTAGACGTTTGGATTTGTTGTAAATCTTGATACTGCGTACCCGAGGAAACAGATGCCTTAACCGTCTTACACGACTCATCAAAACATGGATACACTTTTGTGTTGCCCGCCATCACACTCGTCCGCATCAATGTATTAAACTCGACATGAATCTGACCATTGATACAAGCCAAACTACACTCAGGACCTTGACCAATAACGTATGGAGCCTCTTGAGTAATAGATAAATCAGCCTGACTCGAAACCTTCGTATCATCAGGATTAGTATATTCAGCTTGAATCTGAACGAGCTCACTTGGTGGCAACGCCTCGTGCGCCGTACCTCCTGATTTATGTGACTTTGTGCCACCCAATGGATTCACAGCAGCAGAACCTGAGAAATCACCTTCAGTACTCCATCCCCATGCTTCACCAGCCGTATCTAGTGCCACACATACATCCGCCCCTATCCCATGAGATGTCCATTCAAACAGATCTGTATTCCCTTCTGGTGGTGCTCCCTGCAGCAGTGGACCAATATCACTGACCTGATGAAACCCTGGATTGACCAACACACTTTCTACTGAACACTTCTCATCCAAAGGAGACGTAGTAAAAGTAAAACAATCAGATGGTTCGCCCACTAACCCAGGAACAGATGCACACGACACATCCTTCGCCATGTGTATAGGATCACCCTCTTCAGGGACACTCACAATAGAATTCGACAATGTCACACGATACGTTGAACTCGCAAACAAATCCTCTGTCGGACCAATCGCAAAACTCGTATCTGAATCTTCCATCGACAACGACGCAGCTACAGCCTCAGCCTCAACAGTTTCACACACATCATCACCCTCAGACGTACATTTTTGAATAATAATATCTTTTTCATACACAACATCCTTCACTTGAATATTAAACACACCTGTAACTGCAGCATTTATACAAACATCATCTCCTCCATTACGCACATTTGTTGGTGCTGGACTTGGCAATAACCCAACCCCACACTGATTCACCAAAGCAGGAATAACGGGAATTTTTCCAGTTGAAAAAATCCATTCATACGCCGCCGTCACTTCACCACTTAACCCCGGACATGTTTCTGTCGGTTCCACACACGCACCAATAGCGGTACCAACCGTACAACATATATTTCCTGAAACCACACATCCATCTACCTGACAGTCATTAATAATAAAAGGAATAGGGTTACTCTCAAGCCCTTCTGTATCCGAAACAATAATATTCCCGGAAGCAGAACCAGACGGAACTACAGCAGATTGAATCTCAGAATCAGCCCACGACCCTATACTTGAAACACCAGCATCACCAACCTCTATCGACCCAACATCATTTCCAAATAACTCTCCAGCCAAACTCAAAGACGTACCAACTGGCCCACTCGCGGGTGATGCACTACACAGGTTTGGACTTGGTTCACCCTCAAACACAACATAAGGATAAGGCGCACTCTGTGCCACAGGACCTATACGCTCTACCCGAACATCCTGGTCACCAAAAGCAATATCGGTAGGAATTTTCACAATGATTTTTGTATCAGTCCATGCTGCCGCCTCCGAACACTGTTGTGGTAAATCTGTATCAGCAAGTGTTAACCCATCTCCAAAAAATACTGTTCCATTATTTAAACCAAAACCATTTCCAATAATCGTAATCATGTCCCCTCGTTTTCCATCTGCAGGAAACACACTACCAACCACCGGAGTGTTGTATTCATCCAACCCAATAACATCAATATTAACCGGGTTACTACTCTGCCCCGCTCGCTCCAACACAACAGACTGCTTCCCTACAGATACCGACGGAACGGCAATAGAAACTCGCGAATTAGACCACTTACTTGGCGCAACCGCAATCGGACCTACAGAAATTGTACTGTTTGCACCTTGCGGATTACCAAAATTCTTTCCGTACACATCCAACGGTGAACCAAATGTAATATCATCAACAGGATGCACACACGCAATACTTGGTCGGACGATCTCATTAATTTCAAAATCTGGAAGTAACGGACCTGGTGCAGTCTTAGTTGTATCAAATGTTCCACCAGCTCGGGAAACGCGAACCACATAATCATCACCTAGCGCCAAATCAGGAATCTCCATGACAATTTCTGTATCCGTCCATCGCAGAGTACCATCCAACGGACATGACACAATATCTGCAATGCCCTTATCAGACCCACCCGCAAACAACACCTCATCGCCAGCAACCTTCGTATTTCCAAACCCCTTACCAACCAACGTTACATAATTACCTTTTGCACCATTGTTCAAAAACACACCCTGAATAACTGGTGAATCAACACAGATCCCAGCATCATTACATGCTCCAGACTGACATTGAGAATCATCAGTACATGCATTTGTATCACATGCCAGACATGACGCACCCCCACAATCCACATCCTCCTCATCTTCGTCTTGCACATCATTCACACAATGCGCGCCAACTGTCGTATATGCCAAACCAAACCCATCGGCTTCATTATTTGATGTGTCAGACAATTTTAAACCAACCTCATGCGCTGTTTTAATCTGCATTCCCTTCGTTTCAAAAGGAAAATTAAACATGCTTGAAGCTGGATAATACCCAGAAGCATTCGGCTGAATCGGAATCTTCATCAACAATGAATCGTCCTTGAAAATCGTTACATCTTTCAACTCCAAATCATCAAACCCTGAACCCTCACCATCAAACTCACTCCCAACAGGCACACCATCACCACCAAAGAATATCTTTCCGCCCTTCATCGTCAATTTCTGAATCATACCC
>Ga0114932_10001981_pt1 | contig 22437 bp, 30 predicted proteins | sample 2SBtaG_2_FD_87286 | JGI IMG/M metagenome (GOLD analysis project Ga0114932, IMG submission 87286) | Deep subsurface microbial communities from Kolumbo volcano to uncover new lineages of life (NeLLi) - 2SBTROV12_ACTIVE470 metaG | ecosystem: Environmental > Aquatic > Marine > Volcanic ...
ATGGCCCCAGCCTATGGTGTCAAACCCTTCAGTATCTTGATAAATTTTATTTCTAAAGCCTTCACTTAATTTTACTGAGTTTGATAGATCTTCGTAACTCATTACTTCTTTTTAAACAATCCTATTGCACTAGATCCCGCCTTGATGCCGAAGCTGGCAGATATCGCAATGTACAACAAATTATGATAATACGACGGCAGGTCCTGCAGTGCGAGGAAACCACGATGCACATGTTCTTGTAAGGGCGTGAATACTAAAACTGCTGGAAGTAGTAGGACAATTAATGCTACCTCATCTTTCCAGCTTCCTTTCATTTGATCAACTGCACTTTGCTCCCACGCAACTTTACCAGCAATTTGATCTTCTTTAAGTTTCTGAGTAGCCTTTATTTCAGTAAGTTTTAATTCTTGCTTTGCTTTTTTTGTTTCGACAAAACCCTTGACGCCATCAGCGACGACGCCAAGAAGTGGTTTTGCTAGTAATTGCCATACCATAAATTCTTTTTATATTGCTCCAATTATTATGATTACGATTATAGCTACAATTCCAGCTTTAATCCAGTCTTTCATGCTCCAATCAGACCATTCTTTTAAATGATCCCAGAGATCTGTTAAAAGTTTCATAGAAACCTCCTATTTAAAGACACATTTTTATACTTTTTTCTAAGTGAAAACAACATTTACATTTACTCTAATATTAGTGTCTGTTTGTGAAACACTCTGATGTTTATGTTTTCCATCAAAAATATAGGCTTGATTTGCTATTGATGGTAGTTTTGTTCCGTCTTCAAACTCAGTATATCCATTGTTAGTATTTACAGAGTATAACAGAATTCTATGCTCCATCCATGGCATATCAATGTGAAAACCATGTTTATCCTGTGATCCTGTATTTGTGTATAAATTAACTTTCATTCTATGAATAACGTTATAATTTAATCTTCCTAAGACAGGACCACCGATATCGTGATAAAACTCTGAAATGACATGAGCCTCTCTGTCTAATAATCTATGATAAAAGAAAAAATAACCAGCATCCGAACTTACGATTCCTGGTTTATAAACATATGGTAGTGGATCTGGATCTAAAGATCTATATTCTTCACAAGTTCTTTTGTGAAGAAGCGCATGTTGTTCTGGATGTAAAAAATCCGGTATTGTTTCAACCAATTATTTAACGCCTGTAAACTTTACTTTTTTAATTTGTTGTCTGCTTGTCTGTCCTTTAGGACCTGTACCTTTGTTATCTTTTACAACATACGCTGGCATAGTAACAGCAGCTGTATTAGCAACAGCAGGGTTAGGAAAAGGATTTGTAGACTTTACAGTTTCCATTTTTGCTTGTTTAAATTTCATAAGACCTCTTAGTGTAACGTTGGTTTTCTTTCTTTAAGAATGTTATCTTTATCATTCTCAAAAGCCTTTTTACCACTTTCGCCCATTGTTTGTAAATAGATCATTTGAGCGGCAGTCATAAACAAAGAAGCTACAACCATTCTCTCTTCTTCAGAAAAACTGTCCTGAAAGGCATAAGTTATTAAATCGTCAACAATTTTATTTATTTGCGGTGCTTCCATATAGTTATTATGGACACAATTTGAGATTTATCAACTTCTTTTTCTTTTCTTTTTCTTCTTACCAGCTTTAGATAATGCTATTGCAACTGCCTGTTTCATGGGCTTACCTTCTTTTTTCAACATCTTAATATTCTTAGATATTGTTTTTTGTGACTTACCTTCTTTGAGTGGCATTTAATTTTTGCATTTGTATGTTGTTTCTTTGTGCAGCTAGTTGAGCAGTTTGTTGCAGCTTAGCTGCGTCTATCATAGATTTCTGTTCAAGCTTTGCCATGTCAAGCTCAGTTTTAGCTTGTTTAGCCATCGCATCAGCCATAACTCTTTGTCTTTCTATATCTATTTCTTCTTTCTTTAAATCAACCAATGGATCAGATCCTTTACCTCCCTCTAGGTATTCTTGCTCCTCTGCAACTAGTTGACCCATAATCTCAGATTGCACCTGAGCTATTTGTTCTTGTATCAAATTATTAATTTGTATTTGCACCACGTCAGGAACTTGACCTCCAAATTGATTTGCAAGTTGTTCTAATTTTTCTCTATTTTTTTCCATAACATTTTTGACAGAGAGTTGTGATACATGTTCCAAAACATGAGAAGTAATATTGACTAAAACGTCTGGTATTGTTCTAACTAAGACAGAAGACATAAATGCCCTATGTGTTTCAATGTGTGCTACATGATCTTGATCTGGAAAAGCTTTTGCAACTTTTTTATTTAAAAGTTCAGCATTTTCTATCACAGGATCTTTTGGCATCGGTCTTGCTGGTGGAGGCAAAATTGCATCAATGTTTTGTATGCCAAGTGCTTGATACATTCTTCTATAAGCCTCATAAGTATTGTGAATTTGTGGATTAGTTTGTGCTAATTGTAACTGTGCTTGAGCCATTTGTATTCTTTGTGACATAGAAAAAATACTAGGATCTGATACAGGAATGATATCTACACGATTATCAAAATCTGTTTGTTTAATAAATCTTTGTCCACCTGGAATATTGTAAGGATATTCTGGAGGCAGATATAATTGAAAAATTCTAGCAAGTAATTTAAACTCAGTTTTTTGTGCGTAATGACATCTTTTGTGGATAGCACTCATAACTTTAGTGCCTTGTTCAATCATTGCCATTGTAGTCCCTACAGGATTAGCATTATTAGAATCTGCTATTTTCGCATCAGCAACAGCTGCAAATCTTTTACCTGCATCTACACAAAAACCTAAAAGCTGCATTAAAGTTTGACTAGGTTCTTTGTAAGGCAAAGGAACAAAATTTTGTCTTAGGTCTCCTCCTGGTGCATCCACGTCTCTAAATTCACCTGGTTGTAATGGGTTGTCGTCATCACGAATTCTAAGTCCTCTAGCTTTGAAACCTGCTGGTAAATTAGAAAGTGTGCCCGCATCGATAAGTTGACGAAGCGCAGAGGTAGCCGTTCTGGATAAACCACCGAGCATGTGAATAAGACCAAAACCATAAAAGCCAAGACCTGGCAAAAAACGATAGTGTACAAAGTATTGTATCTTTTTCTTCTTTGGATCTTCTTGTCTATAGTTACGTCTAATGGATAAAACTTTTCTAGAACCTTCATCAATAGTAACAATGTAAGGAAGTTTAACACCAGTAGGCATATTGTTCAAACCTAGATCTTCAAAACCAGGTATGTCTAAATCACAATGCATTTCTAACAAAGTACATTGATCGTTATATTGATTGTCGTTTGGTGTTACACCATCAATCTTATCGTACTTTTCTTGTATTGAATCTTGTTTATTTATAACATCTAATTCAACGTCTCTATAAAAACCACTTACTTGACTTTTTCTTACATCATTTTTATTTTGTTTTAGTACGTGAGTTATTCTAGGCGCAGTCTCTAAATCAGTAGAATGATACGGCACTACTAAATCCTCTACAGGAATAAATTTTGCTACTGCTCTATCTAGGTTAGAATCATAATAAATTTTTTTAAATGCAGATCCTGCTAATGCTAGGAAGAATAACATTTGATCCATATCAGAATCATACTCCTCCATTACATCTGTAATTTGATAGTTCATAAATTCACGAACTCTTTTTGCTTGTTCTTCTACTTGAGGATTTTCAGCACCTACAATATTACATTTTACTGGACCTCCTGCTGGTAGCAATTCTTTGTAAGCTTGTGCTTGAAACTGTGTAACTGATTCTGCTAACAATGGATGTGTAACACCACTAGCGCCCTGAAATGGTTGAGATCTATCTTCATATTTAAATCCTAATAGATCTAGACCTTGAGTGTATCCATGTTCCCAATCACCTCTTGTTTCTTTGTCATTAAGATAATCTGACATTAAATCAGATGAAATTTTTTCTAGTTCTGTTTCATCTATAAAATCTGCTAAGTTGTCATCGAAACCTGGACCTCCAGTCATTTGAGGTTGACCAAACAATGCTCCGCCATCTTGTAACATTTGCACGTCGCTCTGTTGTCCTGTGTTTACATCAACTTCAACAGTTCCTCCTGCATACTGATCAACACGCGGCAGTTCTTCAACCGGTGGATTGATTGGATTAATTCGTTTATCTATTGCCATTACACGCTCTTCATGAATATTTCGATGTCAATTAGGGGATCACCCATGTCATCTTTTGTTTTACCACCCTTTTTAAATTGTGGCAAACCAATCTTTTTAAAGAGCTCTAAGTCAAAGCCCTCTGCTCTTAAATCGATATACGGCATATTAATTAATATTAGGTCTCTATCTGCTCCACCGACTCTTACATGATTTTTTAATCCTGGAAAATTTTCTATAGCCTGAACATATCTAGATGAGGTAGCCTCAGAATAATCATCACCAGGTCTTCTACTAAATTTGTATGTTCCATCTCTTTTTACTTGTAATTGAACTGATTCTATTTGCTTTTCATTAAGACCTAAAGCTTTACCTCTTTTAGTAATATCTTTGTTAATATCTTTAATAAATTTATCTATTCTACCATCATATATAGTTTTGAATCCTTTATATGTATCTGAATTAGCATCGCCTGCATTCTCATAAACAGCAACAACATCTGCTGGAGACCATCCTAAATATGCATCACCATCAGCAATAGCTTTCTCTAAATTATCTTTTACTACTTGTTTAATCCAATATTGTGCACCACCTGAAAAAGGATAAAAATTATCACTAGCAGTTTCATAAGATTCAGTAGAACCCTCTGGTGGTTGAGATCCAGGAAACTTTATGTCCGTGCTTTTTATTTTACCATCAAAGAGATCTGTTTGAAGTTCCATCATAACAGTTCCTTTTTGATCATTAGCATAATTTATTAATTTAGCAGATCTAGAAAAAGCAAAATCATGACCTACTGACGGATGACTACCTTCATGCTGCGAAAGTTTTGAAGGCTGATCATACTCAGGTTTAAATGTGTGTGATAGTATCTGGTAATTTTCAGATCTTAAATTAGGAAAAGCAATAGACATATGCTCGTTAGTAAATTGATTGTTACGTAAAGTTTCTGTTATGTTACTAATTGAATTTAATATTTCATTATTTTGTCTAGTTGCATTAATTGTAGCAGAATCTAGATTAGGATATTCACTCATTAATGTTTCGGTCATCTCAGGTATCTTACCGAGCGCAGCTTCTGCATCTTCTCTATTAGTAGCTTTTTGCATTTCTTTTAGTTGATCTGTAACTAAATTACGATACTGATCCATGAATTGACCTAGTGGTCCTGGACGGAAAACCATATTCATGTTTTCTAATCGTGTAATTTCTGTTCTTAGATTTTGTGGAAGTAATTCTTGATCTTCTCCTAATTTTTTAGCTGATCCTTCTGCGTAACCAAAAGCGATTTGATTTGGTCCAGATTGTAGCAATGTTACTAATTCTGATGCAGTGTACTTATCTTTATCCGAGCCACTAGCGATCATGTTATTTAAATAACCCATTTGACCAGAATCTCTTAATTCTAAAGTCAAACCTTTTTGAGGATCCGAAAGTTCATTACTCCATTGATCAAGGGTTTTCTTTTCGTTACCTGAATAATTTGCTTTTATATAATCTTCTGTTTTACTAAATCTTTTGTTTATAGATTTATCGCCAATATCTATCTCATCTATGTTTTCAATCATCTTTGTTGGAACTAAGGCTTTAGATTTTTTCTTATCTCCCATTGTTAAAATAAAATCATCCGCGGTTTTTGGCTCGGGTATAGGAGTAACATTACTTGAATCAATTTTTGGTTGTTCTACAGTAATATTAGCATCATCTAAAAGACCTTTAGGTTCTGGAAGAGGTGTTATTAATGGATCGTTTTTTACAGGCACAGGTTTTAATCCTGTGTTTTTTAATCTCTCAGCTTCCTCTTCTTGTCGTTTTCTAATTTCTTCTTCACTTGGTGCAAACACTTTACCTGAAGGAGTGTCGATCATAGGACTCACAGCTGTGGCTCCCATAGCTAGTATCGGTAACAGATCTCTTAATGCACCTATCTGATCACTTTGTAGATTTGGCTTTTGTATTTGTGGTAAAATATCTAAAGCACTAGGATCATCTAGTACACTGGCTGCCCCTGCTTGAAACTTTTTCTTTTTAGCCATTAGCTAAGTCTAGCTTTTCTAAAGCCTCTTTTAGCTGCGCCAGTTCCACGGACACCGGTTCGCGAACCGTCTTTCGCTTTCTTAATTTTAGCTATTGCAGTTCTTACGCCACCTTTAGCAGTAACCTTTTGTTTAGCTGCTGTTTTCATTGGCTCAGTTTTATTGCCATCTTTATCGAGATCTAAGAAATCTGGTTTAGATCCTCCGCCGTCTGCAAGCCCTTCACCAGTTTGCTTTGGGTTCTTTTCTTTCCCACTTGCTATTTTCTTTTTAAGTTTTTCTTTATCTTCTGCTGACATGTTAGCAATTTTCTTTTCAGCTTCACCTAAAGGATCACTTATCATTCTATTAGATCCCTCTAAAAATTTTGCAAAGTCTTCTACTAGTCCCATATTGCCCCCTAATAATATTCTCGCATCTGTAAAACACTTGGCTCATCCTCGTAATCCTCTGGATGCGATATAAAGTTTCCTTGTCTAAATCTTAACAAAGCTTGAGTGGTGGAGTCAACATAATCGTCGTGTTCACCAAAAGGAAAAGCAGCACATTCCTCAATAACCTCTTGCGCCCATCTCTCATCAGGATACCAGATCTGTCCAGCCTCAAAAAGAGGTGCCACGGCGTTTACTCTTGAATGTTTATCATTTCCTTTGCTCGGTGTAAAGTTAACAACTGGAATTCCTGATTGTCTTAATTCGTACGTTAATGGTAATCCTGAAGCTTTCGCCTCCACTATGATGCTTTCCGGTTCCCAATACTTGTATTGCTCATGCGCTATACGTTTTAACTCTGGAAACTCCCATCTACCTCTTTTCGCATCTAGCAGGATGCACGCCGGCGCTTTCATTTCATCACGGTAAAAGACTCCCCATGTAGTGATAGCGGAATAGTCCGCTGTTTCTTTTTTAGAGTATGCTGTATCGTAGCTTTGAATTACATGCTGGAGGGGAGGGGGATCGGCGTACTCGTACAACTTCCACCAGTCACGTTTTATAATGGAACCTTCTTCTGATACGGGTTGCTGTTGCCACTGTGCTTGCCATTTTTGCTCGGACAACGAAGCGCGGACCGATAACAGTTCGTCCGCTTTCCAATATTCAGGCCACATAGGATTCTGTGTTTCAGGAAAGATAGCTGGGAATTCTATAATATCCCATTGATCCGCTTTTATTTCTTTTTGTGCATTGACTAATTTACCTGTAAGATCTTTTACTGACCACCGTGTCATAACCACGACAATAGCCCCGCCAGGTTGTAAACGCTGTCGAGGGCCACTAGTATACCACTCGTAAGCATTATCCATAGCAGTTTGGCTAAGTGCGTCTTGCTCAGAATGAGGGTCGTCAATAATGAGCAAATCAGCACCACGACCAGTAATGGCACCCCCAACACCAGCAGCAAAGTATTCGCCACCCATGTTGGTTTCCCAACGGCCCGCGGCCTTCGAGTCTTGTGATAGTGATATGTTTCTAAAGACATTTTTATATTCCTCCTGGTCCATTAAGTTACGCACCTTTCTACCAAATCTATATGACAATTCTGCTGTGTGCGTCGTTTGAATAATTTTTAATTTAGGATTGTGGCCCATCATCCATGCAGGAAATAAGAAAGAAGCAAATTCAGATTTTGTATGACGTGGTGGCATGTTAACGATTAAACGTTTCAGCTTACCGTCTTTGATCATGTTAAATTTTTCTGCAATCTTTCTATGATGGTATCCACCAATAAATTCTGGCCATACTGCTCTAACAAAAGAAAGATAGTCATCTCTTGAATGTTCAGCTGTATCTATTTCTGCTTTACGTAATTCTAATTTTTTAATTAGATCTGCAGCTTCATCACTAGTTACTTGATCTAGATCCATTTTCGTGATGTTATAGCATATAAATTGTTTGTGTAAAACTTACACGTAGCGTCGCTGTATAAATCTATAGGGGGGAGAGGGGGGTGGCGTCGTTTTAAAGGATTTTTATCTGCCAAAATCGGTTTGGGACTCTAGATGTAGTATAAAATGTATATGGATTACTATATGTAGTCGAGGGCTTCCCTGGATTTACTGGCTGGGCTGCCAGGAAGAGCAGGTGGTGACAACCACCTGCTGCAAAAAAAAATGTTAATGATTTATACCAAACTTGCTAGCCAAATCTCGAGCTAACTCTATTCCAAAATCTTTTATTCTTGGATCGTTTTGGTTTCGCATTATGAATTCAAATATCTTTCCATCTAAATAGTTAGCTAACAACTGCCAATCAATTCGTTGATCTTGAGCATTAGATAAGAAAGTGTTTTGATCTTGTTGGTTAGTAACACCACGATTTGTGGTGTTAGCTAATTCTCTTAATTGACTTACTAAATCGTTAGGCATTTGCAATTCTTCCTAACTGTTCTTCAATTAAACTTTCTTGTTCTTTGTTATTAGTAACATTCTTAATTGAATAATAAGTCGATTGTTTAACAGGCATATCAACTTTCTTTTTAACAAAGAAATCTCTAACTTGTTGCATGTCTGTTAAAGTTCTAGTGTGTTCACTAACTGAAAAAACATTATTGTTATGATTGAAAATATAATTTTCTTTTTCAGTTAGGCCTTTATTTTCGATAAGTTCGTAAACTTGTTTTTGTAATTGTTTACATTTTTTATCTGCTTGGTTTTTAATATCTTGAAACATACGATACTCAATGAGTAACTTAATTTCAAAGTTAGTTAGTTTTTTAGCCATTGATAACTCCTTTAGTTTTTCATTTAAGGCTACATTACTAATTAATGCATTTACTAATTTACTTATAAAAAGTTATAATTCAAGAAAATAATGAAAAAAAATGATCTCATAATTGATCGAGAATGAGGTTATAGCAACCTTGCCTTATGATTGTACCTCGGAAATTTTTTACTTTTCCCCATTTTCCACGCAACTCGGAAGGGCAACGCTATCCTAAATCTATATTAAAAAAACTTTTTCGGCGAGCTTTTAACGTATTTTTGGTGGGCGAGAGTACATCGCCCACCTTACAAAGATTAGTTCAATGTTTCACGAGACTTTTCGAATTCGGCTTTCATCTTATTAACCTCTTCTTCACTCATCGGTTTTAGTTGAACAGGCTCACAGCCCAAAGCCGATGTAACTGCATTGACACCGACCTCCAACAACTCTTTAAATGACAAAGTTGGTTTATCACAATCTACCTCATTGTTTTTAATCTCCGAGATAAATGCATGGATTAAAGCCAATCGAAAATTCCGATCGGACATGTATGGCTCTAATTCAGGGTGTTCTTTTTTTAGAACATCTTCCCTAAAAGAGTCCAAAGATTTACCAATACCTTTCGCAATAAGCAAAGTAATCTTGGTTAAATCGCTTCGTTCTTTTTCGTTTAACATATGTACTCCTTTGTTTAATGTTATAACAGAGACCACAATACCTATAATAAGTTATAACTCAAGAAAAAAATGATCTAATCCAAAAAAAAGTGGCGAATAAGATGGCAAACAATAATGCAATGAATGGGTTGCGACCAACCAAGACCAGAGTAAAGAATGTCACACAAAACATCAACACGCAGACAACTCCAGAGGGGGACTGGCACTAAATCTAATGGGATCCTGTGCTTTCGGCGAGCTTCTGCCGTATTTTTGTCCCCACGACAGTCCCTGGCTGCCTTGTGCAAGAGATCTATAGCAGCGCAGCGCGCGCGGCGAGCTTCTGTCATATTTTTGCCTCATCCTGCTACCTCAATCATCTCCGCCATTCTCTGCCAAGCGTGTTCATCCTTGTTCACCATTACATTAGCGCCATCTCCCCAATCCAGAAACCAGTATTCTAAACGGTGAATGCTTTTGTCCAGGTTAACATACGCGCGCAGCTCATCGCTGGGCCCGCCCCAAGAGAATTGCCACCTGTAATAACCTTCCAATTGGTCGTCCCAGGTCCCCGGTTCAACATAATTAAAACCCAAGTAATCAAACTCAGGGTCTTTCAGGTCCTTCTGGCGACCCTTCCACCTTTCTTCTACTACGTCTTTACATTTTTCGTTCATGACTCCTCCTGTGGGCCGGCGTCCTAGGAACTTCCAAACGGATTCGGTACCGACCCTGCTTAATATATAGTTATAACTAGTTATAATGTCAAGTCTTTCTAAAAATTTATCAGAGGGAACTGGCGTGGTGTGCCTGGTGCACATGTAATCTAATGAGAGCTTCTGTTTTCGGCGAGCTGCAAGCGTATTTTTGAGCTGCAGCAGAGCTGCCTGGGAACGTCAGGTGAAGGATCTTCAGTTTTTACCTGTTTTCCGCCTAAAAATGTAAAGAAACTCTGGTTCCGTGACTGGTGTGGAGCTGCCAGGAAGGTGAAGATCTATAATAGTGGCGTAGAAACGGCGTATTTCTGCGGTATTTTCGGCACACGGGGACGGGAGAAGGTGCTGCCTGGGACGCTGCGCCGGATCCTATAGTAATCTATTAGCTTGGCGAGGACTTGGCGTATTTTTCACGTATTTTACAAACTCAATCAGTTGGTTTTCGTTCCATGGTTCGTCAATAATCATGTCGGGTTCGAGTTTCGCACCTAATTTAGCCAGCTCCGAGCCCCTTTGTCCTGTATATATTCGCGCGCCCCTCTGTAAGAGGGCCTTAACGCAGATGAAAGACATACCACCATTCTTGTAGTAGTGATAATGCCATGCAATTTGCTTAGATGTGATCGCAACTTTGTTATGTTTTGTTAACTTTAATTCAAGCCAAAAGGTATAGCCAAGTAGATCTTTTGGATCTGCAAAAAACCCATGTAAATCAGGAATTCCTGGAGATGTTTTAGACTCTACTCGAGACCACTTAACAATGTTACTGTTTTTTAAAATTCTTTGACTTAGATTTCTTTCTCTCATTCTTTTCTTTTACTTCAAAAGCAACTGAATCAACTACTTTTGGAAAACGTTTTTTAAGTTCTTCAAGTCTTCTTTCAACTTCTTGTTTAGGCATGTTATCAATTGATCCTGTCAAAATTTCTTTTCTGTCAACATACAAACCTGCTGCCTTTCCACGTGAAATTTCTGCACTAACAGCTGCAGTGTAATTACCTTTTTCTTCTGCAGATAAAGAGAGCTCTTTTAATCTTCTCATGTGTCGATTGTAATTTACGTGATATTTTTTATGTTGTTCATTGCGTAACATTAAAATGTAATCATACACCTTTGGATACTTTTCTCTGTTTTGTAATTGACTGGCAATCTGCCTTGCTGACTTTTCAGAGTAACCAGCTTCAATAGCGCACTCCGTTGCTGTCCACTCACCATCGTGTAATATCAACAATTCACAAAATTTTCTTTGTTGTGGCGTAATATCTATTAGTTCAGTCATTATAAGAGCAATTTTTCAAATTTATAATTAATAGCAAAAAACTTCCGCGCGCGATACTAGAAGTGTTACCTGTTACCTGAAACAAAAGAGGATAGGTAACAGTTGAGGTAACAGTTTTTTCCTTGTTTTCTGCATGTTTCATAAGAATGTTACCTGTGTTACCTGAGATTCTGACAAAAATTTTAAAAAAATTATTTTCAAAATATTTACTTATATAGGGATTAAAAGAATTTTGGATCAGATTCTAATTTTGTTGTCGATAAAATCTTATCCAAAGCCTTGATTCCCTGCTGTAATACATAATCCCATTCACTTTCTTTATATGTTCTGTCGAAGTCTTCATTTGCAAACCTCACATGTATAGATCCACAGTCTGGACACTTACGCGTGCTTTTGACTGGACTTTCCGGTAAATGTAATAACGTTGTTACCATGCCGTTCCTTCATCTTTCTGTTAATGTGTTCTGCTGCAGCTTCTTGATCTGTGAATTTAAATTCACTCAATAGGAGGGAACACCTGGAGGAAAAATCATTAGGTGTTAAGCCCTCCAATAAAAAGTCAATCATACTATTTTGAGCATTTAAGATAATATTCTTGCTTTTCATAACTGTTTACAGCCTCCATTGCGGATCGTCCATTAACAGCCCTAATTGTATACCCCAAATAATGCAAGTACACAACTAATTATAGGTGAGGGCGATTGAAAAAGAATAAAACTTCGCCCTCGTGTAGATTATATCAGAGTTTAATTTGTTCCACCAGTAACTATGTGTGGTCCACGGGCCTCGAATATATGGCCATTATCTGTTGATTTACACCTAGCGTACACGTACCCTTGATTGTTACATTGCTTACAATCCACGGGCAACGGATCGGCATTCAATGTTACCACCACATAACCATTGCCCTTGCACTGCATACAAGTTTCTTCTTTTACATAAAATTCTTTATAAACATCTCTATTAGTTTCTTTTTCCATTATCTCACCCATGGTTTATAATCATATCTTCTGGCTAAAATGTTAGCTATTCTTGATTCTCTTATTCGCTCTTTCATCTGGTCAATGGTCCGCGGGTCGCGCATACAGATTGGATGTAATCTTTCCCACTCTCTCACTAACCTCGTGCGGAGCGTCGCAGAGCGACTAGTATCTAATTTATCGCGCCTGACTTCATCTGATCCTGCTCCTTTTTGAACCATGCTTCCATCTCCTCTTTTGATTTTAATAGTTTAACGTACTCATCACCGTTTTCCGCGGTTACGATTTTGATCATACCGTCTTTTTGTGCATGATCTAATGTAAAACGAAAATACTTTTCCATGTGATAAGCAAGGGCCTTACTGCCGTGCTTTTTTGTTAAGTAATCTAAAACTTTACTTTTTGTTTTTTCGTTCATCTTTTTCTGCTTTCTCTAACAATTGTTCTATCAAACCAGTAACTGACTGAAACCTTTTCTTTGCCAGTGTCTTCAATCGTGCACGAGTTTCATGTCTCACTGCAACTGTCGTGAATGGGTTTTTTAATTCTTCTGCTTTCATTCTGTTTTTCCTTGCTTTCCAGTTTTTTAAATTTTCTTTCGCACTCTTGCCAATACCTAACTTAACAAGATGCGATGCTGCTTTTTCATCCATACCTTTCATTAACTGATTGTATGCTTCTATTTTCTTACGGGACATATTTGCTCAACTCCTTTAATTTATAATAATATATCCATCTCATCTCTACGTCTTCCGCCGTTATCATAGCATAAACTAAATTATCATGCCTTCTTTCAAATAGTTCTGGCGTCATTGGTAGTGGTCTATAATCAACAGTGTTACCTGCATGATCAGAATGAGTTTCTGTTTGCCAACCTATAACAACCATTCAAAACCACCTCTCTCCCAAACAATGAAAACACCAAATAAAATTGCTATCAATCCAACATGTCTGTAGAGGAGTAACCCCATCGCTATAATCGTGCCTAGTATTAAGTACATAGTCATGATGACTCCTTTCTGAGGTAACCCCTCTATAAGTACATATAACTATTTATAAGATTTTTTCAACTGTTTTATCCAATCTTTATATTGTTCGTTAAGAACTTTATGAGAAATCTTGGTTTTGCTTATTAAATTAGTAATGATATGCTCATCGACTGTGCCTGCACATTGTAGATCTATGTAAGTGCACTTATTGTTTTGACCCATTCTATGAATTCTATCTTCTGACTGAACTCTAACTTCAAGATCATAATTGTTAGAATAATAAATAATTGTATCTGACACAACTAGATTTAATCCATAACCACCTGTCTTAGGATTAGCCACCAAATATTGTAGATCTGACTTTGGATCTTTAAATCTTTCTATAATGTTTGTTCTCTCCTGGTCCTTAGTGCCTCCATAAAAAGCTTCTACAACAGCAAAGCTTTCATACTTCTTCCTTATTGCTTTCACAATTCTTTCAATATTGTGCCTATATGTTGCCCAAATTATTACTTTGCCATCAACTTCATCTCAACAATCTAGTAAAGATTCTAGTCTAGGTATCATACCTTTATCATCATGTAAATCTACAGTCATACCCTCATCAGTTGTTAAGAAGCCACAAGCGATCTGATGTAATCGCATCATCATAGTAAGCTTTGCCACAGCTGTGGTTTCTTCACCTGTATCTAATCTTGCTATTTGCATTGCTTGCATTTGTAAATATGCATCTTCTTGTTTTTTATTCATCGATACTTCTCTTGTAAGATATGTCTTATCAGGTAAATCCAAACAATCTTGTTTACGAACTCTAAAAGAAAAGTTTTGTAATTTATTATTTAGCTCATGTATGTTTTGATATCCTAAAACTTTTTGATAAGTGTAATCGGCAGCGTAACCTGTTTCCATTACACAATACCTATTTTTATATGACCAGTAACTTGGTTGACCTAAATGATCTAAATCAAGAAACGCACATTGCGAAAATAGATCTAACGGTGAACGGGTCACGGGCGATCCAGTCAAGATCCTACGGAACTGGGCCATCGCACCAAGTTTTAATATAGCTTTAGTTCTAGCAGCTTTAGGATTTTTAATTGTTGTAGACTCATCAATAGCAAACATTGATGGATATAACTGTAAAAATTTATCAGCTATCTTTTTACCCTTGACACTTGAGAATGCCTCAACGTTCATTAAAAAAATTTTAAAATTATCTACATTATTATAGAAAAAATCTTTTCTACGTCGCATTTCTTTTTTTGTATCTGTGGGATCCCAATCATATACATCATAGTTTTCTACAAGTGGTGACATGTGAGCTGGCAATTGTTCTACTTTCCAGTTACGATAAACACCTTTAGGTGCTACGACAATTGCGCCTTTAATCTTCTTTGTTAAATATAATAAGCAAAGATTATCAATTAAAACCTTTGACTTGCCAGTGCCCATCTCCATAAAATAAGCAAAAGTTTTCTTATTCCAGGATAACTTTAATGCCTTATGCTGATGCTCGAACGGCTTCGTTCGAAAACGATACGATAACTCCATTTGTCCTTTATACTTGAAAAGCAAAGAAAAAACAAATAAATGTAAAAAGACTTGAGATTGTTCACTTTATGATGACTCCTTATAAATCTCAGGTTAAGGCTAAAAGAATTAGGGCGCTTTCGGGTGCCCTTTTCTTTTTGTTGACAATATAACAAATTATATTTACAGAAGTTATTGTTGTTAGCTGCAACAGAATAGGAGTCAAATGCCAAAAGATTTAGATTACATTTTAAACACGCTTGAAGAAAAAGCTATTGATCAAAAAATAAAAGACATCGACACAGAGGGTCTATCTGACATTGGTGCGTTGTGTAAGAAACTTGTTGAAGCAAGAAAAGAAAAAGCAATGCACGAAAAAGCTGTAGAAGACACCACGGAAGAAATACAAAGTTTAAGTGAAACTATTGGAACTTATCTCAAAGAAAAAAATTTAACATCATTCAAACTTACTGATGGAAGTTCTGTAGAGTACAATGAAAAACTTAGAGCAAATATTAAAAGAGAAAACATTAGAGAAGCTTATGAGTTCATACGGACAGAGGGCGCCGGAGATCTAATTAAGAACGAAATTAAAATGCAGTTCGGCAAAGGACAAGACCAGGACGCAGAACAATTCAAAACATTTTTAAAAGATAAAGGTTTAGTGCCCATGGAGAAACAGGGCATTGCATGGAATACTCTCGATGCATGGTGCAGAGAGACTATAGAAAAATACGCAGCACAAGGAAAAGCTTTTCCAGAAGAAGTGTTTGGTATCTTTCGTTATCACGACGTTAAAATAAAAAATAAATAGGAGGTCATCATGGCAACTAAAGGAATACCTGCCACTAAAAAATCTACAGCAGTAGCTGAGGTAGATGAGGCATTAGAATTAATAATACAAAACGTTGGAGATGGGTTAGGTAATGTTACCACCCAAGATATACTAATACCTAGGTTTCAAATCTTACAACCTATGTCACCAGAAATTAGTGACAAGACAGTAAAAGGTAATACGCCAGGTAATATAATTAATAAAGCTAACAAAGAAACATTTGACGGCGAGGCAGGCATACGTGTTGTGCCTTGTGAGTTTTTTAGAAATTATGTTGAGTGGGAGAAGAGAGGACAGACTTCAAGAAAAGCACCTGTTAATACTTATCCTGCAACATCTGACATAATGAGTAAAACCAAAAAGGATGAAAAAGATAATTTAAATTATCTACCTAATGGTAATTACATTGAAGAGGTTGCGAATCATTTGGTTGTGGTTCTAGACGAAGATGACCTACCGCTATCTAAAGCTTTGATCACTATGAAAGTTTCACAGATGAAAAAAAGTAGAATGTGGTTGTATATGCAAAAGACTGCTATTCTAAAGGTAGCTGGTAGAGTCATTCAAAATCCACCAAGTTATTCGTTTATATACAAGTTAGGTACCACATTGGAACAAGTCGGCGGTAACCCTGTACATAGTTGGGTTATTGAAAGACTCGATATGGTATCAAATAAGGATACCCTAGAATCCTGCATCAGCTTTGCTAAATCATTCCAGCAGGGGGAAGTTGGAATAGCTCCAGATCATGATGAAGAGCAGCAGGAGGAAATGGCTGATGTCACTCCAAACTCTAATAGTGCACAGGATGCTGAAGAAATTTCTGGCGTGAAATTCTAGGGTACAGGTTCGTAACAATGAATGGGAAAACTATGATGACCTCATGTGTACCGTTGGTTGTTGCGCGTGGGTGTGTTGAGCTTTGTTCGTATAAAACTTCGCCGTTTTATTGCTCAGCACACACCACTTACATGAGGTCAAAATGTTCAAAAAATTTAAAAATATATTTAGTGGTTTAGAAAGAGCGCATGGTGAATACATCGCTGGCGATCTTGACGAAAAAGGCAAAAAAGGCGGTAAAGCCTTCATTAAGAAAACGCCTGTTACAGATGATATGTGGAGCGCTCACTTACGTGGGGACAATCCTTCTCTTGGCATTGTTCCTATCAATGATGACAGCATGTGTCGTTGGGGGTGTATTGATGTGGATACTTATCCAATTGATCATAAGGCCATCGTTGAAGAAATACAGAAGCTGGAGCTCCCGTTAGTAGTAGCTAGATCAAAGAGTGGTGGAGCTCACATTTTTTTATTCTTATCTGAATGGGTGCCAGCAAAAATTGTTAGAAGTAAATTAATAGAATGGTCAGCGGACCTCGGGCATGCAAACACAGAAGTCTTTCCAAAACAAATAAGCATTAACACCGAACGTGGTGACGTAGGTAATTTTCTTAACTTACCATACCATGGTGGAGATGACTCTTTCCGTTATGCATTTAACGATGCAGGCGAAAGCATGACATTAGAAGAATTTTATACAAGAGTCGACGCGGTGTCGTTGACTAAAAGTCAATTAACAAAAAGAAAAGCTAAAAGAGAAATAGCTGCAGAGATGGATGATGGTCCTCCTTGTTTACAAACATTGATGTCAATGGGTATATCAGAGGGTGGACGCGATCAAGTTTTGTACCAGTATGCAGTTTATGCAAAGAAAGCTTTTCCAGATTCATGGCAAACAAAGATTGGTAAATTTAATTATCAATACTTCTCTCCAGAGCTATCAATAGAACAAGTTAACAAGACAATAAAACAACATGAGAAACAAGATTATCAATACAAATGTAAGGACCAACCTATGTGTTCTGTTTGTAATCCAGTGCAATGTAAACTTAGAAAACATGGCATAGGATCCGCCTATCAACATCAATTGACAGATCTAACTAAATTAGAAAGTGATCAACCCGTTTGGTTTTTAAATGTTGATGGTAAACGTATGGAGTTAGATACAGATACTCTATACGATCAAAACAAATTTAGAAAAAGATGCATGGATGTATTGACAGAATTACCACCAAGAATGAAAGAAGTTGATTGGTCAGCAAAAGTAAATTTTCTTTTAGAAAATTGTGACATCATTGAAATGCCTAAAGAAATAACGAAGCAAGGTAGATTCGATGAACATCTTAAATCATTTATGAGAGAGAATGGCGAAGCATTGTCTATTGATGAGGTTTTAATTGATAAAGTGTTTACGGATAAAGATGATGTGTCCTGGTTTACTTTAAGTGCGTTAGAATCTTTTTTAAAATCAAGAAAGTTTGCAGACTATAATGAAACACAAATCTGCGGTAGAATAAGAGAACTAGATGGTGGTAGTAAAAAGAAAAGAGTAAAGGGTGAGCTAGAGCATTTGTGGTATATGCCCTCATTTAATTTCGATAATACACCTTTGCCAGTGCAGAGTTTAGAAGACGAAACACCTTTTTAATATGGCTGAAGTTTTTAAAATATTTGGACCGCCAGGAACTGGTAAAACAAAAACTCTTTTGGATATTGTAGAAAAAGAATTGAAAGAAAATTGTACACCTGATGATATTGCTTTTTTGACTTTTACAGTAAAAGCCAGAAACGAGGCGATAACAAGGGCTAGTCAGCTTTTGAAAGTCGATTCTAAAAAATTTCCGTACTTTAGTACCTTGCACAGTATAGCTTGGAAAGTTGGCGGATTCCAAAACAAGAACAAGATGACAACTAAACATTGGTTTGAATTTGCAAACTTAATGAAACAACACAGAGTGTCGGGAGATACAGACATAAAAGTAGATAAGACACAATCTGAAATGGGAGGAGAGATAGCATCAAACAAATATATATCATTAATTAACAAAGCTCGACAGCAAAGATTAAGTATAAAAGAGTTTAGTCAAAGAAATAGAATTCCTGAGGGTGGATATCTCATGTTAGAAAAGGTAAGTGATTTATTAATCGAACATAAAAAACAATTAGATGTTTATGATTATACTGGTAGCATTGAATTTATTGTTGAAGAAGATGTAGAGATACCAAAACTAAAAGTAGTCATTGTAGACGAAGCTCAAGATCTAACAAAACTACAATGGGCTCTCGTTAAAAAATTTGTAGATAAAGCTGATAGAGTATACGTTGCAGGTGATGATGATCAAGAAATTTATGAGTGGGCAGGAGCAGAAGCGTTATATTTTAAGAACTTAAAGGGAAAATCTAGAGTGCTAGACAAGTCTTACAGGGTGCCTAGAAACATAGCAGAAAAGTCTAGAAGACTAATAGAAAGAATACCAAAACATTTAAGAGAACAAAAAGATTGGAGAGCCGTAAAAGACGGAGGTAAAATAATTTATCTAGAAAACGAAAAATTTATTAACTATGAATTACCTGGATCTTACTATTTTTTAGCAACATGCAGCTATATGCTTAATGATGTAACCCGAGAGTTGCGAAAGCGAGGTAAGTTCTATAAAAGAGGAGGTGACCTATCAATTAGAGAGGAAGTAATCTATGCGATTAACACTTGGAAAAAGTTACAAAGAGGCGAACAAGTGTACGCAGACTCAATTAAAAATTTATTTAATTTTATGAAAAGTAGAAACAAAAACAAACCTAATGCAAGTTTAAAAATAGGTGCAAAGAAAAAAGTAGAGAGCATAGACGTAGATAAAAAGTATAACTTTAATGATGTAAAAGAGTTAGGTTTATTTGCTGAAGCAGATTGGAAGTGGCATGAAGCATTAGACAATCTTGATAATCCAGACATTGTTTACATTGAAAAAGTTTTTAGTAACGGCACTGATTTAAACAAAGAGCCAAATATAGTTGTTAATACTATTTATGCTGTAAAAGGTGGAGAAGCAGATAACGTTATTATGTTTTCTGATTTATCACCCGCAGGTAAGAGAGGTTTGAAAGAAAACATTAATGAAGTTAGAAAAGTTTTTTATACTGGCATGACCAGGGCAAAAACAAATTTATACATTGTAAAACAAAATCATGAATATGCATTTAAGGAACTATACGCGTAATGGCATTAGATGAAAAAGAGTGGCTGCTACCAGAAAACATACCTGATGCAGTTTTTGATTCTGATATAATATCAATAGATCTAGAAACACACGATCCTAATATTAAAACTTTAGGTCCTGGTTGGACAAGAAACGATGGCAAAGTCATTGGCGTAGCTTTGGCCATAGAGGGTTGGAAGGGTTACTTTCCTATCAAACATAATATTGGACCTAACTTTGACGAGAAAGTTTTAAAACGTAATTTAAAAAAGATATTAAATAATAATTCAATAAAAGTTTTTCACAATGCTTCTTACGATGTTGGTTGGTTATCTCGTATGGGGTTAACGGTCCACGGGCAAATGGTAGACACCATGATTATGGGCGCCTTAGTAGATGAAAACAGATTAAGTTACAGTCTTAATAACTTATCCAAAGATTATTTAGATGATAAGAAAAGCGAATCAGGTCTCTATAAAGCCGCGATTGAATATGCCGCCGATGCAAAAGCAGAAATGTACAAGATGCCAGCCATGAACGTTGGACCATACGCTGAACAAGACGCTGTATTAACATTAAAACTATATAACAAATTTTTACAATTAATAAAAGATGAAGAAATGATGACAGTTTACGATTTAGAAATGTCATTGTTTCCTACAATATTTAAGATGATACAAAAAGGTGTAAGGGTAGATTTAGAAAAAGCAGACATCACAGAAAAAGATTTAATAAAAAGAGAGAAAAAAATATTAGATGCAATATTAAAAGATACGGGTGTAGCAATAGATCCTTTCAATGCAAGATCAATAGCAAAAGCATTTGATGCAAAAGGCATTAAATATGACAGAACAGAAAAATCTAAAGCACCTAAATTTGACAAAGATTTTTTATCTAATCATGAATCTGGTTTAGCAAAGAATGTAGTACAGCTTAGGGAAATAAACAAAGCAAGAACTACTTTTGTAGAAACTATTAAGAAACACGCACATAATGGAAGAATACATGCTTCTATCAATCAGTTGCGCAACGACATGGGTGGCACAGTATCAGGCAGGATATCCATGCAAAATCCAAACTTACAACAAATGCCTGCAAGAAACAAAGAAGTTAAAAATATTATTAGGACGTTATTTTTGCCTGAGGAAGGTCAAACATGGGGCACCTTTGATTATTCACAACAAGAGCCTAGGATCATGACTCATTTTGCTTATGATGTGAGAAGAAACAAACAAGAGTTACCTGGCGTAAGAGATGTTGTGGAGGCATACAAAGACCCAAGCACAGACTTTCATCAGCAGATCGCTGATATGGCTGATATTGATAGGAAGAGTGCTAAAACTATTAATCTAGGTTTATCTTATGGCATGGGTATTAAAAAGCTTGCTGGTGAGCTAAACATGGACTTAAACGATGCAAAGCAATTGTTTAATAAATATCACAGTAGAGTTCCTTTTATAAAGGCTCTAATTGATATAGCTACACAGAAAGCGGAGAAGAACGGATTTATTCGCACACTAATGGGCAGAAAATGTCGGTTTAATCTTTGGGTTCCTACGGAGTGGGGTGTCTTTAGACCCTTACCTAAAGAAGATGCAGAGAGAGAATATGGCACTGGACTACATAAAATTCAACGTGCGGGTACGTTTCGAGCCCTCAACAGATTAATTCAAGGGTCAGCTGCAGATCAAACCAAAAAATCAATGGTAGATTTAGCATCTGAAGGATTACTCCCTTTGATACAAATCCATGATGAGTTGGATTTTTCTGTTGAGGATGAGAAACAAAAGGCAAAGATCATAGAAATTATGCAACACTCGGTTAAGCTCAACGTTCCTAGTAAAGTAGACGTTAGTGAAGGGCGTAACTGGGGAGAAGCAAGTGATTGATGCAAAACATAAAAAAGGTTTTTTAAATCATTGGAAAGCTATAGAGTGGCTTACTAAACACGAATACTACGTTTATAGTAATGTAAGCGGCCTTGGTCCTTGCGACTTAATCGCAATGGATATGGATGGCAACATAATCAAAATAGATGTCAAAAGCGAAAGCACTAGGAAAACAGGTAGATTTGCAGGTTATAAAATAAAAAGAATTTTATCTGATGCACAAAAGAAAATGGGCGTAAAATTACTCATGGTAAGTGATGAAGGAAAGTGTTACTTTTACAAACATGATTAAAATATGGGTTTTATTTGTTTTTTTATCTTTACCTGATAGCCCAGGTATAAAACACATTAGTGAAATTACTTATTCAGAGCAAGAATGTTTAGTTAAGAAAGAACTTAAATCTGTTTACACAGAACAATGGGCATTGAAAAACGGTATCGAACAGTTTTACTACGAAGTAAAATGTGTGGAAACTAAAATGTATAATACATTAGGTACTTAATCAATTAATTTATCTAACTTTTCGTTTATTTCTATTAGTTGTACTTCAATAACTGATAATCTTGTATCAATACGAAGCATATCAAGATCTTTTATTTTAGATTCTAAAGCTGTTACACGGTTCGCGAGCATACCATAAGTGCTAGCTATACCTGCAGCTATAACAAT
>Ga0114932_10001982_pt1 | contig 22435 bp, 15 predicted proteins | sample 2SBtaG_2_FD_87286 | JGI IMG/M metagenome (GOLD analysis project Ga0114932, IMG submission 87286) | Deep subsurface microbial communities from Kolumbo volcano to uncover new lineages of life (NeLLi) - 2SBTROV12_ACTIVE470 metaG | ecosystem: Environmental > Aquatic > Marine > Volcanic ...
CACCGAAACACTGTCACCTGGTACGCGCCGGTCACCGCCCCATCGGCTGCCAACGTCGGAAACTCGGTCACCGCGATCAACCCATGCTGGTTGAGCGCTTGCCGAAAGAACACGGGCCCCTGCGTGCTGCACACCGTCTGCAGACGCTCGTCCCCACTGCCCGTACCCGTCAGGTCGAACACCAAGGCGCCGTACAGATCGCGTCGGTCGTCGGAGCTGCGCTTGCCCGCTCCCACCACCAAGGTCTTGCCGTCGGCGCTGATCGTCATGCCTTGGGGCGCGTGCGCACCGCGCCAAGTCCAGCGAAGCGTGCCCTCGAGCCCATAGGCGAACAGCCCGTTCTCGTTGGGATGAAGCGATGGCGGACGCAGGTCTGGAGCGGCTGCACCGAAGGGAATGCTGCTCTCGCTGGTCAGGGCGAGCACGGTATTGCCGGCAAGCGCTGTGTGCCCCAGCGTCGCCACCACAGGAACCCCACCCAAAATCTGCGGTGTGCCGACATCAATGGTCAGCGGCGGCCCTCCAGCCAGCGGAAACACCAGCACGCGCCCATCGGTCGCCCCCATCACCAGGTGCTCGGCCCCAAGATCGACGGTCTCCCACAGGAACACCTGAGAGTAGTGGGGCAGCAGCGGCTCGGCTTGAAAGGTACGAATGGGCTCCAACCCCGGCAGCTGCAGCAGCTGCACACCGTTCACTGGCAGGTCCGGAGCGGGTCCGTCAGCAGAACGACCCACGGGCACCGCCACCTTGTCGCCCATGACCCGCGGATTCATCAGGGTGACCGATGCGGCACCGTCGGGCGGCCAGCTCGCAACAGACTGGCCCTCGCTGTTGATAAACACCAGCCGAGAAGCATTCTGGCGCCCCTCGTCGGTGTTCCACGCATGGACTGCGGCGACCAACAAGCCATCGGCGGCGGTCTGCAGACCGTGCGCTGCCGGCAAGGTGTACACGCCGTACAGGTCCTCGCCCGGGGGCACGGCCGACGTACCGACCAAGTCAGCCAGCCGAATGCGATCGATGTTCTCGAGCGACTTCACCTCGAGCACATGCACATAGGCGTCGGGGGACTGCTCCGCGGCAAATAGCACCTTGCCGTTGGGTGCCCAGAGCAGCTTCTTGATCATCGTTTCGGCCAGCTTGCGCTTGCGAATCAGTCGGCCGTTGAAGCCGTCGACGATCAGGATTTCGCCGTTGTAGGACCCGATAGCGAGGTGCTTTCCGTCCGGTGAGAAGGCCAGCGCCGTATCTGGAGCCGCTCCGCCCATCGCGACCAACTTCGACACATCGCCGAGGTCGACGTGGAAGAGCGGCACGCACTCGGCCATTTGTGGTGCAGTGAGCTCCGTCCCGGCCACGGTGTGGACCTCGCCTGGCTGCCAGTCGACTCTAGTCGTCGTCCAAAGACCGGGTCCCTTCGGCGACAGGATTCCGCCACGAACAAACGAGTGCTCCGACTCCGGTGGCGCGGTCGCGTCCCCGGAACCCGAACCACAGGCAAGTGCAAGCAGCAGAAGCATCCCGCCGACTAACCACCCAACCCCCGTTCGTCCCCGTCCGAACTCAGGAGTCCAGCAGTTCCCGAGCGATGTTCATGACGTGGTCTGCGTCCTCTTTTTGCCCCAGACGCTTCCACTGATCCACCGCCAGTTTGCCGGCGACCCGCATGCTATTGGGCCACTTCTGGTCCTTGGCGACGTGGCAGATCACCGTCAACAGTCGCGCTTGGTCGTGGTCCACGGTGTCACCAAGGCCTAGCTCTGCCGCCGACCACAGCCATCGGTAGGCATTGTCCTCGTCATTTCGCAGCGCCAACATGGTCGCAACGACCAGCCGGTACGGCGCCCATAGCCAGTGCCCTGGATTGCGCTCAAGGTGGCCAGCCGCGCCATTGGCCTCGTTGTACATCGTCGTCAGGTCTTCGTCCTGCAGGGCCACATAGGCAAGCAGGAGGTGCGCGTTGACCGCCATCTCGAAGTGGCCCTGACGCTCGGCCCAGCGCAGTGCTGTGCGGTAGATCGCCGCCGCGCGTTTGCGCTCGTCCCGCAGCCTGTGCAGATCGCCGATGCCTAGGCGGGCCTCGTGCAGCAGGGGGGTCGCTGCAAGCTCCTCGGCGATGTGCATGGCCTCGCGGAATCGTTCCTCTGCTTTGTCCAGGTCCAAACGCTGCCGAGCCACAACTCCTCTGCCATGTACTGAGCGCGCGACACCGAACGGATCGTCGCCGGCTTGAAAGTTCTCGACCGCCTCGGAATACAGCTCCTCGGCGTCGTCGAAGCGTCCTGTTCGACGAGCAACAAATGCCTGGCCCAGCGCCGCTTCGGCCTGGCCTCGAACGTCTCCGAGCGCGTCCATGCGGTTGAGGACCCGCGTGAACAGGATGTCCGCTCCGTCGAAGTTCCTCTTCTGTTGCTCGACCCAGGCCAGTCCCTCGATGGCCTTTGCCTCGAGCCGAAGGTCCTTTTCGGTCTTGGCCCACTTCATGCCGTCGCCGTAGCGGCGCTCAGCCTGAGACAGATTGCCCATCTGCCGCGCGGACATGCCCATGCCGATGTAGGACTCGACCACGCCGGTGTAGTCGTCGACTTCCTGGAACATCATGCGCGCCCGATAGAACAGATCCCCGGCCGCCTGGGCATCGCCCGCGGTCTCATAGGCACGGGCACGCCACACTCTGGGCCAGCCGCCCTTGTTCTTGAGCTGGCGCTCGCGGGTGCAGCAGTCAATGGCCAGATCGGCAGCTTGCGTCAGTTCAGCGGCGCGGCCTCGCTGCCAAGCAGTCTCGGCGGCCTCGAGCAGATGCTCTAGGGCCAGGTGTGAGTCGCCGCCCGCATGGGCGTGTCGGCCCACCTCGAGGTTGACGTCCGCATTGGAGACCGCACCGTATCCAATCCACGCGTTGGCGAGCTTCTTGTGCAGCCGCTCCGCGTCGTGGCGGTCTTCGGCGGCCTCTTTGACCGTCTGGTACAGCAGGCCATGGTCAAAGCTGACCAGCCCCTCCTTCTCGACCAACAGGGTGTGGGTGCGCAGGTACGCGTAGAGCTCCTGGCCGGCGATGGACATCACCAAGTCCGCGGGAGCCGTGGCTCCACACAAGGCCGTCATGTGCAGCGCGTTGTAGAAGCGCATGGCCTCGTCCGAGCCCTCGGCGAGCTCCTCGATGCGCTTGTCGAATAGCTCACGGGCATCGCTCGGCAGCGCGGTATCGATGTCGACGCCTTCGGCCAGCGTGTACTGCAGTCCCCTGTTGACCAGCCATCCGCGGCTCGCCCAATCCATCAGCAGCTGTTTGGCGAACAGCGGGTTGCCTTCACAGCGCTCCGCCACAGTCTCGGCGAGCTCGGGGGCCAACGTCAGGTACTCGTGCAGCAGCTCGCGCGTGCCGGCCCTGTCCAGCCGGTTCACGTCGATGCGGATTGCACCGTTCATCATCAGCGAGCTGACCTGTTCCCTCAGAACACCGTCGGACTGCAGGGCCTCGCTCGACAACGTCGCCAGCACCAAGATGTTCTTGCGCTCGCCATCTGCCGCCGCCTGCAGCACCGCTTCGGCCAGTGCCAAGCCGTCACCTTCCTCGACTGCATGCTGGGCATTATCCAGCACCAAACACGAAATCCCGCGCCACGATCGAGCTTCTAGGTACCGGTAGACCTCACGCAGCCCGAAGCCGACCGCCACCGGCTCCTCGTCCTCTTCCATGAACCCAGCCCAGCGTGCCAGGGTCTTGGCCTCTTCTTTGACCACGTTGTCGAGGACCCCGCGCTCGCGCGCCAACCGGCGACGCAGTCTGGACTCGAGCCCCATCCGGGTCTCGTTCCACGGCTTGACAATGGCCCGAGCGGCGCCGACATAGCCGTCCTCTTTGCCCGCCGGCCGGTGGTACTGCATCTGCACTGCCTCGGCCCAGCCCCCCTCTTCGAGCAGCCGCACCAGGCTGTCCACGACCCGTGACTTTCCAGAGCCCGCCTCTCCGACGACCAACACGACCCGGGACATTCCATCTTCAGAGACGTTGACGGCTTGGTCCCAGATGGCCTGCCTCATGTCGTCGCGGCCCACCAACGGAATCTCGCGCTTGGCGAACAGCGCCAACGAACCACGAGCCGTCGCACCCAAGCCGGGCTCGGGCAACGGAAAGTCAGGCATATCGATGGTTTGCGGACGATTCCAGGCGGGCACGCCGAACTGGAAGACGGGCATCTCGGCGGTCTCGGGATCCTCAAAGAAGCCCATCGTGGGCCGCGGATTCTCGCCCGTGGGCGCATCGGCGATGGAATGGCTCGAGCTGGCGATGCTCGAGATCGACGGGCGGGTCAGCGCATAGCCCGAGGTCACAGCGGCGGGAGTGGGCGCAGAGGGCGCCACCGTCCCCATCAGCACCCCTGTGTTGGCCTTGGCCAGGGCACGAGCGAGGGAGTCATCGATCTCGGCATGGGGCAGACAGACAAGCTCGGTCTTGAGGTCTGCACACAGGTCGTAGCGAGAGAGTGGCTCGGCATCGAGCAGGTTGGCGAGGATGAGATCGAGCCCGGCGGGAATCATGACGCCGGGCTGCGGAATCAGCGGCGGCAGCTCGGCATCGAGCGGACTGCGCCCTTCGGCAAAGGGCATGCGCCCTGTCACCAGCTCCCACAGAATCACGCCCACGCTGTACAGGTCGGTCCACGGACCGAACTCTCGAGGCAGTCCCAGCCGCTGTTCAGGGGCCATGAAGCCGGGAGTGCCCTCGACCCGGCCCTTCTTCTTGGCGAGTGTGGCCTGTGCGTTCGCGAGCCCCAAGTCGGCCAGCCACACGTGACGGCGGCCATCGCCGAACCGTGCCAAGAGCACGTTCTCGGGCTTGATGTCCCGGTGCAACACGCCATAGGCATGCAAGTGGCCGAGTGCATCGAGCAGCTCGAGCATGAGCCGCAGGATCTCGAGCCAGGTCGGCAGTTCGCTTCGAAGGTTGGCGAGGCTGCCGTCTTCCGCTAGCGCCAGCCCCAAATAAGGCGTGCCGTCGGGAAGCTCGCCGGAGTCGTGCAGGGGCACGATGTTCGGATGGGTAAAGCGGGCTGCCGTGCGCACTTCCATTTCGAACAGCTTGCGAAAGCGCACATCTGCGGCGAGCTCCGGCCGCACGACTTTCATCGCGACCGGGGTGTCCAAGACCACGTCCCGCACGCGGTAAACCGCCCCCATCCCGCCTTCACCGAGAAGCGGGCTGTCCGTGTCGAACGTATACCGAGGAGGAAGCTGGATATCCAAGCAGCGGGTTCCGCTATTGAGTGCAACAGGGTACCAGTGGCGTCCATGTCCGTGTATTCGCGTCTCACAGAGTCTTGGGTCCAGCCCGACAAGGTCGCCCTTTCCTTCGGAATCGACGTCCGCTATGGCGAGCTCCGTTTCCGCATCGCCGAACGGGAGGCGCAGTTGGCAGCGCGCGGGGTTGCTCCGGGCCACGTTGTCGCAATCCAACTCCCCCGCTCCCTCGAGCTGCTCGAGACATTCCTGGCGGTCCTCAAGATGGGCGCTGTGGCCCTGCCCATGAACACGGCCTACACCGCTTCCGAGACGCGGTTCATCATCCGTGACTCCGGTGCTGTGCTGCATCTATGCGACGGCGCCTCACAGCCTCTGCCTACCCCAAAGACGTTGCCCAGCGATGTCGCTGTCCTCTGCTACACCTCGGGCACCACCGGACGGCCCAAGGGCGCGATGCTCACCCACGACAACCTCGCCGCTTGCATCGGTGGGCTGCACCAAGCCTGGCAGTGGAGCCCTCAAGACGTCCTCGTCCACGCCTTGCCGCTGTACCACGTGCATGGGCTGTTCGTGGCCCAGCTCGGCGCCCTGTGGGCCGGCGCGACCACCTACCTGATGCGGCGCTTTGACGCCGCCAGCACGCTCCGGGCAATGGTTGACAGGCGAGCCACGATCTTCATGGGCGTGCCGACCTTCTATCGTCGCTTCCTCAAGCTGCCCGAGTCCGCCGTGGACCTCGATTTGTCGGCCATGCGCCTGTTCACATCCGGCTCTGCTCCTCTGCCCGCCGAGGTGCACCAGGCGTTCCGCGACCGCTTCGGCCACCGCATCCTCGAGCGCTACGGCATGACCGAGGTCGGCATCGTGCTGTCCAATCCGGTGAATGGCGAGCGGCGCCCCGGAGCGGTCGGATTCCCCCTTCCCGGGGTTCTGGCCCGCGTCGTCGACGCCGAGACCGACGACGTACTCCCACCCGACGGCATCGGCGAGATTCAGATCGGCGGCCCCAGCGTCTTTGCAGGGTACTTGGGCCTGCCCGACAAGACCGACCAGGCGCTGACGACCGACCGGTGGATGCGAACCGGGGACCTAGGCCTCGTCGATGACGACGGCTACTTTCATGTGGTCGGTCGGGCCAAAGACCTCGTGATCAGCGGTGGGCTGAACATCTACCCCCGCGAGATCGAGACGGTCCTGTTGCAGCATCCGGCCGTCGACGAGGCGGCGGTGGTCGGCATCGCGGACCCCGACTGGGGCGAGATCGTCGTAGCGTTGCTCGTCGGAGACGCCACACAGGCCGATGCGCTTCAGAGTTGGACTCGGCAGCGGCTGGCCGGCTACAAGTGCCCCAAGCAGATCCGATGGGCAGAAGCCCTGCCCCGGAATGCGATGGCTAAGGTCCAGAAAAACCGCATTCGGGAGCAGTGGTGATCAAGATTCGACGAGCCCAATTGGACGACGCTGACGACATCGCAGTGCGCAATGATCGCATGGCCCTCGAGACCGAGCACATCGTGCTCAACCCGGCCACGTCCCTGGCTGGCGTGCACGCGGTTTTGACCCGGGACGTCGGCGCCCACTACTACATCGCCACCATGGACGGGCAGACCGCCGGCCAGCTGATGATCACCACCGAGTGGAGCGACTGGCGAAACCGCGTGGTGTGGTGGATCCAGTCGGTCTACACCGAGCCTCACTTCCGCAAACAAGGTGTCTACAAGGCCCTGTACGCCCATGTCTTGGACCAAGCTCGCGAGCACGGCGCAGGCGGAGTCCGGCTGTACGTGGACCGACGCAATGCGCGTGCCGCGGGCGTCTACGCCGGACTCGGCATGGACGGTGAGCACTACCAAGTGTTCGAGGCCATGTTCGACGAGCCCCCCGAGGCTTCATGAGTCCCGACCAGGTCAAGCCGGCCCTGCATCAGATGGTGCGCGACCACGCCGGAGCGGGTGCTGTGGCTGCGTTCGACTGGGACGACACCTGCACAGTCGGAGACATCGGGCTCACCTGCCTCGCCACCCTCGACGCCGAGAACGGCACCCATGTGCTGCCCCGCTACAGATGGCTCTGCGAGAACCACAGCAAGCACGTCGGCTACCGGTACTGCACCACGACCCATGCGGGCCGTACCGACGCCGACCTTCGCGCGCTGGCCGGCCGGGTGTGGCAGGCGGCGACCGCCGATGGACGGATTCGTCCTCGTCATTGGATTCGCGCTCTCATGCAGGACATGAAGGAACACGACTGGCAGGTTTGGATTGTGACCGCAAATCCCCGCCCCATCGTGCAGACTGCGGCCGCAACCTACGGCATTCCCCCACAACGGGTCATCGGCATGGAGCTGAAGACGGGACCCGACGGACGGCTCATTCCTGTGCTCGAAGAACCCGCCCCGTACCTAGAGCAAAAGGTGCCTGCTCTGATGGCCGCCGTTGGTCAGAAGCCGCTGTTTGCGGCCTCGGACAGCATGTCAGATGTGGCGCTCCTCGAATCTGCCCAACACTCACTGGCGCTTCCCGCCTGGAACGATGGTCTGCGTGAGCACGCCTCGAACCGCGGTTGGTGGACGGTGGACGACCGATGAAAGCCGGCATCCTGGTCATGAATTTCGGCGGCCCCCAGTCGCAAGAACAGTTGGTCCCGTTTCTGACTCTGCTGCTGGGCGATGTCTTGCCGATCTGGGGTTTCCTCAAGCCGTTCACAGTGCCCTTCATCGCCCGCCGGCGCGCAGTGCACATCGGGCCCAAATACGCCGAGATCGGCTGGTCTCCAATCGTTCCCCAGACCGACGAGCTCGCCGACGCCCTCGCGCTGGCTCTGGGCGGAAAATCGCCCCCCATCGCGATCGCCATGATGTTCAGCCCGCCTTCTATGGCCGACGGCATCGCCCGCCTGCGAAAGAAGGGGGTCGACAAGATCATCGCTTTAGGTCTGTTCCCACACGAGTCATTCGCGACATCGCGAGCGGCCAACGGATTCCTCAGAGACGCTCTGCCCAGCGACGTCGAGTGCGTCATCATCGACCCCTTTTACAGCAACGAGGCTTACATCGAGGCCCTCGCCAAGAGCATCCGACAGGGCGTCGCGAACACCCCCGGCGACGGCGAACTGCATCTGCTGTTCAGCCCGCACGGCCTGCCACAGTCCTTTGTCGATCGCGGCGACCCCTACCCCGAGCACATCAAGGCTTCGGTGAAGCTCGTGCTGCAAAAGCTCGACTGGAAAGGCCCCTGGCACCTTGGCTGGCAGAGCCGAGTGGGTCCCACCAAGTGGCTCGAACCCAGCACAACCAACGAGGTCCTGCGCATGGGCCGCGAGGGGGTCAACCGGGTCTGTGTGGTGCCCATCAGCTTCATCTGCGAGGGCATCGAGACCCTGCATGAACTGGACATCGAGCTCGCCGAAGAGGTGCGTGCGGCCGGCATCGAACACTACGGGCGCGCACCGGCACTCGGCGCCGACAACGACGAGATGATTCGCTGCCTGGTCGAGCTGGTGACCCCCCAGCTCTAGCAGGCTGCTAGAGCTTCGGCCGCATCGTGACCAGCAGTGCCGGAAGAACCATCAGGTCGCCAACCAGGGCAGTACCCAGCCCCAACGCCGCTAAGAGCCCGAAGTAGGCGACGGACTTCACGGTGGCCAGCGCCAAGATGGAGAAGCCAAGGACCAGCACCACCGTGGTCGTGGTCATCGCGACGCCCGTGGAGCGCAGTGTCCGACTCACCGCAGCTTCGTGGTCTCCGGTCTCGTGCAGCATCTCGCGATACCGGTACAGGAAGTGGGTGGTGTCGTCGACCACCAGACCCAAGATGAGCGCCGCAATCGTCACCGTGGCCACGTCGAGTCGAATGCCACTGATGCCCATCACGCCCAGAGTCACGAAGATCGGCAGCAGATTGCCCGGCATCGCGAACAGCGCCATGCGGAACGATCCAAACAGCAGCGTCAGCAGGGTGAAAATCGCCACAAATGCCACCGCAAAGCTCGTGATCTGCGAGCTGACGACGTAGTCCATCATGGTCACGTACAGCGGCAGATAGCCGCTGGGCACGATGCGAACGCCTTCTGGAAGCGCAGACAGCGCGGTCAGCCGATCGATGGCCGTGCCCATGTCGCGTGCACTCATCATGTCGATGCCAGCGGTGACGCGCAGGCGGGTCCACGCGGGGACCTCGTCTGCGCGCATGTCGCCTTCGACAACCATCTGGGTCAGGTCTGCTTGATCGTTCTGCTCATAGAGGAACAGGACCTGTTCGAGCGCGTTGTCGTTGGGTGGGACGTTGTAGTCAGCCTCGGTGCCATCCATCCAGACCTGATTCAGCCGACGAGTGACATCAGCCACCGACACGGTCCAACCGACCTGATCGTCCTGCTCCATCGCATCCTGCCAAGCCGCAACGGCCCGCAGGGTCTCGACGTTGCGCAGGTCGTCTCCTTCGAGAACAAGCTCCAGAGGCGTATAGGGTCCAAAGGTCGCTTCGATGGCTGCAGAGTCCCGCCGTACTTCGTGGCTCTCATAGAAGTAGTCGATGGAGTATGTGTCGACGTCAATGCGGCTGATGCCCCAGGCTCCTGCGAGCACAGCGGTCACACAGAGTCCGAGCACTTCCTGACGGTAGCGCACCGAGAAGTCGCCAACGCCGACCAAGTTGCGCTTCAACATGGCCGCGCCTTGCCGCTTGGGCTCAAACCACTCCCACTCCAGCGCCACCAGCACCACGATCAGGCTGGTCACGAAGGCCAACAAGACGCCGGCCGCGCTGAACCAGCCCAAGTCGCGCACCACAGCCATCTTGGCCGTGCCGAGCGCCGCAAAACCAGCCGCCGTGGTCAGCGAGGTGAATAGGCAGGGCCAGAGCACCTCGCCGACCCCCCTCACGACACGGTCCTTGCGGTTGACCTCTGGGCGGGCAGCCACATGACGGAGCATGTGCACGCAGTCTGCGATGCCGATGATCAGCACCAGCGTCGGCAGCGTCATGGTCACCATGTTCAGGTCGCGCCCAAGCCAACCCATCAGCCCCACGGTCGCCGACGCTGAGATGGCGACGACGCCGATGGTCAAGATGACGGGACCTATGCGGCGAAACAGCAGCCAGAGCAGCCCAAAGATCACGCCATAGGACACGGTGCCGACCACCGCGATGTCCCGCGCGGACCCCGTGTTCAACGCGCTGAAAATCAGCCCAATTCCCGCCTCTGGGGTAGCCGGCGCAATGGCTTCCACATTCTCGTGAAGCTCGGCCATGATCGCGTCGCGGCGGTCATCGATGCCGACTTCAAGGCGCGCCAACACCAATGCGGTGTTGCCGTCGTCGCTGATGAGCTTGCCGCGAAGAGTGCGGTCCGAGAGCACTCGATCACGCAGTTCAGCGGCAGTGGTCGTGTCATCAATGGCCTGTTCGACCTCGATGCCTCCGTCTTGAATGCGGATGTGGGCAATGTCGACCAACGACGTCACATCCGCGACGCCAGCGGTCTGCTTTGCCGCCTGGTGCACCGCGTGCAGTCGCTGCAGTCCGTCGCCGGCAAGTACGCCGTCGTCGGACTGAACCGACAGGATCACCACCTCGTCATTGCCAAACTGGTCTTGAAACGCGTCGTAGGCGACAAGCGCGGGGTCGCCTTCGACAAACCACACATAGACGGAGTTGTCGATCTTGAGCCGAACGGCCCCCGACGCCATCAGCAGGCACGCGGGAAGCAGCAGTCCGAGCAGCCACCATCTGGCGTGCCACAGCAGCAATGCCGTGCCCTCGCGGGGCTTCATCATGCTCAACTTGCCGTCTCCAAGCGAAATGCACCGTAGATGAAGCGATCGAGTGCGAACAGCGCTTCTGCCTTGGCGTAGTCCGGGTGGACGCGATCGGCGAGTGACTGCGGGCGTTCGCGGTCCACAAACAGATTCCAGTATGCAAAGCGCGCCCCCGGACGCGCCACGCCCAAGAGCGCTGTGTACAGCGCCTCGGTCTGCTGCTCGCTCATGTACTCAAAGACGTCAGACAGGTTGTAGGCCGAGAACGTGCCGATGTCTGGCCGGGCCGCATAGTCGTCGAGGGACGCGTGCACCAAGCTGATGCGCTGCGACGCCTCCCGCAGCCGAGCGTGCCCTTTCTTGGTCAGGTACAGCGGCATCGCATCGGGGTGCACCCAGCCGCCGGTCAGCATCCATTGCAGATAGCCGTTGTCGCGCAGAGGCAGGTCTTTGAGCAGGCGCTCGGCGCGCATCAGCAGCGCACGACTGATCGGTCCATCGACATGGGCGAACTGCTCGGGGGATCGGCCTCGCGCAGCCATCACACGCTGGCTGAAGAACAGCCGGAACAGCCCCTGCCAGCGCCAGTTGTCCCACTTGCTGTCATAGAAGTCGCGCTGCGCGCCAAGGTCTCCCATGTCGAACCAGCGCCGGGTCGTGCTGGCTCGATGCACAAACGGCAGAACCCGTGTGCGGAACATCGATAAATATTGCTCGAATCGCCCCGCAGCGAGAACCCCACCGCGCAGGATCTCGGGATGTGCATCCCACCACTCTCTGGCTGGAGGGGACAGGCGGTCCGCGATGCGCCGATAGACCGTCAGCGGGTTGCTGCCCTGCTCGACGCCCAGCAACGCCAGGTACTGACGGTGGCTGACATGTGCCCCGGCGAGCTTCAGTTCGACCGTGGCCAGCTGCGGCAGCGACAGGTCGATGGCGACGACTTCTGCACCGGTCAGCGCAAGGGCGATGCTGTTGTCGCCCGCCGAGGCGATGGACAGGACCCGGTCCCCTTCAGAGACGGCCAAGGCATCGACCAGCACCCGGGTGTCTTCCCAGCACTGCGCGTAGTTCAGCCGAGCCGCCAACGGGACCACAGCGTCACTCATCGTCGTCTCCCATGCGGCGGATGACGCCGGTGCTGCCATTCATCTGCAGCGCCTCGCCATCCTTGGCCCAGTCGAGCAAGCCCTGCACCCCGACGATGGCCGGAAGTCCAAGCTCTCTGGCGACAACCGCCGAGTGCGACAGCAGGCTGCCGCGCTCGACGAGCAGGCCGCTGGCCGTCGCAAACAGCGGCACCCAGCCCGGATCGGTGCGATTCGCCACCAGCAAGCCACCCTTGAGGTCAGGACGCTCACGGGGATCGTGGACGACCATGGCGGGGGCAGTCACAATTCCCGGGGCACAGGCCGTGCCGGCAATTTCATCGGCACTCAGGTCCAGCTGGACCTGCCGACCTCGGAAGCGGTTGGCCAGATGCACCCCGCCAAAGGTGTGGAATCGCTGTGCCGGCTCCTCGCCATCTCGGTACCCATCAAATTCCGCGCGGCGCAGGGTCACCAGACCACGCAGGTCCGTGGTCACCGTGGTCCCTCTGGCGTACCCCAGAACTTCATCGACGGTGAGGTAGAACACATCGTCCCGCGCATCGAGGGCCCCGGCCTCTACGTAGCGATCTCCGAATGCCCGGAACAGCCGGCGCACAAAGCCGAAGATTCGCGTGCGCTCGAATCGAAGTGACTCTCGGGTGGCGACGCGACGCCGGGCCTGCGAGAGAACCCAGTTGAACACCAAGCGCTCGGACCAGCTACCCAGCAACGCATCGGCGCGGACCTCGGCCTGTGCCCGGGCCGCACGCTCGGCATCACCGAACGGCCTGGGTGGATTGTTCACCCAGGCTCGAATCGAGTGCAGCAAGAACTCCGGGGTGTCGTGCAGTGTTGGCGACTCGAGCTTCAGCTCGTCGGGGCTGCGATCGCCGTAGTCCTTCAGCCACTGCTGCCAGCGGGCGTTGAAGCCCGGATTCTCGCATAGCTCCGCGATCATCGCGGCGGGTTCTGCATCTGAACGAATGATGCGCGCCAGCCCATCTCGCTTGGCGACCAAACGAGCAATCTCCATCAACTCCTTGATGGGCTCGGCGCTCGCAAGCCCCTCGCCGCCCAGCAGTTGGTTGTGCAGCTGGGTCTGCTCGTCGCCGGTCAACGCTTGGCAGCGCTTGCGCAGCGATGCATAGAAGATCATGCAGAAGAAGTCGTTGACGATGGGCGGAGTCCAGTTCCACAGCAGCTCGCGCTCGGCGTTCTCATACACCACCAGCAGCCGATCGGGGCCGAGCTGCTCGACTGCAAGCGCCTGACTCGCCGTCAAGGTCGCGCGGAACATCTGCTGAAAGACACGGGCGTCCCTGTCGAGCCACAGCAGCCGCCAGACCAACTTTCCGAACCGAGGCAGGTCGCCAACACGGTCGAGCCATGAGCCAGTCACCGCACCCGCATCGCGCTCATCGGCGACCTCGGACACACCCATCATGGTCTCGAGTGCTCCCTTGTTGAACGCGTAGCCGGGGAGCTTCTGGACCAGCAGGTACCAGCTGTTCAGGTTGTAGTAGATGCGTCCCCGCACCAGGCCGATCATGCGCCGATAGACCGGTTCAAGCTGCTTGATGGAGGTCTCGTCCACGCCCATCACCCGGTGGAATAGCTGGTACACGATGGTGTAGGCGCGCGAGGCGAACGAAAACGTGAGCGGAGTGGTGATGCCGCTGTAGCTCTCGACGATGTTGCTGTTGTCCCACAACATGCGCTGTCCGCCGGCGATCGCTACGGTGATCGGGCGGGCCTGAAGCACATAGAGCTTGCCGCCGGCAAAGGTGAACTCGATGTCCTGCGGGCAGCGTGCGTCGGCCTCGATTCGCCGTCCAACAGCTGCCAGCTCCCGAATCTGGCTGTCCGTCAGCGCGGCGGCATTGCGCCGACTCTCATCGACGGCCACTAGCTCTGTCTGCCCGCCACCACGCAACAACATCTGCTCGTCTTTGTCCACGAGCGACGCCTCGATTGCGCCGGATCCATCGACGCGGAAGGTGTCGCACTGCACGGCCCCCTGAACCACGCCTTCGCCCAGGCCCAGGCCCGCTGAGATCAGCGCGTGGCCAGGATGATCGGGATCACGAGTGAACAGCACGCCGCTGGCCTCACCGGGCACCATGCGCTGCACCACGACCGCGATTGCGCCCACCTCGACACCATGAAGACCCGCATAGGCAGCCACTCGCTCCGACTTGGCCGAGTCCCAGCAAGTGCTCACCGCACGCGCCACTTGTTCAATTCCTTCAACGCCCAACACCGTCTCGAACTGCCCCGCCCAAGAGGCCTTGGCGCCATCTTCGACGGCCGCTGAAGAGCGCACAGCCACACTTCCCGCGCCCAGTTTGTCCAGCGCCTGCGCCAGCTGCGCCTTGAGCGCCCCGGTCATGCCGTTCTTCCAGGCGGCCGTGGTGAGCACAAAGAACTCCGGCACCGTCGCCTTGGCCGCCAAAAGGCGGACGAGCCCAGCCCCCTTCCCGCCAATGCTTCCAGCCCCGGCCGACGTGCCCACAAGATCTGCGCCAAATCGAATCACGACAAACTCCAGGCCAGCCCGCCGCTGACGATGAACGTCGACAGGAGCACGACGGAAGCCGCCCCCTCGACAATCTTGGCCTTCTGCATGCCCATGCAGCTCAGCAGTCCAGGGGCGGCACACCCAATGCCCACCCCAAGCGACAGTGGAACTGACGCCCCCATCGCCCACGCCAGGCCCGTCAGGCTCACACCCACGGCCAAGTAAGTGACCGCGAGCATCTGCCGCGCAGGACCTTGACCAAGCACCGACGAATAGCTGGGAACACCCTTGTGCTCCTCAGCAGGCAAGCGTGTCTTGCGCGCGAACTCGAAGGACAGCATTCCGAAGGTCGCCAGCGCCAGATACCAGACAAAGCCCCAATGCCATGGCGCCCCCGTGGCCGCCCAGACGAACATCGCCACGAACACGGTGACCGGATTGTGGGTCACGGCGTACACCACCATGTGCTCGGACAACCAGGCGCTGAATCCGAACTCAAAGAACATCGCAACGCTGAACGCGAACGCGAACGCCCACCAAAGGACCGCGCTTTGTCCCATCCACAGCGCGCCGCATAGCTGCACCACAATGGCCGCGGCAGCGAGCCAGCGCAGATGCCCAAGGGTCACAAGCCCCTTGGAGAGGACCCGGTCGGGGTAGGCCACGATGTCGGCGTCGTAGTCCTTGTGCTCGTCGAAGATCCGAAGGTGCAGAAAGAAGCACCACGCCACAACGGCGGCCAGTGGATCCAATGACCCGGTACCACCCAGTTGCACGGCAACCAACTGTGCCGAGGCAAAGAAGAGTCCAACAAGTAGCGTATAGACAACCGGCGGGAAACGCTGGTCCAGCCACCAATACAGACGCTTCGGAAATGGGGCAGTCATGTCCACGTCAATCCCTTGCGGCTGATTCCCATCGGCTGTAGCTTCCGAGCACTCCAGGGGCACCCATGAGGATCGTCGAGGGACTTAGAACGATCGGAAACACCGCTGTTTCCCCGCTTCCCAGAACATCTTGGACGTCGTACGCGGTCCACGACGAGGGCGATGGACTCTGGGCGCTGCACGTGGCCTCACTTCCAGCACTCTTGCTCGCCGAGCTCGATGCGCGAATGGATCTGTCGGGCCACCTGTACGACATGCGCGAGACCTGGGGCGTGTCCTCAAGCCGCCCTGTGCCCGCCCGCGCCTTGTTGCACCTTGAGGCGCCAAGTTCGGTTCTGCACGCTCCGGGGGGCGATCCACCGAGTCCGGTGGCCATTCTGGCCGATCCGCACTCTGCGTTGCCCGTTGGATCCGATCGTCTTCTGGCGATGGTCTTCTACGACGCCGACCGCGCTGTGCTCTACACCCGCAGCCAACAGGTGCTGCACGCCGCACTCTTCGCCTACGTGGGCGGAGTGATCGAGGATCTGGCGGGTGTTGACCGCCCTCCCACCCTCGACGACGAAGCACTCAACGCACTTGCGACGCCCGTTGGCCAAGGCGGCTGGCGCGAGATCCACCTCGAGCGCGCAGAGAACAGTTGGGTCTGCGAACTGCGTGGCTACGGTGCGCCTACCGAGCGGTGGATCGGAAACCGGCAAACGGGATGGCGAACAGGCTGGGTCTGGTAGCCAGCGTGCGTGCTATTGAGCGTGCATGTCGCACATAGCGTCCACCTCCGAGCTCCAAGAAGCGGCCGCGGCAATCGCCGAGGCCGACCGCATCGCCATCGACACCGAGTTCCACTCGGAACGGCGGTACTATCCGCGCTTGCTGCTGGTCCAGATTCACGTGCCCGACTTTGGCACCGTCCTGGTGGATCCACTCGTCAAGGGAGCCCTCGAAACGGTTGCCGAGGGTCTCAGAACCACCCCGTGGATGCTCCACGGTGGCTACTACGACATCGTGCTGATGCAGCGCGCGCTCGGGACTGTGCCCGACGACATCATCGACACACAGGTGCTGGCTGGGCTGTGCGCCACGGACTTTCCTTGCCGTTTCGAACGCATCGCCGAGCGCTGGCTGGGCATGACCGTCCAGAAGGGCCAGACGCTGTCGGACTGGTCAAAACGGCCGCTGGACAAGGAGCAACTGGCCTATGCCGCCCTCGACGCCCAACTGCTGCCGTCCATGATCGAGCGGCTTGTCGAGCAAGTCGAGAGTCTCGGACGGCTCGAGATCGCGCACATGGCCTGCCGAGAAGCGGCGCTTGAGGCCATCGATCCGCCTTCGGTTGACCTTTCTTGGCGCAAGATTCGAGGCACACAGGTGCTCCACCGACAGCAAGTGGCCGTCCTGCAAGAGCTCTCGGGCTGGCGCGAGAAGTTGGCCCGTCAGCTCGATCAACCAGCGCGCAGCGTGGTCAGCGACGGAATCTTGCTGTGGCTCGCGAGGCATCAGCCCTTGTCCCGCCGCGCGCTCTCCCCTCGCAAGATTCCAAAGGGCGTGGTCAAGCGACACGGACAAGACTTGCTCGAGTGCGTGTCGCGCGCATCCCAACGTCAAGAATGGGCGTGGCCACGCCATGTGCGCGAGTACACCCGCGATGCAGAGCGACGCTCTTGGCTCGAAACACTCGCCCGCATCGATGGCGCCAAGGCGTCTTGGTCGCGACGATTGGTCTTGCCGAGCTGGCTTGCAGACCTCCTGGCGGTTGGAATTGAGTCGCGCGACGAACAAGCGCAGCTGATCGGCCCCTGGCGAGAACAACTGTGGGGGGACCGTCTGTGGGCCGCCCAGCAAGGCCAAGTCGCCCTGTCGATTCCCGAACGCGCGACCGGCGGTTGACGTTTTCCTGACGACGCCGAAAAACTTTTGCGGCCGTAGCGGCGCATTGCAAGGGCATTTTCGCTTAGGAAAAAAATCTTTTTCACAAATTTCTTGTCTAGCGTCCGATGGGGATACACACTAATGCAGCGAGGCGCGGAGCCTTGCTCCGTCCGCAAATTAAAATTTTGGAGTCAACATGCTTACCAAGTTCATCAATGACGAGTCCGGCGCCACCGCAATCGAGTACGGCCTCATCGCCGCCCTCATCGCTGTCGTTCTGATTACCGCGCTGAGCCTCATTGGAACGACCATGTCGTCCAAGTTCAACACGGTCGCCACCAAGGTCGGCTAGTCATTTAGCGATTGGGCTTCGGCCCACAATCGCATCGCAAAACCGCCCGGCCCCGTGCTGGGCGGTTTTTTGTCCTTGGACCCGCACGCTGAGTTACAATCGGCGGCGTTTTTACAGATCCATTCGGGGGTATCGAGCATGGCTCGCAGGCAGACAGGCGGACGAGGAAGAGCAGCAGCATTTCTCGTGGTGTCATTGATCGCGGCAGTTTCGGCAACGGCGGTCATCTACAACCTCTTCCAGGGCTTCCAAGAAGAACTCGCCAAGGCACAAGAAAAGGAAGAGATGGTGCGCGTTGTCGCCGCCGGCTCCGAGCTGTTCCAAGGCGCCTCGATCAAGGCCGAGCAGCTGAAGTACGTCGAGCTGCCCCCCGCCTTCGTGCCCGACGGGACTTTCCTCGACATCGAAGAGGCTGTGGACCGCGTTCCACTCGAACGCGTCCTGGGTGACGAACTGCTGCGCATCGAGCGCCTGGCGACCGTAGACGCTGGAGTGGGTCTCAACGCCATCATTCCGCGCGGAATGCGCGCCGTGTCGGTCAACATCGAAGACGCCAGCTCGGTTTCCGGCTTCCTCAATCCTGGCAACTACGTCGACATCCTGGTGACCATCCAGTCGTCCAGCAAGGTGTACACCACCACGACGCTCCTGCAGGCGGTCAAGGTCCTCGCAGTCGACAACCGCCTCGGCGGACGCGCCACCGAAATCGACATGCGCAACTACAAGCCGTCCGTCACCGTGGCCATCACCCCGCAAGATGGCGAGTTACTCGCTCACAGTGCGGCACAAGGCAAGTTGACGCTGACCCTTCGCAACGACGTCGACGTCGAGAAGAAAGAGTTTGATGGTGCAGCCACCATCGCCAAGCTCATCGGAAGGGAGCAGATCGTCGTCAAGGACGTGAAGCCCAGCAAGCAGGCCCTGCGCAAGGCCAAGCCCAAGATTCGCAAGGTCAAGGAAGTGGCGAAGCCGACAGGCCCGGTCATCATCCGCGGCAGGAATGTCACCGGCGGCTAGTCCGACCACTGACTTTTGACGTCGGTTGTGAGAGACTCCGGCCGCACCCCGTGACGAACCCATCGTCCCCATTGGAAGGTCCACACTGATGCGACTCGCTCTGAACTTCGCAACCGCGCTTCTGGCCGTCTTCTACTTGGTGGTGTCCGGCGTCGCCACGGCGCAGGATGGCCGCGCTGATTGGCTCGATATCGAACTCGGAAAGAGTGTCGTGCTCGAGACCCCGGCCAACGCAACGGCGATCGCGATCACCGACCCCGACGTCGCCGACGTCGTGACCCTCGGTTCCGGCAGCAAGATCCAGGTGCAGGGCATCTCGGTCGGCAGCACGGACTTGGTCATTCAGCTCGGTCAAGGCACCGCGCCGATCATCTATGAAATCACGGTCCATCGCGACCTGTCCGACCTCATCCGCCGCGTCGATGACATCGTCGAGGGCGAGGCCCCAAGCATCTTCCCTCTCAACGGCCGCATCGTCGTCGAGGGCCGGGTCGATGACCTCAATACCCTCGAACAAGTCGCCCTGATGTCTTCGGTCTACGACGAAGAGTTCATCAACCTGATGTCTGTCGGTGGTGACCACCAAGTCCAACTCGAGGTCGTCTTCGCCGAGGTGTCCCGCAGCGGCACCCGCGAGCTCGGCATCAACCTTCTGGCTGGCAACAGCGCCATCTCCGGCGGAATCAACAACGCCGCGTCCGGACTGCCCGTTCTTGGCCAGGGAGTCAGCAACACAAGCCTCGGCGACATCATCAACTCTGGCTTGGTCCCGAGTGCCGGCCCCGACGGGTTCGACATCATGGGCTGGATTGGCGCCCCCTACAACGTGGCTGCGCGCATCGACGTCCTCAGCCGCAATCGACTGTCCAAGGTGCTGGCCCAGCCCACCCTCGTGGCTCTCTCCGGTCAAAAGGCCGAGTTCCTCGCCGGTGGTGAGCTTCCAGTCGCCACGCCGTCAGCCACTGGCGCTGTGCAAATTCAGTTCAAGGACTACGGCGTCAAGCTGGTCTTCGTTCCCACCGTTCTCGGCGGAACCACCATCGACCTGCGCGTCTACATCGAAGTCTCCGAGCCCGACTTCTCGGTCGCGTCTCGCATCAGCGGCATCGACGTTCCAGGCTTCATCAGCCGCAAGACCCAGAGTCACGTGCGAATCGACAGCGGCATGACCTTCGCCATGGCCGGGTTGCTCAGCGAGAGCACCGTCTCTTCCATCGACCAGATTCCTGGACTCGGATCCATTCCAGTCGGCGCTCTGTTCCGCGTCGTTCGCCACACCCGCGAAGAGAATGAACTGGTCATCTTCGTGACGCCGCGCTTGGTCCGCCCCTTGGGTCCGGCCGAGGTCCCGGCTCCCCCAGGAACGACCGAGAACAACAACCCCAACGATATTGAGCTGTTCCTGCTCGGCCTCGACACCCGCCCGGGTAGTCGCACCGCGTCGCCCACCGGCGATGTCGGCCTGCAGCGCTAAGGAGGCATGAGTTGAGAAGTTTCGGAGGAGCGAAAGGCGCTGCAAATTGCATGCTCGTCGGACTGAGTTCCGACGCCATGGGCATGGTTCGCGAGACGCTGGCAGCCGAGGCCGTGCTGCCTGACAAGTCCATCTCATTCGGCGACGCCATTGGACACGCAAAGCGCTCCAAGCCCGACGTCGTCATCGTCGGCTTTCAAGAGTCCATGGACGGCGCCCTGGCGCTGGCCGAGTCGCTGACCAAAGAAATTCCACGAGCCACCCTGATCGCCCTGTCCGACGAAGGCGACGCCAGCGTCATCTTGTCGGCCATGCGCGTCGGCTACAAAGAATTCGTCGTGCTGCCTCAAGACAGCCAGCGACTTCGGCAGGTTGTGCACGATGCAGCCTTCGATTCCGGTGACGACGAAGAGCAGGGCCTGGTGGTCTCGTTCTTGGGCGCCAAGGGCGGTGTTGGCGTGACAACGCTGGTCGGTCACTTGGCCACCGAGCTTGCCGCAATCCACCGTGTCATCTTGGTCGACCTCGACTTTGGCATGGGCGACTGTGCATCAATGCTGGACGTGACTCCCAAAGACACGCTGGCCGATGTCCTTCCCCGCGCCGAACGCCTCGACGAGCGCATGCTCACCAGCAGCGTGGTGGTTCACAAGTCCAAGGCCCACATTCTGGCGCAGCCCAACGAGCTCGCCAAGGTCGGCGAATACACCCAGGACGACGTCTACAACATCATCCGAATTGCAGCCAAGGGCTACATGTTCGTCTTGATGGACTGCGGCTCCCATCTCAACGACGGTTCCACTCTGGCGCTTCAGGTCTCGGACCTGATCGTGCTCGTTTCGACCCCCGATGTCATCTCTGTACGCGACGCTTTCCGCCGCATGAAGTATTTTGAAGTCATGGGTATCGAGAAGGAGCGCATCCGACTGGTGGTCAACCGGTCGCGCAAGGGGCAGTACATCGGCAGCGCCGACATTGAGGCCAACCTTGGCCTGAAAGTCGCCGTGTCCATTGCTGATGACCCGACCACAGTCGATCAAGCCATCAATGAAGGCCAGCTGATTCGCGAGGTCAATCGAAAGAGCGACACCGCAAAAGACATATCAAAGCTGGTCATTCTGCTGACGGACGAAGACGATCTCGACGACGATGACGATGATGAAGAAGGCGAGGGTGAACCGTCTGGAGAAGGCGGCTGGTTCAGCGGGCTGTTTGGCCGCGGGGGGTAATCGGAAATGGGTGGCACACGACTGATCGACCGAGTTCGGGGAGCACAAGGTCGTCGCGGTGGCGGCGGCGGCGGCGGTGGCCCTGGTGGCCGCGTCGACAAAAAGCGCTTCGAAGAGATCAAGCTTGAGCTCCACAACGAGGTCATCGAGTCCCTCGACTTCGAGCAGGTGGGTGAAACCGATCGTGACGAGCTCTACGAGAGCCTCAAGGTCCAGCTGACCGAACGCGTCGAAGCCCGAGCTCTGCCTCTCAATCGCATGGAGCGCGAGCGCCTCGTCGACGAGATCCTCGACAACATCTTGGGCCTCGGGCCGCTCGAGCCTCTGCTCCGCGATCCAGCGGTCACCGATATCATGATCAACGGCCCCGACTGCGTGTTCGTCGAACGCAAGGGCAAGATGGTCATGACGAACTGCAAGTTCAATGACAACCGACATCTGCTTCAGATTATCGACCGAATCATCTCGGTTGTTGGTCGTCGTGTCGACGAATCAAACCCGATGGTCGATGCGCGCATGATCGACGGCTCTCGTTTCAACGCAATCATTCCGCCGCTCGCCATCGATGGCGCGGCGGTATCGATTCGTCGATTCGGCACCGTTCCGATCGGTCCCGAAGACCTGATCTCCTTTGGCTCGTGCCCACGCCCCATGATGGAGGTGCTCAAGGGTGCCGTCTCTTGCGGTCTGAACACCATCATCAGTGGCGGTACGGGCTCCGGAAAGACAACGCTGCTCAACTGCCTGTCCTCGTTCATTCCAGAACAGGACCGAGTCATCACCATCGAAGACGCGGCGGAACTGCAGCTGCAGGCTCCGCACATTGTGCGCCTCGAGACCCGACCGGCCAACCTCGAAGGCAAGGGTGCCGTCAGCGCCCGTGACCTCGTCAAGAACTGCCTTCGAATGCGCCCAGACCGCATCATCCTGGGAGAGATTCGTGGCGGCGAGGCCGTCGACGTGCTCACGGCCATGAACACGGGCCATGATGGC
>Ga0114932_10001985_pt1 | contig 22420 bp, 41 predicted proteins | sample 2SBtaG_2_FD_87286 | JGI IMG/M metagenome (GOLD analysis project Ga0114932, IMG submission 87286) | Deep subsurface microbial communities from Kolumbo volcano to uncover new lineages of life (NeLLi) - 2SBTROV12_ACTIVE470 metaG | ecosystem: Environmental > Aquatic > Marine > Volcanic ...
ATTATGTACAGCGTTTAAACACTGCGAAGAGTCAATCTAAAAAAGCTAAGAAGCAAGTAGGTGGTGCTAAAACTGGTGTACTACCAGCTGATTTAAAAGCAGCATTAAAAACTTTATTTAGTATCAATCCTTCTTTAATACCAGAGGCGCAGTTAGATTCTTTTATAGAGTTAGCAAAAGAGTATGGTTCTGGTAAAAAAGTTCCTTCATTTAAGAAAGCTCAAGAGACTTTACCTAAGGCATTAGATATATTAAATGCAGTACAGGAAAATATTAATGAAGATATTGATAGTATAAAAGCAGAACCTGTACCTGATGATTTTGATGCGGACACTGCTATACAAAATATTTCTGAAAAACAAAAGGAAGTTACTGAGGCAGACCTAAATAATATACCAGATAAAAGAGCTAAGGAAGATGCTCGTCAAATACTAAAGATGACTCCAGAACAAATGAAGCAACTGGATAATTCTGATTTAAAAGTATTAGAACAAATAATAGAAAACATAAAGAATGGTTTTGCAGGTAAAGCAGTTACAGACATAGCTACCAAATTAAATACACTTGATAGTTTTAACAAAGTAAATCCACTGATACAAAAGTTTAGAATGAATAAGTATGTGGATGCTGTTACTAATATGTATAGTAAGCTGAAAGGTTTAAAAACTAAAAGAGGATTTTTAACAGAAAGAATTCGTAGTCTCTCTACATTTTTTATAGATGATGTTTTTGGAAACAGAAATAGTAAACTTATTTATAACAATACATTTGGAAAATTAGCAAGGTCTTTAGAAACGGTTAAGTCAAGAATAAAAAGATTACAAACAAAAATAGATGCTGCTGCTAAATTGTTAAACACCGACGGTAATAGGTTAGGTATAACAAGAAACGCGTTAGTTAAAAAGAAATATAAACTAAGGATGCTTCAGTTGCAAAGAGAGCATGAGTCTAATTTTGTTGACGGCAAACCGAACGCTAAGACTCCATCAGCTATAGACTTTGTAAATAAAACTTTAGAAGCAATAGAAAACGATGGTATCTTAAACGAACAAGATGCAAAAATATTAAATGAATTAAAAACTGAGTTTGAAGTAGATGGAGAAATTAGTTTAACTAAAATAGAAAACTCTTTAACGGCTAAAGAAAAGAAAGCTTTAGCTCTTTATGATGATGTAAATAATTCTTTAGCTTCAGACGCAGAATATATTGCTGCTAATCTACATGGTGTTCCTGTAGAGTTGTATAATAATTATAGTCACCGTGTGGTTTTAGACCCTAAAACAAAAGACCAGAGTGTACAAAAATTAGTTGACAAAGTAAACAACAATGTGAACAGTGCTAAATCAAATACATTAGTTGAAAGAACTAATGGTGCTAAGGCTATTAGTTTCGACCCAGGTTATTCAGCTATGCGTGGTTCTCAAGAAACTATAATGGATTATGAAATGACACAGACTTTGAGAGAGGTTGACCAGACTTTAAACAAAGTAAAAGAAGAAGCGAAGACTGGTAATAAAGATGCAAAGAAAGCCATCAATGCTATTCAAAAAGCTAAGACTGAGTTAGTAGATGTTATATTAAAAGGAACATATACTGATACACCAAGTGGAAACTTAAGTTCAATGAACTTAATGCGTCTTGGTTATCAAGCAACTCTTGGTTCTGTATACAGAATGGGAGCAGAGATTGTTGCAAACTTTGGTATCATGGCTAAGAATCCTGCTATGGCCCTAAGAGCTTTTAAAAACTTTGGAGCTTGGGTTGCTAACCCTAAAAATGTTACAGCTGGATTTGATGCAATGACAAATCTAAGGTCATCTCAAACCAGCAAACTATACAATCCTGATGTAATGGAATCAAAGCATACTCAGATGTCAGACTACGGTGGTTTAGATTCAAAAGCAGGTGCAGCAACAAGTCGTTTAAACAATGTCTTTGGAGAGATATTAAAGTATACAGGATTAAAACTAACAGGTAGAATAGTAAATGCAATAGCATCAAACATAATAACATTTCCTGATAAAGCAATGTCTCGTCCTTTATGGTTTGGAAACTGGGCACAGAATTTTGAAGCTCAGGTAAAAGAATTAACTGGTGAAGATGTTAAGATTACCAAGAAAGATTTTCAAGAAATTGCAGATGGAACATCAAGATATTTATCACCTGAGTTTAAAGAAGCTCGTGATAATGCTACAGCTTTAGCAGACAACGATGTAATAACTGTTGCTACTTCGAATAACGCTGCTGATGCTATTATAAAAAACATGAGAAGAACAGATGATAGTATGCAGATGGGAGTGTATAGAATGGCAAACTCTTTTATGGCACGATTTAGTTTGTTTGAATTTGGTACTGCTCGTAATGCAATTTTTTCTTTATTTAATAAAGGTGATTTATCAAAAGCAGAAGCGGCAGGATTACTTGCTGGTGTTACATTCAGAATGTCTGCATACATGACAGTTTACGGTATGCTACAAAGCGTGTTAGACGAAGAATTGTTTGGTGTGGAGGATGATAAGGACGAAGATATAGAAGATGTAATGGCAAGACAAATTGTTGGCGCAATGATATCTCTTCTTGCAAGACAGTCGTTAGGAAATGTACCGATGCTACCAATTAACTTCTACTTAGAAGAATCAGTAAACAGAAATCTATTAGATGATTTAAGAAATGGTGAGGAGTATGACAAGTATAAACACTCAATAGTGTTTAGCCAGATAGGTATAGAAGATTTAAAAAAGAAAAGCTTAGAAGAAATCTTTGTTGATTCTTTTGCTGGACCTTATGGACCTATGATAAATACTTTGTCTCGTTTATTAAAAGTTGGTGTAAGCAGTCAGACAGGAAAGAAACCTGAGACAAGACAGAAAGCTATGGATGAAATAGAAAATAGATTATTGATAGAGGTATTAGGTAATTTAGGATTGGTTCCGTTTTACAAAGACGTTAGAAGAGTTATAGTTAAAGATATGTTCCCTCCTGAAACTAAACTTACACCTGAACAAAAGAAACGTATTAAACAATTAGAAGAACAAAAAAATAAAAGAAGACCACAAAGAGAAAGAAGTGGTGACAGAAGAAAGACAAGAAACAGAAGGCCTAAAAGAGTAAGAGTAAACAGATGATGAAATACTTTGATGAACACACATGTATGATGAACAGTTATAAATTACTAACTGGGAAAGCTTCTTACGAACAATTAATAGAAGATGAAGAGAACCCCCCAGCTTTTATTTTTAATCCCACTAAGCCTGTTGTAACAATGAATGACGATGTGTTTGATGTATTGATTGAATACTTTATTGAGCTTGAAGATTATGAAAAGTGTGGTGAATTAAAAGAACATAAGGATATTAATTCTTACTATAGTTTATCAAAACCTTTCGTTACTTATAAAGACGGCATGCCTAAATTTCGTGAGCTTTAAAATGAAAGCTTTTTAATATCCCACTTTTTACCTAATTTATTTAACACATCTATAAGCGGTCCAGTCCTTTCAGACCACACTCCTTTATAGTAAACTACCTCAACACTACATTCATGTAATGGAATATCTTTTGTGTCATCATCATAAGTATGTGTAACTTTTAGGACTATTGATTTTTCTGGATTGTGCCAGGAATCACTTATTCTTTCTAATAATAATCGTTGCCCTGTTGGTATCTTATTGTATTTTCTTTTAACCTCAATAAGTATTAAAGCATCGTTATTAAATTCTAATACTGCATCTATATCTGAAGGATGGATTTTACCATTTTGGACACCCGTAAAATCAATAACCTGTTTGACTTGCTTAGAGTTTCTAATCAAAGACTTTTGTTGGTCATGGTCATATATCATCTGTTAAGGATTGAATTAGTTCTGCCATGACTTTGCAAATATGCTGAGCTGTTTGCTTTGCCGAATCGTTGTCACGGTCCATTAAGTTTTCGTAGAGGTCGTTAACAAGGTCATGACTACTATTAGTCACATGGTTTATGTGAGAAATAGACTGCTGGTCATGCTTCGAAACTGGTGGTGTCATCTACTATTTATCCATATAATCAAGTAAAAGTTTTCCTTTGGATTCATCGATTGATTTAATCGCGCGGTAAATTATTCTTGATTGGGTTCGTACATTTTTTTTCTCCCCTATTGTACTGTCCATTCCCAAGTTTGCGTATTGAGTGCAATCTATATGTAACAATGTGTCAATCTTTTTTCTGTCAGACCAGGATTTATAAGATACAATTTTATCTATGTCAGATACAGTGTATTTACAATCTAAGTCAGACATCAAGAAGTTCGTTTAATTGTTTTGTTAATAGTTTCGCTTCCAAATTAAGCAAAAATATTTTATCCTGCAAATATTTTACCTTCTCAGCTCTTTCAAGAACTGTGTAAGCACCGTATGTAGAGCCCCATAACTCTAAGAGTTCGAGCCTTTTATCACCCAATCCTTTAGTGTATTTAATCATGTAAGGTAGTTCATTAATAGCATGAAGAATAGTGGCGTGGTTTTTGTTAAAAACTTTTCCAATATCTTTATAGGTCATGTTTAAACAATCTCTCATAATACTGTAAACAATAGCGCGAGCTTGTATGTGGTCTTCTTTTCTGGATTTATTATGAATATCTATTTTAAAATATTTACTTGCTGTTAGTAACAAGTCTTGGATAGCTGAATCTTTCATCGATTTTTAGATTTAATTTGAGATTTATAAAGTCTAAGTACTCGTCCATATCTATAAACACTAAGTCAGTAAGTATGGTAAGGTACTCATCTGGTCTTGTAATTTCTATTACAAAGGGCACAGGCTCATCAAAATGATATACTAAGCCAGCCATTAGATGTGTAGACAATTCATTGACAGGTAAGTCAGGTAAATGTTCTTCTATATATAAAGCTACAACTAAAGATAAAGTTTGTGGAGCATTGTATAATGTCTCTAAAAAAACCTCGTCAAAGTCATAATCCTTTTCGTATGAAAACTTTACACCCATGTCTTTCAAGTTCATCGATTCTATATTTTTGTAGTTTAGAAACTTTCCCATTCGATTTTTTAACTTCAATAAATTCTACATCAGAGTTAGGAGGTATTGCAATTAAGTCAGGGATACCATTTTTATTTGTCATCTTTAGTTTGATAACATAGTATCCTTCACCCTCCTTCTCTTTAATTATCTTTGATTGAATCTGCTGTTCCGTCATCGTCTAAAGTTAATAAATCTTTCTTGAAATGATTTAATGTGTAATCCTTCTTTTTAACAACGGCTTTGTATATCTGCTTTTCAATCCCTGTCCTGGAGAATATCCAGTAAATTTTATTATACAACCTATCTTTGGTTGTCATTCTATCTCTTGATTGCCAGTAACTTGTAGCACTGAAATCAATATTGTAATAAACTAATGCTTCTGCTTTACGCAAACTAATTCCTTCTCTACCGCTTACAATTTGTAAAGCTATACACTTCGCAGAGTTATTAAACTCTTCTAATGTTTCGCACAACAAATCACCATACTCTTCTTTTAATGCGTTAAGTTCTTCTTTAAATTTGTAGAAGATAGCTATCTTTTTTCCTTGAAACTTTTGTCTGATGTACTGAGCTTTCTTGTAACACAATACCATAGAGTTACCACTCTCAAATTTAATTGTACCTGAGCTTAACTGGTGGGTTTTAATCATAAGTTTTACAGGAGTGTCAGCAAGTACAACTTCATTCTCTCCTTCTATCACTCTATCTTTAGATAATCTTTTTATCAAAGCTGAAACATCATCACATATATCAACGTATAAAATTTCTTCATCAGTTTGTACCTTGAACCCTGCTTCTTTTTGTGAGTAAGATATGCTATACTTTTTCATCTTATCAAGTATCTCTTTTCTCCCATGTTTATAATCATTAATAGGGAAACCATTTATGATTTTCTTTTTAACATCTACATAGTTGCGAGCGAACTGATAAAAGTTTTTACAATAACCAAAAGGATTACCATCAATACCAGATACCTGATGAAACATTTGACTGTAAGATTCAGGTGTTGGTGTACCCGATAATAACATAACTCGTGGAGAATGAATATCTATAAACCTTTTTATTTGTTTACTTCTTTTATTTTGTTTTGGAAAAGCACCAAGAGTGTGAGCTTCATCTAATATTAAATAATCATATATACAATCATGAGTAATCTTATGTAATGATTCATAATTAATAACAGTAAGTTTAAACGGCGCCTCCAGTTTTTGCATGTCATCTTCAATGCTTGATATAGCTTTCTTCTTTGTAACAAACAGAACGTTGGTTGCGTTTAAACGCTGGCAGATACTTAGGCTTGTTAAAGTCTTACCTGTTCTAACCTCCATAGCTAAGTATACAAACCCATAACGAGTTATAATATCTGTAGCCTGTGTTACAATTTGTTTTTGGTATGGTCTAAGTTTTATCAAAACGGAAAGTCTTGTTGTTCGTTTAATTCTGATTTATGTCTGAACCTAATCCAACGAGCGTGCATGTCTCTACCTTCTTCAGGAGCACAACCATATTGGTATTGAGAGAAAGCAACTAACCATTTAGAAAACCTAACACGAGACACACTCATCTTAGATTTAGGAGCAAAGTCTGGGTTATCTTCTACAAAGTCAGTATACAAATCATTCTTAGGAACTTTACCTCCTACTTTTAACTTATCATGTATAGGGTTATCACCAATCACACCACACCATTCAATAAATTCGTGACATGTTTCAGCTGAAAGCTTTCTAATTTTTAGATTTACAAACTCGCTTCTGATTAATCCTTTTTCTAAATACAATTGTAAACATTGTATCATATAGTTATCAAACTGACACCACTCTTCATCGTTCCAATCACCAAACATTAGTTTACCAAACTCTTCAAGAGGAGTGTAATCTTTATTATAATGATGAGCTAATTCTAATTCCCACTTACGGCGTTCAAACGACGTCCCCTTACCTTTAATGGCATAGTTAGTTGTTATAACTATCTTAGGTGATTTAGCAAATGGAATCTTAATTGCATCTTTGTTTTTCTTTTCTAATGTTAATCCTTCTGTTACCACAGAAAATAATCTTTCGAAATCAAAATGTTTTTTTACATCATCAAAGGTTAGTACTTGAGTGTCAGCACTTACAAGTTGGTAAGCAAATGAACGTTCAAAGTTAAATGACTTACCGTCAATGACTACAACTTTTTTCATGTGACTTAAACCGTTAACCCACAATCCTTTACCACTACCACCCTCTGGATTATCTGAAATCATTTCATCATTCAGTATAACAGCAGGACAATAAGCTAAGTTCTTCCAACCATGTAACATGTATCCAATTGTTGAACGCATACTGTTTACACGCTCTGTAGAATTACCACAAATGTTTTGAATAAACTTTTGATAATCACAATCTACACTTTCACACAAAGCAAAGTCTCTATCTATAACATGGTCTTTCCAAACGTAACCACCAAGGTCTAAGTAATCTATCTGTTTTATATTATTTAATGATATTTCTACTGCACCATTACGATAATATAAATAGGAAGTACTTTTTGAATCTTCAATAAAGTATACATCAATGGAGGAGAGTAGAGTCAAAAATTCTTCTCTAAAATATCTGGTATGCTCAGCAAAATAATTGTATACTGATATATCATCTAAGTCTAATAGATAATTTAGTATGTAATCTTTAATTTCTTTTTCGGAAGTGTGGTCAATTAAATTATTTGTAACCTTAACAAAGACATAGTTCTTTGAACCTTCGGGGCAAAACTTATAGAAACCATTCTCTTCTAAAAAGTTTTTAAAAGATACATGAACAATTTTAATAACTCCCTTTTCATTCTTAGTCCAGAACTGGTGATTAGAAGCTTCTTCTTCTAACCTATTGATTACATTCTCAACTAAGTTTGGGTCGAGTTCTGTCAGCTGTGTTCTTAATTCTTTTTTAGATACACCTCTTTTTAATTTATGTTTTATCATGTTGACCTTATCATCGTCCTCATAATATTTAGTATTATAGTTCTGCACTTGTGAGTAAGCAGAATCTATTGTGCGTTTTATCTCAGTGCGTTTAAACGAGCTGGTCTCGAATCCACTTAGAACATATTCCGCTAAAGTTTTTGTAACACCATAGTCATTGAAGGCCGCGGCCAACACATAAGCGTTGTTGTTTCTTTGACCTTCGTTCATAGGGAATTTCTTTTGCCACCACTTAACAAGTATCTCTACAATTTTATTCTCATCGGTGATAGGAATTGTTTGTAGGTCTACATTCTTGATTACCTCTGTGTATTCTTTTTCTTCTTGCTTGTCCCATACACTGGCGTTCTCATTGATGTGTATCAGTGGGTCATAACTTTCATAACACACACGCGATACATTTTTGCATGTCTTATCAAACTGTGGTGAAGCAAAATATTTTTCCAGACTATTAAAGTAACTAACATGGTTGTCTGGTAGTGGAGGTATCTTTACTATAGCTTTTAATCCTTTACCAGAAGGAGATATAAAAACAGAATAAACATAATTGTTTTTAGATAACCTTTCTTTTTCTTGTAGCAAATCTCTTTGATTTGTATAACCGTCAAAGTCTAAACAAATTAAACCACTGTGTTGACTTAATGACTTGTCATTTCTTTTAGTAAACTTACCGCTGAAACATATAGCAGGTAGTTTTTGTTTTAGTGAATTAATAATTTCCTTATCTTTTTCTTCACGAATTTTTTTAACTAAATCCTTTGAAGCCCCTTCTTTTATTCTGTTCAAGATTATTAAAGCACTCCTGTAAAAAGGCTGTGAGGTTACTTTAATATCTTTAAAGATTGTTATTTCCATTTAATTATATTCTATTTTTTATGACGAGAATGACAAAGTAAAGTAATATTATAGAGATAGTTAAATATATAATCACAATTATTTTATCAGTCTGTAAATTTAATTTGAGTTTGTCATAGTCAGCATAAAGAAGGGGGTAAAACATTTAATATTATATTAGTATTAATTAATCGTCGTTGTGACGTACCCCCTAAATTACGCTGTGCCTTTCGGCTCCAAACAATCTTAGAATCCCAAGTCGTCTGTATCATTCTGTGGCTTAGGCTTCCATGTGTTAACCTCCACTGAGTGTGTCTTACCGTACTCGTCAGTTTCTTTTTTCTTATTAACCTTAAGTTTAGTATACCACTTTCCCTCATACTCGAACCTATGTTCTTGAGGAATTTTAGATAAGCATACGTTAATCTCAATAAGATTACCGTCAAACTTCTCTACACCACTACCACAATACAGCTTTTCTTCTTTTACTTCGCTCATATTATTTGATTTTAATGTTACGCTCCAAAATATTAACAGCATTAGAGATACAATTTTGTTTCTCTTGTGTGCTCATGTAGATAGTTGGAACTTCTATCCACAATTTTTTATCATCAACTTTAGTGAATCGTTTAAACGACTCATAAAATTTCTGTATATACATAATCATCGATGTCGCAAGTCGCTTCATCTCCATAAAATTTCTCATATACTTTAATTGCTTTTTTAACATTGTCTTCCCCCTTGTCAATAAACTCTGGACTACACGGGGCAAACTTAAGTAGCCCATCATTCTTATCTATTACAATAAACAAAAATGGTTTGTCAAATAACTCCTGATAAATGTATGCTTGTGAATTATAACAATAAGCATTACATGAATGTCTGAATTTAAAAATAGATGAACTGGTTTTTAAATCAACAATTGCACCGTCTGGATAATCAACAACAAATGTCTGACCGTCTTGTTCAACTTCAACTTCAAAAGGTTTGGTGACTAACACATCACACTTGCCTTTAAACATTTGGCCATGAATCTCTTTGATGTTTGGAACTTCATACTCCACACCATCTCCAATAATAATGTCAAACACTTTCCAATTACCTAATAACTTATCGATTAACTTATCTAACTTTTCTTTTTCTTTTGTTAAAAGAATATCATAAGAATGTAGATTATGCTCTGCTTCAAACTGTTTAAACGCATTGGTTGTTCTTGATGAAGAGGTGAACACTGGTATCGTATCTATCTTTTCTGGTTCCAGAATACTGGTGTGAAAATATCTACCATGCAATAAAGGTAATGTCTTTATTGTTTTATTAAACTCAGTAGGTTCATATAGTAATTGTCTTATATTGGAAGCAGAAAGAAACTGCTTACCAAACTTACCATAATACTCTGAATCTTTTTGAAGCTTCTTGAGTATTGTATCCTTATTCATTGATAGCTTTTTTGATTTTAGATTTATCTGCCGTCGTCACTGTATATTTTGTGCTAAGTTGAGACACTATATATTCTAATCCTTTGTCTTTGTTCTTAGCTATATACATTAAAACTTTATCCCACTTATCTACGGTTAGTTTAAGCTTTACCTCTTTCTTAACTACTGGTTTATCATCGGCCTTGTTTAAACGAGCTGTGTCCTCTCCTATCCATAATGATAATCCTAATCCGTGCATAGCTATTGCTTTAGCTGTTGCTCTTTGAATAGCATTGTTTACATCAAAAGAAGTTACCTTAGTTATTGGAATAGAACGGTTTGCATTATCTAAGACTGGAAGATAATCAATATGTTCTACACCATTAATAGTAATGCCAACTTTAACATTGGCAAACTTTCCGTCAGTGAAGTATGGCATTCCCATATCGTTCTCATATACTGTACGGTTAGCTGTTGGATATTCTTGCTTGACATAATGCCATGCCCATGCCCATGATAAATAATCAAACCTTCCCTTTTTCTCTACCTTATCGGCAACTGAGATAGCACTCAGATTTTTATATACATTTTCCATATTAAATTTTATTTAGTTCTGTTTTTAAATTAGTGTATTTAATTAATAAAGTTTCTCGACGGTTCTTTAAGTTCTGAATATGCTTATCGTTTTTACGAGTATTCAATTCAGTTTTTATTCTGCTCTCAATTATAGATAACTTATGGAGACAGTTACTCATACTAACTTTAGTACAACCTTTTCTCCAACCGTCTTCAAAAAAGAAAACATACTCTTCATCGGAACATTCTTTAAAATAGTCACCGCCTTTTCCCATGTTGAGTATTTGTATTTCATCATCAAACTGCTGAATCTTTACACCCCTACCAATAACACTTACACCCTTAGGTAAAATGTTCTTAATACTTTTGGAGTCTTCCAGAGCTTGCTTCATGATGTCAGTTCGTTTAAACATTCTATACTTTTAAATTTTGTAATTCAATTGTGTTAACGATAGCTTTATAATCTTCATCTTCTTCTACCATCTTCTTAGCTTTCTTGTATCCGTGAATTATAGTAGAGTGAAAAACATCACACCCATGTTCAGACATAAACCTTTGAATATAAGATACTCTTATAGGTCTTTCCATACATAAGTAATATAACATTTGTCTCGCGTCAACTAAATCTCTACGCTTATTCTTATTAAATATATCATCTAATTCAAGATGAAACTGTTTAGCTACCGCATTCGCATACGCTTCAAATATATTTCCTTTCATTATTCTTTTAATTTTAATCGTTTATTTTCTATTAACATGTCTTTGATTTTATTCTCCTCTTTTCTTTCTTGTACTTTATACAGAATAAGATATCCAATTAAATCTTTAACCGTGTCCTCAGTGAGGTCGTTTAAACCTCGTTGCTTTATTCTACTTAACTTGTCATCAATACGAGCAAGTAGACCTTCTTTAGGTGAAAGCTTACTAAAAATTTTTGGAGGGTTGTTAGCTGTATCTCCATAAGCTTTATTCTTTTCTATGAGAAGCTTAACAACTTCTCTTCCTACTTCTTTAATTAATTCTTCAGTAGAATTTTTTTCAAAAGGTTTATTCCTTTCAGTATCATAATAGTGTTTACTTTTTTCTTTCATTATTGTGTTATAAATGCGACAAACATAAGCACCATTAATACTCCTATGATACCTATCATTGCCATGATTAAATGGCCTTCGACTTGTTCTTTGCGTCGGCCTTGTCTATACTTTTTATCTTCCTCTGTCATTGAACTAATATTCCAGATTCATTTTCTATTACACCATGTTCACATTCAGTTACCCATTTACGGGCTTCTTCTATGCTATTGGTTTGTCTTGTTTCTGGTGGTTGTTCACCGCCATAGTACATTGTTACAGTATATAAAGTTTCTTTCATATAATAAATTTTAAAAAGGGTGACGTCGTTTAAACGCCACCCGTTAACTAAACTATAAACCTAAATGAATAACGGATTCTCGTCGTCGTCTTCCCATTGTGGCTTACGACCCCAAGGAATCGTGTTATCATTCTCTTTATCTTTCTCTTTGTCTTTATCCTTGTCCTTATCTTTAGGGTCATCGAATAATGAACTAAGAAAAATATCAAACACTCTATCGTGGTGTTCAAACTCTTTATTTATATCTGCCATAAGATTTAATTTTATTTAATTTAATTGCTACAAATATATACATAATATATTAAAATTGCAAACAACGTTTAAACACTCTTAGTAATGAGGCTTGTTTTCATTTGCATACTCTCGTACTGATTCTTCTACATCATCTATAACATAATCCCAGAAAAAATCTGTAATATCTATGCCGTTATATTCTACGCTTTGTATTGTCAGCTCATCTTCTGGTGGCTGTTCCCATGTACCGTTGTCCCAGTAATAAGAATATTCTATTACAACAGTATATGTTTCAGCGTCAATTACATAGGTTCCTTGATACTTACTCATCATTATAATGTTTAGGAGACACTTCAGTTAAATGATTTAATAATCTTTCTAATCCGTTTCTTATACCGTCATGTTCAGCTTTACTGTGGCTGTCATTAACCCATTCATCATCATTGATGATGTCGGTTGCAATTTGTTTTAATCTTTTAATATCCATATTACATTCTAAATTTAATTTGTCCCCATACTATATTAGCAATACGCTCAGCGTCATGAATATCTATGTCATGTCCAAACTCATCGTAAACTCTGCTCATAATCATTTGCTCATTCATGTTGTCTATAATACCGTCGGCACAGGATTCAATCTTATCTCTCATGTGCATAATGGGTTTGGTATCCCCCTCTATTGTATTTAATTTTACTTTCATATCTTAAAATTTAAAGGTTATAAAAATATTCTGTATCGTCGCGATGTTTAAACGCTATCTCTTGAGCTTCAAGTCGTTGGTCTGGGTGTACACATACAAATCTTATCATCATAAAAGGATTAGATGAATTACTCCATACACAACGGTATCTTATCTTTGCTTTCCTGAGTTTCTTACAGAACTCTCTGATTTCTGTGATTCCAGTATCATACCATTGCTCTGTAATGTTACAGCCTCCAACAGCATTAACTGGCTCCAACCAAGAACGCCACCCGTCCAGACGGTATATCTTGGATTTAGTAGTATTAATATGCACTGACATTTCTATTTTGATTTTGTTCGTAGCTTGCTGAAGCCCACTCATCATCATCATAAAAACTATTTGTCATTTTATGATAGTACGTCTTTAGCATTACACTGAGTCCGTTTAAACACTCTATCTCTTTGTAGTCTACAACTGTGCAGTCACTACATACTTTACCAAGCATACCGCCACCAAGGTAGTTTTGATATGCAGTCATTTTGTGGTGAGGATATCCCCAATCGTCAAGGCATATCTCAACGCCCCCGCCACGCGGTGAGACCTCTTGTCTTACCACCGCGTTCGCTATCTTATCAACACTACTCATGGTCTACCTCATCGTTTAAACAAAGCAATACATCTCCTACTACAATACGCCCCGCAATATCAGAAGCTTTAGGATTAATGTCTCTGTCTTTTAATAGACCTTCTTCATCTACATACATAAATGAATGAGCGTCTACTGGACAATACTCTATGTATCCTCCAACATGATTTTGAATTTTCTTTAAAGACGATATGTCAACATCTTTGACAATTTTTCCGTCTGTCCTAATTAAATCTGCCATATAAATTAAATTAAATTATGCGTACTGTTTAAACAGGGTTTCCGCTTTCCCTTTGTTAGGCTTTTTTTATCCCTTCTTTCCACAAGTTACCTTGCTCAGTGGTTCTGGAATAAACTTAGCTTGCCTTCCAGATTTAACGGCAAGTACCTAATATTATTGAGCAGAGATTTGTATTATGACAATCGTCATTGCCTGTTCCTCCGTAGGTTCTTGTAACCTCTCTGCTCTTTGAAGACGGGCGCGGATTCGAACCGCTACTTAATAACCTAAGGTCATGTGTCAAATTTTCAAAACCACTTCCCCGCACCATGCGATGACCCGTCTTGTTTAAACGCTTCCTATAATCTTTCCATAAAGTCGTCTACCAACATCATTGGTGTAATCTCATGAAGACCATTAACATCTATAAAGCATTTAGCACATCTATGTACATGCTCCTGAAACTCTTTGTCTGATTCCCACCATTTAGAACCTACAATCACACCACCGTGATTGAAGAACATGTCGCTGATAGATAACCTTTCTCTTTGTAATAATAAATTTTCCATATATATAAGTTTTTAAATTCTTTGCAAGTATACAACTTTTTTATAAACTGTGCAAGTTTTGTACATTAAAATTAATTTTAATTTGCTCACCTTGTTTAAACGCACTGGGCTTTTTGTCTGCGATGAGCTTGTTTAAACGTCGTTGCTCTCTCGCTTTCTTGACCCAGTGCATTATTTGTTTTTCCTTTCTATGCACTTTCACTGTATTGTGGGTTTGGTCTGTCTTCATTTTTTCCTTTCGTCAATACTTCAAAAATAATTTTATCACATAACGCATTATAAAGCTGTGTTCCTTGCTTTAAAATCGATGAAGAAAAATCGTAATGTATTTTACTTTTAAGAAAAGATTCTAAATTGTCTGCCTCTTTCGTGGCGTCTGAATAATGTCTAATAAAGTTTAACATTCTTTGATAGTATTCCGTTACCCTTACTCCTGTCTCAATCGTACAATCACCACCGCAATAAGAACAATCTCTTTGTTCATCTTCATAATCTGGATTCTCTTCATCATAATAAGGGTTGTCTTCCCAACCACTCCCGTCACATTCTGGACAATCGTCTGTAATAACCTCTTGCGCGTTACAATTTCCATTGTTGTAAAATTCATAAGTCAATCGACCAACACACCTAATTAATTCACCGTGAATTGTTGGCGCGTCTCCATAGTCGGGGACTAACGCTTTTTGTAATTCTGTGTACTCTTTTCCGTACGCTCCGCCGTCGCCAAAATAATCTTTACTGTCGGGGGTTCTTTTCATTTCAATAACTTCTTTCATAAAATTTGTATTTAAGTTTATAACTCCTGCACCGCGTTTAAACGGTGCAACGCTTTGAGCTTAGTGTTCTTTTTATAGTCGCCCAAACGACTTAATAGATATCTTCAATTTCGTGAAACTCTATCACCCATGACCCGTAACCTTGAAACCTTACGCACGGTTTACCTTCATGCGTTACGTCTACAATTTTACGCTTGACGTTTGACCCGCGCCCGTAAAATGACCACCAGTTGAAATGGATAGTTTTCCCGATTTTGATTTTATCTTTGAATTCTGAAACGCCTTCAGCCTCTGCCTTAGAATTTCTTTTCTTGTCCAGTATTTTATCTACTATTAAACTTCTCATATTGTTTGAATTTTATTTAATCTTTCTAATTTCTCCGCGTCGTTTAAACAGTCCCAATCATTTGGCTTTTGCCAATTTGGAATTTTGTTTCTCATCGTCGCAAATACAATCTTTTCTTTATACTTCACCGCGTCCGCTGTGTCGCCTTTCTTACTCATCAAATCCCCCAACATTAGAAACGCTTTCATTGAATTCAATACAGGGTCTTTTTTTTCTTCCCCCCTGATTAAAGAATTTAATTTATCCTTGCTTACTTTTATTGTTTCGTCTTTGATATCCCAACCGCATTGAGTCATTTGCTTTGCTGTTGATTTAGAGTAACGATTTTCATTCTCGTACCATTGACCGTCGACGTAAACAAATACAGGGTAATAGCCATAAGACCTAACTACATACGCGTTAGTTTTATTAATGTATTCAAATTCTGCGCTCAAATTGTTAGCCTGAAACTCTTGTTTTTTAGCTACATATTCCGCGCTGTTTTTATTACTAATTCTTGCCATAATATTTAATTTTTAAGTTATACAACCCGCACTGTTTAAACAGTGCGACGCTTTGGGCTTAATGTACTATTTTAAGTCGCCCAACCGACTCCAGACCTCGCACAAAATTTCTCCATTCTTTGCGCGTCTGCTTTGCGCGTCTACGCGCTTTGCTTTGTCTGTTTGGTTTATTGATTTTGAATATCATTTGATTTGATTTTTGGTTATACAATAGACAGCGTTTAAACGTTGTCCCTCTTAAATGCGTCCTTCACTATGTCAAGGCATAACGTACCGCCCATATAAAACAGGAAGCCGATAAATAAAGCCACAGGCATAAACGCGATTATGTCCGTTGGCTCTTTGATATCAGTGGCTAAAATGTGAACTAATAAACGGACACACGACACCGCGATAAATCCGAAACATAATGAAACTAAAATTGATTCTACTTTTTTCATAATTTGATTTATTTGGTTACTGTTTCGTTCTTTTGAACTCATCAGGCAAGGCACACACCTTGCGACAGTGGGGCGCGTTTAAACGCCCCGCATTTGCTACCATTCAAGGTCGCCACCGCAACCCGTTGGACAATCAAAGTCATTTATCATGTTGAGGTTTTTCCTCGACGTTCTAAAACTGAAGTCGCAACAGTTACAAGAAACTTTTATATTTCTTGTGGTCTGTGTACGTCCGCCCGTTCTTAGTTGTTGGTGAGGAAATAAACCTAACTTTTTTACAACCTTTTCCGTCATTAGATTTTGTAGCCATTCGCTTTCCCCTGTGCTTCTCATTTGTCCAGTTAATCCGACAGCTGTTGCGCACTGTTTAAACGCTTGACCGTGTCCGCTTTCGCAATTGTCGACCGCATGCACTAACTCATGAACCAACACGCCTAAAATTCTCAACGAACCCTCTAACGTTGACCCGCTTAATGCTGGCGTAATAATTACATGATTTATCCCGTCGTCGCTTAATTGTGTCGGGTAACATTGACCCAATACTGAAACGCCTAATTTGTTCTTATTTGTTTTGTTACCACGGCTCGCCCATGATACAGATAATTTAACCTTAGGGACTTTGTATCCCTTAGGACTAAAAAGAGATTTACGCAAGATTTTTGTTGCATCTTGCAAGTAGGTTTCTCTGTTTAGTTTTGAAGTTTTGATTTTCATAATGTATAAATTTAGATTATTAATTATTCAAAGATAGTATAATTCTCGACTATTCAAAACATTTATTTAGTTATTTTTTAAAATATATTTTCTTGCACCTTGTCCCATGCTTGTAACTGGCTGATAGTCAGAGCGTTAACCTGTTAATAACTTTATCTTTTTTTAGTATATTTATTTTGTCTTTTGATTTGTCGGCGGGGCATAAAGAGGGAATTCCTTTTGTCTCTTAACTCCAAAAGCGTCAGACCTTCCCCCGCCTTGACGTTGTTTAAACACCCTGAACCCCACACCGTTTAAACATTCCCGACCCCGCGCCGTTTAAACTTGACGCCGTTTAAACAGGCTCAGCAAAAAGCTAAAAACTTTGACAAAAATTTTTTGAAATTGATTTGTGTGGCCAAAAAATAATCACTTTCGGTACGGGGGGTGGCAATCGTATTATGGGGTATTACCCTCAACCCCCAGATATCTAATAAAAATTTATTATCTTTACAAAAATTATATAGCTATGAGCAAAAACAATTACGTTGACGGACTATACGTTAAAGATGGTAGGTTAATAAACGACAGACCTGCTGAAGAATCTGGTATTGCCAGAGCAGCTGCAATCAAAAGAGCTGTAACCAACGATAGAAAAATAAATCGTATTGCTGAAGGAATCCAACTTGCAGAAGACAAGAAGAACTTCAGACAATTAGAATTTTAAAAAAACAAATTTCCCTATTTGTTCTGTTTTGATTTGAGTGAAAGAGAGTTTCTTAACTGAGACTCTTTTTTTTTGTCATAACCATGACAACTTTATGACGACTTATTTTTTTGTAACTTATTGATTTTCAATTACTTATTTATTTTATGACGACTATGACGACTTAAAAGTAATATTATATAATAATAAATATATATATAAAAGAAAAAATATATATATAAAATAATAGACAATCAATTTGTCATTCTCGTCACAATTTGTATATTTGAAGAAATCTAATTAAATTAATTAAAATGAGCAAGCAAGGATATATACCAAAGAACCTTCACTTTAATTCTGAAGGCAGAAAAAAATTAATGTCAGGAATCGAAAAGATTTCTCAAGCAGTTAAATCTACATTAGGCCCACGCGGTAAAACTGTTATCATAGAAACTACCGACCATTTAAGAGGGATGACTATCACCAAAGACGGCGTGACAGTCGCCCGTAGTATCTATCTGGATGACCCAGTAGAAAATATAGCAATTCAAATAATGAAAGACGCATCCAATCGTACCTCTAACTCTGCGGGTGATGGAACCACTACAGCTATTGTATTAGCAGAAGCTTTTGTAAAAGCAGGTAGTAAGTATTTAATTCCGTCTAACAATACCACACAAGTGGTTAGACATATAAATACAATTGTAAAAGATGTTGTTAAAGATTTAGAAAAGAATTCTAAAAAGATTACCAATAGTAGTTTGTTAGATGTCGCTAAAATATCTGCAAACAATGATGCGGAGATAGGACAATTAATTTTCGATGCGTATCAGAAAGTTGGTAAAGACGGTATCGTAACTGTTGAGCGTTCTCAAAACCATGAGACTTATGCTGAGGTTACAAACGGAATCAAAGTAGATAGAGGCTATTCATCTAATCTATTTATAAATAATCAAAAGAAGGATGAGTGTGTATTAGAGAATGTACGGGTTCTGGTATGTGACCAAGACATTAACAATATACTTCAAGTAGAATCTGTGTTGAAACCTATCATTCAAAAAAATGAAACCTTGCTTATCATTGCCGATTGCGGTACGAATGTAGTAAACACACTTGCAGCTAATGTTGTAAGAAACGGATTGAAGTTGTGTAATATACCGACTCCTTCATTTGGTTATAAGAAGCATGAGCTTATGCAAGACATTGCTTTAACATTAGGAGCTAAGTATCTATCAGAAAAAACTGGTGATGATTTATCTACACTATCCGAAGCAGACTTAGGTAGAGCTGATAAAATCATTGTAGGTAAATCCAATTCTGTTCTTATAACTAATCAAGAACCAGATGAAGAACTGAAAATGAGAATAGCTGAACTTAGAATTCAAAAAGAAAATACTGAGACTCCACAAGAAAGAAAGTTTGTTGATGAAAGAATTGCCAGCTTAGCAGGTGCCATCGGATGTATCTACGTTGGTGGTAACTCAGATGTAGAACAAAAAGAAAAATTTGACCGAGTCGATGACTCGGTATGTGCTGTCCGTTCAGCTTTAGAAGAAGGCATTGTTCCTGGTGCAGGTCTTGCTCTATATAATGCTTCTAAAAAAATATCCAGTGTTAATGACGATAATGATTATAATACAGCATGTAATATAGTGAGAGAAGCAATAGTACAACCACTTATACAAATATTAGATAACGCAGGTATCAAACCAGAAAATGTATTGAAAGAAGTAAATGACAGTACAAAAAAGAATTATGGTTATGATGTAAAGAATGAAAAGTTTGGAGATTTATTTAAACTTGGAGTTATCGACCCACTTAAAGTAACTAAGAACGCACTGATTAATTCAAGCAGTGTAGCATCTACTATATTATCAACTAACGCAATCGTTACCCATGCCAGAATCAATCAAGACTAATTTAATAAAAGAACTAAAGGAAAAAGTTTTTTTAGATAAGTTATTCAAAGAAAGAACTATTGACTTGAATAATTACTTTGCTTATAGTGGTAAAGAAGAAAAAACTAATTATAAAATTGCGTATCTTATAGAGAAAGAAAAAAGACATCGTGCAAAATTCGCCAGAGGAATTAAAAACGATATGAGTAAATATAAATTTAAAATTAAATAATATGCCAATATATAATCAAATATTTGAAGAGTTTAGAAGAGAACAAAGAGAGATAGAAAAAGCTATTAAGCTTTTACAAAGACATGGATATGTTGTTTCATCTAAGGAAAAAACTTATGCAAGCAGTAAATAAGTACATTGTTATAAAAAAAATTAACGAAGAGTATAAAACTAAATCAGGTCTTTTACTTTCAAACGAAGACATGTCTTCATTAAGATATCATAAAGCTATTGTAGTAAACCCAGGTACTAATGTGGATACAGTAAATAAAAATGATATTATATTTTTTGATAAAGCAGCTGGTCATTCGATGGTAATAGACGATGATACTTATACTATAATAGAAGAAAGAGATGTAGTAGTAGTACTATAATTTATTTTCTCTATTAATTTTTTTCATATAATTTCTATAAACCTTATCTCTGTATTTTACATCGTGTTTAAACACTGGGTTGTTTGATGCGTTTTCAGGTATGTCATCACCATTAAGTTTGGCATAGACATTACTTATCATTCGTTTTGCCTGAAAAGTTAATTCATAAAGAGCAGCTTCATTACCTTTCTTTGGTCTCCATTTATGAATCCAACCTTTCTTAATTAATTTATAAAACCTATTGTTATCCCAAGACATTAGTTCATTGTATTCTTCAAACTTTGTTTTGGTAAATAAGTGTTCACTATATAGGAATAACATGAGTTCTAATTCACCAGTTGTAATCTCATACTTACGTTTAGCCCAGTATTTAATTACTTTCCAATATTTTAAATAATCATGTTCGGGTTGTTTACGACTTGTATTTCGTACGATGACAGGCATAAAATAAATTTGATTTAATTAATTATCTTTGTTGTAAAGATAGAATAAAATTTAATGGCAAGAAAAATAGTTAGTAGCTATACTTATAAATCAAAAAAAAAGAGACCAGGGGTCCATTCTAAAAATAGACACACTAAACAAACAAGTGGTAAATATTATAGTGGAAGATTATACCGAGGTCAAGGAAGATAAATTATGAGCACAAAAAAAAACGTAATAAAAGAAGGTTTAAAAGCTGGCCTAAAAAAATTAGGGAAGAAAGCAGCGGCAGGTGCTGTTGGGGTTGCAGGCGCAATGCTTAATACACAAAAAGCGTATGGTGGTCAATTAACAAAAAAACAATTACAAAAAAAATATAAGTTTTTACCAGACGATGGTAAAGGTGGTCCACTCCCAAAAAAGAAAACTAAAATGTCTATGAGAAAACCTAAAGCAAGTATCTGTCCTTCAGGAATTGCTTGGGCTAAAAGAACTTTTGATAAGTACCCGTCTGCGTATGCGAATATGGCGGCAAGTAAATATTGTAAAGACCCTAATTACGCAAAAGGTTCTAAAAAGAAAAAAAAATAAAGTCATGAAAAAACCTATGTTAAATGCTATACAAAAAGCCAGAATGTCTATGGCTATGAAATCTAAAAACCCTAAAATGAATCCAGGGTTTGATTCATTACCAAAAGATGTACAGGCAAAAATTATGAATAAAAAAAAGCCTAAGCTTTCTTTTGCTGAGGCAAGAAATAAAAATGTAAAAGTAAAACAAGCAAATAAAAAAGCAATAGCTAAAAGAAAAGCTATAATATCTAAAGTTAGAAAAAAAGGTGAAGCTAAAGTAAGCGCAGAAGTAAGAGATAGAAATAAGCGTATAGGTGGAAGAAGTGTAATGAGAGACCCTTTACCTCCAAGAATGTCTAAGAAGAAGAAAGCTAAAATGGGAATGAAAAAAGCTAAGGCAAGTCAAACGGCTGTAGCTATAATGAAAAGAGAAAGACTAATGATATAATGGGATTTAAACTTAAAACATTAGGACAGGTTTTAGATTTTAGTGATAAGTATTCTACAGGCGATTATATAGTTAAAGAAAAAAAGCTGGGTAAATATACCTTGGGAGAAATAAATCCTAACGGCGTTATTGATATTGCAAAAGACATATCACCTGCATTAAAAAGAAAAGCTGTAAAGCATGAGATAGACCACTTGTATCAAATGCGTAGAGGTGAAATGAGGTTTGACCATAATAATTATTATTACAGACCAACACCTTATTCTGAAATACAAGTAATACCTAATAGTAAAATAAACCCTCACGATAGAAATCTACCGTGGGAGCAAGACGCACATCACTAATGGGAGAATTAAAAAAATGGGTAAAGCAACAATGGGTCCGCATAGGTACTGACGGAAAAATAAAAGGACCCTGTGGTACATCCAAAAATAAAAAGAACCCTGATAGATGTTTGCCTTTGGCAAAAGCAAGAAGATTA
>Ga0114932_10001989_pt1 | contig 22389 bp, 18 predicted proteins | sample 2SBtaG_2_FD_87286 | JGI IMG/M metagenome (GOLD analysis project Ga0114932, IMG submission 87286) | Deep subsurface microbial communities from Kolumbo volcano to uncover new lineages of life (NeLLi) - 2SBTROV12_ACTIVE470 metaG | ecosystem: Environmental > Aquatic > Marine > Volcanic ...
GGGATTTTTGGGATATTTTTTAATAAAAGAAATATTTTGATTATACTCTTATCCTTAGAAATTATGTTGTTAGCAATTATTTTTAATTTTATTTTTTCGTCTTTTATTTTAGATGACATAATTGGGCAATTTTTTGTTTTATATTTATTAGCTTTAGGTGCTGCGGAGTCCGCTGTTGGACTCAGTTTTTTTATACTTTATTTTAAAAAAACACGATCGATACAATTAGAAAATTTTAAATTATTACGCTTTTAAATTTTTATGTTATCAACATCTTCATTTACTAAAATTATTGACAATTCTGGAGGTAAAGTATTTAAGGTTATTCGCGTAATACATAAAGGTGGTTATGGCAAAACGGGAAGAATTGGTGATATTCTTTTAGGTTCGATTCGATTATTACGAAATCGTAATAAATTTTTTTCAAAAGTTAAAAAGGGAGATATTGTTTATGGGCTTTTAGTAAAAACACGTCGTATTTTATTAAGAAAAAATGGTCATTCTTTAAAGTTTTTTTCAAATTCTATTGTTTTATTGTCAAAACAAAATATTCCTTTAGCTACCCGAATTTTTAGTTTATTACCAAAAGAAATTCGTGTTAAAAAATTTGTAAAAATTTTATCAATAAGTCCTGGTTTTATTTAAAAATAAGAATGTTACGTAGAAAATTTTTTTTAAGAATTAAACAAACAAAAAATATCCATCAGGCTACTTTATTTGATATTAAAACAATTAAGTTAGTAATTATAAATAATGAAAAATTGGGGTTAAAAAAAATATTAAAATTTTTTGGAGCATTAAAATTAATTACTCTAGAACAACCGATGTTTTTACGTTTAAAAAAAACACAAGTTCGTTTAAATTTAAAGTTTGGTTGGCCTATTGGTGTATTTAAAAAATTAAGAAAAAAAAAATTTTTATTTTTTTTAAAAAAATTTAAATGGGAAATTTTACCACAATTAAATAATAGCTGGTTTTTTAAAAAAAAAATAAAAACAACTTTTTCATTGATGATAAAAAATGTTTTTGTTTTTTCTAACTTAAAGCCCTTTTTTTTTTTTTTTAATAATTTTTTTTACATCCAAATTTGTTTTTTTTTTAATACAAAAAAGTATCAGGAAATTTTTTTTATATTAAGATATTATCAAATACCTTTTAAACAAAAGGTGTGAGAATTAATTGTTAGGCACAATAATTTTAAATACTATTAAGAGTTCAAATCTCTTTTCTCACATTGTTAAACATGGGAGCAGCAAATACTTTATCTAATAATAGTTTTTATTTATGGCTTTCTCGTTGGTTATTCTCAACAAATCACAAGGATATTGGTACTTTGTATATGATTTTCGGAGCAATTGCAGGAGTAATGGGAACCGCGATGTCGGTATTAATCCGGATAGAATTAGCTCACCCAGGTCATCAATTATTAAATTATCAAGTTTATAATGTACTTATTACTGGGCATGCTTTTATTATGATATTTTTTATGGTTATGCCTATTTTAATAGGTGGTTTTGGTAACTGGTTTATCCCTATTATGATTGGAGCACCTGACATGGCATTTCCAAGAATGAATAATATTTCTTTTTGGTTATTGCCTCCGTCAATATTATTGTTATTAGCTTCAGCTTTAACAGAGGCAGGTCCAGGAACTGGTTGGACTGTATACCCCCCATTAAGTGGAATTCAAAGTCATTCAGGCCCAGCAATTGATTTAGCAATTTTTAGTTTACATTTAGCTGGAGTATCCTCAATTTTAGGTGCAATTAATTTTATCACAACTATTTTTAATATGAGAGCGCCAGGAATGTCAATGCATAGATTACCGTTAATTGTTTGGGCAGTGTTAATTACAGCATTCTTACTATTGTTGGCTATTCCAGTTTTTGCGGGCGGAATTACAATGTTACTAACAGACAGGAATTTTAATACTACCTTTTTTGATCCTGCAGGTGGAGGAGATCCTGTATTATATCAACATTTATTTTGGTTTTTTGGGCATGGGCGGCGTAACGCTCTGTAATTGAGTTTCTAATGTTTAGATTTTAACATGAGACTAGTAAAGCAAATACGAGTTGTAATTAAAAGTAATTTTTTAGTTGGGAATATAAAGAGTCAAAGTTTACATGAACGGTTATTTTCTGAACCGTATAGGAAAATATTAAGGTATGACCCCCTAAACAGGACGTTGAAATATTGTATAGTTGTGCCATTATATAAGAAAAATCTATTTCAACAATTAATAATATTAGATCAAGGGGCGGACCACGTGAGAATTTATAATCCTTCAATAAGGCAACTAATGCAGAGAAAGTGCGTACTTAATGAATCACCTATAAACAATGGCCTTGTTTATCGTAGTTCTTCTCTAAGAAGGTATTATTCATGTAAAGTGATGAGTAATAGGTTCATTAAGAAAGATGCTAGTGTAAATAATGCTAGCAGACAAGATGTTAGAGGTAATGTAATGGAGAATCAAGGAAATCTTAATTGTTTTAAGAAAGAGATTCTAAGTGAAAGTGAAAAGTTAACACCATTATTTATAAAAAGCATTGATAAAGGTATTTGGCCAATGTTAAAGTTTAATAAAGAGATTCGAACTCTTGTTAAGAAACGGCAAAAGTATCTTGCAATGTTCTCTGATCAATACGGATTCCGTTCAGTAAAGGTTTTACAACAAGTTGAAGAGTGGTTAACTAAATTAGATCTAAGAGTTTTTGCTATTGAGTCTGTTTATAGATCATCTGGTAATCTCACACCAGGGGTAGATAACTTAATATTAAAACGTGAAAATTTAATTGATTACTTAGAAATATTGAAGTATAAAAATTTAAAACACTATAAAGTCGACCAAATTCGTAGAGTATATATTCCAAAAGGTAAGAATGATATACGTTCTTTAGGAATTCCTACGATTAAGGATCGAATAGTGCAAACACTATTTGTTCAAGTTCTTGAACCTATTATTGATGTCCATGCAGACAAAAATAGTTTTGGATTTAGACGAGGTCGTAATCCTCACCAGGCTATAGGTTTATTAAGTAAACTGTTAAACCTAAAGCCAACGCATCAAAGATGTTTTAGTGACAAAAGATACTTTATGCATAGCAAGTATATACTTAATATTGATATAGAAAAGTTTTTTGATAAAGTTAACCATGATTGGTTATTAAAAAACTATCCATTTCCAAATAATTTTGTTAATATATTGAAAGGCTGGTTATCTAGTGAGATAATTTATCAAGGTGAACATGAAACTTCAATTTCAGGATTTCCACAAGGTAGCGTTATTGGACCTTCACTTGCTAATTTTACTTTAAATGGTTTAGAAAAGATAATTGTTCCCAATAAAGTGACTTCTTTTGATGAAGAGAAGTTTAATTATTATGTGAGTAAAGGTTTAACTTATAATAAAAGTTCTTCAATTGTAAGAAAACCCCTTACTAGCTCTATTATTCGGTATGTAGATGATTTTATCGTCGTTGTTAACGATAAAGAGCAGGCTAAAATGATAAGTAATAAAATTGACACTTTTCTTCAGGAACGGGGATTAAACAAAAATCCAATAAAAAGTAAAGTTATCAAATGGGAAAACAACGCAAAGTTGGACTATCTTGGATTCACTTTTCATTATATTTTAAAAAAAAATTTTTCTAAAATAACTATGCAAAGAAAACATGACAAAAATTTCGTTCGAAGTGGGTTGTACGTCTATCCATCTAAATTAAAGGTTCAATCTTTTAAAAATAAAATTAAAGAAACTATAAAGAGTAATTTGAATGTTTCACCGTACCGTTTGGTCAATATACTTAATCCAATTATACGAGGTTGGGGAAATTATTTTGGAATAGGGACTTTAAGATCATTTTCTAGATTAGATCATTACATTTGGTATAGAATATGGCGTTATTTACGAAGGAAGTACAAAAAAGTTTCTACTAAGAATCTTGTAAGTCGTTATTTTCAAGGCGTTCAGACACCGTCTGGGCGAACATGGCAATTTCATGGAACTTTCAATTCTGTAAATAAAGATACGCTGAAGCGAAAAGGGTCGGTAGCTTGGATATTGTTGTTGTGTCAATTAAATAAACCAGTACCAGCTCAAATGTTTTCTCCCGGGAAAGCTTTAGTTAAATCCGCTTACTATATTGATGATTCGTTATACAATGAGTATAATGTAAAGGTGGTAAAATTACGTAGCAAAGAAAAAAGTGTTGATAGATGGAGTTTGCTGTATAAAAGACAAGAAGGGTTATGTTGTATTTGTGGACAAAGTTTAGGTTATCTTATTTCTGAAAACTTTGAAATTCACCATTTAAAAAGGGTTTCTCAATTAGATGTAGGTGATTCTAGTTTAAAAGATATAAATAATTTACAATTAGTTCATAAATCATGTCATAAAACTACTTTAAAGCTTAAGGAATAATCTTGTCAAGAGCCGTATGCATTGAGAAGTGCTTGTACGGTTCTGTGAGGGGCTATGCTCGTGAGAGTGTAATCTATCTCGATCCAGAAGTTTATATTTTAATTTTACCAGCTTTTGGCATTGTTAGCCAAATTATTTCAAAATTTTCAGGTAAAACTATTTTTGGTTATTTAGGGATGGTATATGGTGCGCCGTTGCGCTTGTTTTTTCCGTTGTGCATTCTAGTCAAATGCATGTGAATTCGTTTTTTTTAAAGAAAGTCACAAGTCTTCTCTGGGTAGCAGTCGATAAAGATTGTGGAAAAGCACAGAGCGACGGCAAGTTGAGACTTAATATGAGAAAGTCAAGACTACTTGAGACGATTTTAAACATGGTTACGATAAGAAACTTGATACGCTTAGCTGGGACGTCATCATCCGATTGGTTACCTCATATTTATAACCTAGTTGTCATGTGGTTTGGGTCATGCGTACAGGACTCAGATCAAAAAAACACGGACACGGCACTTCAAGAAGAAGTTTGTAAAGCGCAAGAACCTAAATTTAAAAGACTTAAAAACCGGAAAAATTTAAGAACTACGGGATTTAACCTTTGTAATTATATATATCATTACGAAGGAAAACGGAGCGTTCATAGTACTTCTTGCATAAAGGAAGGAACGCAGACAAACACACCTTTTGTTAACTCACGCCGGCTATTTAATAAAGATTCGCCCATAAATCTGGATGAGCGGGTTATGGCCACGGAGTTGAAACAAATGGTAGAAAAATGCAAGAATAAAGATGGTAGATATGGAAACCTAATTCAGATTATTGGTTCTCTTTCAACTATCAAACTTGCTTATTTAATGATTAAAAGTAATCCAGGTATATCTGCAAAAGGGATTGATAGTACAACTCTAGATGGTTTAAATCTTAAAGCACTACAAAAGATATCGCAAGATGTTCTTAGTGGTAAAATAAAATTTTCTCCTGTTAGACGAGCATATATTCCAAAATCAGGTAAATCTGTTTTACGACCTCTCGGTGTTAGCAATCCACGTGAAAAAATAGTTCAAAAAACTATGGAAATGGTTTTGACTGCTATTTTTGAAGAAGTTTTTTTAGATTGTAGTCACGGGTCTAGACCTGGTCGTAGCTGTCATACCGCCTTGAAACATTTACAGTTGAAAATCGGTAACGCTTCAACTTACTCTTGGGTAATAGAAGGGGATATTAAAGGTTGCTTCGATAATATTCAACATGATATGATCATAAAAGGGCTCAAACGAAAAGTTGATTGCGTTAGTACACTCACCTTAGTTAAACGAATCTTAAATTCTGGATATGTACTAGATGAAGACTTAAAAAAAATTGGTAAGAAAAATGCGAAAGTATATCAAACCAATAAAGGTACCCCACAAGGGATCGTCTTGAGCCCTTTATTTAGTAACATAGTATTACATGAATTGGACGAATTTATCGAAGGAAAATTAAAAATCGAGTGTACTAAAGGTAAAAAACGAAAAGCTAATTTGGAGTATAGAAAACTTAGGTACCGGATTAAACGTGAAACTGATCTTAAAAAACGACGTGTGTTGATTAACGAATGTCTTAAAGTTCCGTCTAAGGATTTTTATGATCTTAACTTTAAAAGGTTATTTTATGTTAGATATGTCGATGATTGGGTTATTTTGATGACTGGGTCAATTAAAGAAGTTAAACACCTACGTGAATTAGTTTCAAAAAAACTCCAGAGTATGGGGTTAACCCTAAATTTGGAAAAGACTCATATTACTTCATTAAGAGGAAATAACAAATGTCATTTTCTTGGGGTGGATTTCTTTATTCGAAAGAATACTGATAAACATCACAAGCCTGTTAGTTTAGTTAGGAAAAATACCACAATACGTCAAAGATTTGCGCCAAGGATTATTCTACATGCCCCAATTTTGGAACTTCTAGTTAAGTTAAAAAATAAAGGCTTTATTAAGAGAAACCACAAGGGTGAATTCTTTCCAATTGGGAAGACTAATTGTGTGAATTTAACACACGCGCAAATTTTAAATTATTTTAACAGCCGTATACGAGGAATCCTTAATTATTATTGTTGTGTTCATAACAGAAATGAGTTATGGTCAATTGTTCGTTTTCTTAAATATTCTTGTGCTTTAACATTGGCACGGAAATTTAAATTAAAAACTTTAGCTAAAACTTTTAAAAAGTTTGGTCGGGATTTGAGCTTCGTGAATAAAAAAGGTAGGGTTTTTAAAATTTACAGACCTGATAATTTGAGAATGCTACCAATGAACGAAAGATTTAAGACTAACGAAAACTACAAAGTTGACGAGCTATTAAATCAAACATGGTCTAACAACAGTTTAACCCGTTCTCAATTTGATGAGCCTTGTGCCATCTGTGGGACACTTGACAATATTGAAATTCACCATTTAAGGTCTGTAAAAGATGTTCGAGTGAAAACTAGAACATATGCACAATGGACCGGTGGTTTTTTAAGAAAGTCAATCCCTTTATGTAAAAGTCACCACGTACAACTTCATGCAGGTAAATTATCACATGAGGATGTCAAACGATTATCAATATATAAAGGTAAGATGCATAATAATAAAGGAGAAAATTAAATAAAAATATTTTTGTTTGTCGGAGAGCCGTATAATGGGAAACTATCACGTACGGTTCGGAGGGCAGTGTATATACACTGACCCCTACCAATGCTATCTATTGGTATTTTAGGTTTTATTGTTTGGGCGCATCATATGTATACGGTTGGAATGGATGTAGATACTAGAGCTTATTTTACAGCAGCCACAATGATTATTGCAGTACCAACAGGTATTAAAATATTTAGCTGGATAGCCACAATGTGGGGAGGCTCTTTACGTTTTAAAACTCCAATGCTTTTTGCTAGTGGTTTTTTATTTTTATTTACATTAGGTGGATTAACCGGAGTAGCAATAGCGAATGCTGGCCTTGATACTGCGCTTCACGATACATACTATATTGTGGGACATTTTCATTACGTATTATCGATGGGAGCAGTTTTTGCTGTATTTGCTGGTTTTTATTACTGGATAGCAAAAATGACAGGATTACAGTATAATGAAACTTTAGGACAAATTCATTTTTGGATTTTTTTTATTGGTGTAAATTTTACATTTTTTCCAATGCATTTTTTAGGATTAGCAGGAATGCCAAGAAGAATTCCTGATTATCCGGATGCGTACGCTGGTTGGAATTTTGTATCATCTTTTGGCTCATATTTGTCAGCTATTTCAAGTGTTTTCTTTTTTTATATTGTATATGATTTATTAGTTAATGGTACTAAAGTAAATAATTTAAAAAATATTTGGAAATAGCTTAAAATTCTTTTATTAATTTTTTTATTTAAATGTAGTTAGTAGCTCACAATAGAGTTTATATTTAATCAATATTTATAGTAGTTTAAGTCTACTCTAATTATAATAATATATGTGTATGTTTAACTTTAATGTGTTAAGTTTTTTATTTTATTTACCTTTTATTGGTATTATTAGTATGTTTTTTATTGCATCCAAACGAATTTTATTAATTAAACAAATTGCTTTGGCTATAAGTTTTAGTTTACTTATTTATACAGAAAGCTTATGGTTTTTATTTGATACGTCGTTTAGTCGATTTCAATTTACTTTAAATTATTATTGGATTAATTTTTTTAATTTAAATTTTTCTTTAGGTTTAGATGGCATTTCTTATATTTTTATTTTTTTGACTACATTATTAATTCCATTGTGCTTACTATCAAGTTGGAATCTAATTGATAGTAAAGCAAAATTATATTATATTTTATTTATATTTATGGAAATATGTTTAATTTTTGTTTTTTGTGTGCGTGATATTCTTTTATTCTATATATTTTTTGAAAGTATTTTAATTCCAATGTTTATTTTAATTGGAGTTTGGGGATCACGAGAACGAAAAATTCGTGCTGCTTATTTATTTTTTTTATATACACTTATAGGCTCTTTATTAATGTTGATGGCTGTAATTTATATTTATGTAAACTATGGAACAACCCAATATGAGTCTTTACTTACATCATCCTTTTCTATTACTGAGCAAAAATTGCTTTGGTTAGGTTTTTTTTCATCTTTTGCAGCAAAAGTTCCAATGTTACCCTTACATTTATGGTTACCGGAAGCCCATGTTGAAGCACCTACAGCTGGGTCTGTGCTATTGGCTGGAATTTTATTAAAATTAGGTAGCTACGGTTTTATTCGTTATTCACTAGTACTATTTCCTGCTGCATCTTATTATTTTTCACCTTTTATTTATACTTTAAGCATATTAGGGATTATCTATACTTCTCTGACAGCAATACGGCAAACAGATTTAAAACGAATAATCGCGTATACTTCTGTTGCTCATATGAATTTAGTTATGATTGGTATTTTTAGTTTTAATGTAATTGGAATTGAAGGTGCGATTATTCAAAGTTTAAGCCATGGCTTTGTTTCAAGTGCTTTGTTTCTATTAATTGGTGTTATTTATGATCGTTATCACACTAGAGTTATTAAGTATTATAGTGGATTAACTCATACTATGCCACTTTTTAGTTTGATTTTTTTAATATTTACTATGGCTAATATTGCAATTCCAGGGACAAGTAGTTTTGTAGGAGAATTTTTAATTTTAATTGGAAGTTTTGCAGTGAATACTACTGCAGTTTTTTTTGGTGCTTTTACTTTAATTTTAGGTGGTGCGTATTCTTTATGGATATTTAATCGGTTAGCTTATGGTAATTTAAAATTATATTACTTAAGTTATTATTATGATTTAACGTTAAGAGAGTTTTTTATGCTTTTACCATTACTTTTTGGAGTGTTTTTATTAGGAATTTACCCTAATATGTTTATACAATTGATACATGCAAATGTTTTAAATATTGTTATAAATTTTTATAGTTAAAAGATTTTTTGTTAAGTTTTAAAAAAAAATGGTTAAAATTTTTATAAATAATTTACCTATTAATGTTCCTATAAACACAAGTATACTAGAAGCTTGTGAAAAAATTGGAATTGTAATTCCTCGTTTTTGTTATCATGAAAATTTAAATGTAGCAGGAAATTGTCGTATGTGTTTAATTGAAATTGAAAATGCTCCTAAACCTATTGCTGCTTGTGCATATCCAGTTATGAATCAAATGCGAATTTTTACGAATAGTGTGTTAGTAAAAAAAGCACGTGAAAATGTATTAGAATTTTTATTAATTCATCATCCACTAGATTGTCCAATTTGTGATCAAGGTGGAGAATGTGATTTACAAGAACAAACACTATTATTTGGAACTAATAAAAGTCGTTTTTCTTTTTTTAAAAATTCAGTAGAAGATATAAATTGTAGTATATTAATAAAATTAATTATGACACGTTGTATTCAATGCACACGATGTGTACGTTTTTTTGAAAAAGTCACTGGAACGGGTAAAATTGGAATTTTAGGTCGAGGAGGCGGTGGGGAAATTAGCTTGTTTACAAAAACAACTTTAAACTCAGAAATATCAGGTAATATAATCGATTTGTGTCCTGTAGGAGCATTAACTTCAAAAAAATATGCTTTTATGTTTAGACCTTGGGAAACACAATTTAGTGAGACTATTGATCATACAGATTCTTTAGGAACAAAAATAAAAGTTAATTTTAAAGGGCAAGAAGTATTTAGAGTTTTACCTCTTAAAACAAGTAGTAATGAGCAATGGATTACTGATAAAACTCGTTTTTTTTTAGATGGTATAAAATGGAACCGATTACTAGACCCTTTTCAAGTTTATAAAAAAAATTTTTATAAAATTAAGTGGAATAGAGTTTTAGTCTTGATAAATCATATTTTCATAAAATTAAAAAATAAAAATAAACTAAATAAAATTATAATTGTTAGCTCAAATTTAAGCTTAGAAGCGTTAGAATTAATTAAGCATTTAAGTTATTTTTTTAATATTCCAATAATAAGAGAAAATTTAATTGGTTCAAAAACAAATAAAATTTATAATTTTAGAAATGATATTTGTTTAAAGGACTTAAAACATATTAATTTATTGATTTTAATTGGATTAAATCCACGTATTGAGAGTAATTTATATAATTTAAAAATTCGAGAAAATTTTTTTTTAAATTCAAATTTTTTAATTGGAAGTTTTGGAGTACAAGAGGACTTAATGTATTCGTTTCTTTCTCTTGGAAATTCCTATTTTTCACTTATCAAAGTATTGGAAGGCAAGCATTTTTTTTGTAAAAAAATTGTCTCAGTTCAAATTCCATTTTTATTAGTCGGATCTAGCCTATTAAATAGAATGGATAATCCTTTTATTCAAAATAAATTTTATTATTTTACTTCTTTTATACGTTTGAAAGAAAAAAATTTAAATACTTTTGGGCTAATGAATTCTAGTTTTAATGACTTTGGAAACTTATCTATGTTTTATAATGAAAAGTTTGATTCAAAAAAAATAACAAATGCTTTTTTTTTTGAAACTAATACATCGTTAGATGAGTTTCATAAAAAAATACCAAACATACGTACTGGAGTTTTACAATCCTATATTCAACCAAAAGATAATAATAAAACTATTCAATTATATTTTCCTAGTTCTAGTTACTTAGAAAAAGAAAGTTCTTATTTTAATTTTCTAGGTTTGGTACAAAAAACTCAAAAAATTTTTTCTTTTTCTTCAACTGTTCCTTCTATTGAAAATTTTCTTCAAATCATACTTTTATTAGGTAAAAAAAGATTTAAAACAAATACTTATTATTCACATTGTGGGATTAACGATTTTAGTAAAATATTGGTTAGTAACGAGTTTATGTTTAAAACCTTTAAAACAAGAGTATTTAAAAGTTTATTGCAAAAAAAATTTGAAAATTTTTATCAAACAGATCTTTTAACAAAAAACTCATTAACATTAAATAGATGTGGGAGTGAAATACGTAGTTTCTATAATACTTTTATTTAAAAAATATTTATTAACGAAAAGTTTACATGATTCCCAACTATTTAAGTATTTAGAAAACATTTAAAAGTATCTCTTAAATTTGGTATAATTTTAGGAAATTTAAAATATTTTTTTTATTTAAATTTAACTACTTTTTTAATAAAAATATAATTCCAGCCGCACGTTCCCGTACGACTACCTTGTTACGACTTCATCCCAGTTATTAAACTCTCTTTAAAATAAAAAAAATAATTAAAAATAATTTTAATTATTTTTTGTTATTCTTTAAGTAACCTTAATTTCCGGCATGTGACGGGCGGTGTGTACAAGGCCTAGATACAAATTCACCGTAACATTCTGATTTACGATTACTTGTGATTCCATCTTTATAATGACGAGTTTCAGTCATTAATCCGAACTAAAATAATATTTTTGTGATTTGCTCCTCTTTTATATATTTGTATTGCATCACTTTGTTTATTACTATTGTAGCACATGAATAGCCCAGTTTATAAGGGCCATGAGGACTTGACGTAATCCTTTTCAATTTATTTATCATAAATTTGTTATTTATAGTTCTTTTAATATTAGCATAATAAATAAAAGGGTTGCGCTCGTTTAAGGACTTAACCAAACATCTCACGACACGAGCTGACGACAGCCATGCAACACCTGTTAATAAAAATATTTATTAAAACAAAAACTGGTAAGGTTTCGCGCGTATTGTCGCATTAAACCACATGCTCCACCACTTGTGTAGGCCCCCGTCAATTCCTTTGAGTTCCAACCTTGCGATTATACTCCTCAGGTGGAATGCTTAACATGTTAATTAGGTATCTAAAACTTTTGTTCTAAATACGAGCATTCATCTTTTACAGAAAAGACTACTAGGGTGTCTAATCCTATTTGTTACCTAATCCTTCGTTTCTCAATGTCAGTTTTAAAATGGATTAATGTCTTCACTTTTGATATTCTTTTAAAGTTCGTAAAATTTCATCTCTTCCTTTAAAATTCTTTAATCCTCTTTTAAACTCTAGTAGAGGTGTTTATGAATAAAGCATAAAATACGATATTTTAGTTTTAAATTCATACTACATCAATACCATCTACAAACTCTTTACACCAAATTACACCAAGTAACGCTTGCCCCCTTCGTATTACCGCAGCTGCTGGCACGAAGTTAGCCGGGACTTAATTTTTAAAGTAGTCATTATCTTTTTTAATATCAGAAGTTTACGACCAAAGAAGCCTTCTTCCTTCACGTAATATCACTTGATCAAGCTTTCGCTCATTGTCAAATATTCCCTACTGCTGGCAAAAGCCAAGGCCGTATCTCAGTCCTTGTGTGGTTGATCATTCTTTCAAATCAACTAAAAATTGTCGGCTTGGTTAGCTTTTGTCTAACCAACAACCTAATTTTTCATAAGCATATTTTTTAGCAAAAATAATTTTTTAAATATTTGGTATTTTATCCCAAACTAAAAACTAACTTCTTATGTTATACTCACCCGTACGCTATACTTATTTTTAAGTATTTAACTCGCATGTATTAGGTTTATTACTAGCGTTCACTTTGAACCAGGATCAAATTCAAATTGTTATATTATAAAATAATTTATAATTCAAAAAGTATTATCTTAAAGATTAAGAAAAAATTAAATATTTCTTTTTAACAAAAAAATTTCAAAATTTCCAATTAAAGGAAATAATATAATAAAATATACAAAATAAAGAAAAGTTGCTATTTGCCCTACTGCAATAAATGGTTGTGCAACTGCTGCTTGCCCAATCCAACCTAATAAAATAAAATTCATAAATAGAAACCAAAATAAAATTCTAAAAATAGGTCTAAAGGTTGCGCTTCTAATTTTTGAAGTGTTAATATAAGGCAATACAAAAAGAACAACAATTGCACCAAACATTCCTAAAATTCCACCTACTTTTGATGGGATTGATCTTAAAATTGCGTAAAAAGGTAGGATAAGCTACCAGGTCCTATATCTTTTATTTATATAAAATTATATAGGATAACCAATAACTCTCCTCCGAACTCAGCATGCAAATTTCTCTGCACTGAGCTCTCCACTTCTTTTTCTGAATTTTTTTTTTTATAAAGGGTTATTTTTATTATATAACCCTCTATGTATCATATAATGACATTTTTTACAGACTGGTATTTGTTTTCTCATCAAAGTACTCATTATTCTTCCTATCTTTCCTTTCGTTTTCATATTTTTTAATTTCTTAACATGATGTATTTCAAGATTTTCTGTAGTTCCACATCCAATACATGGGCCTTTTAATAAATGCTGAGTTCTCATTGACCAATCAACGATTTTTAATGGTTCCATTTTTTTATTTTTATTATTGAATTTTCCTACAGTTTTTTTAAAATTATCGGGTATGTTTAATTCTAATCCACTTTCTGGATCTTTTAAATTGGCTCCAAATTTATTAAACACTTTTTTCCTACTTCGTAATTTATATTTTCTTCCTAATGTTAAAGCACAAGAATGCTTTAATATATAACCAATAATTTTATGAAATTCATATTTATTGTCTACATATGAGTAATAATTTAAATACCCCTGTATTATCCAGTTATATCTATATAATATTTCAGAATGTCGATAATTTATCCATTTGGTAATAGCATTTATAAACCATTTACCTTTTATTTCATTAAAAAAACCTTTTTCCATCAAATCCTTTTTGATTTGTTGGTAAGGCATGTTAAGGTTTAATCTTACATGTGACGCTCGTTTTTTTGGTCCTGTCTTTGTATAAAAAGATTTTTTTGGTGTAGGAGAGTTAATTTCTAAGTTTAGAAATTTTGCTTTTTCTTTACCAGCATGAGTTATTTTTGTTTTCTCTTTCGTTAAAACAATTTTTAATTTTTGCATTAAAAATTGCTCTATTTGAATTAATATTTCTTTTGCTGTATTTTTGTTTCCCCATATACCTATTAGCCAATCATCTGCATATCGAATGTAATATATTTTTGCACCAATTCTAAGAGTAGATTTGATTGCTCGCAGTTCTTGATAAGCTTTTTTCCTTTCTATTTTAACAGATCGTAATTTTGATTTTTTTTTCATATAATCTGGATTTGGTATACTCGTTTTTTTTGTATCTATTTGTTTTTTTAAATTTTGCATATATACATCAAATTCATTTAAATAAATATTACTTAATATAGGTGATATCACACCACCTTGAGGTACACCCTTTTCTGTTTTTATTTTTTTTCCATCAATGATTACGCCTGCTTTAAGAAATTTCCATACTAAGTCGATCACTTGTTGATCTTTTATCTTTTTTTTTATTATTGTCATAAGAAGTTGATGATCAATATTATCAAAGTATCCAACAATATCCCCTTCAATAAACCAACTAATTCCATACCATGTTCTTAAATTTTCTGCTACTGTATGAGGACCTTTATTTGGTCTATATCCATGGTTATAGTTACAAAAAGTTTTATCATATATTGTTTCAAGTAATATTTTTAATATTTGCTGTATTATTCTATCTTTTATAGTTGGGATTCCTAGAGGTCTAGGTTTTCCATTTTTTTTTAGAATTAATACTCTTTTTGTTTCTTTTGGTTTATATTTTTCAGTTTTCATTTCTTTTACTATTTGTTCAAAAAAATGTTCATTTATAGGTAAGTCATTTATAGTTTTATTGTCTACACCAGATGTCATAAAACTTGGTTTAGATTTTATTTTATAATAGACTGCTTTGATAAAATTTATATCTGTAAAAATTTGATATATATGTTGTATGGAGTTAAAATCCCCATTCTCTATAACTTCTATCATTTTTGCACCACTATGCGCAGCACAATATGTTTTCGTAAAAAGAAGCTGCTTCCCTTCATCTTGGATTACTATGGAAGCTCCGTCACCATAGAAATTACTTTCCTTAGGCGATCCCGTAGTTGTTAATTTGTCGTTGCCTTGAGTACTGTATACTCGCATAACCTTAGCATTCACGTTTATTATACAATTTGTATATGACATATATCCCTCGTATTTGCTTAGTCTCCTACCAATACTAAACAATGGATATAAAATAGTTGTATGTGTTGCACTATTTGAACGGTACAATTTTCTGTCAAACTGTTTTAAAAAATACATAGTTATTATATCTTAGAGCACTTCCACGTACATCAACACTTGTACTATATGATCTGTTATAAGCATGCTGCACTCCCCTATTCTTTCGAAATCGGATAAGCTTATTGATTTAAAGTCCATATACGCAGGACTTACTGCTTGGCTAAAGCAGTGAACGAACAAAAACCGCAACGGCGCACGCAAAAAGTACCACTCGGGAACTATATGTAATGGTGTTTTTAAAGGATTTGCTGGGATATAATTATCAGGATGCCCTAACATATTTGGGTAATAAAATAAAATTATTGAAAAAAATACTAAAAAGCACATAAAAGCAAATAAATCTTTCACATAAAAATAAGGATAAAAAGGCACTTTATCTAAATGACTTTCAACCCCTAGTGGATTATTTGAACCATCTTTGTGTAATAAAGCAATATGAACAATTACTAATGCTGCAATAATAAAGGGTAATAAATAATGTAAACTAAAAATTCGTTTTAAAGTTGGATTACTAATTGTATACCCTCCCCAAAACCACTCTACAATTGCATCACCTGCAAAAGGAATTACAGTTACTAAACGTGTAATTACACTTGCTCCCCAAAAACTCATTTGCCCCCATGGTAACACATATCCCATAAAAGCTGTAGCCATCATTAATAAAAAAATAATAACACCTGAACACCATAAAAGTTCTCGAGGTGCCATATAAGATCCATAATAAATACCTCGAAACATATGACTATACACTACTATAAAAAACATAGACGCCCCATTTGCGTGTAAATAACGAATTAACCAACCATTATTAATATCACGCATAATAAACTCTACGCTATTAAAAGCATAATCAATGTGGGGAGTGTAGTACATAGCTAAAAAAATTCCAGTAACTAACTGTAATACTAAACAAACTCCTGCTAAAAGCCCAAAACTCCAAAAATAAGTTAAGTTAATTGGGCTTGGATAATCAATTATATGATTATCTATAACTGCTATTAAAAAATTTTTATTCCATCTATTATGTTTTGCCATTATCTCTAATTAACTATTTTTTCTTTTAATTTCCACCCAGTTGTAAAATCAAAAACTCTAAACTCTTGTAAATGTTCTAATGGTTCACAAACTACACGCTTTAAATTGTCATCATAACGGGTTTCTACAAAACCACTTAATGGAAAATCTTTCCGTAAAGGGTGTCCTTCAAAACCATAATCTGTTAAAATTCTTTTAATTTCTTTATTTTGAATAAAGTAAATTCCAAATAAATCCCAAATCTCTCTCTCCCACCAAGTTGCAGCTAAATAAATATTTTTTATACTTCTATGGATTGAATTTTCATTTAAAAAAACTTTGACTCTTATTCTAGTATTAAATGTTAGGCTTAGTAAATCATAAACAACAGCAAATCTTTGCTTTTTATAAATATAATCTACACCTGAAATTGTAGAAAGTAATGAAAATTGGCAATTAAGATGTTTTTTTAAAAAAAATAATAAATTTTCGAGAAATTTAGAGTTACTCACTAGAATAATTGTCTTTTTATGAATATTTACCTTGAATAGAGGAATTACTGTCGTTAAGTAAGATATAAATTGAAGTAAAAAGTGTTGTTGTTTCATTTTTTTTGTTTAATTTTTAAAAAACTATTTAATGGTTGACGTGATAGTTGATTATAAATGAATTGGGGGTTTTTAAATTTTTTCTTAAAAGGCAAAAGTAACAACAGTATACCCAACATTATAATAAATAAAATAAAACCTAATAGTATTAAATATAAAAAATATTCCCTGTATAATAACTGACTTAAATTGATAAAAGAAAAAAAATTCTCTATTTCCGTTTGAAAAAAAAAATAAGTATTATGGTTGGTTAAAAAATTATTGGGCAAATATTGTAATTCTACAACATATTCACTAAAGATAAGTGAAAAAAAAAAAAAAGTTCCAAATAAATTAAATTTTGATCGAAAAAATGAAGTTTTTTGAACTTTAATATTAAAAAATAAAACACTAAATAAAAAAAGAATTGATATACCGCTAGCATAAATTAGAATAATTAAAAATCCTAAAAACTCAAATCCTAAGTTAAATAAAAAAATTGCTGTTATTAAGAATATTGAAATTAAGCTTAAAATAGCATGAATGGGGTTATTTATATTAATCATAATAAAAGTCAATAGCAATATTAATATACTTAAAAGTATAAACAAATTTAAACTCATTTTCGAGAAAAACGGGAATTGAACCCGTGGCTTTTGGCGTGACAAGCCAATACTCTAACCAACTGAGTTATTTTCTCTTTAAAAATCTATCTTTAAATAACCTAACAATACTTTCTTTTTTAATAGTTTTTTTTAAATTCCAATGTTTAGAATTTTTTAAATCAAAAACATAACAAGTATTTTTGGTATAACTTTTTTTTTTAAATACACAAGTACCATCTGTTAAATATATATTTTTAAAAAGCATATTATCTATCAATTTCTCCAAAAACAATATCCTGTGTTCCTATAATAGTTACTACATCAGCAATCATATGACCTTTACTCATCATATCTAAGCCTTGTAAATGACCAAACCCTGGTGCTTTTATTTTACACCGATAAGGACGATTCGTTCCATTAGAAATTAAATAGACACCAAATTCTCCTTTAGGAGCTTCAGTAGCTGTGTAAATCTCACCTTTCGGTACATTAAAACCTTCGCTAAAATATTTAAAATGATGGATTAATGCCTCCATTGAACTTTTCACATTTGATTTTGTTGGAGGGGTAAATTTAGTATTTATATTTTTTATTGATTCAGTGGCAGATAACTTGTTTAAGCATTGAATTATAATCTTCAAAGATTCTCTCATTTCCCCTATTCTAACTAAATAACGATCGTAGCAATCTCCGTTTACTCCAATAACTAAATCAAAGGTTAAATCTCTATACATTTCATAAGATTCTGCTAATCGTAAATCCCAACTAATTCCTGATCCACGTAACATAACACCACTAAACCCCCACTCAAGAGCTTCCTTTGTACTTACTTGACCAATATTTACCAAACGTTGTTTCCAAATACGATTCCCTGTTAACATTTCTTCAATTTCATCTAAACGAACTTTAAACGTTTGAATAAAAAGATAAATATCATCACTTAATCCAATTGGAATATCTTGCGAAACTCCTCCTGGACGTATATATGCTGCATGCATACGGGCTCCGGATGCACGTTCATAAAATTCCATTAGTTTTTCCCGTTCTTCAAACGCCCATAAAAAGGGCGTCATAGCACCCACATCCATAGCATGACAACCTACTGCTAATAAATGATTTAAAAGACGAGTTATTTCTAAAAATAATACTCGAATAACTTGTGCTCGATATGGAATTTTTAAAGTTAACAACCTTTCTACGGCAAGAGAATAAGTATGCTCTTGAGCCATCATTGAAACATAATCTAATCGATCAAAATAAGGTAAAGCCTGTAAATAGGTTTTATACTCAATTAATTTTTCAGTTCCACGATGTAATAACCCAATATGTGGTTCAGCTCTCAGAATAATTTCACCATCAAGTTCTAATATTAAACGTAACACTCCGTGGGCTGCAGGATGTTGAGGTCCAAAGTTTAAAGAAAAATTTTTGATTTTTTTAATAAGATTTTTTTTTTTTAACGTCATTTATACTTAATAACAATTTTTAAATAATTTATTTACATTTTATAATTTACTTTAGTAAAGATAAGCTTAAATATTACTACTTTTATACTTTCTTCCTATCAAAGTAATAGTCTTTTACTATTTTAAGAAAATTTATCTTGAAGTCAGTTTCTTACTTAGATGCTTTCAGTAATTATCTAAAATAAGCGTAGCTACTCAACGCTGCATAAAATACAATTGATACACCATAGGCTTACTTTTCTCGGTCCTCTCGTACTAGAGAATAATCTTCGCAATTTTCTACACGCTTACAGTAGATAGGGACCAAACTGTCTCACGACGTTCTAAACCCAGCTCGCGTACCACTTTAATAGGTGAACAACCTAACCCTTGAAACCTTCTACAGCTTCAGGATGTGATGAGCCGACATCGAGGTGCCAAACGCCCCTGTCGATAAGAGCTCTAAAGAGGCATCAGCCTGTTATCCCCGGCGTACCTTTTATTTGTTGAGCGATGACTTTTCCACACAAAATCACCGGATCACTATGACCAACTTTCGTTTCTGTTTGAAATATCTCTCTTACAGTTAAGCAAACTTTTTTACCATTACATTCTAAAATATGTCTAACCATACTAGAGTTTACCTTTGTACACCTCCGTTACTTTTTAGGAGGTAGCCGCCCCAGCTAAACTACCCAATATATACTGTATTTTTATTAGGAAAATAAAAAATAAAGAGTGGTATTTCACTGACATCTAATACAATTTATTTAAAAATAAAGGTACTCAAACAACTTCCACTTACTACTACACATTTTTTTTTATTTTGCAATATATATATATAGTAAAGGTGCACGGGGTCTTTCCGTCTAGCTGCAAAAAACTTGCATCTTCACAAGTATTTTAATTTCACTGAATCTTTATTGGAGACAGTGGAGAAATTATTACGTCATTCATGCAGGTCGGAACTTACCCGACAAGGAATTTCGCTACCTTAGGACCGTCAGAGTTACAGCCGCCGTTTACTGGAGATTATAATCAAAGCAATTACCTCAATTATTTAGCTTTTCAGCACCGGGCAGACGTCAGTTCCTATACTTCTTTTTACAAATTTAGCAGAAACTTGTGTTTTTATTAAACAGTTATTTCTCCCACTTAAGTATCAACTTTTTTAGGTTGCCCTAAAAAAAGTTACTCCTTCTCCCGAAGTTACAGAGCTATTTTGCCGAGTTCCTTCAATAAAGTTCTTTCAAACGCCTTAGTATACTCTACCTGCTTACCTGAGTCGGTTTAAGTACGGTTTTTTTATAAATGCTTTTTCTTGAAAACCCTTTAAAACAAATAATAAAACTTTATTTATAATCTAAAAATTTTGTCACATTAATATAAATTTCCCATCAAAAAAACCTTTCGGTTTTATTTTTAGAGACCGATTATTTTTAAAAAAGAAAAACTTAATTTTAAAAAACCTTAAGCTTACGGCGACATTGATTTTACAATGTTTTAAGCTACTCATGTCAGTATATTTTCTTTTGATTTCTAGTTAAAACATTACTGCTTTTAATTAAGATATACAAAATATTCTGCTACCTAAAAGTACTGCTTCGATCCTCATGTTAGTCTCATTAAATTTTAAACACAAAAAATCTTGACCAACGAGCTGTTACGCTTTCTTTAAAAAATGGCTGCTTCCAAGCCTATCTATTGGCTGTTTTTGAAATTTTACTATTTTTTTCACTTACATAAGAATAATTAAAGATCTTATCAAATACTCTGGGCTGTTTCCCTCTTGACCAAGAACCTTCGCATTCAAGGTCTGACTGCTTTAAAATACTTTATAAGCTGTATTCGTAGTTTTACTAAATTTGGTAAAATGTATAATTCCCCTAGTTTAACAAGAGCTCTACCCCAACTATAAAATTTAAAACGCTCTACTAAAATAGATTTCGCAGAAAACCAGCTATCTCTAAGTTTGATTGGCCTTTCACCCCTAATTACAAATCATCCCAGTATTTTGCTACATACACGAGTTCGGTCCTCCAAAAAATATTACTATTTTTTTTTCAACCTGTTCATAATTAGATCACTTAGTTTCGGGTATTATACACGTGACTCTATAAATTTTTAAAATTTAATTTCTTTACGCCTCCTTAAAAAATTAAGCTTGCCAAGTATATAAACTCACTGACGCATTATGCAAAAGGAACGTTGTCTTTTTTCAAAATCCAACTCATTAATAATAATAAGTTTCAAATTTTCATAAGTATTAATAAAAATTTTTCACCTTTCCCTCACGGTACTTGTTCACTATCGGTTAATTAAAGAATTTTATAGGAAGAGAGTGGTATCCCTAAAAATAAAAATTTACTTTCTATTTTATTTTTATTTAACTTTAAATTTTTACAGGACTAAAACCTTCTATGGTATTTTTCAAAATTTAAGTAAAATTAAATATTTTCCCTTTTTTTGATTTCACTCGCCATTACTATCAAAATCTCGTTTGATTTTTTTACAAAGTTACTTAGATGTTTCAGTTCACTTTATTTTTAAAAAAAATTTTTAAAATTAAACTTTATCTCAAAAAGAGTATTAAAAAAATATTTATTTTTTAATATTTTCGTAAAATACGTCTTATTCTTTATTACCAAGGTATCCCCTTATTATATTTTAAAATAAAATATATCCAACTAACAAAGATTAAAATTTAATAAGAAACAAAAACTAAATTTAAAACAATTTTTTGACAAAGCAATAATAAAAATTTTGGATCAACTGAAAAGTATAATAACAACACTACTAAAAAACTAATAACCCACACGGATAAAATATCTTGTGAATGCTGGGTAAACCACTTCAAATTTAATTTTTTTTTTTCAAAAAAACTAACTTTTAAAAGTCGTAAATAATAGACACTTGAAAGAATACTTCCAAATAAAAAAATTACAACACCTAAAAATAATTGGGCTTTAATTGCACTTACTAAAATTACCCATTTCGACCAAAAACCTATAAAAGGGGGTAATCCTATTAAAGCACTTATTAAAGGAAGTAACAATAACCCGCTCGTATATTTTCCAGAAATTAAATCGGTACGACTAATTATTGTTTCTTCCCTAAATTGGGCTTCAAACCATATAATAATACCCCAAAGTAACACACTAAAAAAGGAATATAAAAATAAATAAAAAATGACTACAAAAATTTACTCTTTAATACTTTTTTTAA
>Ga0114932_10001995_pt1 | contig 22349 bp, 25 predicted proteins | sample 2SBtaG_2_FD_87286 | JGI IMG/M metagenome (GOLD analysis project Ga0114932, IMG submission 87286) | Deep subsurface microbial communities from Kolumbo volcano to uncover new lineages of life (NeLLi) - 2SBTROV12_ACTIVE470 metaG | ecosystem: Environmental > Aquatic > Marine > Volcanic ...
ACGTTTTGCTTTGTGATTGTCTTAACCATTTTGTTTCCTTTAATCGTTTAATTGTTATACTAGTAGTATATACTAAGTATCGTCAAAAGTCAATAGCTATCTTTAACTATTTATGATATTTGTCAAAGTTTTTTTCCTATCCCATAATCGCTGAAGCTCATTGAATACGCAGTTCTTATTGAATTGTCCTAGTTCGTTTTTGTGTTCGACAATCTTTTTTTCGATTTGTCGTTCTACTTTGAAGAGTTCAAGTTTAGCTTTGTTCTTGTTCATCTTTGTTTCCTTTGTTCGTTGTTTGTTATGTCTCTATTATAACTTATCGGCTATAAATGTCAATAGCCATTAGACTATTTTTTGAAAATTATAGTAATTCTTTTTTGTGCATCCAATAAAGAATATTAATAGCTACCATACTACCGACTACTATACCATAGAACATACTTGCATCAATCATTATATTATCCTTTCGATTAATTAACTCTTATACTTAACTATAACATATATCGGCACAATGTCAAATAATACTTTATAATAAAATATAAATAATCATCTATTTTTATATCATATTTTATGGAAAGTGATATTTAGGCTATAGTAAAAGGGGGTGTTTTTATAAAATGGGTAGTCTAGGACAAATATATATGAAAATCGTCGTGGTGGTATACACATTTCTAGGACAACTAATTGATAAAAGTGGTCCTTTGATTAAAAAATTTTGCCCAGCTATCTAATAAAAGTTGCCGTTTGCCTAGAGTGCAGATAGAGACTGCTGAAGTTTACGAATCTTGGCCTTTTGTTTTTGAATTTGATAATCGTCAGCAAATTTAGATCTTTGCATGAGACTTAATGATCTTTGAGCGCTTTTTATGCGTTCCTCAATCGTTTCCTTCTGGTGACTGTCTGATTCCACAGATTCCTCGCCCTCTTTTCTTTTTAATGCCTAATTTTTGCCGTACTTTACGAACAGCGTCAAGAGTGACTGTTCTACCAGCCAGCTCACTTATTTTCTCTGCCAAATCCTTATCTTTCATAGTGGCAGCATTGTCTACGATAAATTGGCGCTCTTTATCAGTCCATTTTATATTCATTTTGCCGTCTTTATGTCCTAAAAGTGGTCTTTCGTGTATATAATATTATATGACACAACTTAAGAAAGAGGTTTAAAAATATTATGGAAGATCCAAAGTTTGTTGAAAGTGAATTAAAAGTTACTGCTTCTGAGGAGCTACAAGAGGAAGTAGATAAGGAACTAGATGAAGAAACGCCCGAGATTGCTATTTCATCAGTACTAGATAACCCAAAGAACAAATGTTGTGGAGGTGGTAGTTGCAGCAGTGAAGATTAAGATTTTTTATAATGGTGATCATACTAAAACAAGGATAGAGAACGCCGACACTGGTGAGCTCATAGAAGGAGTCGTAGCAGTAGATATTTCAATTGATTCTATGGATGGAGCTTTTGCCGCCCTAACATTTCAAGAATTTGAGATAGAGCTTGACGAAATTCAGGTAGTAGATGAAGATACCGGACAACCATAGCGAGCAGGAAGTCATTGATATAATTGATGGCATTGCAAATCGCCTATGTTATAAGTTTAAGTTCGGGTATCATTCTCCAGATGACATGAAGCAGCAAGCCAGACTATTTGCATGGGAAGGCCTTGAGAAGTATGATGGAAAGAGACCATTAGAGAACTTCTTATGGACGCATGTTAGGAATCGCCTTTATAATTTCAAAAGAAATAACTACTCTAGATTAGAGAAGCCTTGTGACACTTGTGAATTCTTTATTAACAAGAAATGCACAGCCTTTGTAGACCAAGAGGAATGTAACCTATATAAGGGATGGCTTGATAGAAATAACGCCAAGAAAAACCTAATGCATAGCGTATCAGTAGAATATGATCAAAAAGACAAGGATATACCCTCTTTGAGTACTTTATTCGCGAAGGAAGTGCTGGATCTATTAGATCAGGAGTTACACGTAAGGTTTCGCGAAGACTGGATAAGATTTATTAACAATCTAAAACTCAGTAAGAATCGTAAGGATCGCTTACTGGAAGAAATAGGTAAGACACTAGAGGAGCATGGAATTGACCAAGAAACGTGGTAAACTCTCTACCGGCGAAATGGACTATATTCGTCAGAACTGTTTTGATCTTAGTATCGAAGAGATAGCGGAGAATCTTAATAGGACGACGGGCCCTGTACAAAAGTTCATTGATAAGGAAAATCTCAAGGCGCGGGACTTAACAGACCATGAGTATATGTTGACCCATCTGCGTGATAGATATTACTATAAGGAGTTGGGTAAGCAGTTCTCTGATGGTGAGCTTATTTTCTTTGAGCACCAATGGATTGATTATTTCAAGCAGTTTTCAGAGGATGTTACTCATACTGAAGAAATGCAGATTCTAGAGGTTATTAGGACGGAAATCTTAATCAATAGGGGAATGGAGGATAGGCAAGAGGTTGTTGCTAATATCGAAAGACTTAACAAGCTCATTGATGATGAAATGGACAAACCTAGTGATATGCAGGACTCTCAGGCGATTGCCAGTTTCCAGACGCAACTTGGTGCATTAATGGCAAGCAAGTCTGCCTATATTAACGAACATGAGAAACTTCTTACAAAAAAGGAGCGTCTCTTGAAAGATCTTAAGGGGACAAGAGAGCAGAGGAAAAGGAGATCAGAGGATGCAAAGACAAACTTCTCATCTTGGTTAAGACAACTTGACAATGAGGAGTTTCGGAAGCGTGAAGAGGAAAGCATGGAAGTCAATCGGCTTGCAGCAGACAAAGCCTTGGAAAAGTTATCAGAATACCATACATTTGAGGATGGGACAGTTGACCAGCCTTTTATTAATGCAGATACAATAGATGTTGAGGAGAACATTGAATGACAATTTTTAAATTTGATTATGATGGAAGAGAAGAAACGGACGAGGATCGCAAGGCAAGAAGAAAGTATCTATGCAAGTCTAAGGCAGAGTCTAGCGAAAAAAATAGGAAGCGGGCGATTGTAACAGGAATTACAGGGCAAGACGGTTCTTATCTTGCAGAACTACTTCTAGACAAGGGGTATGATGTTGTCGGCCTTAAAAGAAGGACGAGCACCGAGAATCATGAGAGGATCGAAGGGATTATTGAAAATCCTAGATTTAGCCTCGAAGAAGTTGAGATCGCAGACACGGGTTCTGTATATTCTGCAGTAGAGAGGCATCAACCTGATGAAGTTTATAATCTTGCTGCACAATCTCATGTCAAAACTTCATTTGACCAGCCTCATTATACAATTGAGACTAACACTGTGGGTGTAGTGAATTTTCTAGAGGCTATTAGGCGTTTTAAGCCTGATGCCAAATTCTATCAAGCTAGCACGAGCGAGATGTTTGGTAAGAATTATGATACTAAGTTCTGCACGGACGATAAGAAAAATCCTCAAGAAAAATTTCAAGATGAAAACACGGCATTTGAGCCTCAAAGTCCATATGCAGCAGCGAAGCTTGCATCCCACCATATGGTGCGGATTTATAGAGATGGATACGGCCTTCATGCGTCGTGTGGTATCCTGTTTAACCATGAGAGCGAACGTCGTGGCGAAAAATTCGTAACTAGAAAAATAACAAAATGGATTGCAGGTTTTAAAAGCTGGGCGGAAGCCCAAGGGCTCGATACGGAATCACGACATTTTGAGTTCGATAAAGATTATATACATTCGAGAAGGTCTTCATATCCCAAACTACGGCTTGGGAATATAGAAGCGTTTCGCGACTGGGGACATGCTGAAGATTATGTAAATGCGATGTGGCTGATGTTGCAGCAGGAGAAGCCAGATGATTATGTTATTGCAACAGGCGAAACATATAGCGTGCATGACTTTATGGTTCATGCTTTTGAATATATTGACATTCCTAAAGAGGAGATTACAAACTTCTTTATGATTGACCCTGAGTTTTATAGGCCGGCTGAAGTTGAGTTCTTAAAAGGAGAGCCGACGAAAGCAGAAACGATATTAGGCTGGGAAAGGAACGTTTCCTTTGAACAGCTTGTACATAGAATGCTAGAAAGCGACATTAATGCCGAAAAAGAGAAGGTACAAAAAGAACTATACACGTCCTAGCTCTAGAAACTATAATGATCCTGCTTATGCCAATTTTCGTAAGCAGGTTCGTTCTAGAGACGGCAACAAGTGTATGTATCCGGGATGCGACTCTAAGAAAAATCTACATGTCCACCATATCAAGAAATGGGCTAGCCATCCATCTATGAGATATGATGTTAGCAATGGAATAACTCTTTGTAAAAAGTGTCACGACACGACAAAGGGCAATGAAGAAGTCTACGAATCATTTTTCTATAAACTACTGGAACATCAAGCAATACAGAGATTAAAAAAGAAGAAAGAAGATGACGAAAGAAAATAAGTTCCACATAATAAAAGACACAAGAGAGAAGAAGGGTCACGGATGGTGGTATGATGAAAATGCCTACTGTTCAGGAACTACTGTTGCTAAGGTAGACATAGGCGATTATGCAATAGAGGGTATGGAGCACGTTCTGTGTATTGAAAGAAAGGAGAGCGTCTCTGAGTTCGCAGGAAACTGTAGTGAAAAAAGATTTCACGCGGAACTTAAGAAGATGGCTACATTTCCCTTTGCATTTCTGATTTTTGAATTTGGTTGGGCAGACATTGAAAGATATCCTGTAGGATCTTCTGTCCCACAGAGTAAGTGGAATCAGATAAGAATAAAGGGCAAGTACATGAATAGGGTCATTTCAACTGCTAGGCTTGAGCATGGTATTCACGTCATAGCCTGTGGAGATAAGATCAGAGCAGAAGAAACAGCATTTTATATAATGAGAAAAGTATATGAGCTTTACAATTGATGTCAACGCATATGAGAATGCTTGGCTTGGATTGAGTGATGAAGACCTAAAGCAAGCAAAAACACCGCTGTCCGGGTTGACAGACCAAGAAAAGAACGACTTCCATCTACACATCTTGAAGAAGATGAGAGACCCAGAGTATTTCCATTGGACAGTCAAGACCCTAATGGGAATAGATCTTCTTCCGGTTCAAACCTGTGTACTAAGAGAGCTGTGGAGAAGACCATTCCCGATGTATATAGCATCTCGTGGTTTTGGTAAATCGTTCTTGTTAGCGGTATACTGCATTTTGAAATGCACTCTGATACCGGGCACAAAAATAGTTATTGTAGGTGCTGCCTTCCGTCAATCTAAAGTTATCTTCGAATATATGGATACTATATGGAGGAACGCTCCTATCCTACAAAGCATATGTTCTGACGCTAGCGGACCAAGAAGAGATGTTGACCGATGCACAATGAAGGTCAATGATAGCTGGGCTATGGCTGTGCCGCTTGGTGATGGGAATAAGATTAGAGGTTTACGTGCTCATACAATTATTGCTGACGAATTTAACTCTATTCCTACTCATATTTATGAAACAGTTGTAGCTGGTTTTGCTGCAGTATCCAGTAACCCTACTCAGAACGTTAAAGAAGCTGCTAGAAGAAAGAAGATGCAAAGCGAGGGTGTCTGGTCTGACAGATCTGAGGAGACGTACAAAGATAGAAAAACAAACCAGTCGATTATAGCTGGAACAGCAGGCTATGACTTTGAACCATACGCAGAGTATTGGAAGAAATATAAATCCACAATACTGAATCGTGGCGATTTTAAAAAGGTTGCTGCTGAGAATGAGGAAGACGAAGAAGATATACCTGATTACATGAAAAGGCTCGATTGGACATCCTTCTCAATCATAAGAATGCCTTATGAGCTTATACCTGAAGGCTTCATGGATGACCAACAGGTTGCAAGGTCAAGAGCTACAATGCACAATGGTATATACCAAATGGAGTATGGCGCTTGCTTTACAGCAGACAGCCAAGGCTTCTTCAGGCGTAGTCTTATACATTCTTGTGTAGCCAATGATAGCAATGTAGAAAAGGACTCATGGCCTAAATGGTGCGACCAGCCTTTCGATGCAATTACAAGAGGTCAGCCAGATAAAAAGTATGTAATTGGGGTTGACCCTGCATCTGAGCAAGACAACTTCGCTGTCGTGGTTCTAGAGTTGCATCCAGAACATCAGAGAGTGGTTTATACATGGACCACCAATAAGAAAGACTTTGCTGGCCGAAAGAAAGTAGGGTTGACAGATTCTCATGACTATTATTCATTCTGCTCTAGAAAGATACGAAACCTTATGAAGCTCTTCCCATGCGTTAGGCTTGGCATAGACTCTCAAGGGGGCGGATTCACTATAGCAGAAGGTCTTAGAGATTTAGATAAGCTAAAGCCGGGAGAGAGGCCTATATACCCGATTATTGAAGAGAAGAAAAAGAAAGATACAGATGACTTAGCTGGAGACCATTGCTTGGAGCTAGTAAATTTTGCTAGTTCTGTTTGGACTTCAAATGCAAATCACGGGATGAGAAAAGATTTAGAAGACAAGGTATTGTTATTTCCTAGATTCGATACGCTAACACTTAGCCTAACTTCAGAAAAAGATAAGATATTATTTAAGGAAATGAAAGAAAAGGTCGGCAACTCAGACGCACTTAAGCTCTATGATACATTAGAGGACGCTGCTATGGAGATAGAAGAGTTAAAGGATGAACTATCTACAATTGTTATGAGTATAACAACCGCTGGCAGAGAAAGATGGAATACTCCAGAAGTCAAGCTAGGCTCTGGTAAAAAAGGAAGAATGAGAAAGGACCGCTATAGTGCTTTAGTCATAGCTAACATGATAGCTAGGACAATTCAGAGAGAGCTCCCCGCACCAACGTACCAACATGTAGGACTAGTTGTTGGTCAGCAAGCCCCTAATGCGGGAGGATCTATGTATAAAGGCCCAGAATGGGCGCAAAATCTGTCCTCCGACAGTTTTTTCGTAGTAAAGAAAAATAATTAGTATTGGTGTAGAATACAATAGGCATTGTTATTCAGCTAATACTTATTGAGGTTTATAATGGTAGATAAGAAATATCCGCGCAGCAAGCAAAAAGATTTAGAATATGCTCTTCAAAATGGAGAAGCCTATGCATCTTGGGAAGACGAAGAAGGGAAGTCTGCTGCCCTTAACAACTATACAAGCTCTATAACTGAGTTTGCATCTGCTAGTAGAACCTCATATGACAACATAACAACATACCAGAGTGGTCGTCCCGGATTACAAAAAAGTGATTACGACTACTTCCGTTCTAGCGAAAAAGTCCCCACTAAGTCAAAAGAGATTATCTCCTTTGCTCGAAAATCTTATAGACAAATAGGTCTTATAAGAAATTCAATTGATTTGATGGGCGACTTTGCATGCCAAGGAGTTAGATTAGTTCACCCTAATCCTAGAATAGAAAGATTCTATAACGACTGGTTTTCTAGAGTTAAAGGTTCCTTCGTTTCAGAAAGGTTCTGCAATCTCCTTTTCAGGGAAGCCAATGTCGTTCTAAGAATGAAGACAGCTAAGCTTAATAAAAGCAAGCGTCTTGAAATGCAGAAGGCTGTAGCAGAAATAGACATGAAGGCTGATCTTACGGAAAATCTATTCAGGAAGGGTGAGCTTCCTTGGCAGTATGTATTCTTAGATCCATTGTTACTAAATGTTGTTGGTGGACCTCTAGCAACTATGTCTGGCGAATATCTTTATAGAATGGATATACCAAAAGATCTAAAGAGAGATCTAAACAAAATAAAAAATACTGGAGGTCGCGAAGAGAAGGAAATGCTAAAGAGCATTCCTAAAGAGTTGTTAGAAAGTGGCAATGCGGGCAAAGGAATATTGCTTCCTCCCGAAAAAACATTCACATACTTCTACAAGAAAGACGATTGGCAGACTTGGGCAGATCCAATGACATATGCCTGCTTCGACGACCTTATTTTATATGAAAAACTTAAGTTGGCTGATAAGGCAGCTTTAGATGGTGCTGTTAATAAGATTAGAGTTTGGAAGCTTGGTAGCTTAGACCACAAGCTTGCACCAACACCTACTGCAGCATCTGCTCTTGGTAGCATATTAGGAGCAAACACAGGTGGAGGAACAATGGATATTGTTTGGGGTCCTGATATTGAGTTAATTGAGACTGGAACAGATGTCCAAAGATTCTTAGGAGAAGAAAAGTACAGACCTACACTGATGTCTATCTACTCCTGCCTTGGGATACCTCCAACGCTGACTGGAACGTTTGGAGCTAATGGAACTACTAATAACTTTATATCTCTTAAAACTCTAACTGAGAGACTTAATTATGTAAGATCCATCCTTATTGAATTTTGGAATTACCAAGTAAAAGCAATACAGAAGTCAATGGGTTTCAGACAGCCAGCACAAGTCGAGTTTGACTTCATGCAGTTAGATGACCCAACTTCTATGATGCAGCTTATGATTAATCTTGCAGATAGAAATATTATTAGCGATGAATTTGTCCAGCGTCAGATCAAGGCTAAGCCGGGAATCGAGGAGAAGAGAATTGCTAACGAGACAAAGAAAAGAGGTAAAGGCAAGATGCAAGAAAAGGTAAGCCCGTATCATGCTGTAGATAAAGATTTCTCATTAGAGAAGATTGCTTTACAAACAGGAGTGGCTTCTCCTTCTCAAGTAGGACTTAAGCTTGATCCGAAGAGCCCTGATGAAAAGACTGGTCTGGAAATGAGATCAAAACCGAAACCTACAGAGCCAAAGATAGAGGACAATACATCTCCCGGAGAGCCCGGAAGACCTAAAAACTCTACTGATGAGATGCCAAGAGAAAGAAGAACATTCAAACCAGCTATCAAGGCAACTACTGAGTTATGGGCCAAGAAAGCTCAAGCCAAGATATCAAAAACTGTTAATCCTATCATTCTTGGAAGATTTGATAAAAAGAATATGAGGAGCCTAAGCTCAGAGCAGACACAAGAAGCAGAAAAGATCAAATTCGAGATACTGTGCTCACTAGAACCCAATTCCAAGGTAGATCAGATGTCAATAGCTAAGGCTATAAAGTCTGGGCTAAAACAGAAGGGAATACATAATGAATGTGAACAGTGGATTTCTCAAGCATCTGAAGATTCTGATGAACGCCTAAGCATCGACGAGATTAGAAGCATACGTGCTTCTTATTATACCTATTTCGTAGAGAAAAATGGGCTATTGGTGTAATTTAATAGAGAGGTGATTAATGAGTAATATAATTATATATCAATTAGAAAAAGACGCCGGCTTAGAGGAGCAAATAACTAGTAACGCCTCTATAGCTTACGCGTCGCCACTATATCCAACAGATAAAATTAAATCATCAGTACTTGATTCCTTTAAATCAAATGCTTCTGAGTTCCTTTCTATAGCCGGAACAGAAGATGATGATGTATACCATACATACTCAATCCTAGTTACATCTTCTTGGAATAGAAATGATGATGTCTTTGGGAATGATGAAGTATGGGCTGCTAGAAAAACTCCGCAGTATAAACCTGCAAACCTAGAACACGATGAAAAGAAAATTATTGGAAGTATAATTTCAAGCTGGCCTGTAGATGATGAGTTCAATCTTATCGACGAAAGCTCTGCAATGGAAGACCTTCCAAACAAAATGCATATACTGGTTTCTTCTGTTATCTACAGACAGTGGCAAGATCCTGAATACAAAGCAAGGGCAGAAGAATTAATAAGAAAAATCGAACATGGTGAAATGTTCGTCTCGATGGAATGCATATTCAGAGGTTTTGATTATGCTGTTCAAGCTCCAGATGGTAACAAACATATTGTTGCTAGAAACGAAGAAACTGCGTTTCTGACAAGACATTTGAGATCATATGGCGGAACAGGAGAATATCAAGACCATAAAGTAGGCAGGATGTTGAGGAATATAACGTTTTCAGGAAAGGGTTTTGTTGAAAAGCCAGCTAATCCAGAAAGTGTCATCTTTGATAATGATGAGATTTTTGATTTTGCCGGGGCTTCAGTAGCAAAAAACCTGTTTTCTAAAAATAATGGTGTATCAGTTAGAGTAGAACAAAATATTCTTTCTAACGCAGGTTCCGAAGAGGAGATTCTTATGACAAGCGATTTCTTAAACGAACAAGTCAAAGAACTTAAAGAAGCTCTAGCAACTTCACAAGCTGAAGTTAAAGAGTTATCTGAAAAAGTTTCTAAGGCTAACGTTGAAAAGCTTGAAGCTGAGGCTGTTGAGTTAAATCAAACAGTTGAATCTTTGAGCGAAGCCGTGGCACAAGCTGAAGAATTAGCTAAAGAAGACGCAGGAAAAATTGAAGCTCTTGAAGCTACAATTGCTGAGTTGACCGAAGCTAAAGATGCAGCAGAAGCCGCAATCGCAGAAATGGAAGAGAAGGAAAAGCGAAACGCGAGAGCCGCCGCCTTAATCGAAGCAGGTATTGCTGAAGATCAGGTTGAAGCCAAGCTTGAAACTTTTACATCTCTTACAGATGAGCAATTTAGTGAAGTTGTAGCTACAATTGCCAGCGTCAAACCAGAAGTTGATGAGGTTGATGAAACTGAAGCAGCAGAAGGCAATGACGAAGCCGAAGAAGAAGGTGATCCAGCTGACGCTGAAGCATCTGAAGAAGCTGAGGCTGAAGCAGAAGAAGTAGTAGAAGAAGTTCTCGAAACTGCTTCCTTAGAAGAAGAGGCTGACTTGTCAGTTGCTTCCGAAGAAGGAGAAGCAGATGAAGCAGAACAGACTCGTGCTAGTCTTCGTGATTGGGTTGATTCCTATGTTTTTAATAATGAGTAAAGGAGATTTCTAAATGGCGCTTAAACCTGATAGAGTCGAGCATCTCACAGACCTTAGTTTCTTCATGAACGAAACTGCTACTCGTGGGCAAATTGTTACCCACAGTACTAGTTCCGAAGGTTCTGGAGCAGCAATGGATGATTCAGCAGCCTTGGTTATTGTAGCCACTGGTTCTGGAGATTCGCCCGCTGGATTGCTATTAAATGACGTTGTAGATCTTGATCTAACACGTCAACACATTAATTTTGCCAAAGATGAAGTACAAAAGGGTAGTAAAGTCCTTATACTTCGCAGAGGTACTGTTGTAACTGATAACATAGCTGGTACTGCAGCAGCTGGTGCAAAAGCCTATTTTAATAATACTGGCCAAATCACTAGCGTTGGAGGCGGAGCTAATACTACGCAAATCGGACGTTTTCTTTCCAAAGAAGATGCGGACGGATATGCTAAAGTAGAAATTAACATCGTATAAGGAGAGAAACCGAAATGACTAGAAAGTTATTTGATCCAACTCCTGAAATGAATCAGGTCTTACGCCAAGCCGGTTCATTAGTCAAAGATGAGTCCTTGGGAGCAACTGCAGAACTTGCTAAAGCTCTTGAGATTCCTCTTCGTAAAGGAGTTATGAGTGGCGATATCCTTGATGGTGTCTACGAAGCCGTCCGTCTTGCTCCCGGAGCTAGCGCAGAATTTCCTCTGGACTTTCTTGCACCCGGCACAGAAAGCGATTTCGTAGCCTATACCATCCCTAACCATGGTAGAATTCCTGAACGACACGTTGAGGGTGACTACGTAATGGTTCCAACTTATGACGTTGGTGCATCTATCGACTTCTTGTTGAAGTATGCTCGTGACGCTCGTTGGGACGTTGTTGGACGTGCAATGGACGTTCTGCAAGGTCAGTTTACTAAGAAGATGAATGACGACGGCTGGCACACAATTATCAGTGCTGGTGTTGACAGGAACATCTTAGTTTATGATGCTGATGCTTCAGCAGGCTACTTCAGTAAGAGACTTGTTTCTCTTATGAAAACTATCATGAGACGTAACGGTGGTGGAAACAGTTCTTCTATCAATCGTGGTCAATTGACAGATCTTTATCTCAGTCCAGAAGGTCTTGAAGACATTCGAAACTGGGGTGTAGATGAAGTAGACGACATCACTCGTCGTGAATTGATTACTCGTGAAGGTGGTCTCTTGACCAGAATCTTCCAAGTAAATCTTCATGACCTTGATGAACTTGGAGAAGGCCAAGAATATCAAAACTACTACTCTACAGATCTCGGTGGTACGCTTCCGGGTTCTAAGAAAGAAATTGTAGTTGGTCTTGACCTTGCAAGCAACGACAGCTTTGTCATGCCTGTACGCCAAGAAGTTCAGATCTTTGAAGACGATACTCTTCATAGACAGAAACGCGCTGGTATGTACGGTTGGGCTGAACATGGCTTCGCTGTTCTCGACAACAGACGAGTTCTTCTTGGAGCATTCTAAGATATTCTCGACTTGAGTTTCTAACAAGTCGCCTTTAGTGACCTTAGCGTTGCTGAGGGCGGCTTTTTTTAATAATCTAGGGAGTCTATTGTGGCAATAAATATAAAAGACCGAATAAAGCAAGGGACTAATACTACTGGCTCAGGTACAGTAACATTACATGTCTCATATTCAACTAGCGGCTTCCAAGATTTTTCAGTTCTTGGTGACAACGCACAGACATATTATGCTATAGAAGAATCACCCAACAAGTTTGAGGTAGGGCTCGGTACATATAGCGGGAATACCCTTTCTAGAGATACTATATTTTCTAGTAGTAATTCAAACAATCCAGTCTCGCTTGGTGGAAGCGGGTTAGTATTTGTTACTTACCCAGCAGAAAAAGCAGTATTCTCTGATAGCGCGAATGTAGTGTCTGTAACTGGAGTTTCTTTAGGCGCTACCGGAATAGTATTTAGCGACGGCACAACACAAACAACAGCCTCATCTTCTGCAGGTTCATCTTATGATTTCTGGACAGTTACAGATGGCTCAAACACATCCAATATATCTAGCAGCGGAAATGTAAAAATAACTGGAGCTGGTGAAGTAACAGTCTCCGTGTCAAGTGGGTCTCCAAATGTCGTTACCGTTAGCGGAGCATCTGCAGACTTATCTTCTTATGCTACAACAAGCAACTTAGCAGCTACCGGCGCTACAAATGCCGCAGCTATAGTAAATAATACATCTAATATATCCTCGAATACATCAGCTATAGCATCGACTGGAGCGACAAACGCTTCTTCCATCTCTACTAATACATCTAATATATCTACTAACACAAGCAATATAGCATCAACAGGCGCTACAAATGCAGCCGCTATATCATCTAATACATCAAATATTGCCTCAACTGGCTTTACAAATGCTTCTGGTATATCAGCCAATACTGCAAGCATATCTAGCAATACCTCAAACATAGCTTCTACTGGTGCTACAAACGCATCAGGGATAACATCTAATACTTCTAGTATATCTAGCAATACTAGCAACATAGCCGCAACAGGAGCTACCAATGCTAGTGGGATTACAGCCAACACCTCTAGCATATCATCTAATACAAGCAATCTTGTATCAACCGGCGTTACCCTCTCAAGTGGAATAGCTGCTACGGGAGCAACAAATGCAGCAGCGATAGCGGCTAAGGATAACTACCAGTACTGGAGACTGAGAGGCGATAATGTTGGTTCTACGACCGAAATCGACAGATTAGAGATAGTTCAGTTCACTGGTGCCGGATCTGTTACAGTAGACTTGGATACTGGCAGCAATCGGGTTACTATAAGTGGTGCCGACCAAGACTTATCTTCATACGCTACAACAAGCTATGTTACTGGTGTTTCTGGAGACTTACAAACACAAATAACAGATAATATATATAGCTGGAAGGCAACGGGAGTATATGGGGCTTCTGCAACTGGCGTAACAATTTCCAAATCAGATTCATTAGCAGTTTCTGGAGCTTCAGGAGTATCTGTAAATCTTACTGCAGGAAGTCCAAATAAGTTCGTAGTCACTCATGATGATACATCCTCAGCAGGTAGTGTAACGGTAAGCCCAAACAATTTCATAACAAGTGTTAAGATAGACACATATGGGCATGTTACTGGCTTAGGATATGCAGAAGTGACTGGAGTTGGAAGCGGCGCTGGAGGAGGAGGGGGATCTTATAGTTTCACTGTTTCAGACGGAGTAAGTGGAGAGGCGGTTCCTAGTGGTGGAACTGTCACTTGGTCAGGTGGAGGAGCTACTACGGTATCATATAATACTGGAACTAATACTTTCTTAGTTAATACTCCTTCGTCAGAAAGCTCATATACACAATGGGTTGCAAGCGACGGTGCCAATACTTCTAATGTTGAAAATAATAATCAGGTTAGAATAACGGGAGCTGGAAATACTACAGTAACCTTAGCAAGTGGAAGTCCTAATGTATTCACCATTAGTGGCACAGACCAAGACTTGTCCTCTTATGCAACTGTTAGCAATCTTGCCTCTACGGGCTCTACAAATGCTGCTGCCGCCGCAACAAACGCCGGAAACATATCTACCAATACTAGTAATATCGCATCAACTGGCGCAACTAATGCATCAGCAGCGGCTACAAACTCTAGCAATATAAGTACCAACCTAAGTACCATAAATACGATAAAGGCTTCGGGTCTTTACATCCCGACAGCTGGCACAGGACTGCAGTTAGTAGGCAACGCTATAAACGTCAGTGGTATCGACAGTACTATGATAGTAAATGGGTCTGTACTAAATGCTGATCTCGCTAACTCTACTGTTAGTTATGGTGGAGTAACTCTAAGTCTAGGTGGTTCTGACGCAACTCCGGCATTCAACCTAAGCGATGCAACAGGATACCCAACAGGAGTGATCGCAACTAGCATTGCTAATACCGGAGCAACCAACGCTGCTTCTGCTGCTACTAACGCAGGCAATATCTCGACGAATACGAGTAACATTGCATCAACTGGAGCCACGAACGCTGCTGCCGCTGCGACGAACGCTAGTAACATATCGACTAACACGAGCAACATCGCATCAACTGGAGCTACCAACGCTGCTGCTGCTGCGACGAACGCTAGTAATATATCGACTAACACGAGCAACATCGCATCAACTGGAGCTACCAACGCTGCTGCTGCTGCGACGAACGCTAGTAATATATCGACTAACACGAGCAACATCGCATCAACTGGAGCCACGAACGCTGCTGCCGCTGCGACAAACGCTAGTAACATATCGACTAACACGAGCAATATCGCATCAACTGGAGCTACGAATGCTGCTGCCGCTGCGAGCAACGCTAGCAACATCTCGACGAATACCAGCAACATTGCATCGACTGGAGCTACGAACGCTGCTGCTGCATCGACAAATGCAGGAAATATAACAACCAACCTGAACAGTATCAATACAATTAAAGCTTCAGGACTATATATTCCAACAGCAGGGACTGGATTGCAGCTTGTAGGCAATGAGTTCAATGTTAGTGGGATAGACAGCACTATGATAGTGAACGGCTCCGTTAGTAATGATGATCTAGCTGGCTCTATAGCAAACGCTAAGCTTGCCAATAGCTCAGTTACAGTTACCGCTGGAGATGCCCTTACTGGAGGTGGTGCTGTATCTTTAGGAGGCAGTGTAAGTTTAGCTGTTGGTGTTGATGATTCTTCTATAGAAATAAACAGTGATGCTGTTCGAGTCAAGGCCGGTGGCGTAACAGCAGCAATGCTTAACTCCGATGTGACTTTAGATGAGATAACAGATCATGGAGCGACCACTACCAATAACATTACTGTTGGAACTACGACAACTTCTGGAATTTTAACTCCGCTGATTTCTGGATCTGGAGCTTCTACTGCGACGTTTGACTTAAGCACAGCTTCAACATTTACATATACAATAGATGAGACGACGACATTAGCCCTTAGCAATGTAACAGATGGACAGAAGTTTATGATAAGGCTTAAGCAAGACCAGACTGGCTCACGAGCAGTGAATTGGTTCAGCACAATTTATTGGGCCGAAGGAGGTACAGCTCCAACCTTAACTACAACAGCATATCACTCAGATGTATTTGGATTTCTTTGCACCACTTCAGGCTATTACGAAGGATTTGTAATTGGCCAGAATATTAGTGGAGCATAGTATTTAATGGCAACAACTACAGTAAGTATCGGATCAAATCAAAGCATAGACACTGAAACTCCAAGTGGGGCTAGTGGCAGCAATCCGTATACTGTAACTTTTGGTACTAATCCAAATAGTAATGTTGCTGTTGGCGATATCATGACAATGGATGACTCTGCTAACAGTGGTGACACCATAATATATTTGCTAACAGGTATATCTGGAAGTAACTATACTGTCAAATGGTGCTCTGGAGGAGGTAGCGCACAATCCCCAACAGACATAGTTGATGAATATGGTGACCAGCAAGATGCTGTATTCAAAAGAGCCTTCTCCACAATTACTTTATTTGAGGCTATGATTGATGATTCAAGCCCTTCTTATTGGGGAAGTAGCGATGATGTTGTAGGTGAGCTTCATGCAGATTCTAACTTTACAGACAATACAGTTAACTTTAATCAAAAGCAAAGTTTGTCTTCTGTAACTCTTTCCGTCTATTCAGACGACAGGCACGATGGTACGGCAGAGAGTGGAGCCTTATGGAAACCAACCAGCGGCTCAGGTCATAACGTAGGCATTCTTGTAATGAATGTAGACAACATGACTGCTGAATGGCTAGACATTAGTGCGGATAGTCTAGACTCCACGAACACAAATAAATTCATAGTACTAGGAGCAAACTGCAACAATAATATCATAAGAAACAATCTTTTGCATGACAAGGGAGGCAATCCGGGAAATACTGGTCCGCAGGGAATCTATAACTCAGGGGCTGGAGCAAGTAGTGACAGCATTTATATACTGAATAACATAATATATAACCTTGTTGAGACCAACAGCGATACTGCGGCGGCGATGCTTTTTACTGTATGGGCTGGCAATGCTTATGTTTATAATAACACGATATATAACATACAAGGGCATGGTGGTAGCAAACACGGGATAGGGATTAGGTTTGGAAACGTTACAAGCTCCAACACAAGGTTAAAAAATAACCTAGTTTCTAAATGTGAAGGCTCCAATCTAGATGTAGCCTTTTGGAAAAATGCTTCTGGATCTACTGCGGAAACTGCTAACAATCTTTCTGACGACACTGCTAATGCCACTTATGATGCAGAAGACATGGGACAGAGCTTAAATGATAGCAGTGCTTTAATAGGAAAAACCGCAGCTCAAATAGATTTTGTTTCTACAAGTGCAGGTTCAGAAGATTTACACCTAGATACTAGTTCGGTATGCTTACAAGCAGGAGTTGACTTAGGCACAACTAATGGTGTGAATATAGACATAGATGGCATTGATAGAGATGCTACTGGAGTTACTTGGGATATCGGTGCTGACCAAAAAAGTACAGCAGATTCTGGCTCAGCAGGAAAAGCATTTTTAATATTTTTAGACATATAAAGGAGAGATAGATGTTAGGCTTTCAGCCCATAGCTACATTTCCAATAGCAGACATAGAAGATACAGTAGTAGACATTGTAATCCAGAGAGATTCAAAGATAAAAATATGGAATGTTCCTTCAAGAGAAACAAGCTGGACTATACCGGTATGTAAGGTGTCTGCATCGTTATCGTCAAGAGAAGACACTTGGACAGTTCCGTCATAGATTATTATTGGTGTATTCTACAATAGAATACTTATTATAGGAGATAAAAAATGGGCGTTATAGCTAATGAAAGACTTTGCAAGCAGCCATCTGAGCAAAGAAAATTTTCAATAGAATTTAACAACTTGCTAGCAACATCTGAGACTATAAGCTCAATAACGAGCGTAAGTTCAGAAAAGATAGATGGCAGCGTTAGTGATTTGACTATAGCAACGACTGGAATAGAAACATCTCCAAGTACTAGCAAGAATAGTATGATAACATTCTGGGTTTCTGGCGGGACTACAGGAAATACATACAAGATAGAGGCGATTGTTGGAACTTCAGATTCAGCCACTCTTGAAGGAGATGGCATCCTTTTTGTAACGGATAGATAATATGAGCTGGCAGAATACAAGTTTAATAATGCTAAGAACCATGCTAAATGATGCTGGTTGCGATGGCAATAACACATATACTACGCAGAGGCTTGAGGACTTGCTAATAACAAGCGCTTACTTCCTTCCTATAGATATAAACTTTAAGAGCGATTATGTAGTTGACGTTGGGGCATATAGTATAACTCCAAATCCTATTGATCAAGATGACGGAAAAGAATTTATATCTTTTATGGTTTTGAAAGCTGCTTGCTTGGCAGACGAGGGAGCCTTTAGAAACGCTGCACTATTACAGGGTGTGTCAGCTAGGCTTGGCCCTGCTTCTCTGCAGACAGGAGCATATGGCGCACAACTAGCAGTGTTGCTCAATGAAGGTCCTTGCAAGTCATTTGAGGAGCTAAAGAAGGCATATAATTTTGGATACAAGGGCGCACAGATTATACGTGCGGTTATGAGTCCTTTCGTATCCAACGACTTCTTCCCAACAGCGGGAGATGGAGATGGAAGAAAACAGTATAACCAAACAGATTCAAGAATGTAATTTTTTAACAACAGGAGATTAAAATGTCCGATGTAGTCTATCAGCCTAAAGGTTCTGGAACTACGCTTAAGAATGGCACCATAGTAGGTCAGCCACCACTTGCAGCTGGAACAGGATCTTATGGATCTAACTATACTATCGACACGTATGTATCAAACTTGCCTACGACCGGCACGATTTTTACAAAATACAAAGATAGATTTGACGATTATAACTATTATAGTGCTTAAAATCAGAGGTAATTGATATGGCAGGAGTACCAGAATTTTCAACAGGTAGCAAAACAGGCATAGGCTCAACAGCTGTTGCTATAACTACAAGAGAGATGAATGCTAGTAGGGGAGTGCAAATAATGGCCTCCACTAGTAATAGTGTTGCTGTTTATATTGGACCTCAAGGAGTTACTGCGGGAACATCTTCGGCAGATACTGATGGTTTCCCTCTGGCGGCTGGAGAGTCTGTTGTAGTTCCTGTGATAGAACCTAATAAGATTTATGCAATAACAGCTAGTTCAACAGCCTCACTGAGTTTTATGCTAGTATAGGATCAAAGATGGAATTAATAGTAAAAATAGGCAATACTGATGGCGATAGCAATACATATCAAGATGGAGATGTTGTTCAGACATTTTCATTGAATAGAATTCTTACAGCTAACGCCGAAAATATATGTAATGTCAATAACTTTTCTATAAATCCTGTGACAGGACTTAGAGACAACGACTCATTGCTAATGAAGTTTCTAGAGCTAAGAAGTGTGTACAAATTTGAGAGAGTTAACTCAAATGATGTGAAAAAAACAAACTTAGTTACTGGAGAAGAAACAATAGTCAATAAGACTCCAAATGAAGACGGAGAACAGATGGATGTGTACCAATTTCTATCTAGAAGACTAAAAAGCCATAGACATAAAATATTTGGCTCTTCTGGAAATGAAATTTGGTATGGCAAAAGTAGGCTTGATGCTGATCTAGATTCTATATGGAATGCTATTGAGACTCATACCGATAATCTTAAAAGCGAGAATACCTCATGGAATTTTAGTGACATAGAAATGAGAATGTTTTTAGTCCTCAACTGTTGCTCTCATATTTCTCTTGACCATGATGATCACGGCCATGAGCACGAGGAAGGACACGGTGAGTCAGGGTCCTGTATTGCTTGCACCTGCGACTGTTCGCTAGGTGAGGTCTCTCAAGATATTGTGGATGAAAAAGTGGAGTCGATCTATAGAGATGGCGATCCAATAATTGATGAGGCCACAGGTATTGAGTCTGATGATAATCCTGTTGAAAAAATACTTGTAGCGAAAAGAAAGTTTCTTGTGCCTTACTGGGACTATTCTTCCTCCCTTTCTTTAGATATTGATAGAGTAAGAAATCTTTCAAAGCAAGTTGATGGGAGAAAAAGCCCAGAGTCTAGACCTTACTCTGAGATCCTTACTGTAGATAAAATAACTGCTGGTATCGTAACTCTCTAGAGGTATACAATGGCTACTGTTATAAAAAGCATAGGTTCTGGCAAAGACTACAGCACTATAGCTGCTTGGATTGTAAGTCTTTCTGATGGAACCTATAGTTCTGGGGATGATGTCATAGGAGAGCTTTACGACTCATCTTATGATGAAGCATTTACTATAGGGGACGCTCCTTTTGCAGCCGGCCTTAACACTGTTACTTTAAGAGCTAATGCAGCTGAAAAACATGATGGGACTCCTGATTCAGGAGTTAAAATAACCTATAGCGGAACTGTTGCTGACAGCTCAGCTCCATATATCATAAACTATGACTCATCTACTTATGGAGCGTATAAAGTAAAAATAGAAGATATTGAATTTGCTGACTTTTCACATTCTCCCAATGTTCATGTTTATGGTTTTATAGTTACAGAAAAAGCACTAATTATGTCTAGGTGTCTTGTTAATAACTTTAGCTCAAGCGCCACGTCCACTAAAAGATTCAGAGTATTTAGGATGGGAAAACCTATAATACAAAATTGTATGATATTTAGATGTGGCAAGACTTATGCCTTTGGAGGCATTTCAGCAAATGTCCAATGTTTTAATTTAGACAATTCTGAAGAAGCAAGAGTATATAACACCACTGTTTATAATATATTTGATTCCAGCTCTAATACAGTTTGGGGAGCTTTTTACGGAGAGTATATAAACACCATGATAGTTGATGCTGGTATATGCTTCAGAGCTGTTAGTGGCTCAGACAACAGGAACAATCTGTCTAGTGATACTACTGCTCCGGGATTATTTTCCAAAACAGAAAGACACTCTGAATGGATATTTGTTTCGACTACTGCTGGGGCGGAAGACTTGCATATTAAAAGTAACTCTCCAGCATTAAGAGCAGGATTCGATTTAGGAACAGATAACGATGTACAGTATGACATCGATGGATTAGATAGGGATGGAACAGGAGGCCTATGGGACATGGGAGCCGACCAGTGCCAGACGTGTAGGATCACATCAAAAGAAGCAAACTCAAGACTATCGTTAGGATTTTCAGTCCACCAAGAAGTTTCCAAATTTAACCTGTCAGATCATTAGAGGAGAGCATAATGTCAGTTCCATCATTTTCAAACATAATAACATCTGATATGAAAAAGTTGTTCGGTAATGCTATAAGATCATTGCTGGAAGATACCGCACTAACAGTACCATGCACACTTTATTTTGGAATAACTAAATATGAAGCATGCTCTAATTGCATATACGACCCTATAGGTAGAAAGTCATCAAACAGATTCATAACAGGCGGACCAGTTCCTTTTAGAAATGGTGGCATATGCCCTGTTTGTAATGGGAATGGCAAAAAACCTGTGATTACTACAGAAAACTTAAATCTTGCAGTTATATATGACTATAAAGATTTCTTAGGTATAAAGACTCCTGTAAATGCGCCAAACGGAATTATACAGGTTATAGCTAGAAAAGAGATAACCCCAAAACTATTAAGAGCAAAAGAACTACAGCCTTCTACTGAAATATCAAACTATGCTAATTCTAGATTTGAAAGAATAACTGAACCTCAGCCAGCAGGATTTGGAGATGACGAGTTTGTCTTTTGCAATTGGAAGAGGATAAAATAATATGTTTAATTTTGGCATAGGTTTAGATGCAGACTTCGAGTCTCGTTTTAGAAGAGAGGTAGATAAAGAGATAAGACGGAAGATCACGCTATCTATAGATCGTATTACTGAATCAATAGAAATTGCATTACAAAACTTAGTAAGGCTAAAACTAGAGGCAGCACCAGAAGTCAATTCCCTCGCAGGAGGAAAGCTTAGGTATCAGTTTGGACTTGTAGATGGTGCAGCTAGGATACAAAATATAATAGAGTTTTGGGCCGATTCTATTGAGGTCACGTATGTTGTGGGAGCTGGTCGTTTCGGTGGAATATCAATAAGTATGGGAGACTATGACTACAGTCAAGCCCTTTCTATGTCTGAGGCAGAGTTTACGACAGAAGACGGTACTCCTCTTGAGTGGCTTAGGTGGCTTTTGCTAGAAGGAGATACTAGAATAGTAAATAATTATTCTTTTCAGTCTGGCAGAAGAGGAAGAGCGGGAGGAGGCATAATGATACAAAGACAAAATGCTTCTTGGGGAGTTCCTGCAGAATTTGCTGGAACAGCAAACGATAACTTTGCAACCAGAGCTCTAGATGGCTTGAATGATGACATAGATATAATAGTAAGAAGAGAAATAGTAAAGGTGGTTAAATAATGGGTTTACCAAATTGTGAAGGTTACACGAGCTTTTCTAAAGTGTCTCATGTAGGAGATACTCTTTTTACATCAGAATTAGAAAACAACTTAAAATGGTATATGGACTGGGGACTATTGCAAATAGGATCTTGGACCGATGTAAATATACCAACT
>Ga0114932_10001996_pt1 | contig 22348 bp, 46 predicted proteins | sample 2SBtaG_2_FD_87286 | JGI IMG/M metagenome (GOLD analysis project Ga0114932, IMG submission 87286) | Deep subsurface microbial communities from Kolumbo volcano to uncover new lineages of life (NeLLi) - 2SBTROV12_ACTIVE470 metaG | ecosystem: Environmental > Aquatic > Marine > Volcanic ...
AATATAAGTGTCAGATCCTACCTCTAAAGTTGTTTCAGAGGCATTAATAATTTCTGTAATTTCTCCTCTATTAGCCATATATAGGTAAGTTGAAATTAAATTAATAGAGAACTAATTAGATAATTATTCATACATAATTAAACAGTTAATTCTTTCAATATCTCATAATGATTTTTCGCCCATTGATTCCAGTCGCATGAATGGTCAGGACAAAAATATTCTATTTGTAAATTACATTCAGGACAATTAGCACAATCTGTTAGAAAATCATCAAACTCTTTCTGTACTGATTCCATACTTGTTTAATTATTGATAGTTATATAATAAGTTTATGATGCTACTCTTACTCTGAATTTAATAACTCTACCTTTTACCCTGTCACCCTTAAACATGGATGGTAACTCAGTAATTTGTACCACTCTAGTTTCATCTGCGAGTCTGGTAGATTCTGCTCCACCTACTGCTCTAAGATCATAATTAGTCTCTAATTGTGTAATAATATTCTGGGTGAAATCATCTATATCCTCTTCTGTTTTTGGTCCATCCTTTGCCTCTACTACAAAAATAACATTAATCCTGTAATCATAATCCTCTCCTAATGATGTATTATTCTGCACTGATGCCAATGGTGTGATATTAGCCATTAACTGATCGTTTGTTACCCAACACCTTGGTAATGGTGGTTCGTCTATTGCCTTTGGACTTGGTGCCCCTGCTTCTATCTTTCTAAGAGTTGTCTTGTCTGAGGGGGTGGCTGAGTATATTGTGGCATCATCTTGTAATATTGCTACTATTCTCTCCTTTATTCCGAAAAAGTCAGGTGTGGCCATCTTACCACTCCGCTAGATAATGTGAATCGCCAGAGTATCGTCTACCTGTAAATCTCTCTACTACCTGAGGCGCTCCATCAATTGAAAGACTGTCCTCTATGCCTATCATGATTGTCTCATGTGCATCCATCCAAAATTTAGCATTTTCTGTATCTCCTCTCTTACCTCTGAATAATGAGGCTACATAGTAATTTGCAGCAGAATTAATATCCTTTAGTACGTTTGCTGCTACGAGCGGGATACGTTCATCATGTAGTTTTAATTTGTTATCTATATGTTGATCAGCAATTAGGCCTAAGGCATCTAAGAGTGAATCATCTGCTGTATCGCCAGAGTCTATATTTAACAATAGTTTGGTGTCAGCCTTTACATAATATGACCCTGCCATGAATGGAATTGGTTATGAGTAATAAAGAGAATTAATAGGTTATTCCTGACCTGTCTAATACATCCTTGATTATATTGGTTTCATCCTCTGTAAACTCTCTCTTATAATCAGTCTCATTAATGTGTGGGAAATCTTTATCCTTGATTAGATCCTCGAATTTATGTACACCTACTGCACAATTCCATTTTTCCTGAAATTTCAATATATATCTCTTATAGTCTGACTGTGCTATACAATCCCTAAACCCTACATTCTCATATCTTTCATTGTGGAATCCCTCACCTTTTATTACCTGCTGTACTGTTAGGTTGCGGAGTTCAGTGAAATACCTCATGCCTGACTGTATTCTTTTTACCGGATCTCTGGTTATTGCATAGTTAAGCCATCCTGACCAGTTACCATTATCTGTAATGTAGATGTTCTCTGGCCTTGATACTACTGCCCCAGGATTTTTCTTTTTGAGCCATTCCACCATAGACATGGTTCCAGCCTTAGGAAATCCAATTACTGCTATCTTTGAAGGAATAAGGTATACCCCCATTCATTATTTGGTTTTTGTTCTCCCCTCATGTGCCACATTTTAACCTCAAGATCTACTATAATTGGTATATCAAGTTCCTTTAAATCCTTACTCATCTGAAAGTCATACCATCCGTTCTTTGTAGGATTGCCACCTGTAAATGATAGTTTTTCAAATGTCTCCCTGTTTATTACTCTACATGCTGCCCCTGAATGGCCTACTTTTAGATATCTTATTTTTGGTAGTATTGGCTTCTTGTCTTTCATGTACCATGCCCCGTATGAGCAATCTGGTTTTTCCCCTGATATATTACATCCTTCTGGCTGTATTGCGTAGGTGTCAGGCTGTGATTCATCTATGTTACATAATCCATCTACTACGTCCATAAACTCTGCATCCTCTAAGAGTACACCTAATTGGCATGGCTCTATAACTAGATCATCAGCACATATGACAAAATGAGTATATTCTGTATGTTTAAGGAAAAACTTTCTAGCCTCTGCATATGCCTCTACTTGTGGTTTGTATTTGATTATTAATTTGTCATAGTCTAATTTTGACCATGCCTGTTTAACCCTTGGTATGTCCCTAGGTGATGGCATAAAAAGTAAGGGGTTCATTCGTTACCGTTTCTCCTTTCAGTAATCCACTCCGTTAATTTATTATTCCAAATAAGTTGATTCTCTTTAGGCATATGAAAACGTACATAGAAAATTGAATTACTCTTTATCTGTTCAGTCATCTAACACTCAACCTCAAGGATTTAAAAACAGGATAGATTAAACCGTCAATTATTTCATAACTGCATAATAAATTACTTTCTGAATTATCTGTCATGTATATCAGTGCACAGGGTTATATTTATTTCTTTGTTTCATTCTAATCTTTCTATCCTCACTTCTATACTTATTATCACTATATATTGTTATTCCTCTGGGTGCTGGGGCTGGGTCCTTGAATATGTTGGTATTATCTATTAGCCATTCGTTATGTTTTTTATTTATTTTCACCTTATCGAGATCCTTTATCAATCGAATCATTCTACAGTTACCACCCTTACCATCATCATAATAGTGCATATAGCATGTATGTTTATCCTGGAAATCTATGGATTTTGTAAAGAAATCTAACCCTAATGGCATCTCTACCCACTCATCACTATCCACCCAGAATAATATATTATACCCCATCTTGTTTGCCGTGTCAATTGCTAGGTTTCTGTTATACCATTCTGGTTTATCTGGGGATTGAATATGAATAACATTACTGTAAGAGCCTATTAGTTCATTGGCCTCATCTGTTGACCTTGGATTCTTTCCCTTAAAATCATTCCATTTTCCATTTACTACTATTACTGGATAAAAATTTGTTAGACTGTCAAGGCACCTTTTAAGTTCTGGTAGTTGGTCATTATCTTCTATCCATGTTATTAGTCCTACAGATATACTATTTGATGATTCGGTAAGTGAGTGCATTAGAAACTATCCTCATTATCCCATACTATCAAAAATTCATGTTGTCCGCCATGTTCTTCATCTAATGAACATTTGAAAAAAGCACCATGAAATTTATGTACTGACTTACACTTGTTTTCTTCGGTCATCTAGCGATACACCTTGGCCTTTCTTGTGTCAGGTTCTAATATTTCAGGGTGACACCGTTTAACATGATCCTCATAACACATTCCATTATTACAATAAGTTCCCTCGTCAGTAGCGATTTGACAATCACCTTCCCAACAACAAGAGATATTTTCTAATTTATGACGTTTATTACAAAGACAACAAACCTCAGTATCACTTCTAGGTTTCCTTTTTGGTTTAGGGATTCTAATCAACCCTTTACTCCTAATGTTGTTAAGGAAAAAATACAATGAGAGTTCATAGATGTTTATGCCTCTCATTGTTGATTTTGATGTATTGTTGAAATGCAACTGGAAACTCTTTCAATGCACCTTCGAGAGTCGAATCTAATTTTTCAATGTCTAAAAATACGACATTCCAAAACTCTCGTTCTTCATTGGTTTCATCATTGTACCACGTACCACTGTTAAGACAAATTCCACCTTGTTCTACGGCTTCATCAATATCATCATTATCAATCTCTAAGATAATTCCTGATGCTTGACGTTTGCCTTTAGTAGATACTTCTGAAAGAATTGAATTTACTCCTTCTCTTGCATCTATGGTGTTATCTGTCTCTTGTGCTACGGTACAATGAACATTGTTTACCATGTTCATAGACATATATTGCACTCCTTTGGCATCTTTCTTCTTTCCAAATTGCATTAACAATTCTTGCAATTTTTCAGACCAAGATGGTTCTGTTGTTTGTTTACTCATGAGTAGAATCTCCTGAAATACCCTTGTCACCGATTGTATTTTGCATCACATATCCTCCGAGGCACAAGCCAAACATTTGAAAGATACTCTACCTTTGTTTTTCATTTGATAGTAATGCTGTACGTTTACAGCAATTTCCCAAAGGTTGATTTCTTTATGACATTTTTTACATTTAGGATGGGAATGTGCAAAGTTATACCATTTTTTTAAATCAATGTCAATTTCAATAGAGCCAATTTCTAAAACACTTCCCTCTAAAACATCATTCTCTAACAAAACTATTGTTTCCTGTTCTCCACCTGTAAGTTTGAGAGTTTCTTTACCGAGCCAACCCATATCTAAACACCCTTTCCTCGTTTAGTAAGTATAACATCATAAACAAATTTACCGTTATCTTTAATCTCCAATCTTATTCCTGACTGGATAATCTGGTATTCCATAATCACCATATCACATACTGTAATAAAAGTGTTTAAAAAAATAAAAAAAGGGTGGATTATTAGTCCTATGGGGCAGTAGTGCTGATTCTTACAATACTTGTTGCATCGATTACGCCAGATTTTGTTCTCCATGTAGTGTTAACACGTACTTGGTTATCCTCTGGGATTTCGTGCATCTTAACGGTTACATCACGTTTGATACCAATACCGTATGAGTGTTTTGGAATACACATGATGGCGTTGTAAGCATTGTTAGTTTGTGCAGTCTCATTTTCTACAGCGTTTGTGACAACGAGTTGTACACCCATTAATTCTTCTAGTTGTGCTTTTAGCCAGATGTCTGGTACACTTCTAGTTGCTAATGAGGTAACGTTTGTAGATGTAATGAGTTCTCTCCATTGTCTTGGGTGTAAGAAACATACTGGTTTTACGCCTCCTCTGAGATAACCTTGGTTCTCAAGATATTCTCGTCCGAATGCGATACCTGTTTCATCCAATGTTACTGAAGCGATGTCTGAACTGGTTACTGTTGCACCTGTATCTCCTCTGATCCATAGACCTGGGGTCAATGTACCTTCTGCGGATACGGTTGTCAACATGTCAGTTGCGACAAAATCTTCATAACTTGCAGCACTTCCTTCTACGATTACTTGTAGTAAGTCGAATGGGGAATTTTCAATCTCGTCAAAGTCACCAATTAAGTAAGTACCAGTGATGGTGCTTGGTGTGACTTCGATACTTGTGATTGTTTGTGTTGCTTCTGATGGAGTTGATCCTACTGTTTGTGCGCCGTTTGCCGGTATAGTTGATTTAAAGAATCTTGCTCTGTCTGCACCTGCTACAATTTCTTTGGTCTTGGCGAATTGGAATACAGGAACGAAAGAGATACCACCTGGGACAATTGCTACATCAGTGTCTAAGTCCTGTGTTGCATGTGTACCTGAAATGGAAACAGCCTCTTTAAGTTGTCTAGGAGTACCCCTATATGCTTCTTGAACACCGTACTTACTACCGTTTCCTACTTGAATACTACGCATAGTATCGTGTGGGATGGTGAATTTGTAAGTTCCGTATTGTTCTAATGCTTTTGGATATTCTTGGGCGACTTCTGCAAAGGTCTTAACTGAAACATCGGCTCCAACTTGTGCAGTTGGTCGTTTTGATTCTAGTTTAAGTTTTGCATTTTCGGCTTCAAGTTTTTTAATCTTTTCTGTTGCAATATCGGCTTTTGTATCTGCGATTTCTGGTACTTCTGGTGAAGTTGGTTTACAGGTTTCGGTTGCTGCATCCCAAGAGTGGCCAGATGGACATTCATGGTTTGTAACTTTTTGATCCTCGCCTGAGTCAGCACCGGAGTCACTAAGGTCAGATTTTTGGTCTTGTCCTGGGTCTCCTAATGCTGCTTCTTTTTTAGCATCAGTTTTTACGCATTTACCTTGTGAAGCATCGAAAGAACTGCCTTCTGGGCATTCTTTGTCGTCTGCTTCTTTACAATTACAAGTCATTAAATGTTTTTATATATATGCTTTATAAAGAACAAATCCAACAAGTTGGAGAATGGAACTTACGAGTCCATCCAGTACCGACTTGGTACACCGAGTCTTGACTGATTATACAGACAACATACTATTATTTAACTACATAGTAATCTGCTTAAATACAGATCCACTCTTAACTGTGCCACGTTATCTATTGTACTTACCCAATAATGGCCTAAAAGTGGGAATTTAACAAAGAATGAACAATCAAACATATGCACCAATCTCTATACATTGTATTACATTATTCTTTATAGCCCAATTTACCACATCAGACATGGTATCAGTTGATATTATATTCTCTATATACCAGTTATTTACTACGTCTATCCAGTGAGGTACCATACATTTTAGATCCATCAGCAATCGTGTAACGTTTTAATCTCCCTGTTAAAGAACTCACCCTTACTATTGGCACCTTCAAAGGCATCAAATAGCCTCTCTGATACGTTGCAAAAGTCGTATGTCTTGCCGTTTAATATTACCTCCATAGATTGATTATCCTGATCATATTTTACGTTGCCCACAAATGATGAGGAATGTGTAAATGCCTTAAATCTGGCCTCCTGTAGTATCTTAATCCAGTGTTCATCTAGACTCTCTGAAAATTCAAATCCTCTGGGAACTACACCTATCTTGTCTTTCTTTTTCTTCTTAGAACCTGCTCTATCGAATGGTCCTTGGAGGTTTATTTGTTCTTTTTTTTTACTTCGTTACAGTGGCCACAGAAATAGTTATGTTTTATATTCTCTATGATATCCCTAGTCTTGGATTCTACGCTGACAAATTCTGAATCCTTTCTTAGTAGTAATAGTTCTGATGTTAAGAACTCTATATCGTTCTGTAGTATTGCAATTGTGTCATGTAGTAATGGATCTTCGTTGTTATCCTGTATCTGTTTGAATAGTTCTAGTGCCTCATTTTTCATCTTTATCTGGCCTTCAATCTCTTCTATATGTTGAGCCATGTTATCCTGTATAATATTATCTACTGTTTGTTCTCCTCCTACTGCCTCTTTTTCCCTTGGTTTGATGGTCTTATGAATAATCTCCTCTGCTCCGTATTTCTTTACAAATTCGTGGTCTGCATCTGTATGCTCTTTACATTGATTTATAGTTTGTATAACACTCTCTTTGAGTACATTAACACTAGTTTCTGGTACACCTGGAGTTTCCGTAAGTGCGAGACCTTCTGGTACAAGTCCAAACGGCATGTGAAAGCAGTCTGTACTCCCATTACATATCTTTTGTACATTGGTTGGGGTTGCCTCAATGGATGTGTATAATAATTTATTTGCTGCTAATAGTGCTGCTGATGGGTCTGTTATTTCACCCTCATAAAACACTGTTTCAGATGTTGAATCATATTGGAATGTAACCTCTCCTATTACCTTGTCTGGATTATGCTCCCAATTAAGTGGAACTGTTACACCGTTAAATCTAACTAACTCTTCCTTTGTATAGAGGTTATTATTCCTTGAAATCCTTGGAATAAGTGCTACTCCTTGAATCTTTGCAGATTCGTCAATAGTAGCATAACTCTCTATATTCATGTAATAGAGTTTAAATATTAGTTAAAAGAGAATTAATCCTCTGTTGTTTCCTGAACTGCGTAAATATCAGTAGGTGGTACTATACTCATATCATCCAATACTTTCAATGCATCACAGTTATAACACTTGCAGAGTTTGGATGACACAGGTATGAATACATCATAGCCACACCACGAACATAGGACTTTAATATCGGTGTCAACCATGATAATTGAGGCTACGCTATCATTATATATAAGATTAAAAATGTTCACGCCATCTAGCAGTAAAGTCAAAGTCCATATTACTGGCTGATTGTCCTGTTATTGTTACTGTTTCACCTGGCTCTATAATCATATCCATATCAGATATATCATCAACGATAGAGTCCTGTCTGGCTAGATTATATTCAAATAATAAGTTAGCATCTGACGGTGTTACTGTACCAACTGTATCTGTTTGAAGTACACTATTAGTTGCATCTATGTTAGCCCATGTTGGTGATGTAATGGTTAAATTTCTGTATATCTTTATCTTACCTGTTTTAGTTCCATCTGTTGCCATTGATACTCTTACACCTTCTACCTCTACCCTATTAGATTTTCCTTGGAATGTTGTTACGTTTTGAAAGTTAATCAATACTGTCTCTGTAGATATTGCTGTTGCTGATATTGTGCCGGTGTCATATCTGTCTGATGTGCTTGATGCTTCACCATGTACTCCACCTATCCATGATGCTGTTCTTACCACTACATCTGTAGCCCCTGATGTTTTAGTTGCATGAACACATAACGGTAATGCTGGATTTGTTACTGATGGTCTAGTTAATGTATTCTGGAAATCTATAACATGGAGCACGTGCCATTCGTGATCAGTTGATAAGAATTCAAATGTACATGGGGCTGTACCTAACCACCCATAAGATATTCTAAATATATTTAATTTTGAGGTATCTATAAAACTGATATACTCTGCATCTCCGTTAAAGTTTGCTCTGGTTACTTCTGTCTCCACACCTTCCTGTACATACCCCACTACAAAGTCAGTACCATTAAATCCTACATAATATCCATCCGTACCATCAAATATACCTATTCTCTGCTTACATCCCGTTACACCTCCATTATCCCATTGTGCTGTGAACATGGCATATGCTTCCTTACCTGGTCTATATCTAATTGGCCTTTTAGTTTCCACCTTACTGCTTCCGTTTGTGGCAGTTGATGTAGTTAATTTTAACATATCATTCTCAACTGTGGCGGTACCACCGTTTGCAGTTGTAGTTGTTAATGTTCTTGTATTTACATTATAGTGGAATTGTTCTTCAATATCTGCATGGGGTTCTACTACTATACCCTCACCAAATATGGTGTTTAGTTGTTGTCTACCTACCTCATCATCGTTTGAGTGTCCTCTACCTGCACCTGATAAATTCCTAAGATTTTTCTTATACCCTCTTTCCTCAACCAAATAGAACGCTTCTTATTATCTCTTGTAATGTGAATCCTACACCCATGAGTGCTATGATATAGTAAAATCGTTTCTCTTTACCTACTGCCTTTTGTTCAATTGTGTTCATATGATTCTTCCATTCAGTTTCCATCTCGGTTTTCCATACACATAGTTTGTCTATCTTATCGTCTAACGTGTCAAGTTTGTCGATTATTCTTTTGGTCAAATCATCAAATTCCGTCATAAGTCCCTATACTCCTTAAAGAGGTCACGTATACTCTCCCTTTTCTTCTTTATAATAGAATCCTCTTTGTCTTTATTTAAGAGTTTATGATAATACTCAGATGTTGACATTACAAGTGATTTAGGTTTTCTTTGTATTTTGGCCACTGATTCCTTTACAGAGTTTCTAGTGATCTTGGATATGCCGTCTAATATTGAAATCTTGGATATCTTAGATTCCACTCTCTTTGACTCTTTTCTTTGTATTAGTGATGATGTGGTAATCTTGTATGTTCGTCTTATATCCCCTATCATATTCCATCCTACTATATCCTCACGTCTGTCAGACTTTAGATCCCTGAGATCCACGAATCTGTTCTGTGGTCCTTCAAGTGATACTCCACCTGTGGCAGTCTCAGAGTTTAATAATAATACACTAGAGCCGTCATTTAACAGTAAGAATGAACTACCATCATTGAGTAGTAATTTATCATTAACCATATTTCTCATCCATTCCACATTTTGCACATAGACACTTCATAAACATCTCTTTATTACATCCTATACAGATAACCTTTGTAAATTCGCTCAATATATCTCCGTTCCTGATCCACTGTTGTATAGGTCTGCTACTTCACTGTCACTTACTCGTCTGTTGAATATTGCAGTTTCATCCATATCCCCTGCTCTCCACTGTGAACTAGCACCTGTCTGTGATATGTGTAAAGTGTCACTTGCGTTATTGTTTGAAAATGTAGATGATGCTTTGGCAGTAGTTCCCAGACTCACACCGTCTTGCCATAATTCAAGTGTATCTGTTGCATCTGATACGTCACCTGTCAATACAAAATGATGCCAATCTGTATCCTGTGTTAACCCAGTAAAAGTGTTAAAATATCTGTTCATGTTTGTGCCGTTTGGAAAGTTAATATTCATAGAGCCGTTAGTAGAGGCATATCTTATCAATATACCAGTGTGTGAACTTGCACCCTCATTGGCAGTTGAGAATATTATTTCGTTTGAAGAATCCCACGCATCTCTCTTACTCCACCATGATATTGTAAACAAAAATGACTGATTATGTAAAAAGTTAAACTGTGATGTTGAACTCCCTGCCTCTGCAAAATCATTAGTACCATCAAAGGATAATGCATCTCCTATAATACCTGTTGCCCCATATGTTGCACCTGTTACTTGGAAATCTGCCCCTGTACCTAGATCTGCCGTATCTTCTGATACATTGATAATATCTCCACTGGCCTCGTTAAATTTCCAATATGCTTTTAGATCAGTATCGTCTATTGTAATACCTCCGGCTGAACTCTTTACTCCTACTAGAGCAGTATCGAATAAATCTAACAAGTTATGCCTCCACAGCGTAAGCACATCGTACACTTGCTTCGGTTGCACCTGTACATGTTAATGTTAATACCCCTACCTTGGAGGCTGCCTGGTCTGTTGGTTTAGTTCCCATGAATATCCAACCTGATGGAAATGTAAGAGTTCTTAACGTTACGTCAGTTGTAATAAATATAGTCTTTGAAATACCTGCTGCATAATTAGTCCCTGTAAATGTTGTATTTGCTGATATTGATATTGTTTGTAATTGATCTTCTGAAAAGTCTACGTCTGTACCTGATGTTGACACATCATGTATTACTCTTTGTACATTATCTACATCATTACCTCCTACATCCTGATCACCTGTAAATGTATTTGCTCCTAATACGGCAGCAGTTCCAACAACTCCGGCTGCTGGTAATCCGTCACAATTGGTTAAGGTTCCGTCTGATGGGGTTCCTAGATCAGGTGTTACAAGTGTTGGGGATGCACTCATAAATGTCTTAACATTGGCCATAGTTGCCTTTTTATCTGCATCTCCTCCGGCCACATCATTAATATAAAATTCATCGTTTGCCACTATCGGGCTTTTGGATGTAAAATCTTTTACCTTTGTATCAACCAATTATCTCACGAAATCCTACATCTGATTTTAATGGGGTTAATCTTTCTGTGTTAGGGGAAAATTTCCATATTGCTCTAGCAGATTCCATAGGTTTCAAGGTCTTTGGGTATTCCACTATCTCAACGTCTGGATCATTACTAAATGGTATGAGTTCGACTTTATTAGGTAGTGGGTTTTGTAGAATTACTGACATTGTGTTGGATGTGCCTACGTCAGTTATTGGGAAATGAAAAGATTCAACTAATTCATCGTTTACGAAAAGATTAACCAAGTTCTTCCACCTTTTCTATAATCTTCTCTAATGTTTTAATTCTCTTTTGTGCCAAGTCCTGCTTATCCTTTTCTATTGCCTCCTTTATGAGTTCTATTTTTCTCTCCATTCTCTCCTTTAGTTTCTCATTCTCACTGGCCATATTCTGCTCTGCAATTAGTTTCTCTACCTTTTTTTCTAGGCCATTACTCTTATCCTTGTTATCCAGTGCCTGTTGCTTCATCTGTTGTTCTTCATCCTCTTTCTGTTTAATTATATCATCATCTGGTAAGTCCATACCTGTGTTAACTCTTAGCCATTCTCTAGCCTCCATCTTGGTCATTACACCCTGAGATGATAGGTCTTTAACCTGATTAACCTCTAATTCTATTACATTCTGTGTGGTAAATTGTGGGGTACATTCTTCTATTTCTGGGTCGAATCCGTTCTGAATAAGTACGACATCAAATATATTCTGTTTTAACATATTAGCCCAATATCTTTGATATCCACGTACCTTTTTCTGTACAATTGTTTCTGTAGTCTCTGAACTGGCTCTAGATGTGAAATCACCTGTTAGTATGTCATTAGGGAACTTGACACCTTGTTGTACAGTATTGCTTAACCAATCTAGATAGTCAGTATATTTGCTTCCTGGTTGGGTCTCGAAAAACTCAATCTCGGGTTTAATCTTTTGTACTCGTTTATCACCTGGTTTATAATCTCTCCATCTACGTGCTTCCTCTTTGAGATATTCATCATTTGCTGCTGGATATGTGATAGTGGTAATTGGATAGGCATTATTTAGTAATATTGATCCCATAGCATCCTCAATACCCCATAGTAACTCTGCTACAGGTGGCATTGTTCTATCCCCTAACGTTCTAGGTACTGCAAGGCTGTGGAATAATGAGTTACTCCATGCCTTACGTGTGTATGGTTCAAGATTAAACTCTATAAATTTACCTAAATTACCCTCTCCTAACTTTACTAGGCCTCCATTCTTTGTTCTTTGTTCATAATATTCAATTTCACCAAAATCATCTCTTTTCTTGGATAGAATTGTACTCATATCTACCTCCATAACGTCCTGTAGGTCATTTTCGTCTAATTTTTCTAGTATTACATTACCACATACAAGCCAGGTAGTGATAAGTGACTCTAATTTGTCATAAAAGTTACATCTTCTAACCCAATCCTCTAAAAGTTTGGTTGCTTCCTCACTTTTACACTCAAAGGTAAGGTCTGTGCCTGATATCATCTCACTGTACATTGATACTGGCATTTGTATCTGTGGGGTCTTGTCGTTAATCTGTATTAATCTCTCAAATGTTACCTGTTGAGGTCTTTCTCTTGACCAATCTCTTTTGATAATCTTTGCTGTTGGTTGTTTTGCTGCCTTTTCCTCTATTCCACCGTATTTCTCTACAATATGATCATCTGGGGTTCCTATTGGACTAGTCATCTAATATTTCTCCTGTACTTCCTTGTATGATAATTTGTCTATCACCTGTTAAAGCATTAGCATATTTACATAGGTAATGACCGTAATGTTTTTCTTGGTATTCTCTTACCATTTGACATACAGGGCAATTACACCCATTAGTCATCCTGTTGGTCCCTCCAATATCTGTAGTTCAACGTGATTTAATGTACTCTCCTTTACACCTGATTTAGTCAATTCAATTTTAATCTCATATAGTCCGAATATGGGAAGTTCTCCCTCGCCTACTGCATAACTAAATGTACCGTTTGCTGCCACTACTATGTCTGCCTGTTTATTGAATCTGTCTCCAATTGTTCTAGGTTTGAACATTCTAACTGTTACCGTGTATCCTGTAAGATCTTTGGCTACTGATAGATTCTTGTCTGTGTATATTGTACCTGTTAATTTATTCTCACTTGAAAAGTCTCCCCTGTGCCAGATAGGGGTATCTAGTGATAAGTAAAGGCCATAAGCCATGTTATTCTAACCCGAAATCTTTTAGAACTGATTTATCAATGCCTAATAGTTTAAGGTTATGTTTATTTCTGTTAAGTTCATATTTGATTTTCTCAAAATTAATGCCGGAACTATTAATACCTAATTTATTACCTAGTGATTCTAACTTGTCATCTTTGAATGAATGTTTAGATGCCTTTTTACCCTCAGTCTTTCGACCTTCTGTTTTACGTTTAAACATGGAATGAATTGATTTTGTTATATAAAGAGAATTAATAATAGGGTGGTGTTAAATGACTTACGGAGCATCATTCTCGATAAAGAGTTCCCATATAATAGCAGCCATGACATGATACTATTATACGAATATAGTTATCCAGTGCGATGTTGTATTCATAAATCCTTTCCCTATTATGTCCGGACTCATTATATCTAAACTAAACTAGTATTTATCTATATCCTAGATTTCCGCCACGATTAAACCATTCACGGATCTTCTTATCTACCATATGTGATTTGGTGGTTTCTGGGTCTGGATCTTCCTTGTCTATTCTTTCGGCCTCTACCATTATTTCATCTGTTAGATCTGAGACAGATTTACTAAAGGCTGTTAGAACTGTTACACCATCTTGTCTAATAATCATACTATCTCTTATGGTATGACATTATATAAAGGGAATTAATCATTTTACTATTTTTTCTATGGTTTTGGTATAATTGCCATCTTTACTGTGTTTTTCTATATGTTTGAATCCTTTATCATTTATTGATATTGCTGTAAATTCACCTTGAGATTCGACAGAATACACATTCACATCAACCCATTTCATTTCTATATTCTTTTTGATCTGTTCTGGGCTTTTTTCGATGTTATTAATTACTATAACATGTGTTTTTGTCATACATATACTATATCATATCCACTATATAAATCATTAAAGTGTAAAATAGTTGACTAGTAACCCTTTTTCCAGAGCCACACAGATTTCTCTATGATATAATCATCGACTGTTATGGTTACGTTGTATTGCCCTGCATCATATTTCCCATGTGTTAGTTTGAATGGTAGTGTACAGTATCCGTTTCTTTTACTTGTTGTGCAATCCTTATCATCTAGGATATGGCCATATTTTGAGATCTTTACGTTTACATCTGATTCCAGGTACTTTCCTCCCCTGTACTCTTCATTATATGATGTTACCTTTACCGTAAGTTCCCTGCCTATCTGCTGTCTGTCTATATGGACCACTGGTTCTGCTGAGGCTAGAGGCATACCTATGAGTAATAGGATAGGGATTAAGGCTAGGTATTTCATTCTTTTTCCTCCAATATTGCTTTGATTAATTCCCTTGCTCTATCACCATCATAATCGGGTTTATCACATTCCGTCTCTATCTTCTCTAGTTTTGCTTTGATATTGTCAATATCAACTCTATTATTCCATAAATTATCATCATTGGCTAATCTTTCAACATTATCTTTATACTCTTGCAGTTGTGTTACTTGTGCTTCTAGTTTTTTGTTAGTATCACTAAACATTTTGTTTGCTATTTTTACTTGAGATATGGTGTCTAGAATTGTCTGATTTTCTACTAATAATGAGTCAAATAGGCTTACTTTCTTTAAATGCTCCTCTAGTTTGGATTTTAGAGATTTCCATTCTTGATATTTTTCATCATCTGTTACATTTATTTCCAATAATCGGTCTAGTTCACTCATTCTTTCTCTCCTGTATCGTTAGATACCTGTTTAGCCTTGTCTAGTAGAGATTGAAGTGTGTTTGTAATATCCCATTCTTTTTTATCAAAATCTCTAGTCAGAAATTTATTTGGGTTTCCTCGTTCCTCTACCAACTCCCTTAGTCTTTGGTTTTCTAGGATTTGTTGTTTGAGTTCTTCAATGGTATATTCTTTATCGTCACAATCTACAAAAATACCAACATGGAAAGCATGAGTAAACATTTCTCCATACCATGTTTGTATATCTTCCTCAGTTAATTGCATATTATCACTTTCCATCCCTTCCTTATGAATGTTACTCCTCTAAATTTGAATTTCATGTTATTATAATATCTCCTATCCCGTGTTGTATTTTTATATGTGTAAAATACATCATGGCTCTGTAAGATTCTATATATATTCCACTCGTACCCCTGATGGATTTTTTACAATGTGGACATTTTATGGCTTTCTTATTCATCAGGTAACATCCTCTTTATTGCCTGGTATACCTCTGATAGTTTAATCCATCCCTCAGGCTCATTCTCCATCATGTCTATGTATTCTCTTATGTGTTTTATGGCCTCATGTTCTCTTACTGTTCTTGTGGCAAAATCTAACATATCTAATGGTTCTTCAGTCATGCCTGATCCTCTAATTCTTTTGGTAGTAATGAGTCTGATTTAATGTTATCACATTTGTTTATCTTCATAGTAATAAAGTGACTTAATTCCAATCTCTTTAATCTATTGGCCTCTGCTAATTCATTGGCTATTGATACAAGTACACTCCATTTCTCACTCTCCACTCTTAAAGGATTAGCAGAAGTACATAAAGTTTCAAATTCTGTTGTACCATCATATTTTCCCATTATTCAAATACCTCTTTCTCTAAGAACACACTCTTATTTGTAGGTTTGGGTTTATCTGATTCAACCTCTGTGCCACCTTTTAGAACGTCATAATGTGTATAGTCAAATGATTTAAGATCCCATGCCATCATATCAAAGGCATCTACTAGGTCGTATGGTACTTCTGATTTGTCTATTCCACCCATCTTGTCAAATGTTACGGCTCTCATCTGGGATATTAACTTCTTGAATTGTGGGTGTATTCTTATCTGATGTTTACTTATCATACCTGAGGCGTTAATCGGTAGTTTCTTTTTTAGTGATACTGTAGTGTTAGATCCTTCCCTCTCTGGTACCTCTTGACCAAATGCTATGCCTACTGCTGGAATGTCTATCTCAGTTAATGATTTAATAAATCCTGGATTTGCTGCATCTACCTTACATACTTGTTTGTGCCTATTCCATGATTCCTCCATACTGTTTATCATGGCGTTAGGTGATGCTCTTGGATATTCCTCAGCCTCTAAGACGTATAATATTCCATCTCTTATCTCTCCTGATACCTTACCAAATAATGATGATCCCCATGCTGGATCTGCGTATGTACCAGCACTTCCCCCTAGATATTCAAGTGGGTACTCCTGTATACATATCTCTAGGTCCTCAATATCAAATACGTCTCCTGAACCATAACCATACTGTAGATTATACTCTCTTTGAAACGATGGGTTGTTCTTCTTTTCATCCTCGATAATCTTCTCATCATACACTATGCCTACACCCATCTTGTAATCTAACTCAAATGTGATATATCCACTCTTCTCATCTCCCTCATCATCCATTCTCTCATATAACCCGCCTGGTAGATTAGGCGTGGATATCATTACTATTAACGCATCACCTTTGGCTCTGTATCTCTCTGCTACTGTTCTTGCCTCGTCTTGGTATCTACCTGGGAAAAAGTCAGCCTCATCAAGCCATACAATACGTGGGTTAAGGCCTCTTGCTGATGCTAGGTTATTGGTAGGGAATGCCTCTATCTTGCAGCCGTTAAGTATAATGAGTGATTCTTTGGTCTTAAAATCATTCTCAGGGAATAGGTTCTTTATCCTACCTATGATTTGATTTGTTAGTTCCTGTCTTACGCCTGTAATAACGATAACTGATACATCTACCTGTCTATCCTTCCAATTGTCGTCCTTTAGACATTTCCAGGATACATATCTAGCCATGAACTCTGTAATACCTAGTCCTGTGGCTTTCTTTATTCTTACCTTACGATATACTTCTTTGGCCTTTTCTACTCCCTCGCCTGATTCTAGGGCATCATGGAGCATTTTTTCATATTCAGTGTATTCTAATTTGTTAGGCAGGGAATTCCAATATGTCTCAAAATCCATTCCCCTATACTCTGGAAAGTCTATGTTATCTGCTTCCTCTTCCTGTAGATCCTCTGCTATCTTGCATACTTTATCTTCTAGGCTCATTTAAAATCATCGCTTGTTAGCCATTCATTATCTTTTTTATACTTGGATATTTCTTTCTTTATTTCTTTTTTAAACTCGTTATCTAAAAAATTTCCTGGTGCCAATATGAATTTAACTAATCCTTTCATTTCTTCTTACTAGATAACTCCTCTAGTCCTATTTTAACTATTTCATCAGCGTGTTTCTTCTCTGCGAGTTTAAATAACATATTAAGTTTTAGGTTCATTTGTGTTAATTGTGCCTGATGTGTACTACTCTTAATCTGTCTATCTATGAATGCTAATACTAGGTCCATGTTAGGATCTTCTTTCTTCATCTCTTTATCCCTCATGGTCTTACAAAATTCTACTACCTGTGCCATACCTCGGCCTTGTCTATCTATATCTGTCCATCCTGTTTTAGTCATAGTATGCCTAATTTTATTCGTAAGTATGTGTAATGAGAAATAAAACCCTAACGCTTCTAGCCTTTATTACCTCTCGGTACATTGATTAAATGCGGTTTGTCACGCCTGATTAATGGTAGTAGGTAATCACTCCTACTATTAGGGCTATTATTCATATATCATACTATTATATAAATATAGGAGTTGTGTGCTACACTCTTGCCTGATCAATTGCAAGACGGTTTCAACTGTTATCTCCTAATATAGCCTATCGGTTGCTTTTGTCTGGTACCTGGGTTATAGAACCGATTAGGCTCGAAAGAAAGACCCTTATTATTATCTATGGTATACTGTTATTTATTCTTTACCTAACACGTGCAATCTTTAAATTTATGACCACAAAACCTGCATTGATCTACCTCTGGTTCTTCTAGTGGTTCATTCATATCTTTCTTTATATTCCCATCCTTTTGGCATTACTCTACCTATATTTGGGTTTGGATCTAACCTTGCTGATGTTTTTATGGCTGATGCTAATGCTTGTAATCCTTCTAATTCAATCATTTCTTTGCCCTTACTATCTTTACCAGTGTTTTCCATCTCTTATGATACATTATGCCTAATTGTGCTATCTTGTTGGCCTGTTCTTCTATCTTTTTGTAGTTTGTGGATTGGTTTGCTATCATTAGTGCAAGGTCTGATTTCTTCATTCTGTTGTAGGATCTTCCATATGTCTGGATAAATGATGCTTCTATCTGTGTTAATTGTTCTTTTGTTGCTGCCGGTATCTTTGCGAATTTATTCTCAGACATTTATTGTTATAACTCCTGTCTCAGATAATAAAAATGATATGATTACCAGTAACAGATAAAGACCTCTAACAATATAAAATAACCTCCAATTTTTACTCATTTGTTTATCTGTCTTGTTATTAATATTGTATATGTTTTGTAAGAATCCTACAAATAACATAATTCCAATAAAAATAAAATTGGCCAAGTAAAAATCATTCATCTATAATCTAACCCTGCGGTTCTTCTCTTAATAAAGTAATCGATTATCCTCTGTGATAGTCTCCTCTTACCGTATCTTGATTGTATTCTCTCTATATCTGCTTTGTTTAATGTGTTCTTTTTCTTACCTAGATCAAAGGATGGATACATAATGCTCTCCATGCTTCTGGTATCGTGTTTTAATCCTAATGCGTGGCCTATCTCATGTATCATTATTGGTACAATTGGTGGGCTTGATAGTTTGGACCATTTAACTGCCGGTACCCAATCCCATTCATCGTTAATGTGTATATACATTACATGTTGTCCTGGATATGTTGCGTGTGCTAGTACCCCCTTTTTACCTCCAAATACTGATAATGGTTCAAATGATATTGGTATGTCTACAGGTGCATCCATGTCATATACCCTCTTGAATTTTATATCTTTAATCCTTAATTGCCATACTCTAAATGCTACTGTTATTGCTCTCTCTTGCCACTTTGCTTTTTCTATGTCTGGGGATAAGTTGTTTAATCTGTATGTTACTATTCCTTTCTCCCAATTATATGGCCATTCATCTGCTATTTGTGATTGGTCTGATGTGCCTTGAGTTGATCCTTGTATCTCTCCTCTTAATCCATTAACTGATAGTTCACAATAGACTGGCATGAATAAAAAAGGAAAGGATAGAATAAAAAAATTACTACCCTAGGTTTTCTTCCCAGAGATATTTAGCAGCAAAACCTAAAATGGTTCCTAAAAATGCTCCTTCTGGGATGGATTGTACGTCACCAATGGCAAATTTGTATAACACAGTTCCTATTGCTGCTGCTGCCATTGTTGTGGCCACGTATTTTCTAAATTTTAATCTACGTGGTTCTTCGTTAGACATGTAGGATTGTTGAATTAGTTTATATTTAACTCTTTTTTACATTTGGGGCATTGAATACCGTTTGATGGATTATGTATGCCTATACATAGTTCTATTTCACAGTCAGGGCATTTAAAACAGGTCATTTTTCCTCGAAACTCGCTGGGTCAACTTTCAAATCTCCCATATCTACAATATATAATTCAATAGGAAAATCTTTATCACTTCTAAGTAATTCTTTTATATTCATTCTAACTCACAGTTTTTCAATATCATAGGCTCAAATGGTACGTTTAACTTACCTCTCTCTAACTGCTTGTCAAAGTATTCTTTTGCATCAAATACAAATTTTTCTCCCTTTGGAGATACTACCTGGATATGTGTAAACCAGTTGATATAGTTATGGTGCATGTTCTTGGTTCCTGTTACTGGGTTCTCTTTAGGTCTTACGTTATTGGTTAGATGTTTCTTGTTTACCCCTAGTTTCTTTGCAATTGCAGATATTCCTATCTCTATCTCTGCTACTATTGTATTCCATTTTTCAAGGAATGTAATTTTAGAGCGTTCATCAATCTGTTTGGATATAAATTTCTGAGTAGAGAGGGTTTCCTCTAGGCTTGATAACATATTTTGATCCGATAGTTCTGCCTCAATACTCTGTATAGTATTCTCACATACCCCATAATAAGTGTAAAGTTCCTTAAGATCATTGGTCTTTTTACCTGCTGTATTCTTTAGTTCTTTCTCTAACTCTCTTTTGTCTGGGAACTCTTTGTCGAATTTCTCCGTAAAGTAAAATGCTGCCCCTAGTTTTCTAATAAGTGATTCTGATTGTTTAGTTGTCTCATTGGACATGTCAATAATTCTTTCTAGTATCTGTTGGGGTAAATATGATTCAGGTATCTTTTCCCCTGACCTTGCAGCCTGTTTTAATTTATCTATAATATCGTTCCCTGTCTGTTTTTCTATCGGTAAAGCGGAACTAATTTTATCTCGGGATCTCCCCGACATAGGGTTCTTCTCAGAGTGTTTTTCATCCTCTTTGAATAATGAATAATAGTCTCCATCAGCATTATAAGAAATACCATGCTTGCCTAGGAGTTCCTTTTGAATGAATGAGGCCATATCTGATAGTTTAACCCCTTCATAATACCCTGATTCTACCAGTGGTCTTGTTACCTCTCTTAATCTTTGTATGTATTTAGTCTTAGTTTCAAATGATTTACCTTCTAATCCCTCTAGTTCTGCAAGGATCTTATTCTGTGCTGATACAAATTCACTAATTTCTTCTAATTCTACAGGCACATATGGTATATATAATAGACATTATATAAAGAAAGTTAATCTTATTTATTATTTTCTATTATTTTGTGTATACATTCTCCATTTTTATTCTTAGATGAATTACAATTCCAACATAATATCTGATATCCCTCTGGGAATCCTCGTCTAAAGAGATATGAGTATATGTTTGCAGCACTAGGTTCGTTAATTCTATGCTCTTTTCCATCATTATTTATGTGGTCCACAGTCATAAAATCATATTGATCTTCCCCACAACAATTACATTTGAATGTGTTGTTGGTGTAATGTCTTATAACTGCTCTCCTATACTTCATCATTTTTATCTTTATCACGTTATTTTTTTCTTCTTTTCTCTCCCTATAATAATCTCTAAATGGTGCATGAGGCATAAATTATAATAATAATCACTATATTTAAACTATTAGTTATGTTTATATAATGTTATTGATATAATATACATAGGTGATATCGAGATATCTCAAATATTTACCATACATTCACCTAGAAAGTGTGTAATTTGTAAAGAAAAAGTAGAAGTTATACATGGTGTTTCTAAATGTGGATCGTGTGGATTTAGTGATGATAATTTCTAAGTATCTTCCGTTTTTATAACACCAAGATACTCTGATTTCATTGGACCTTCTATCATGGAGATCATATTCTCTACCATGTTAGTTATTTCATCCTTCATACTATCTATTTCCCCCCATCCTAGATTCATCTCTACCTGGATTTGATGGCCTCTTACCTTTGTTGTTGCATATGGTACAGCCTTTATTTTTAATGGTTCTCGTAGTCTTGATATTACCTCCTTGGTTTCGTGAAATGTTGATTTTTCATTCAATCTTCATCACCATTTTTCTCAAATACACTAAGAAATTCGTCAAATAGTTTATGAAATTTGTCTTTTTCTGCACCTGTAAAAGTAAGTATAAATAACTCACCTTTTTTTACCTCAGTTAATTTCAATCTTATCTACCTCTCCATTAATAAGATAATAAATGTTGCTGATAAAGATATCCATTCTATCTATCTGGTTCTCTACTACGTCTATCCAGGTCAATCTAATAACAACTCCTTATCTATTAATCCCTGTGTGTTTTCTCTACCTTGTGCATCTATGTATAATTTTCTTTGTATTTCCTCTAATTTAGAAATTTCTGTGTTATGATCTATTTCTCTATTATCCACATCTTTTATAGTATTTGTAAAGGTGATAATTTTTGTAAAATCAATAGATAAAAAATCTTCTTGTAGAGTCAAAATAATTCTCCACCACACCATCTACATTCTGGGTAAACATCTGCCATTTTTGT
>Ga0114932_10002000_pt1 | contig 22332 bp, 19 predicted proteins | sample 2SBtaG_2_FD_87286 | JGI IMG/M metagenome (GOLD analysis project Ga0114932, IMG submission 87286) | Deep subsurface microbial communities from Kolumbo volcano to uncover new lineages of life (NeLLi) - 2SBTROV12_ACTIVE470 metaG | ecosystem: Environmental > Aquatic > Marine > Volcanic ...
ATCACCGGATTCCTCGGCCTCGTGGCCATGCTGTTGGTCGTCGTGGTGACCGTCACGGCAGCTCATCGGGGGTTCGACGCCTTCGAGACCTGCTCGGTCACGTATGCGCCGCCGACCACCACCGCTGAAGCCCTGGCGCTGGAGGGAGCAACCTCCCCCGCCGTGACGACGCCGCTCCCCGACGTCACCCTGCCCACGACGACTGCCCCCGAGCCACTCACCGCATCGGACGTCGAATGGCGGGACGTCCTCACACCCCACGTGGCGACGTGCACCACCGACCTGTCCTCGCCGCCGGCTGTCGCCCTCTTCGCCGCGCTGGTGATCCTGGGATTCCTGGCGGTCAAGGCCTGGAGCCGGACCCTCGCCAGCGCCTGATCCGTTGGCCCTACGGGCCCACGGTTCCGATGCTCTGTAACGGCCCTCCGTCGATTCGCACCCAGACCGGGCTCGGCGCCTGGGCCGGCGGACTCATCGGAGCCACAATCGAGCAATACGTCTGCATCGGATCTCCCAGGCAGAACGCCCAATGGGACCCACCGTCGCTCACGACATTTACGACGCGATGCAACACGTTGTCGTCGAAGTCGATCCGAAAGGTATTTGGCCCAGATGCCGGACCTGACAGCGGGTGAATCGTTGCGCTGATTGGACCACTCAAGTACTGCGCCCGAGGGGTCGGGGTCATGATCAGATCGACTGGCGTCCCGTTCAGCGTGACCGCCTCACACGGCGGCGCCTCCCATTGGATCGTTCCCTCGAGGCAGACCTCGTAGGTGCCGTTGGGGAATCCGGTCCACATTCCCCAACGGTTCCGCGAAATGCCATCGACCACGACAGTCATTGGGACGGGAGGATCGAGGATCACCCGCAACTGGGTAAGCGGCTCGTAGTCGCCCGTCACTGTGGTGGTGAAATCCGATGTGACAGTGACCGTCTCGGGCCCCGGCGTGGAAAAGCCCGGAACATCGGTGAAGCTGACCTCATATTCCCCTGGTGGCAGCGACAGCCACGTCAGGCCCCAGTCCGACCTCGGCCGCCCGTCGACGAGGATCGTGGCAGGAACAGGCGGATCGGTCACCACTCGAAGGCGGCCGTCACCCACTACACCGGCCGCGCCCGCCTGCGGTGTGTAGGTGCCCACCAGCTCCACGAAGGACTGACCCGTCGTGTCGAGGTTCTCACAAGGCGGCGGAACGAACCCGGCCACGGGCCCGAAGCACACAAGGTGAGGGCCAGCAGTCACGTTCGTCCACAAGCCCCATTGATCGGCTCGCTGCTCGTCGAGCCAGATGTACGCATCAACGGGAGGCGACGTGGTGACGCGCAGATTCGTGGCCTCCAAGAAGTCACTTGTCAACGTGAGGTGTTGTCCGACGGTGAGGCTGACGACGACGTCGGGAGGCGTGACGAAGCCTGGCACGTCGCTGTAGGACACTGTGTGCACACCCGGCTCAAGATCCATATGGGTGAGCGACCATGTGTCCCTGGGGATTCCATCCACGGAGATCTGGCTGGGTACCGGAGGAGACAGACGCACGGTCAGCGTCGCCTCCGTCGGATCGACGCCGGCGTCGGCACTGTCGAGGACGACCGACGCAATGAGCGCGAATCCGAGGCCTGCCAGCACCAGCCTGACGAGCATGCGCGGAAATGTCGATGCCACCGCAGTCACACCGTCACACGCAAGTGCGTCCGCCTCCAGAAAAGCCCTACGGGTGCTCGCCCACCCTCCTCGCGAAGAACCAGCGACGGTCGTTGCGACGCCTCACTACTCGTACGAGAAGCTGCCGATGACATGCCAGGGACCCCCGTCGAGCGAGATCTCAATAGGTTCGCTCACCGTCGACGGCGCAACCGGACCTGCCCAGCCTCGAATCGAGCAGGTTGTATAGATCGTGCCGAACGGGTCGCACTGCGCTTCCGTGGTGTTCGCGCCAACGCGTAGCTGGAGCACGCGTCCGTCCAGGTTGTCACTGACCCATACAAGGAAGCCGTTCGTTCGGTTCCAGAGTCCGCTGGTGGGAGCGATGAGAACAGGAGTGACCGTCGAGCTGGTCGAGGGTGGGATCGGCACCGGCTCCATGGTGATGTGGACCGGGGGGCCCTCCAGTTGGACGACCTGACAGTCAGGTCCCGACCAGTTGATGGTTCCATCGAGGCAGACTTCGTATTCGCCTTGCGGAAACTCCGTCCACAATCCCCAGCGGTTGCGGTCAACGCCGTTGACGACGACCGCAAGTGGCTCGCTCGGTTCCAACGAAACTCTCAGGGAGACCAATGGGTCGAAGGTACCGACCACTGTGGTTGTCTCGCCCGCAACGACCGTGACAAGACGTTCGTCCGGCGTTCCGAACCCAGGAACGTCGGTGAACCCGACCGTGTACTCACCAGGTGCAAGAGCGAGCCAGGTCAGCCCCCAATCCGAGCGCCGAACTCCGTCGACCAAAACGGTTGTGGGAACCGGGGGATCGCTGACAACACGGAGCCGACCTAGGCCCAGTGGACCCGGCGCTCCATCGGAAGGGGTATAGGCGCCTGTCAACACGACGGACTCGCCGGCTGCAGACTCGAACGCCTGACATTCGGGTGCAACGAAGCCGGCGACATCGCCGAAGCAGACCTCATGGGCCCCGGGCTCGACGAACGTCCACAAACCCCACTGATCGACCGATACCGCATCCAGAAATATGGAGGCGTCGACTGGCGGTTCTGTTGTGACCCGCAAGCTCGACATTTCCAGGAAGCTCACGACGTGCCACATCCCGCCTCCATCACCTGCGACGAAGGTGTAAGAGGCGGGGGTCAGGTAGCCAGGCACATCGCTGAATGACAACTCGTGCTCACCCGGAGGCAGGGCGAGCCACCGCAGCCCCCATGTGTCCCGCGGTACTCCATCGACGCTGATCTGGCTTGGCACCGGCGGCGAGAGCGCGGTGCCGAAGACGAACTCCCCCGGATCCACCCCAGCGTCTGCATCGTCGAGCGCGACGGAGGCGATCAGTGTCAGCCCGACAGCCACGAGTACCGCCCGAATGATCAGGCGCGGGAGTTGAACCGCCACCACAGTCACAGCCTCATAGGCAAGTGACCGCGCCTCCAGAAAACCTCAGAAGTGGTGCAACCGGGCGAGCGGGCCCGTCTACACGTCGAGCGCGTGGCCGTAGTCCTGGCTGTGTTTGATGATGAAGTCCTTGCGGGGCTCCACAGGGGCTCCCATCATCACCGAGAAGGCCTTGTCTGCGGCCTCGGCATCGTCGAGGGTGATGCGCCGAAGAACCCGTGTCTCGGGATCGAGCGTGGTTTCGAGCAGCTCACCGTCGTCCATTTCACCGAGACCCTTGAATCGGGTCAGCCGGTAGCGACGGCCCTTCCCCTCCAGCCGGGCCACCCGGGCCTCTCGCTCGACCTCGGAGTACACGAACTCCTTCTCCTGGCCGATCGTGAACGCGTGGGTCGGCGGTTGTGCCGCGTAGACCCGCCCGGCCTCGAGCAGGGGCCGCATGTAGTGGTACACGAGCGTCAGAACCAGGCAGCGGATGTGGCTTCCGTCGACGTCGGCGTCGGCCAGCAGGATCAGGCGGTCGTAGCGGGCCGAATCCAGGTCGAAGTCGGGACCGCTTCCGGCGCCGACCGCAGTGAAGAGCGCGGTCGCCTCTGCATTGTCGAGCACCGCCTTGCGGGTGCCCTTGCCGGCGTTGACCACCTTGCCGCGCAGAGGAAGCACGGCCTGCCAGGCGCTGTCGCGGGCTCGTTTTGCTGGGCCGGCCGCGGAGTCGCCCTCGACGATCAGCAGCTCACCGTCGGGGTGGAGCCTGCAATCGGCCAGCTTGTCCGGCAAGCCGTTGTTGCCGAGCGCGGCGGCCTTCCTGCGGTTGTCGAGCGCCTGTTTGGTGCTGACCCGATTGACGATCGCGTCGGCGACCTTGTCGAGAATCGCTTTGACGTGGACCTTCTTCGAGCCCTTGGCCGTGCCGGCGAACCATGCCTTGAGGCCGTCGCGGGCCACGGTGCTGACGATGCGCTGGATCTCGGGGGTACCGAGCTCCCGCTTGGTCTGGCCCCGGAACTGCGGCTCGGGGAACGTGGCACGCACCACGGCGACGAGGCCCTCCTGGGTGTCCTCGCGTTGAGCCTTGTTGTTGTCCTTGAGCTTGCGCAGCTTGCGCGGGTCGGCGTCGGTGAGGGCGGAGTTCACAGCTGCGGTGAGCGCCCGATCGAAACCGGCGACGTGAGTGCCGCCGTCGGGTGTGGGAATCGTGTTCACGAAGCTCACGACCCGCGTGTCGTAGTCGCCCACCCACCGCATTGCGATGTCGACGTGGCAGTCGCGCGTGACCTCTGTGAGCTTGCCGTCGACCGGCACCTTCTCGTTGAACTGCCCGTCGCCCTCGATGCGGACGAGGCCCGTGACCTGCGACGCCTCGCCGGACAGAAAGTCGACGAAGTCGCCGAGCCCGCCCTTGGAGACGAACTCCTCCGGTGCATTCGTGGTGCCGCGTCGCTTGTCGACCAAGCGGATCTTGAGGCCCGGGACCAGGAAGCAGACTTGGGCGACCCGCTCGCGCACCTCGGCGTAGTCGATGGATGCTTCCGGATCGAAGATGTCGCGGTCGGGCCAGAAGCGGACCCGGGTTCCGGTACGGGTCTTGGGGACCTTGCCGACCTTGGTGAGGCTGTGGCCGGACTTGAATCGCCCGTTGGCGCCGGTGTGGCCGGCCTTCTGGTTGCGGAACTCCAGCCGATGGGTGTGGCCGCCGCGGTTGACGTCGCACTCCATCTTGGTGGAGAGGGCGTTGACGACCGATGCGCCCACGCCGTGGAGCCCGCCCGACGCGGTGTAGGCGCCGTTGCCGAACTTGCCACCGGCGTGCAACTCGGTGAACACCACCTCGAGGGCGGTGATGTCCTTTTCCTTCTTGTCGATCGGGATGCCACGGCCGTTGTCGACAACCTCGAAGGAGCCGTCGGGGTGAAAGGTGATCTCGATCTTGTCGCCATGACCGGCGGCGGCCTCGTCGACCCCGTTGTCGATGATCTCCCAGAGCAGGTGGGTCAGACCGCCCGAACCGGTCCCACCGATGTACATACCGGGCCGTTTACGAACGGCGTCGAGTCCCTCGAGGACCTCGATGGAGTCGGCGTCGTAGGTGCCGGCTGTGGGTTTGCTGGGTAGCGAGGAGTCAGTCATGGAGGTGGTGGCTGGAGGGTTCATCGGAATCGGTACTCGCCGAGGCTCAGGATGCGGTGCCCGACGTCGACGGCCGGCCCGTCTCGTCGTGTGGGTTCGAGCGGTAGAGCCACGGGGTTGGGTTCGGCCTTCTTGGGGTCGTCGGGCTCTGCCACCACTGCCCCCACCTGTTGATTGCGCCCGACCCAACCGTAGGCAAGGGTGGTTTCGAAGCCCTTGAGCTTGACGACACGGACACCACCGGTGGCGCGCCCCTTGGCCGGCAGCTCGGACGTGTCTGTGATCTTGGCGGTGCCTTCGTCGGTGACCACGGCGACGATGGCCCCGAACTCGAGCGGCCCCGCCGCGATCACGGTGGCGCCGGCCCTGAGCTTCATGCCCGCGACTCCGGCAGCACCGATTCCCTGAATCGAGATGCCCGCCGCAGAGGTACGGAGAACTTGTCCATCCGAGGCGACAAGGACGAGCTCGGAGTCGTCGGGTGCGACAAACGCTCCGACCACCCGGTCGTTGTCCTTCAGGTTGATCACGGGGTTGCCGTTGCGCGTGGAGGAGACAGCCCCGCCGTCGACCCGCTTCGCTATCCCCTGCCGCGTCACGAGGACAACCGGTGAGTCGACCGCCGACAGCAGGCCCACGACCCGTTCGCCCCGGCTGAGGCTGAACATCTCGGTGACCGATGCGCCCCTGCTTCCTCGAACCATCTCAGGGACATCCTTGGCCCGCACCGTGAGCAGGCGTCCGCGATCGGTGAAGGCATGGATGGGCTCGAATGATGTCGTCTCCACGAGCTCGGCAACCACGTCGTGGCGGCCCGGCTTGGCGCTGAACTCGACGTCGGGCGACGTCCGCCCCAAGAGGCCAGACGTCGACAGCGTGACGATCGCGGGGACGTCGCCGACGGCTTCATCGGTGACGTCGGCCACTGGAGCGTCTTCGATCACGACCAACTCGTCGGCCGACATGATCGTGGTGCGGCGAGGCCCACCGAACTCCTCGGCGACCTCTGCGAGCTCCTTGCTGACCAGAGTGCGTTGGCGTGCCTCGGAGTTGAGGATCTTCTCGTACTCGGCGATGTGATCCTGGACCTCGGCCAGCTCCTCGCGCAGCTTGTCGACCTCGAGCGCCGTGAGACGTCTCAGCTGCATGTCGAGGATGTGGTTGGCCTGGATCTCGGATAGATCCAGCTGGCTCATGAGCTGCTCGCGGGCCTCGGGCACATCGGCCGAGCCGCGAATGATGCGGATCACCAGGTCGATGTTGTCGAGAGCGATCAGCAGCCCCAACAAGATGTGTTCGCGCTCGCGCGCTCGCCGCAACCGATATTCGGTTCGCCGCACGACGACGTCGAGCCGATGCTCGACGTAGTGGCGGCACAAGTCGTAGAGCCCGAGGGTCGACGGGACACCATCGACCAGCGCCACGTTGTTGATCCCGAAGCTCTCCTCCAACGACGTGAGGCGGTAGAGCTTGTTCAGCAGGGCGTGGGGGTTCACGCCGGCCTTGCACTCGATGACCAGCCGCAGCCCGTGATTGCGATCGCTCAGGTCGTTGACCGCCGCCACGCCGTCGAGCCGGCCTGCACCCACCAGCTCGCGGATCTTGGCCTGCACCCGCTCGGGCCCGACCATGTACGGGAGCTCCGTGACCACGATTCCTTGCCGACGGCTGCTGATCGGCTCGATCTCGGCTCGGGCCCGCACGCGGACCGTGCCGCGACCGGTTTCGTATGCCTCGCGAAGCGAGCCATCGTCGATGAGGATGCCGCCGCCGGGAAAATCGGGGCCCGGCACCCTGGCCATGAGCTCGTCGATCGTGGGCTTGGGGCGGCGCTGCGTGAGCACGAGCTGAATGGCGTCTGTGACTTCGATCAGGTTGTGCGGGGCCATGTTGGTCGCCATACCGACCGCTATGCCGCTCGCACCGTTGACCAGCAGATTGGGCAGAAGACCCGGGAGGCACTCCGGTTCGTCGCGCTCGCCGTCGAAGTTGGGCCGGAAGTCGACGGTGTCCTCGTCGATTCCTGCGACCATCGAGAGCGCCGCTGCGGTCAGTCGAGCTTCGGTGTAGCGGTAGGCGGCGGGCGGGTCGTCGAGGCTGCCAAAGTTGCCCTTGGGTTCGACCAGGGTCACCGACATGGCGAACGACTGGCCCATGCGGACCATCGCCTCATAGATCGCACCATCACCGTGCGGGTGGTACTTGCCCATCACTTCGCCCACCACGCCCGCAGACTTGCGGAACGGTGTTCCGGGGCGCAGACCGAGGTCGTTCATCACGTACAGGATTCGGCGCTGAACGGGCTTCAAGCCATCACGAACGTCGGGAATCGCACGCGCGGTGGTGACCGAGAGCGCATAGGGCATGAACGAGTCACGCATCTCGTCGTCGACGGTGATGTCGATGATCTCGCGCGCGATCTGCGCAGGTGCCGTGGGGCGGGCCATTGCTGCTGGGGACTCCTGTGAAGGGGACGGCATTCGATGCTACGACGGGGCTGTCCCACTTACATGGCATTCGGGCAACCAACCCCCGGACGCAGCGACGAACCAACACGCCAACCAACCCGCGAACCAACTAGGAGCCGGGGGGGCCGACCGGTATCCTGCTCCACTGCGCCGACCTGGGTGGGGCCGAATCCTCCCCACGCACCTCGGGCGCCCCACCACCGCCGGAACAACCGGAGCAACAATGAGCCGACGCATCGAGGTCGAGCTGACGAGTCAGCGCGACGACGGAACCTGGACCTGGCGAGCGGCCGGTGCCAAACAACCCAAGGGTGTCCTCGAGGGCTCCCTGCTCTATGACGGCGTCGCCGTCGGAGATGTGGTTCGAGCCGACGCTGACTTCGAGATCGACGGCATCTTCGTCACCGCCGTGACGCCCCCCAAGGGACGCAGCGGACGCCCAGATGACGAGCGCATCGAACTGCTCGGTTCGGGCAGCACCTTCGAAGGCGTCACCACCCAGCTCGCCAAGGGTCGGCGCGGCGGAGGCGGCGAACGAGGCGGGCGCGGGAAGGGCCGCGGTGATCGCCGAGGAGCCCGAGACGGTGGAGGCCGCCGCGACAGGGGCGAGCGCGGCGACAGGGGTGGCAGAGGAGAACGAGGCGACCGCAAGCAGGGTGGCCGGGGCGATCGCCGAGATCGAGGAGAACGTGGCCGCGATCGTGGTGACCGCCGACCACGCCGCGATCGCGACGACGCTCCCAGCCGGCCAAAGCCCAAGAAGCTTCGACCGGGTCGCGCTCACCGCAAGGCGCTGATCGACAGCCTTCCCGACGAGCAGCGCGTGGTCGCCGAGACGGTGTCGCGCGGCGGCATCGCAGCCGTCCGCAAAGAGATCGAGACGCAGAACGCCCGGGCGGCCAGCGAGGGCGGTCCCGAGGTCAAGCCAGACGCGTTGATCGCGCTCGCCGAGGGTCTGCTTCCCCAGATCAAGGCTGCGGAGTGGCGCGACCGCGCCGATGCAGCGCTCGCTGGGGTCGATAAGGTCGACATCCGGGAGCTGCGCACCGTGCTTGTGGCAGCCGAGGACTCCGCCCGCGACGAGGAGGCCAGGGCGGTCGCCGAGCAGCTGCGCGAGGGTCTCAACACCAGGGTGGAGCGCGCCCAGACCGAATGGCACGACGAGCTGCGCAGCACCCTCGGTGAAGGCCGCGTCGTGCGCGCACTGAGGCTCAGCAGCCGTCCACCCAAGGCAGGCGCTCCCCTCCCGCCCGACATCGCGGAGCAACTCACCGCCCAGGCCAACGAGGCTCTCACCGGTGAGGTCACCCAGCAGCGGCTCGGGATCGTCCTCGAGGCGGTTGCCTACTCCCCCGTGCGTCCCTACATCGTGCTGGGCACGATCCCGGAGAACCCCAACGAGGAGCTGCTCGAGTCGGTGAAGAAAGTCGCCGACCGCATTCCCGAGATCGCCACCCGGTTCGGAATCGACCCCACCGCCCGCCGCCGCGGCGGCCGCAACAGGGGCCGTGGCCGCGGCAAGGGCGCAGGCGCACCAGCTGACGCGCCGAAGACCACTGACGCTCAGCCCGGACCCGAGTCCGAGTCTGCTGACGCGCCGAAGGCCGCTGACGCGTCACCGCCCGCTGACGCGCCAGAGGCGCCAGCAGCCGAGACGCATGAAGCGACAGACGCGCCGCGGTCCGAAACGGCTGACGCGTCCGATTCCGACGCGTCAGAGACGCCGGAGGCCACAGCTGCAGCGGACACCGCTGCAGAAGCTGAGGCAGCAGACGCGCCGGCGCCAGAGCCACCGGAAGAGGCAGCCGAACCCGACAGCGCGCCAGTGGCAGAGGCCGAAGCACCTGACGCGCCGGAGACGGCTGACGCGTCAGACGACGAACACACCTGACGCGTCAGCGGCGGGAGCCGCTGCTCACCTGCAGATCGCGCCGCTGGATCTCCCACTCGTGCCGGCACGCCGGGCACTTGCACAGATCCAACGCTGCGGCTTGCACATACATCCGGTGAATCGGTCCGTGGCCGCAGGCCGGGCAGCTGTCGAGGGGCGCCGAGCTCATCACGTTCCCATCGGCGCGGTACGCCGCCGAGATGAGCGCCTTGGCTCGGCCGCGCGTCCGGCTGACGCGCGCCTCGAGCGGCCCTGCTGACGCGCGTCAGCGTTTCGTGGACAGGTAGCCGTGTTCGACCAAGAAGCCCGCCACTCCGTCGGCGAGGGGCAGGTCGACCACGGCGTCACGCTCCACGAAGCACGCGTCAGCTGCGTCGTCGGCCGCCACCGGCTCCGCGTCGGCCGGCACGGTGACCTCGAAGTCGACAATGACGAAGTGGTGGTCGTCGGAGATCCGCTCGACCCACCCGACCAGCTGGGGATCGGTTCCCGCGAGACCGGTCTCTTCGCGTAGCTCGCGCACGACCGCGTCGGTCATCGTCTCGCCGTGCTCGACGCGCCCACCGGGCAGCGACCACGCACCGAGCCCTGGCTCGTGGCCGCGCCGCACCATCAGGATCGAGCCGGGTCGCGTCACGATCGCGCCGACGCAGAGCTCAGGTCGCGCCATCGCCGGTCGGGGTCTCGAAGCCCCGCAGGGGCCGGTGGACGGTGAGCAGTCGGGCCTTGAATCCGAAGGTCTCGAAGAAGTTCTTGGTGTGACGGTTTCCGGGGAGGGCCAGGGCGTCGATCCCAACGCATTCGCGCTCCTCACACCACGGCACCACGAGATCCATCAGTGCCTCCCCGACTCCGACGGCGCGAGCACCCTCGATGACGAAGAGGTCGGTCACCACGCCCAACAGTTCGCCTGTGCGAAGCACTTCGAGCCCGCAGGCGGCGTAGCCCACCACGATGTCATCGATCGTTCCGGCCCAGAGCTGCTGGTCGGGATCGTGGTACGCCTGTTCGACGCTCATTCGGTACGGACGCGATCGAGTCTCGCGTCGCGACCAGAGCGGCCCGCCCCGCGCGTCCTGCTGCTCGGTGACGCCTTCTTCGAGCAGTTCGGCGATCGCGTCGAGGTCGGCGAGAACAGCCGGCCGTGCGCCCTCGCTCACCCCGCACCGTCGAGCTGATCGAGCTGATCCAGTCGGCCGAGGATCGTTCGCCGACCGCGACCGGCGCTCTCGTGAGCTCGCACCGCGGCCCGCTGCTCTGCGGACAGCTCGGCGAGCAGGGGCACGACCTCTGCCGCTGGCCTGGTGTCGTATCCGCTGATACCGACATCGCCGACTGAGGCCGAATCCGCCGCCGTCTGGTCGAACCGAGCAACGGGGTCCACCTGGTCTGCCTCGAAGCCGCCGGTCTCGGGTTCGGTCTCGGAGGCGTCCTCGTCGCCCGACGCCGTCCCGCGTGGTGAGAGAAAGCCGACCGAGGTCAGAAGATCGTGGACCCCTCCGGCGTGCCGCTCGGCCATGTTGCGCGCCTGCTGCATCGCGAACAGCCCGACTGACCGATACATCGCACCGGGGCCGGCCACTGTGTCACGGCCGCGCTGGGCGAGCTGCGGCAGCTCCTCGACGACCTGGGCCGCCACTCCCAGCGGTGCGTACACGACGACGTCCAGCAAGCGGTCGACAGGCGAGCGGGTTTCGGTCACAGCTGTGAAGGATACGGTCAGCCACCAGCCCTGCGGGCCTCGAGCGCCTGCTCGGCCCCCTGGCGTCCTTCATCGCCGTCCGTCAGGTCGACGTAGGTCATCATCTCCGCCACGGCATGATGGCCGGCCCGCTCAGCGATCTGGTGGTGCATCTCCTGCACCACACGCCGATAGTTGGGGTGTCCCGATGGCTGACTGCGGAGTTCGATCATGTGCATCGCTTCGCGAGCGTTGAACTGCATCGCGTAGCGGACCCGGTAGGCCATCGACACGGCGTACGACGCCTGGGCGGGCAGCGGGTCGGCCATCGCGTCGTACAACGACGCGGACCGTTCCATCACTGCGTGGAAGCGGTCGGCGAGCCCCGCCGCCTCGACGGGTGGCGGCACCTCGTAGCCGTGCTCTGGGGTGAGGGGCTGCCACTCGATCGTGAGGAGCCGATGGCGCTGGAGGTCGCGGAATCCGCCGTAGTCCGACAGCACGTCGAAGCGGTAGTCGAGGCGTTCGAGTGCCCGCCCGGGCCGATGCCTGCGGTTCCCCCGTTCGCCAACATAGGACTGCACCAGGGCGATGCGCTCTGTCGTCGACATCCCATCGACCACCCCACGAATCTGCGACTCGGGCAGATGCGTATAGGGGTAGAGCATGGCGGCGAGCATCTTGGCCTCGCCGTCGGGATCCCAGTCGACGAGGGTGACCTCACCGGTGACCTCGGGCTCGATCTCGCCGAACAACCGATCGGCGGCTTCGGACATCGCTGCCCGATTGGCGGCCAGGTATTCGGACCATTGGCCACCACGATTCGGAAGGTCGACCCTGCGCAGGAACGACGGAATCACCTTTCGGAGCTCGACCAGCATCAAATCGGCGTAGGCGCGGGCCTCGGGGAGCGGATGACTCCGCATGCGCAGCAGGAGCGCCTCGTACCCCTGGCCCGTGCCGTAGATGCCGACGTTGGACAGGCTCGCGGCGGGAAGCATTCCGCGCACGGCGTCGAAGGACTTGGCGCGGATCGTCTGTCGGTAGGCCAGATCGCCGACATTGGACTCCTGACGATGTTGGCTTCGGTAGAAGTCCTGCATCGGGCCGACCAATTCGGCGTAGGTGTCGAACATTCGGTCGAGGTCGCCGACGAACCGCGTGCCGAGCGGGGAGGCCAACACCTCAGGGTCGCGGTGGTATCGATACCGACCGTCGAGTCGAGTGTCGTAGGCCAGGTAGCGCGTGGATTGTTCGAGATAGGACATCAGCCGGCCCCACTCGAGAATCTTGGTGAGGATGTTCGACGCCTGCTCGCACGCCAGGTGCACGCCTCCGAGCTGCGCGACGGAATCGTCGCCGTACTCGAAGAAGACCTTCTCGTAGAGCTCTTCGGCCCTCGCGAGGCCCATCGTTGCATCGACCGTCTGGTCGCCCGTGATGTCGAGATCCTCGACGAACTCGTCGAGGAAGAGCCGCCGAAGGCTCTTGTGGGTGCGCGAGTAGCGGGCGAACAGCGCGCCCTTCACCACCTCGGGAAGGTTGACCAGGGCAAAGACCGGCTGGTCGAGGTTCGTGAAGTAGTGGCGAAGGACCTCGGCTTCTTCAGTTGTGAAGGTCTCGACGGCGTAGTTGTTCACAAACCAGTCCAGCAGCGAAGAATCCGTGGGGCGACGGGCCGACCGGTGACCCGGTCGCCGTGGAAATGGTAGGTGCGATCATCACCGCGGACGCGCACCCTCGCTCCCCGGCGCGGCTCGTCACACCACGACGGTGAGCGCGTCGAGCTCCAACCGCACCGACAACCGCGACGCTCTTCCGACCTCGTCACCGTCGAGGCGAATGTCGAGCGGTCGTTCGAACTCGAACTGGGCCGCGGCGACCCGCCGCTCGCGGATCAGCGGATGCGGCAGATGGTCGCCCGTCACCAGGCGGCGGCGGGCCAGCCGGCGCTGGGCCAGGGGCAGGTCGCCCTCGATCACATCGAGTTTGCCGTCGTTGGGGTGCGCCCTCGGCGCGACGCGCCACCTTCCGAGCCACTCGGCGTTCATCGCGGCCACGACAGGCCCCCGCCACCACGAGCGACGAGCGACCAGGTGGGCGACGAACCAGTCGATGCGGCCGTCGATCAGCACCTCGCCGAGATCGAGCTCCACGGTTCGGGCCACTGGGCTCCGCAACCGCTCCTCGCCGCCCGTCGGGCTCCCGAGTGCCGCCCAGACATCGCCACCCGTGAGACCCAGCGAAGGAACCGGCGTCTGGGCGCGCCGGCATTCCTCGACCACCGCTCGCGCTTCTGCGTCGGTCCGACAGATCACGCCGTCCTCGGGCAGGGGTGCCGTCCAGCCCCAGTCCTCGCCGCGACGAATCGTCACGCAAGGTCTCCGCTTGGCAGGTCTTCCTCGGGACCTCGAGGGCCTTCGTCGCCGATGCGGGTCGCGGCCGCGATGACTCCCCGGTCGAGGAGGGCGACCGCGGCACGAGCGGAGCGGCGGGTGGCCTCGTCATCGGTGGCATCGCCGATCTGCCCGACGAGGTCGATCAGCTGTCGGATGTGCCGAACGAAGTCGCCGGCGGTCAGATTGTCGTCGTCGAGGACGTCGTCGAGAGGGTGGCCCGACGCCCAGGCGTAGGCCGTGCCGAAGAAGGTGGGGTCGGGTGACCGGGTCTCGGTCAGGCTGCGGTCGCGCTCGGCGAGACGTAGCCGGTCGCCGAGGCGCAGCATGCGTCTGGCACGGGCGCCGAGCTCGGCGTTCGGGTACCACGGCGCGGGCGGGTCATAGCGGCTTCGCTGTTCGTAGGTGAGAAGCGATGCGAGAGCCGCCAGCTCCGCGGGCTCGAGGCCGTCGAAGAGCCCGTCCTCAATCGCCAGCGCAACCAGCAGGTCGCACTCGTGGAACACCCGCCGTAGCCGCTGGCCTCCTGGCCGAAGCTGCCACCCGCGCGCCAGTCCGAACTCGCCGAGCACATCGACGATGCCGTCGAGCGCCCTGCCCAACCCACCCTCCGCTCGTCGGATGCGTTCTTCGAGAGACACCACGTCGGCCCTGGTGTCCCCCGCCCGACGCTCGGCCGCCGCCAGGTCACGTCTGTCGCGAGGGTCCTCGGGTCGGCTGTTGAGATCGATGCCATTGTCGGCGTGGTGATTCTTCAGCGAGCGAGCGGCCGCACGCTGAAACTCACGACGGTGCGGGTCGTACGGCTTGGGCAGGTCGATCCGATCGTGCGCCGTCGGAACCCTGTCGAAGTCGCCTCCTCCGAGCATCATCGTCTTGCCCCGCGGTGTGACCACGCGGACGCGCTGTTCGCCGCCTTTCCGGCTCGTGGTGCCGATCACGAGTATCCGTTGGGCGCCATGCTGGCGGGGCTGGGTGATCACATCACCCGGGCGCAGCCGGCGCAGAGCGGCGAGAACCTCGCCCGTGTCCACATCGTCGCGTCGGGCCGGAGGGGGTGCACCGCCGACTTCGCGGAGCTGTCTCTCGGCGTTCTTGAGCTTGGTCCTGGCCTCGTCGAGCCGGCGGCTCCACCCGACGATCTGGCGATCGGCGCGGTATTGGGCGAACGACTGGTGAAGCAACTCCATCGCCTCGGCCCTCGTGCGCGTAGCGATGAGGTTCGCCGCCATGTTGTAGGTCGGGCGAAATGCCGAATCGAGCTCGAAATCACCGCTCGCTGCAAGGCGCGCCGTTTCCTCGAAGCCCATGTACGGGCTCCACAACGTGTACGCGTGTCCAACGGGGTCGATTCCGCGGCGGCCCGCTCGTCCCGTGAGCTGGGTGTACTCCCCCGGGGTGAGCATCACGTGGCCCTCACCCCGGAATCGGGTGAGCTGCTCGATCACGACGGAGCGGGCGGGCATGTTGATGCCCAGTGCCAACGTCTCGGTGGCGAAGACCACCTTGAGCAGTCCGGCGGCGAAGCAGTCCTCCACGGCCTCCTTGAACGGGGGCACCAGGCCCGCGTGGTGCGAGGCAACCCCGGCTCGAAGCCCCGCCAGCCAGTCGTGGTACCCGAGCAGGGCCAGATCCTCCTCGGACAGCTCGGAGACGTGCTCCTCGGCGATCATCTCGACGCGCTGCTTCTCGCGCCCGTCGAGATAGTCGACGCTCGCCTCGAGACACGCCCGCACCGCGTCGTCGCAGCCCTGACGAGAGAAGATGAACACGATCGCGGGGAGTCGGCCCCGCTCATCGAGATGGTGGAGGACCTCGAGCCTTCTCGGCCTGCCCGGTCGTGATCCCTTGCGTCTCCGGTCACGGGGATGCCCGCGGCCTCCCGCCTTGGCCAGGTAGCGCTCGACCTCGGGGTTGGGTCGGCCGTCGCGGACGGTCCGGAACTCTCGCAGCCGTCGAGAACCCTTCTCGAAGATCAGATAGTGGTCGTGCAGCTCGACGGGCCGGTCCGGCTCGGTGACCGCTTCGCAGTTCCCCCGAACCTCGGCGATCCACCCGGCGAGCTCTTCGGCGTTGCTCACGGTGGCCGACAGACACACGAGCTGAACCGTGGCCGGAAGCTGGATGATCACCTCTTCCCATACCGGGCCGCGGTACCGGTCCTGGAGGTAGTGGACCTCGTCGAGCACCACCACCCCGAGTCGGTCGAGGAAGTCCGAGCCGGAGTAGATCATGTTGCGCAGGACCTCGGTGGTCATCACGACCACCGGCGCGTCGGCCCGGATGCTGTTGTCGCCGGTGAGAAGTCCGACCCGCTCTCGTCCCAGCCAGGCGCTGAGCTCGCGCATCTTCTGGTTCGAGAGCGCCTTGATGGGTGTGGTGTAGGCGACCCGTAGTCCCTCGGCCAGAGCCCGCTCGATCGCGTATTCGGCGACGAGGGTCTTGCCTGCCGAGGTCGGAGCGGCGACCAGAATCGACTCACCCCGGTCCACCACGTCGAACGCGGCGATCTGAAAATCGTCGGGGGAGAATCCCTTGCGGGTGACGAGCGCCCGACGGCGCGCCGCCGCATCCTGTCTCATGACGCGCTCGACGCCGCCCGCCGTTCTCGCCGTGGCACCCACCCCCGCCTGCGGCGGGTCAGCAGGTGACCGATGACGATCGACATCTCATAGAAGATGTACATCGGAACCGAGAGCGCGGCCAGCGAGATCGGGTCGCCCGATGGCGTGATGACGGCGGCGAGGGTGACGATTCCGACGATGGCGTAGCGACGGCCTTTGCCGAGGGTGCGGGGCTGCACCAGATCGGCGAGCTGCAGAAAGAGAAGCACGATCGGGAACTGAAAGCCCACGCCGAAGGCCAGCATCATGTAGGTGATGAGCCCGAGGTAGGAGCCGGGCGTGAACAGCGGGTCGACCGAATCACCGCCGAAGCTGATGAGGAACTCGAGCGCCCTCTCAAAGGTGTAGTACGCGAGGCTCGCCCCCAGGGCGAAGAGCATGAGCGCCGACGCGACGAACGGGATCGCCCACTTCTTCTCGTTCTTGTGGAGCGCGGGGGTGATGAATCGCCACAGCTGCCACAGCAGCACTGGCATGGCGAACACGATGCCTGCGTAGATACCGACCCGCAGCTTGGTGCGGAAGCCGTCGAGCGGTTCGGTGATCACCAGCGTGCACTCACGCTGGATGTCGAGATTGATCAGAACGTTGCAGTACGGCGGCAGGAAGATGTTCTCGATCATCCAGTTGTAGAGAAGGACGCCGGCAACTGCTCCGAGGGCGATCGCGATAGCCGAACGGATGATCCGCGTCCGCAGTTCTCCGAGGTGATCCCAGAAGGTCATCTCATTGGGCGAGCCGCCGCGTCTCGAACGTCTCACGAGCTCGCCGGGCCTCCATCGCTGCTCCCGGCGTCGGGGAGCTCATCTGCGGGGAGTTCGTCGGCGGGGCGAAAGGAGCTGTTCGGGATGCTGGCGGCGTCAGACGTGCCTGGAGCGTTGGCGCTGTCAGCGCTCCCCGCCGGTCCCGCATGGGGGCCGCGCACACCCGGCGCACCGGTGCCGCTCGGGCCATCGAGCGGCTCGGAAATCGTGTTCTTGATCTCCTGAAGCGGCTTGGTGATCGACTCCACCGGTTCCTTCAATGCCGTGTCGATCTCGGCCCGAACCGACGTCGACATCTTGCGCAGCTCGCGGTATCCCTTGCCGATCTGACGAGCCGCCTCAGGGAGCCGCTGGGGACCCAGCACGATGAGCGCGACGACCGCGATGATCAGCACCTCGTTCGGCGTCAGATTCACGACGTTGATGGTACGGCGCGTCGACGCAGACGCCTCGCCATCGAGCGCCCGAGGCCGATGCGCGAGAGCGCCTCCAGATGTGGCGCCACTCGCGCGATCTGCACATCCATGTCGGTGATCTCGGCGAGCGCGCGACCGACAGCATCGCTCGTGCGCCGCGCCTCGGCGCCGACCGTGGCGACCAGACCGCCGACGACGAGCCCCCCGATCGCCAGTGCTGCCACCGGAAGCAGCCAGACCAGATCCATGAGGTGCACGCTAGGCGACCGTCCTCAGACGCGACGAGGCCGCCACCGCGAGCGGTGACGGCCGGCTGACGCGCGATGACGGTTGAACTGTCAGTCGCCTCGATGGTCGCTGAACGACTCCGACAATGCTGTCTGTAGAGCGTCATCGTTCTGCAGCAGATCGTGAAAGTCGAGGAGATCGTCGTGACTGATCGGTCGCCCCACCGGACGCTCCGACAACTCCGCGGGCATCGTCCACACCACCACCTCGACTCCGCTCGCTCCGAGCAGGTCGACGATGTGGCGCTCCGCTGCCTTGGCCACCCGCATCTCGCAGGTGGGACAGCGGAAGTTGTACGTGCCGGAGTTGTCGTCTGCGCACACGCGAACGACAAGGTCTCGCGTCGTCAGTTCGACATCTCCGCAGGTCGGGCAACTAGCCCGGATCTTTGCCATTCCCAAACGCTCCTGACGTCCGAGGCTCCATCGGCACGACTTCTCAGGGTGTTGAGGTGATGGCCGCACAAAGTGAGCCGCACGCGGCAGGATGGGCTCATGCAGCAGCAGCGCTTGGCGTCACTGCGCCAGCCCCCGGTCGGGTTTGCCCACCGCGGCGCCCGCGCACACGAGCAGGAGAACACCCTTCCAGCGTTCACCCGAGCCCTCACTCTCGGCGCGACCGGCCTGGAAACCGATGCCTTCGTGACCGCGGACGGTGTTGCCGTCCTCGACCACGACGGGATCACCGGGCCGTTCTGGCGGCGGACGCCCTTCGGTGAGCTCGATCGGGAGAAGCTGCCCGACCATGTGCCGAGCCTCGACGACCTCTACGACGCCTGCGGCATCGATTTCGAGCTGTCGATCGACGTCAAGGATGCTGCCGCCTTCGAGGCGATCGTGGCCTCAGCCAGACGCCATGGGGCCGAGGGGCGGCTGTGGCTGTGCCATCCCGACTGGAAGGTCCTCTGTGAGTGGCGCGACCACACCTCTGCCCGCCTCGTCGACTCCACGCGCTTGTCGCGCATCAAAGAGGGCCCCGAACGACGGGCGGCGGCGTTGGCCGAGGCAGGCGTGGACGCGATCAACATGCACCATTCCGACTGGAGTGGGGGCCTGACCACCCTCTTTCACCGCTTCTCCCGCTACTGCCTGGCGTGGGACGCGCAATACGAACGAGTCGTGTCGGGCTTGGTGCTCATGGGCGTCGATGGCGTGTTCAGCGACCACGTCGACCGTCTCATGACCGCGATCGGCGCAGAAACCTGAGCGCGCGAGGTTCTTGCGTCAGCGCCTGAGCTACAGGCCGCCGAACGCACCGGGTGGCCAGAGACGCACGAAGGCCTCCCCGACGATGGAGTCCATCGGAATCGGGCCGAAGAATCGGCTGTCACGGCTCAATGTGCGGTTGTCACCCATCACGAAGACATGCCCCTCGGGCACAGTGATCTCCGTCAGCTGGTTCGTGACGATGCCCTCGGCGAGATAGGGCTCGGCCAGGGGTCTGCCGTCGATGTACACCACACCGTCGATGGCGCGAAGTGTTTCGCCCGGCAGTCCGACGACTCGCTTTATGAAGTCGTCGACGTCGCTCTCCCCAGCCGACTCCGGCTTGTGGAACACGACGATGTCGCCGCGGTCGATGTCGCCGAATTGATAGCTGAGCTTGTTGACGAGGACGCGATCGCCGATCTGGAGGGTCTCTTCCATCGATCCAGATGGGATGTAGAACGCCTGGAAGAGGAAGGTCTTGATCACCAGGGCGGCGATGAGGGCCCCAACGATGACCGCGCCCCACTCGAGTGCCTGCCGCATGGGGCTCTTGGCCTGGGGCGCGCCGCCACCTGCTGCGAAGACGTCTTCGTCCACACCCTCCCATTCGGGGAGGAGATCGAAGAGCTGATCTGGCGACTTGCCGGCCGCGGTGTCGGTCACTTGGGTCCTGAGGGTACTCCAGCCTGGTTGTCAGTCGACCGTCGGCGGGATCTTTCAATCAAGCCGGTCGAGTCGGTCCGGCGGTTCGCTCAGCCAGGACGCTGCGGCTCCGAGGTACGCGAGCGCCAGCCGGTCGTCGCCAAGACGGCGGCCCATCGTGTCGACGTCGAGCTCGAATCGCTCGAACGCCGCCGGCACGTCCGCCACCTGGGCGAGGGCCGGTTCGTGTCCCCGGGACGTGATCCAGCCATGGTCGACGACGGGTCCACCGTCCGGGGGCACCGGAACGGGCACCTTCAGAGCCACAGGAACCAGGTCCAGCAGGTGAACGGTGTGATGGCTGATCTCTCGGTGGCGAGTGCGCGCTTCCTCCGAGGAGGCGCGCACCACGAGGGCGACGTCTGCGCCGAGTTGCCTCAGCGTGGTCGCATGGCCGGCGAGGTCGAGCGCTGAGAAGCCCAGGGCCGACCCGGTTCCGACATGCCCTGGTCCACCAGCCACGACGATCGACCGGTGGCCGGCCCGAAGCGCCGCGTCGACCCCACTGGCGACGTTGACAGCTTCGATGTCGCCGCCGAAGGACTGCCCCGCCGACACGGTCGCCGCCAGGAGATCTTTGGTCCGCAGTTCGTGCACAACGTCGCTGAGCACGAGCGGGAGGGCGTTGTGATCGGCCATGACGAACGCCGGCGGTGGAGATCCCGAGGCGACTGCGGCCGCTGCGATCGCGGGCAGGTGGCTATGGAGCACGCACAGTGCCACCCTCGCGTCGCTCAGGTCGGGGAGCTCGTCGTGGGGCGGCGCGTCCTCTTCCCAGGAGCCCGCGTCGATCTGCTCGGACAGGTACCGGGCCTTCATCACATGGCCGCCACCGTTCGTCTCGAACGCCGGACGATCGAGATTGACGTGCACCACGTGGCTGCCACCGGTTCCGAGACCGAGGTCGACCGCCGTCGTGTTGACGACCACCCGGTCCCCCGCCGAGAGCTCGCCAACGAGGTCCGTGATCGCATAGGCGGCATCGCCGTTGGCGAGTCGCACCCGTTGGAGTCCCGGCCTGCTGTGGGTGATCTCGTCGACGCGTTCCTCGCGGAAGGCGGGCATGTCGCTACAGAGAGTCGATGAGCTTGTCGACCCGGTCGTCGTAGGCCTTGAAGGGGTCCTTGCACAGCACGGTTCGCTGAGCCTGGTCGTTCAGCTTCAGGTGGACCCAGTCGACCGTGTAGTCGCGCTTGCGCTCCTTGGCCTTGCGGATGAACTCGCCGCGTAGCCGGGCCCGGGTGGTCTGGGGCGGATGTTCGACCGCCATCTCGATGTCTGCGTCGTCGAGGACTCGTTCGACGAGGCCGCGCCGTTCCATCTTGTAGAAGACGCCTCGGTTGCGGTCGACGTCGTGGTACTGCAGGTCGAGCAGCGAGATCCGCGCATCGCCGAGGGTCAGGTCGTGCTTGGCCCGGTAGTTCTCGAGCAGGTGGTACTTGATGACCCAGTCCACCTCGCGGTCGAGGGTGAGCGGGTCGTCCTCGATCGCCGTCATGCAGTGTTCCCACATGTCGAGGGCCTGCTTCTCGAGCGGCGTCAGCTCGTTGGTCTCTGCGTACCGGAGGGCGCGCTGGAGGTACTCGGACTGGATGTCGAAGGCGCTGGCCTCGCGTCCGTTGGCGAGCCGCACTCGACGCCGGCAGGTCATGTCGTGGCTGATCTCGCGGATCGCCCGGATCGGGTTCTCGAGGGTGAGGTCCCGCAGGATCACCGAGGGGTCCTCGAGCATCCGCAGCAGCAGCGTGGTCGCGCCGACCTTGAGAAAGGCCGTGTATTCGCTCATGTTCGAGTCGCCCACGATCACGTGGAGCCGCCGGTAGCGCTCGGCATCTGCGTGCGGCTCGTCGCGGGTGTTGATGATCGGGCGACTGCGCGTGGTTGCCGACGACACACCTTCCCAGATGTGTTCCGCCCGCTGGGCGATGCAATACATCGCTCCTCGTGCGCTCTGAAGGACTTTGCCCGCTCCGGCGTAGATCTGGCGGCTGACGAGGAACGGGATGAGGATCTCGGCGTAGTGGCCGAAGTCGTCACGGCGGCTGGTCAGGTAGTTCTCGTGGCAGCCGTAGCTGTTGCCGGCGCTGTCGGTGTTGTTCTTGAACAGATAGATGGTGCCGTTGATGCCCTCTTCGGCAAGCCGCTCTTCGGCGTTCTGGACGAGCTGTTCGAGAATCCGTTCGCCGGCGCGATCGTGACAGATCACGTCGTAGATCGAGTCACACTCGGGGGTCGCGTATTCGGGATGCGAGCCGACATCGAGGTACAGGCGCGCGCCGTTGGCGAGGAAGACGTTGCTGCTCCGCCCCCACGAAACGACGCGACGGAACAGGTAGCGCGCGACTTCGTCGGGGCTCAGCCGGCGCTGACCGCGCAAGGTGCACGTAACCCCGTACTCGTTTTCCAACCCGATGATGCGGCGCTCCACCGCGCCCACCGTATCGGGCTTGCACTCTGGCCGGGGGTAGCTGCCCGGCGCGCTGCGCCGCGCCTCACTCGAGTTGCGGCGGGGGTCCTCTGCGGTTGCGGTTGACGGTTTTGAACAGGTGCGATGTGTGGCAGTGGGGGCGGCCATTGGCGGGAGGTGTCAAATGGTCTGTGTAAGGGAGCTCACCGACACTTTGTGAGGTATCCAGATGACGATGACAGAACACGACAAGACGCCGGTTGAACCGGGCAAGGAGCTGGTGCTCCCACCGTCGA
>Ga0114932_10002005_pt1 | contig 22290 bp, 21 predicted proteins | sample 2SBtaG_2_FD_87286 | JGI IMG/M metagenome (GOLD analysis project Ga0114932, IMG submission 87286) | Deep subsurface microbial communities from Kolumbo volcano to uncover new lineages of life (NeLLi) - 2SBTROV12_ACTIVE470 metaG | ecosystem: Environmental > Aquatic > Marine > Volcanic ...
CCAAAGGTGCCTATTTGACCATTTGACCAAGGCTGGTTGATTAGCCATTCTATAGTGTCATATCCGTCAGGACCTTCACTTATATATTTTGTGAATCCTCCTCCTGATCTATGGCATCCTCTACAATCTTGGAATACGACGACGTATCCGCGTTCGGCAAAGAAGTGGCATTCTAGCATTCGGTTAGGATCTGATTTGTTATATGGGGTCCTTTGTAAAAGGACAGGATATTTTGCGTCGATAGGAGTGGCGTTTTTAGATGGTAAGAATATGTTTGTAGCGAGTTCAACCCCGTCACGCATCTTAACCATCACATCATGAAGAACAGTCACATCGTTTAATTGGTCTCGTGGTATATATGTTTTATCCAAAGATATTATCCTTCTCTTGCTTTTGAAGTTGCAGGATATACTATCACATAGACCTGTAATACATACACTGGGTGTAGTATGGACCATATCATTAGCATTAATATTGTTCACTCCTATGAAATTAATATACTTTCTAAGAAGGCTATGGTATTCTCAGGCATATGCTCAAAACGGTTTGGGTAGATTGTATTAACTACAGAACTGCGCAATATTAGACGAAATACTGGACTAATGACTCGGGTGGAGTTAGGAGTTGATGTAATGTCTCAGTTTGTATTTATTCATGGGCCCGGTGCGGGGAGCTGTTCAGACTCTTTTTGTAATCAACTAGACTATTTCGAAGGTAGTTTGGCTCCAGACCTTCCTGGTCACCCGGTTGGGAGTCCGTGTGAGGATGTGTATAGCTATGCGAACTGGCTGAGGGGATGGTTATGGGGTAGCGGAGCCAAGAACGATCTTGTGCTATGTGGTTTTACGCTAGGTGCCTGTATAGCCCTGCAATATGCTTTGGAATTTCCAGAAGAAGTGAAGGCTCTAGTGTTAATGACGATCTCTATGAGGGCTAAAGAGCGGCCTCCGGCTAGCCTGCAGTTCAGGTTAGACGCTGCATCTGATCAGGAAGTTTACCAGCAATGGAAAGATGCTATGGCCCATTCTATGATGTTCATCGAGCCGGATCTGAGAAGACATCTTCTGTCTAGGCATGATGCAATAGGTCCAATCGCTCAGTATAAAGATTTGGTGACGATTGATAAGTTTGATGTTAGCGACCGAATTAATGAGCTGAAAACTCCTCTCCTATTAATAAGGGGAGTTGACGACCCGGGGAAGCCACCTGAGTATGAACTCGAAATTAATAGAGCTGTTCCTGGTTCAGAATATCTGAAATTAGATAATGCGGGTCATTTCCCAATGGCGGAACGACCTGAAGTTGTTAATTCAGCGATAGATCAATTTTTAGCTAACATATAGTCATGTGCCTTAACTAGATTTGGCTTGACTCTACTCTAACTGGATAGTATATTCGCCCACGTCTTTCCAATCAGTTTATATTTGGGCGGTGCGATTTGGTTATATCTAAGGTAGAGGCAAGTTGTCTCAAGGTTCCTATAAAAACTCCTTATTCAGGTGAGCCTCGTAATGTTGGTATGGTACTGGTTCGTATCGATACCGATGACGGTATTACCGGATATGGGATCGCGCGTGATTTAGAGCGCTTTGGTACTAGGGAACTCATAAATAGAGATTTAGCTCCGTTCTTGGTAGGTCGTGATCCCATGTTTACCGAAGAGATATGGGCTGATGCTTCAGAGGAAATTACTGCTACCTACAAAGCACGTATGGGTGTTGTGGGGCGTGCGATTAGTGCCTGCGATATTGCTCTGTGGGATATCAAAGGTAAGTTTCTAGACCAGCCTATCTACAAGCTCTTGGGAGGAGCTCGTCAAGATTCAGTGCCAGTTTACATAACGTGCGGATTCAACGTTTTTGATATTGACGATGTGGTAGGAATTTCCGTGAAAATGGCGGAAGAGGGTCATCCATATCTTAAGTATCAAGTGGTTGCAGCAGATAGAGGTAATGACGTTTCCGTGGATGTAGAACGCCTCCAGGCTATCCGACATGCAGTAGGCAATGATATTAAGTTAATAATTGATGGTAATGCGCGATTTGATCTAAATCATTCGAGGGAGTTTGTCCGGAGGATTGAGCCCTTGAACATAAGCTGTTTTGACCACTCCGTTTATACTCGGGATGTACGATTAATGCTAGAGCTTCGTAAACATACGTCGATCCCTTTAGCAGCCCGGGCTTTTACTGAGAGCCCTTGGGACAACAGAGAGATGATTGTAAGCGGGGCGGTGGATATCATGCACGCGAATGTTATGGATGGAGGGGGATATACAACCTGCTTGAAGATAGCCCATATGGCTGAATTGTTTCACTTGCCATTTGCAACGGGTGGCGGATGGCAGATTCATAACGGGCATTTAATTGCAGGTATTGCGAATGGATGGTTGAGCGAAGTACACCTTATATTTAACGAAGCATATAACGCTATACTTATAGATCCACCAAAAGTTGAGAACGGCAGGTTGTACTTCTCTAAAAAACCTGGCTTGGGAATAGAATTTAATCCTGATGCGATAATAGAATTCCAAGACCCGTAATGTTTTCTGATGATGGGTCTATTCAGTATAAGTAAATATGAATGGCACTCTCGACAATCGTGAAAGGAGACAAGTTAGTGGCCACTGATTTCACAAATTTGCAGCATGCGCTTATCGAACTAGCAGGAGATAAATCAGAAGAATGGGTGTGGTCTTCTTGTGGCCTGTGGGATGATCGTCAAAGCATACCTGTATTTCTTCATGAAGATGGATACTTGTCTAGTACAGGTAAGGCTAGGATATTAGTTGTTGTGTCTGGCTTAAACTCTCTTAAATCCCAGGCTATAGCAGAAGATGTGTTTGGGTGTTACATGAGGCATGCAGATCAAGACAAAATTTCTCTTAGTATGATACCTGTTACTGACCTATATTCCGGCTCTGATTCGGGACCCGAATACCATGGGACAACCTCTCAAGGATATCCTCCGCCTCAGCCCTTTTATCAAGATACAAATGGACCGCAAAAACAGTATTTATGGCGATGGATATCATTTTATGCTCCGGATCTGATATTGGAAGTATGTTCTGGAGATTCGGTAAGGTGGCAAGCTAATGACGCGATCAATGACTTGCCACTTACAGTGGGGGCTACCCGTATATCAGTAGACGACTCATTATTATCAGCCATTGGAAGCATGGATGTGCCTGGCCCAATACCAGGGATGCGTTTGACAGCAGATCCGTCCAATGTGGCGTTAGAGATTGATCGGCTACTAGACGTAGTCGGTAAAACAAGGGGATGGAAGGTTTCACGGGCACGGGCTGAACTGGATCGTAGGCGAACACGCAGTTATTTGGAAATTGCAAAATCATTGGCTGATCAGTACGGTCATGATTTGGATGTAATGGTTTATACCAAAGGTGTAGCTATAAGTGGAAGGTTATTACTTGCCGAACTCTTGCCGAAAGGTGAGGAGACTTTGAACGATTTGAACTCAATCATCGAGCCTATCTTATCTGGGGGTATGGATTGTTTTGGAGAGAGCCCAGGGAGTTCAACAATAGGTGGCATAGTTTGGGCTTACGATCTGGCTAGGATCAGGAAAGATTCTCGTGCTAAAGATTTGATTATAGAATCAGCAGAATTATTTCAAACTAGTGGTTCAGGCGAGCCTCCTAAGTGTACCGATCCCGCATTTAGGGTTGAGGATATGTTCAATTGTAATGCTATCTTGGGCAGGGCTTATGACCTTAGTAAAGATTCTAAATATTTGGACATAATGTCAGGTCTGTTACTCGACGCAGGTACGCAACAGGATAACGGGCTGTTTATCCACGCTCGTGGAGCGCCTTATTATTGGGGACGAGGTAATGGATTCGCAGCTATGGGGTTTTCGGAAACCCTTACTTACCTGCCAGAGGATCATCCGAATCGGGGCGATCTGATTGAGATCCACACAAATCATCTTGCTGCTTTGAGCCTCTTGCAACAACCATCAGGCATGTATTGGCAAATGCTAGATCTGTCAGGGTCTTATCAAGAATTCACTTGTACTTGTATGATTGGTTATGCAATGGCAAGAGGTATTCGGTTGGGGTGGCTGGACTCTAGTTTCTCGGATTCAGTGAATCTGGCATGGCAAGGGGTTTCAGAAAGGATCGATGACGAAGGTAACGTTGTTGATGCTTGTATAAGTACAGGTGTTCAGGATAGTGTCGATGCATATTTATTGCGGGAAGCTATTTTTGGCCGAGACGACAGGAGTGGAGCCCTAGCGCTGTGGTTTGCGTTGGAGATGTATCAGATGAATGAATCTTTAGATAGAGGCGTGTCCCGATGAAATATGGGTTTACGGTTCCGAGCAGAGGTCCTTTAGCTACTCCTGAAAGCATCGTTACTATTGCTAAAAAAGGTGAAGAATTAGGGTTTGATTCTATATCACTTGGAGACCATATATTAGTTCCTAGAACTATAGAATCTAGCTATCCTTACACCGATAGTGGTGAATATCCTGGTAGTACCACTGGGTCTTCGCTGGAGCAACTGAGCGTTTTGTCTTATCTTGCAGGGCAGACCAGCAAAATCCGTCTTTCTACCAGCGTAATGGTAGTGCCCCATAGGAATCCGATTGTCGCTGCCAAGTCTCTGGCAACTATAGATGTATTGTCTAAAGGACGACTTGTTGTAGGAGTTGGGACGGGGTGGATGCGGGAAGAATTTGAAGCGTTGGGAGTAGAGCCATTTGAAGATAGGGGTGCAGTTACAGATGACTATATCCAAGCTATGAAAGAGTTGTGGACTAGTTCATCACCGTCTTATAACGGAAAATACTGCTCTTTCAAGGAGATTAGCTTTTTACCTAAGCCAGTTCAAAAACCACATCCTCCACTATGGGTAGGTGGGGAGAGTAAAAGAGCTATTCGGCGTGCGGCAAGATTTTGTGACGGTTGGTGTCCCATTGATGTGAATCCCAGGTTTCCGATGGACTCTCCAGAAAGGTTGTCTAGAGCCATGGGGCAGTTGCGCGACTGCGCTGAGGAAGCGAACCGTTTCGTGGATGATATTGAAGTTATATATCGAACTCATAGATTGGAGCTCTCGGGAACGGTTAATAATTCGTCGGATCGAGGACAATTTGTTGGCAATTCTAATCAAATAGCTGGAGACATTAATAAATATAGGGATATCGGCGTTAATAGTTTTATGGTCGATTTTGCTAGGGCGAGCCCTAGTCTTGAGGATATGCTAGGTAAAATGGAAGACTTCGCTCTAGAAGTCTGGCCCAAAGTTTAATCTATGCGGATAGGAGGTCGCGTAACTTCCAAACAAGTTTAGTTATCGAGCTAGCTTCAGATCCGGATATTCCTGAGTCTAGGTAAATCTCCAAATCGTCAAGAGAGTCTCGGTAGTTCCCCAATTGAAAATTGACTATTCCTCTGTCGCGCCGTTCAGTGACAGCTTCTGGGTTTACTTCCAATAATAGGTTCATGATTATTTGTGCTTCACCGTACGAACTCTCTCTCAAATAGATTGACTTAAGATTACGTAACATTCTGGCTAGAAACTCATGATTTGAGAGCGGAGTTAGATAACTGTCATTCCATGGAAGTTTTCCATGTGTTATCGAGTTTACTCGCTCGAGGCATTCCGATTGAGAGAGTAGAATCCCGCCGTGGAAAGGATCGATAAATACGTCTCTTATGTCTGGGTGCTGTATCACTAAATGTCCTGGCATACCTATGCTAACCAGATCAACTGATAGACGTTTGGAGACCTCCATGAATAATAGGGACAAAGTTATTGGTATACCTAATCTGGTGGTTAGTACTTCATTCAAATAACTGTTTTTTGGATTGTAATAATCCTGGTCATTTCCGCGAAACTCAATCTCCTCAAATAAATAAGTGCTAATTGCGTTTATCCTCTGGAGAGAGTCACTATGTTGTGGTATGCGTGTTTCGGCAACAGATGCCAATGAATCTAAGAGCCCCAGTTCCCGTTCTATATTTAAATCGGGATATTTATGGGTGGCTATGATTAATGCAGCATGTCCCAAGTCAATCTGATTGTCGGGTAGTAATACCGATTGTCGAAAGTCTGTTAAGGTGTTGCTGAATTCGGAAGTCACAGTAGTGTACGCTACTCTACCGCTCTTACGGGAGGATAACTGTCTTGTTCAACTTTGATCGAGTCTTGTCGTCCAGAAATATCGCGAATTTCACTGGTGTCTTTGTTGCAGGTAGGACACCAAGTGAGGTCATCAGTAATCAGACGCATATTATCTTTTTTGACACTGATCGTTTCAATCTCTGTATTACATTCCTTGCAGGACCTAGTGACGTTCACTTCATTAATAGGCATTGAGAGATGCTTCCTAAATTTATTGGTACGGAATCAGACACAATTTCCTTAGTTCCATTCTGAGTGTATTCGGGTGATTAGAGAGTGTCAATAAGTTCTATTTCGGAACTTATTGTATAGATAGAGTAGTTTTACGATCAACCGTTTGTAGAGCCAGTTGTAATCAATATTGGCAAGATTGTGTCGTAGGGGTATAGTACCTTTAATCCTTAGTAAACAAAAACTGGTATATAGGAGGTCTTTCATGGCTAAACCGAAGAGAGTTGGACATCTCGTGCTGAATGTAAAAAATCTGGACGAATCTACTAAGTTTTACTCAGAGGTACTCGGATTCGAAATAGCATTACAGAGGCCAACTGGTACTTTTCTGACCTGTGGGAAAATTCACCATGATCTGGCATTGTTCCAGGCTCCAGAAGGTGCGATGCCTGTTACGGAGGGTCAATTAGGATTGAATCATTTTGCGGTTCAGGTTGAGGATATCAATGACTTGAAAGAAGTCTATGATGAGTTGAAAGATTCCGGAGCATCTATGGACAGAAACACAGATCATGGGATGACTTCAAGTATTTATTTCTTCGATCCAGACGGAAATAAAATCGAATTTTTCTGCAATAATACTGATACTGCTTCTGAAGGTTTGGACTTGATGCGTTCTCCAGAAAGAATTAATAAAGAGTTGGTTCTGGACTAGTACCAGTTTAAGCTTCTAAAAATAGAAATGGCCTGACTATGTCAGGCCATTTCTATTTTTACCGATAAACTTTTTTACTTTAAGTGGCGACCATAGAAATCTAGGACCTTTTCCCAGCCTTCTACGGCAGCGTGTTGCCTATAACTAGGGCGGTCAACGGCGAAGAATCCGTGCCCTGCTCCGTCCCAGCGGTGAAACTCATAATTCTTATTATATTTCTTGAGTTCTTCTTCAGTTTTGTCGACATCTTCAGGAGATGGCCTGGCGTCTTCATTTCCGAATAAACCAAGGATTGGACAAGCTAAATCTTTCGTGTATTCGATAGGAGCCACTGGCTGCCTCTCAGTGATTTCCTCTGGCGGGCAAATTACGCCACCACCCCAACAATCTACAGCTGCATCAATTCCTGATACGGTGCAAGCGGCCAGATACACTTGACGTCCGCCGGAGCAGAACCCGATAATGCCGACTTTGCCATTATGGTAAGGTAGAGACCTCATGTAGGAGATAGCTCCTTCTACATCGCCCATAGTCCTGGCATCAGGCATTCCACCGGCTTCTCGCACACTATTGCTATTGTCGGCGGAATTTCCTTTCCCTTCCCTGAAATGCAGGTTTGGTGATATGCATGCATAGCCATTGTATGCAAGCTTCCTAGCCATTTCTTTTGATGCTTCGTCCCAACCTGGCATGTGGTGGAACAAGACTACCCCTGGATGTGGTCCCGCGCCTAATGGTCGTGCCAAGTAAGCATCAATTTGGTCACCTTCGTGACCATTAATATTGACTGTTTCTGCTATTAATCCCTCGTATGGCATGTCTACCTCCTGTATTCTATTGGCTATTAATTGTGCGTGGATATGCTTAGCGATTGCAGATTACTACTGGTGGGAGTACGTGTCAAATACAGATCATAATCCATATAATTATTTTTCATAAACCGTATTACCTCCGACAATAGTTCGTTCTATGGAAATGTCTTTTATGGCATACGGATCGACGGCTGTAGGATCGTCTGACAAAATCACCAAATCAGCTAGCTTGCCCTGTGTTATAGATCCTTTGATATTCTCTTCAAACGAGGCGTAGGCACCATTCAGAGTATAAATCCTCAGCGCATCCTCGACTGTAATCTTTTGTTCAACTCCCCACGCCTTTCCGCTACTGTCGGTTCTTGTTACGCAACTTTGTATCCCGAGCAGAGGTTCAAATGGACCGGGAGGATAGTCAGTGGCACCTGTGGAGGTTATTCCATAATCTAGAAATGACTTTTGAGCAAACATCCATTTGAGTCTTTCTTCTCCAAAGAAGGGCATTTTTTCGCCATGGTGATATACATAAGTGCAGAAAGGTGTGGCAATAGTTTTGGATTCTTGCATTTTACGCAGAATGTCTGGGTTAACAAGAGAGCAATGCTCTATCCTATGACGTGTATCGTTACGAGGATTCAGTTTTTGGGCTTTTATGTACGCGTCTAGGACCATGTCTATAGTTAGATCTCCGTTAGCGTGAACACAGACCTGGAAACCTGCATTATGCATGTTAATCACGTTAGTTTCGATTTCTTCTTGTGACATTGCGAGAATTCCGTGGTCGCAGTCACTTCCGATGTAAGGCTCTGACATGTAGGCAGTTCGAGCAGCTATAGCGCCATCAGCGATCATTTTTATACCGCCAATTCTTAAAAACTCATTTCCAAACCCTGTTTTTATCCCAGCATTTTTAAGAGCTTCAAAATGAGGGTGGTACATCAATGCGTATACTCGTAGGGTTAATTCGCCGTTGTCTAATCCGTTTTGGTAAGCATCAAATTCTGTCTGAATAACACGCGCGTCGTGTACGCTGGTTAAACCGACTTGATTCAGCATTTTACAAATAGTGGTCAATCCACGCTGTCTTATCGCAGAAGTTTCTGGAGGTATAAGCCCAAAACGTATTGGCTCAATTGCTCTTTCATATACCACACCATTCAGACTGCCAGTATCAGGGTCTCGTCCTAACCGCCCGCCAGGCGGATCAGGGGTATTATCGTTAAAATGGGCAGCGGCTAAAGCGGCGCTATTAAGATAGTAAATATGACCGGCTCTGTGTGAGACCATTATTGGATAGCTCGTAGTAACCGCATCCAAATCTGACCTAAATAAGAATCTTTTTTCTTGTGTTTTTGTATCATCAAATTTAAATCCCTGAATCCAGCCTCCAGGTAAAGTCTCTTTAATCCGATCTTTTAGGGCCTTTTGAATTAGCGGTATGCTAGGCAAATCGCAATCTGCGGCCATTACATGTCTTATACCGCTATTTAGCACGTGTATATGGGCATCTATGAATCCAGGTAAAACAGTCTTTCCAGAGATATCCAGAACTTCCGTATCAGGACCTATCAGAGAATTACATAATGTATCGTTGCCTATAGCTATAAACTTGTCTCCTGATATGGCTAATGAGTTAGCTTTGGGTATGCGGGGGTCTATAGTAATTATGTTCGCGTTTTTTATGACGGTTTGCGCATGTATACCATATTGTGTCATTGCGGCCTCGATATAGATTGGATTTTCGCCTTGTCAAGAAGTATTATACCGTCAGATTCGGGATCAAATGACCTGAATACATAATAATAAAGGAGGGAACCATGGCTAAAGACTACACAATATTCGTTGGCTGTGTCGGGGGAGGTCTCTCTTATAGTCCCGATGGCGGTGATACTTGGGAGCGAGTCCGCACTCCATTGCCATCAGAGTGCAACGTACGCGCATTAACGGTATATCCCGATGATCCTCATAGGATTTTGGTAGGTTCTGATGTTGGGGTGTTCCGAAGCAATGACAATGGTTTTAATTGGGAACATATTGAATCCCCTATGGACAATATTCAAGTTTGGTCTCTTGCGGTAGATCCTCAGGACCCAGACACGATTTTTGTTGGGACTCGCCCTGACGCATTTCGTTCTAAAGATGGTGGTACTACCTGGGAATCGCTCTCGCTGGGAGTAAATAATCCCTGTCCTGTCGGTGTGCCTAGAACAACCAATGTGATTGTTGATCCTAGAGATAGTAGGACTATATGGGCGGGCATTGAAGTGGACGGGGTTTACAAGAGTTTAGATGGGGGGGATAGCTGGGTTCATTTGCCTGATCTAGGTCCGGATCAATTTCATGGCGATATTCATGGTATGACTATTCGTAGCGGGACTAAATCATCCGTCCATGTAACGAGCCCTTTTGGTATTGCGATAAGTAATGATGAGGGCGAAAGCTGGGATTACCACGAATTTCCAAAATTTCATGAAGGAGATTCTAGGTCATATTGTCGAGGGCATATCATGAAGGCTGATGATCCTGATACAATTTTTGTTGGTAACGGTGATTTCATACCTGGTGTTACAGGGGCAATAAGGCGGACTCGGGACGCAGGTAAGTCTTGGGATGTTGTGGATCTTCCTGTGGAACCAAACTCTGTAATATATTGGTTGGCTACGCATAATAAAAAACCAAATGTAATAGTCGCGGCCAGCTTGTATGGCTATCTGTACACTAGTGATGATGGCGGAGAATCTTGGTCTAAACTTAAGAAAGAGTTTGGCGAAATTAGGACTGTAGCGGTGAGCCCCAATTAAATTAGCCAAATAATTCCACTCAGATATATGAAAGGTCCCATCATTATGCTTACCGATTCGTTGATGGGACCTTTTTGATAGAAAGGAATTATTACTGAACTATATGATTTCTATTTCCGGTATATTTTCTGCTCCTATAAAGTCGTTTGCGCTTATACCACACGATGAAGTTTATGTCGGGTACAAAGGTATAACGTCTGATAGGAGATTTTATGTTGTTGACTCGGATGGCAAGTTACTCACACAGCGTCATTGTAGTCGGTTAGCTCTGATCAAATGTGGATTTTTAGAGTCTGAGAATGAATTATCTATTAGCTTTCCTGATGGAGCGCTTGTAAATGCGGAGCCTGTTTTAGGGCGTAAAGTCGGTACAAAGCTTTGGGGCCGGAGATTTAATGGACATATTGTTGATGGAGATTGGAATCATGCAATATCCGAGTTTTGTGGCTTTAACGTGAAACTTGTTAAGGCCGAATTTGAGGGAGATTGCTATGATGAATATCCCCTATCGATATTGGCTGAAGAATCTGTTCAATCAATAGAAACAATGGATCTCCAAAACATAGATATTAGAAGATTCCGGCCGTCTATTGTAATGAACGGCCTGGATCCATTTGAAGAGAATGATTGGATTGGGAGTTCGGTATGCATTGGTAATGATCTGGTAGTACAGATTGAAGGGAAAGATCCCAGGTGTTCAATAATCTCAAACAACCCGAATTCGGGTTCGCAAGATGTAGATATGATAAATCGTCTGAAAAGTGCAACTTCTGACATATATTTGGGAATTTACGGGTTAGTAGTAAAGCCCGGGCGTATCTCTCTAGGTGATCAAATAATGATAAATGTTTAGCTGATCGGTAATTAAATTGGGGTCTGACTTGATACTTTTTCGATATAAATGTTATTTTTATCTATCAGTTTAGGATACTTCTGGAGGGATAAGACTTATGAAGATAGCTTTTTTCAATGATTATAGGCTGGGAATAGTAGTAGGCAATAACATTGTTGATGTAACTGAGGTTGTTGGAGATATTCCGCATTTGTCTCCATCGGATCTATTAAATGGGTTAATCGAGCAATTCCCAGATTACAGAAATAAATTAGAAAAAGCGTCCCAAGGAACAGGTGTTCCATTGGCAGAAGTCTCTATTAGGCCTCCCCATCCAACGCCAAATAATATTGTGGCTATGGCAGTAAATTACATGGAAGATGGAACAAGAGAAGAGCCTGCCCCTATAAATGCTTTTCATAAGTCTTCGAACTCTGTGATAGGTGATAATGACACTATAATTATCCCAGACGTTCCCGCCAGCATATTTGAGCATGAAGCAGAATTAGGTCTAGTAATCAGCAAAAGAGCAACACAGGTAAAACAAGAGGATGCGTACGATTACATTTTTGGATATCTTAATTTTATAGATGTGTCTGCAAGAGGACTCTTGCCACCGGGTAACACGTTCTACCAGATGAAATCGCGTGATACTTTTGCTCCAATGGGACCCTGGATAGTTACTGCGGATGAAATTTCAGACCCGCAGTCTTTACCAATAAAATTGTGGGTTAATGGTGAACTAAAGCAAGATTTTAATTCTGATGATATGGCACATAAGATTCCGAGAATTATTGAATGGGTAACTTCAATCCATACTCTGGAAGCCGGTGATATCGTTGCGACGGGGACTAATCACCGTGGGTTGAGTGCGTTAATGGATGGTGACCGAGTGGAGATGGAAATAGACGGGCTAGGAATATTGCACTTAGGTGTAAAAGACGATCTCAAGCGCACTTGGTTAAGAGAAACCAGGCTTGATAGGGCGAATAATGGATTGGAGGGCACCACTCCTCAAATATCAGGGAAATATTCGTAGAAACTGTAGAAGTAGTTAATACTCAGTCGAGAGATTTATAATAAGCATCCGGTCCATTTGAGCAAGATCTTTTTCGACAGTTATATCCGATTCTGGAAAGAGTTGGCTGGCTAGCTGTTTAACTGGTTCAAATTGCTCAGGATCTATCTCGAGAATTATTACGCCGTGTGGTTTTAATTTCCCCTCTGCAGCCTGATTTAATAATTGATCAATTAGGTCCAGGCCATCGTTGCCGCCGTCAAGAGCAGTTTGGGGCTCCCATTGTATTTCGGGCTGTAAGGTGGGTATTCGATCCGACGGTATGTACGGTAAATTAGCTACTATCACATCCACTGGCTCTGGCAGAGGTTCTAGTAAGTTACCTTTTAGGAGAGTTACTCTATCAGTTACGTTATGGGATCGTACGTTGTAGCTGGTTACATCAAGAACTGGGTCGAAGTTGTCTATTGCGTACACCCTAGCCGACGGTAGGTGAATTCCCAGGTTTATCGCTATTGCTCCTGTCCCTGTTCCAATATCTGCAATAACGAGGTCTGCAGATTCCATGCCCATTAAAGCCATAAAAAGCGTATGTTCAACAAGGAATTCAGTTTCTGGTCTTGGTATTAAAACGTTGGGATTGACCAGTAAATTAATCCCATAAAACTCTTTGTAACCCAGAATGTATGCTAACGGCTCACGTTTTTGGCGGCGGGCTAATATTTCCTCCAATGCTTGCTCTTGCTGAGGCGTCACTTCTGATTCCTGTTGTGAGAATATATCTTGACGAGGAATTCTCAGTACGTTCATTAGGGCCACTTCGGCTTCCAGACGAGCATCGGGAATTTCATAGGATTCTAAGGTTCTATGGGTTTGTTGTAGAACTTGTCTTAAAGAGGCCATAAAAGGATTACGCTGTTACTTCTTCCAGAAGTTGGGCTTGTTCATACGAAGCGAGAGCATCGATTAAATCGTTAAGTTCTCCATCCATTATTTTTTGGACGCCATGGAAGCTGCTAGATATCCGGTGGTCTGTGATCCTATCTTGAGGATAATTGTACGTACGGATTTTTTCCGAGCGTTCAGCAGTACCGACCTGAGATTTACGGTTTTCGCTGATTTCTGCGTCGTGCTTCTGCTGTTCGGATTCAAATAGCTTGGCTCGTAGCATGGACATTGCCCTTTGTTTATTCTTATGCTGGGAACGTTCGTCTTGACATACTACGACTAGATTTGTCGGTTCATAGACTATACGGACAGCTGTCGCTACTTTGTTTACGTTTTGCCCACCGTGACCACCAGCATGGAATATGTCTATTCTTAAATCGTCAGGGTTAATCTTTATGTCTATTTCGTCTGCTTCTGGGAGCACTGCTACGGTCGCTGTCGAAGTATGAATCCTACCTTGAGATTCAGTGTTCGGTACGCGTTGTACTCTGTGTACTCCACGTTCATATTTTAATCTGCTGAAGGCACCTTTTCCTTTTATCTCCAAAACAATTTTGTTAAATCCACCAAGATCAGAGGGGTTTGAGTCCATCACATCTACCTGCCAGTTATGTAGCTGAGCGTACCTGGTGTATAGCCTGTACAAATCAGCCGCAAACAAGCTAGCTTCCTGTCCCCCTGTTCCCGATCTTACCTCCACGATAACGTCCCTTTCGTCGTTGGGGTCTTTAGGGAGTAGGGCTATTTTCAATGTTTCTGCCAGTTCGTCTAAGCTGGAACTTATCCCGTCTAATTCTTCTCTCGCCATTTGAACAAGCTCTGCATCTGTGCCTTCGTCAGAAATGCTTTTCAGATCATCGTATTCCTGCTCAAGGCTATGGTGCTGGCGTGAGATTGCGACCAACTCTTCTAATGTTGCTCTTTCTTTGGCTAATACTTGTATCTGCTCAAAGTCCGCAGCGATAGCCGGTTGAGACATAGATTCTTCTATCTCGTTGTACCGGTTTACGATTGGCGTCAGTTTTTCGAATATAGAATCCATAGTGTATATACGCTTTATCTTGCTGGAATGTTAGAGAAAGTTTATCGCATTCAACTTTGCGCTACAAGTATTCGGATATATACCAGCTGGTGATTTACTCAATAACGAGTGGGCTCTTCACATTTTCGTCCCGTAATGAATGGCGACGGTTCCACATCCTACTTTTCGGTATCCCACGTCTTCCAATCCTGCGCTACGCATTACTTCAGCTAGACTATCTGAATCCAGGAAGTAATCAACTGATTGCGGTAGATAGGTGTAGGCAGATTTGTCTCTGGCGATTATGTATCCCACTAGGGGTACGATTCTGTGAAAATAGAAACGGAATATACTTGCCTGCAACCCATTATTCATTGGAGTTAATTCTAGTGTTGTTATCCTGCCTCCGGGTTTCACGACCCGTACCATTTCTTTTATAGCCGTATTAAGATCAGGCATGTTTCGGAGACTGAATCCTGCCGTTGCACAAGCGAACGTATTGTCCGGAAATGGTAAATTTACGGCGTCGCCAGTGATGAATGTTGTTTTCTCCGACAAGTTTATTTTGCTGGATTTTAATTTTGCTAGATTTATCATTTCTGGAATGAGGTCAATTCCAACGGAGTGTTCGATCCCCGACTGGTACGCTAACTGGACGGCGAGGTCCCCCGTTCCAGTGGCTATATCTAACGCAACTCCGGTCAAGTTAGTGCAGGTCAATTTAGCTGTCGATTTTTTCCAGCGATGATGCATTCCGAAGGTCATTAGAGTGTTCATTAGATCGTAATGCTTCGATATTCGCGAGAATAGTTCAGCTACATACTTTTGACGTTCTTGTCCTTTAAGGGTGGCCATTATAAAACCCGTGTGGTAGATAGAGGAATATTTGGTTTCTTGGAGTCAATTTCATTCAATTAGTCGGCTTTTTGTTGGTACTGAAGGTCGTGCTGGAGTTCGGGATCTATTTGGAGGGATACAAATATTCTGCTTACGACGAACCGGACAATATCGTCAATGCTAGAAGGCTTTAGATAAAAAGCTGGTTCCGGAGGCAAGATAGTGGCCCCAATTCTAGACAGGGTAAGCATGTTCTCGATGTGAATGCTGTGTAATGGAGTCTCTCTTGGGACTATTGTTAAATTGCGCTTCTCTTTTATACATACATCAGCGGCTCTAAGCAGCAAGTTATTCGATATGCCGTGAGCCAGTGAGGCAAGACTGTTCATACTGCATGGCACTATAACCATACCTGCCGCAGGGAATGTGCCACTAGCGATCGGGGATCTTAGATCGTTTATCGGATAATAGTTGAACATCGGATATTCTTGCCATTCGGATAAAGTCTGATTGAAAGAAACATCCAACTCATCCTGCCAGACTAGCTTACCTCCATTGGAACACACGGCTATCGTTGGAATTTCTCTATGGAGTAGTTCGTCAACGGTGGCTTTTGCGATAGTGGCTCCGCTGGCCCCTGATATACCGACGATTATTGGCTTTTCAGACATTAATTACGCTCGCAGGTTTATTTGATGGGTAATCCACTATCAAAATATTATAGAAAGGGTAGTGAATATTAATAATTGCATTGAAATGTAGCTATTAACCCGAAAAAATGCTATTCCAACTTTTGATAAGTCGTTAGAGCTAACTAATCTATTTTCGTATATTAACAACATAACTGCAATGAACCACCCGATGTAGAAAAAATACCCTAGTGATAAGGTAATTCCCAGTATCAGCATTAAAATAGCTGATAGAGAATGCATCACTCTGACAATTTTCAATGCCGCTGATATCCCAAATTTTTCCGGAACTGAATGAATACCGTTCTGTTTGTCAAAATCGTAATCAGTGCAAGCATAAATAATATCAAACCCACCAGCCCACATGGCTACGGCAGCAGATAACAGAACGGTCTGCCATTCGATCTGACCAGTCACGCCGATCCATGCTCCTGCTGGAGCAATCGACAGAGCAATGCCTAAGATAAAGTTACATGCCCAGGTATAGTATTTAGCGAATGAGTAAAGAGTTATATATACTGCGGTTATTGGGGCTAATGCCAAAGCCAATGAGTTTAGTTGCGACGCTGATATAAGAAAAATAGTTAAGCCAACTCCCATCATTGCCAAGACTTCTTTACTATTTAATAATCCTTGTGGCATGTGACGGTTCTGGGTGCGTGGATTAAGGGAGTCTTCTTTGGCATTGATCAGGCGATTCGCGGACATTGCTAAAGTCCGAGCTCCAAACATCGCCGCTGTGATCCAGATGAATATTCCGAATCCCGGCCAGGATTGGTCGGCTAGGAGCATCCCAATGTATGCGAATGGTAGAGCGAATAAAGATTCCCAAATTCTGATTGATGAGGAATAGATGCCTAGTCTTCTGTACAACCGCTTTGACGTATAGAGAATATTATTGCTAATCGATGCCATACTCTGACCATTTTCTGTCGACTAGCTTTTTTATGTCAGAGGACATCTCAATATCGGGAGGCCATTCTCGAGTGTACCCTTCTTCGGGTAATTTCTGGGTTGCATCTATGCCTAGTTTACTTCCGAATTTAGGTGTGGGAGATCCTATATCGAGATCGTCAATTGGTCCATCTACTACTATCAAATCTTTTCCAGGATTAATGTTAGCTGTCACTCGCCAGGCCACTTCTGATAGGTTCTGAACGTTTACAGTGTGGTCGACTATAACTATGGTTTTTGACAGGCTCATGAGTCCCATTCCCCACAGCCCAAAAATTACCTTTCTGGCTTGACCTGGGTAGTCCTTTTTTATAGATACTATGACTAAATTGTGGAAAATGCCTTCTGCAGGCATGTTAATGTCTACTACCTCTGGTAGAATTAATTTGATCATGGGCATAAACATTCGTTCAGTAACCTTGCCCATCCAGTGGTCTTCAGTCGGAGGCCGGCCTACAAAAGTTGTCGGGTAAATTGGGTTCTTGCGATGAGTAATGGTGGTCACATGGAATACTGGATAATCATCTTCCATGGAGTAATAGCCGGTGTGATCTCCAAATGGTCCTTCGCTTCGGAGTTCTCCGATATTGACGTAGCCTTCTAATATGATCTCAGATTCAGCAGGTACCATGAGGTCTACTGTTTTGGCTTTTACAAGATCAACTCCTTCTTGCCTGATAAATCCAGATACAGCCATCTCATCGATGTCTGGTGGCAACGGTGCTGAGCCAGACCAAATTGTAGCCGGATCTCCACCTAACGCTACAGCTACCTCGAAATGCGTGGATGAATTTTCGTTATTTAATCGATAATGATGTGCACCTACTTTATGAGTTTGCCAATGCATGCCGGTAGTTTTTGAGTCATAAACTTGCATCCGGTACATGCCGTAATTTTGTACTCCGGATGCAGGGTCTTTGGTTATAACCAGGGGCAGTGTGATATATCGGCCCGCATCGCCGGGCCAGCAACGTATTATGGGAAACTTAAATAGATCAACTTGATCTCCAGTAAGTGTGATTTCCTGGCATGGCGCCGTACTTACAGTCTTTGGTTGAAACGAACCTACCTTTATTATTTGTCCTAGGGCTTTGAGACGGTTTAATAGACCGTCTGGAGGTCCTTGCATCATCTGTATAAGGTTGTGAATGCGTTCCGCTAGGTCGTCTAAGCTGTCTACTCCTAGCGCCCATTTCATTCTCTGCTCGCTTGAGAACATGTTAATGAGAACTGGGGTATCATAGCCGATCACATCTTCAAACAGGAGTGCGGGTCCACCTGATTTAACCATTCTGTCTGAGATTTCTGTTATCTCTAAGTCCCAATCAACTTGGGTCTTTATCCTGCGCAGGTCGCCGCGGTCTTCTAGGTAAGCAATATAATCCCTTAAATTCTTAAATCTCATGTATAGTCAATCTATGTCCAATTAGGTTCAAATAATAGTTTGTTTAGACATATACACAGACGGGTATTAGTGCACGTATCTAGATATATGGTATGGCATTATTGGGTTATTGTGAAGAACTATAAAAGCCAGTCATTTTAGGTGATCAGAAGTTCACTTATGACTGGCTTTTATAGTAGTGTTTTGGAAATTGTTATTTTAGTCTAAATTTTAATTTAGAAACTATTATTTTTCTGTTGGCTGAAGCAATCACTGCAATAGACTGGTCTATCGCCTCGGGGGCGAAATGGTACTGTTGCTTCGTTTCCGCACTGAGCGCATATGACTGAGTGCATTTCTCTTGGTCCAGAGTCATAGTTGCCAGACCTCATCTCCGCTCTCCTAGAGGATCTGCAAGCTTGGCATCTTTTTGGGTCGTTTGTAAAACCTCTTGAATTGAAAAACTCTTGTTCTCCCGTAGTAAATATAAATTCCGCCCCACAATCCGCACACGTTAATGTTCTGTCGGATAGCGCCACAGGTGGACCTCCTTGGAAATGGTTGGTTTGCCCAGACCTAGATGCCGTGGTGTATCTGGGTATCCGAGAGTCCTTCAGCATGCGGTCTGAGGATACGTTTTCAATATATACTCTGGTATTACTAATTGCAACCAGTCGTTTTAGAACAGTTACTAACTGTAAAACGTAATATATATATCAACTGTAGAGTGATCGCGTAATTCCGGTTCGTTTTTGAGCTGCAACTTGTAATTGGAGCAACTGAACTCGTTATGAGTTGTGTTTTATACAGGGAGCGGTAGCTCAGAAATATTATCCGGCAAATCTAGTTCTACAGAATTAGCATTGAACGCAAGCATAGTATAGAACCCGAGCAATGTATTTAATTCTACTAAACCTTGTCTGTTTAGTAGGTTAAGTGTTTTTGCGAATACATCTTCTGAGACTTTTTTGTTGTTTAGTAATTCTGTGCAGTAGCTGAGAATAATAGATTCGTCTTCTGGTATACGGGGAAGGTTGCGCTTGTCACGGATCGAATCTATTAGTTCGTCGGACAGATCAGTGTCTCTAGCGATACCGACATGCCTGTTCCATATGTATGGGCAATTCATTGTGCGCCCTGTAATGAGCATTGCTAATTCCCGAAGCTTAAATGGGACACTCGACTCGTTTCGTACGTATTCGAATAAAGGTATGGCTCGTTTGGCCATTTCGGGACTATGTTTAAGAATTGACATAGGTCCTGTTCCGATTCCTTCTGGGTCATTTGCCAGTTCTAGAAAGATTTCCAGTAGTTCGTGGTTAACATTCGTATGATCTACCTGGGCTATTCTTGTCATAAATTACCTCATCTATATATGGGCAGTATTTATAGTCCAGCCTTCTTGGCTGAGGTTCTGACTGAATCCAGATATTCGGAACTAGATTTCTGTATTAATGTACCTACATTGCTATGAAAATACTGTACGCCAAGATCAAGAAATTTAGGTATGTAAGAATCGGGGCAGCTCACTCCTGCTATTTTCCCCGCCTGTCTTATGATTGAGACTCCTTTTTCCATTTGTTCTTGGACCTCAGGATGTGTTTGCTGGCCAGGGTAGCCCATTGACTGTGAAAGGTCTCCTGATCCGATAAAGTACACATCAATACCATCGACTGTCACTAAGGAAGCCAGGTTATCTATTGCTTCTACCTCTTCAAGCATGATACAGGTTAGTGTATTTTGATTGGCATCCTTTACGTACTCAGTGGTAGAACCGCTAAAACCGTATTCTGCTGGTCTGCTGCGGCTAAATATGCCTCGGTGTCCGGTTGGGTGATATTTAACGGCATCTACTGCCAGTTCAGCCTCTTCCGCTGTATTCACGTGCGGAACCTGCACGCCCATAGCGCCGCGATCAAGGAAAGGCGCTATTACGTCAGGGCGGTTAGCTACTGGCCTCACTATAGGAGTAATGCCAGTCAATTCGGATGCTCTCACAAGGTCTTCTACATTTGAAACCGTGATATCACCATGTTCATTGTCAAGTAAAATCCAGTCGAATCCACAGTGACCCAGCATCTCTACAGTTGCAGCAGATGGAAAAGTAAGCATGACACCGAACACAGCTTCACCAGCTTTTAGCTTTTTTAGTAACAAATTTTCCTTCATGACATAGCTCCTAGTGTATATATGCAATTGATGTTCTACTAATATTCCTGCATTGTAGGAAGACCTTGTTCTAGAGTCAATTGGTTAGCGGGGTTAGTGCTGTTCTCAGTAGCCTCATGATTATCTTGACAAAGGTTGATTAGCAAGATAAGCTCCACGGCAGTGCTGTTTTTAGGGGTACCCTTAGTGCTTGTGGGGAGTAAGCTGAGCGTAACCTAAGCAGGGTTAACTTGCTGACAGCAGAGTATAAACTGGAGGATACGGACCATGAAATTAAACTGGCCTGGTGTGCCAACAGCACTACTGTTAGTACCAATGATATTGCTTCTAAGCATAGTAGTGGCCTGTGGCGGAGCGTCTGAACCAGCTCCTGCTGCGAAAGCCCCGGCTGCTGCTGCTCCTGCTGCTGCTCCGACAGCTGCTCCTGCCGCTGCGTCTGACGCCGGATTCACGGAAATGGACACTGATCACTCTGCTGAAGCATTCGAGGATTACTGGAATCCGCCAACGGATTTCTACGGCGATCCAGTCAGCGGTGGTCACCTTAGAGTGATATACGAAGATCCCCTAGAGCATGGTAATGCGTGGGGAGCTTATAGCGGTCATACCACTCGAACTCGATCACCTGCTTTCAACAAGATAGTTGAAGTAGACCCATATGATGCGGGTAAGATTGTTCCAGACTTGGCAGCAAGCTGGAAAGACCATGATGATGCTGCGGGAATTGATCTGCATTTCCACGAAGGTATCACCTGGCATAATGGTGAAGCCTTCACTTGTGAGGATGCCCGGTTTACATTGGAGACGATGTTGACTGGAGAAGGTCTAACCAACGCAGAAATGGGTGCAAAACTGAATTTCATTAAAACGGAGAGTCTGGAATGCCAAGACGATCACACGTTAAGCATGAGATTTATTGGACCTAACGCCACTTCACTAACCGCTTTCACGGATAGGGCTGCATTTATATTCAATAAGGCCTGGTTCCAGGAAGGTGGCGAAGATGCCATGTCTACTGACTTCTCCCTAGGCACAGGCGCATTCATAGCGACTTCAAATACCGATGAAGAGGCCCAGTTCGAGGCTAACCCGAACTACTTCAAAGGTAATGGCGCATTGCCATATCTAGATAACCTGACCATATATGGAATCCTTGATGAGTCAAGGCAACAGGCTTCAATGTTAGCTCACCAGGGTGACTGGCATTGGATTCGTAACTGGGGCCAGTACGATGCCTACGTAGATCATGATCAGATACGCGTAGTCATTGGGCCGACCCGAGGTCACCATTCAGTCTGGCTAGATGCTAGCAACCCAGCATTTTCAAGTGCTAAAGTCCGCCAGGCCGTATATATGACCATCGATCGTGAGACAGCTATTAAAGTATTAATGGATGGTCACGCTTCAATGGGATTCTTAATGGCTCCTAACAGCCCATGGGCTGTCGACCGGGCAGATGGCTGCGCCATACCGGCGTGGTGTCCACCAGAAGACGGTGATATGGACCGACAGAGAGCTGAGGCTAAAGCAATACTGGAAGAGGAAGGATTCGATTTCGACCAGACTTATGTATTCACGGTTGAGAGCGATGAGCAGGTCCGGGCCAGGGCTGAGTATGTACAGGAACAGCTAAGATTGATCGGTGTCAAAACCGACTTCGATATGGTTGAGACTGTCGCTTACAGGGCTCAGACAGCAGACGGTAGCTGGGGAGACATATTGCCGAGAAACGACACTATGCCTTCACCAGATCCAGCGTTGGGGCTAACCTATTACATGGGTTGTAA
>Ga0114932_10002007_pt1 | contig 22280 bp, 21 predicted proteins | sample 2SBtaG_2_FD_87286 | JGI IMG/M metagenome (GOLD analysis project Ga0114932, IMG submission 87286) | Deep subsurface microbial communities from Kolumbo volcano to uncover new lineages of life (NeLLi) - 2SBTROV12_ACTIVE470 metaG | ecosystem: Environmental > Aquatic > Marine > Volcanic ...
CCGAAGGCGAACGCACGACGTCGCCGCCGAGGGCGCGTGCCGAGGCACGCAACCGAGGCGGGGCGGCGACAGCGGCGGAGGGGGCCAAGCAGGCGACGGGAGGGTTTTTCATCATCCTGCTAGGTCACGCCCTGCGAGCCAGTCCGCGTAGGGCGACTCCGGCTGCCCGGCCAGCTCCAGGGCGTGCTGCACGGCTTCCTCCAACGCCGCAAACCAGTGGTCACGGCTGCGGGCGAAGACCTTGTCCCGGCCGAGCTCGTCCAGCGTTCCCACCTCGTCGAGGTAGCGGTGCGCGCTGGACGTGAGCCCAACGATCATCAGGTGGCGTCCCTCTGCGCTCAGCTGACGCGAGGCGGCCACCAGCACGTCGGAGATCGTGACGTCCAGGTGCCGCGCGCGCTTCAGCCGCAGGACCAGCACGGTTGCCCGGGTGGCCATCACCTCGTCCAGGGCAGCCTGCAGCTCGCCGGCCGCGCCGAAGAACAGGGAACCCTGCACGTTGAGCACGTGCACGTGCGCGCAGTACTGCACGGCGTCGCTCACGAAAGAGCCGTCCTCGATCCGCCGTCCTCGTGGCGAGACCTCACGGAGACGCCCGGAGCCGTCGACCACGAGGTCGCGGAAGCGCACGAGCCGCGCCTGACGGAGGTAGCTGACCAGGGAGATCCCGACACCCAGGTAGATGGCCTGATCGAGGTGGAGCGTCATGCAGCCGGCGACGGTGACCACGAACGACAGCTTGTCGGCCAGGTGGGAGCGCATCACGCGCCGAATGTGGTCGGTGTGCACCAGCCCGACGGCCACCACCAGCAGGAGCCCCGCGAGGCTGGCGATGGGCGTGAAGTTGAGCAGCGGGCCCGCGAGCACCACGCCGCCCATCACCACGACGGCCGCCATCATCCCGCTGGCACGCGTGGCGGCCCCCTCCCGCTCGTTGAGCGCAGACCGGGAGAGCGACCCGGTGACGGGGTAGGCGCCGAGGAAGGCAGCCGAGAGGTTGGCGACCCCTTCGCCCAGGAACTCGGAGGACAGGGCCAGCCGTTGACCGCTCCGCGAAGCGATGTCGCGCGCCACGGAGCTGGACTCGACCATCGACAACACCGCCACGGCGACCGCGGTGGGCAGGAGCACCTGCACGAGCGAGAGGTCCGGCAAGGTCAGCGCGGGCAGCCCGCCCTCGATGACGCTCACATCGGCGATCGTGGTCAGCCCACGCTCGTCGAGGCCCAGGACCATGGTCAGCGCGATGGCCCCCGCCATGGCCAGGATGGCGCCCGGCAGCCGCCTGTTCAGCTTCCGCAACACGACGATGACCACCGCCGTGCCCAGGGCCACGCCGATGCTCAGCAGGTCCGCGTCGCCCAGGCCGCCGACCCAGGTGAGGAGCTTCTGGTCGACCCGCCCCGTGCCGCCCACCGTTCCGGTGACGTTGTGCAGCTGCCCGAGCCCGATGAGCAGGCCCGCGCCCGTGATGTACCCGAGCACCACCGGCGCCGAGATCCAGTCGACGAGGGCCCCGAGGCGGAGCCCGCCTGCGGTCACCTGGATCACGCCCACCATCAGCGCGAGGGTCACCGCCATGGTCGCGGGGTCGAGGTCGGCGTGGATGGCCACGGCCGAGCCGACCAGGAGCGACACCGCGTTGGTCGGTCCGGCGACGACGTGGCGCGAGCTGCGCAGCAAGCTGGCCAACAGGGCCGGGAGGGTGGCGGCGTAGAGCCCCATCGCCGGCGGAATGCCCGCGATCAGCGCGTAGGCCACGCCTTGCGGAACCGCGAGGAAGGCCACCGCGAGACCGGCCGGCAGGTCGCGCGCGAGCTCGCGCCGCCCGTAGCCCGCCAGGTCCCTGAAGGAAGAGAAGCCGCTCACCGCACCTGCCTACACCAGGCGGGCGAAGGGGTCCAACCCGCTCAAGGCTCGTAGGCCTGCGTCACGCCCTCGATCTCGACCGCCACCTCGTAGAGCTCGGAGCCGCCACCGCCCCAGCCGCCATCGTTCCGGTCCATCACGTAGAGCACGTCCTCTTCCCAGTCCCCCACGCCGTTGCCCCAGTGCATGTTCGGGATCCAGCTCGACGGGAGGTCGACCATGAAGGCCCCCACCCCACCCTCGGGCGCGATCTTGAAGATGTAGCCGTACACGTACTCGGTGACGTACACGTTGCCGCAGCGGTCCACGTTCAGGCCGTCGAGCCCGCCGTGGCTGCCGTAGCCGCTGGGCTTGGCGGCGCAGCTCATGCCCGTCGGACCTTCCTGGCACACGCCCACGTAGGGAGAGACCGAGCTCTCCACCTGGCACACGGTGTGCTCTTCCGCACCGTCACAGGCCGCCGCCCGAAGAGCGACCTCGTCGTCGAAGGTGCCGCACACGAGCGCGTCGTCCCAGGTCTCCAGGCACTCCCCCCCGTCGCACGCGTCGCCCGCGGCCAGGCCCGAACAGGCCTCGAGCTCCTCAGCCGGCACCGAGCCGCAGCTCAGCACCGGGGCCACCGGAGGACCGCCCTCCACGCAGAGGCTGTGGACCGTCTCACCGAGGAGCTCGTGGCTGCAGGCATCACCGGCCGCCAGCCCCTTGCAGGCTGCCGAGCTGTCCACGAGCTCGCAGGCCAGCTGGTCGCCGATCTCGGCGCACGTGCCGATGCCGCCGGACGCCGAGTAGCAGCCGTCCCCGGTGGTCGAGCCGTGGCAGGGATCCGAGAGCGCCCCCCAATAGGTGGACGACTCGGGCGTGTAGCCGAAGAGGTAGGGCTCGCCGAAGCCGTCGCCTTCCCGGTCCACCGCATGGATCGAGCCGTCGCCGAAGCTCCCCCAGTACAGGGTCTGCTCGTCCGGACCGAAGGCCACCCCGTTGGGCGCGGTCATCCCGGTGGCCAGCACCTCGGACTCGCCCGTGTCCATGTGCACGCGGTGCACGCGGCCGCCGGAGTGCTCGGCCACGTAGACCCAGCCGTCGGCGTCGACATCGACGCCATTGGGGTAGGCGAGGCCGCCCAGCAGGCTCTCCGAGCCCCCGTTCTCCAGCGAGATGCGCACCACCGACCCGCCGCTCACGCTGGCGTACACCGCGTCGGTGCCTGTGGGCAGCATCGTGATGCCCGCCGTCTCGCCCAGGCCCGGACGGACCACGATCTCGTCGCCGGCGCGGTTGCGTCGGGTGAGGCTCCCCTGGTCCACGCTGACCAGGTAGCCCTCACCGTCGAAGGTGAAGTCCTCGGCACCCGACCACCCCGACGTCGAGGTGTAGCTCAGCGGGCTCTCCGGCAGGGCATCGCAGCTGTAGGGGCTGGACGTGTCCACCCCGCTGCCGCCGGAGTCGCTCGTGTCCCCACCCGAGGTATCGGTCGAGGTGTCGGAAACCGAGCCGGTGTCGGTCGAGGTGTGCTGCCCCGAGTCCACAGGGCGCTCGCCGCTTCCGGTGTCGACGGGGCCGTCGATCGTCACGCCGTTGCAGGCCCACAGGAGCGCGATCATTCGCACACCTGGAGCGCGAGGTTGCAGCTCTGGTTCGGCGGACAGTCGAGGTCGCTGGTGCACGGCGTGTAGCCGGCCACATCGATGGACGCGCCCACCGGGCTGGCCACCGTGAGGTCCACGCAGCCGTCACCGGCCGTGGTGCTGTCGACCGTTCGGCGGGTGACGCGACCGCTCGGGTACCCGGTCACCCCCGCGTCGAGCAACGCGTCGATGACGGTCGCCGGGATCTCGGCGCTGCCCGTGTCCTCGAACACGCACCACACCGTGAGCGGGCTGGTGCCGTGCTGGTCGATGTTGAGCTCCACGAAGACCTCGGTCTGGGTGTCCTTCGCCGCGCCGGCCCACGCCAACGGCACCGAGGTGTGCTCCGCCACGGTCCAGCTCGCCGTGTCGAGCGTCAGCACGTCGAAGCCCACACCGTGCAGCACGAACGGGTCCAGGGTCGCGCCGGAGGTGGTCAGCTCGATGACCTGCTCGTCGGTGTAGATCGGGTGGGGCAGCGACGTGTCGAAGTAGGAGAAGCCCGGCGAGACCGGCTCCATCGCCACCGCCTCGACGAGCCCCGACACGCTCACGGTGCCCAGGTCCTGGGTGGACGGGTAGGCGATGCAGGTGCTGTCGAGGTCGCACGTCTCGCCCGCCGAACAGGGGGGATCGCAGTACGGGTTCTCGGTCCGCATGAGCCGGCAGGCACCGTCCACGGCGACCTCGGTGAGGACGGTGTTCGGCACCACCCCGTCGCTCACCTCCCCGTACACGGCCGAGTAGCTGTCGTAGGCCTCGACGTAGAAGGCGCCGTGGCGGGTGTCCAGTGGACAGAGCCCCTCGAGCACCACGCTCTCCGGGGGATCGTCGGTGACCACGGCTTCTTCGCCCGTGTCCGAGGTGTCCGGGGCGACGGCGGAGTCGCCGCGGGCGTCGGCGTCGATGCAGGCCAGCAGCAGGAGTACGGTCACGGTGCGCGAGCGTAGCTCAGCCGCACGCAGGTCCGACGTGCCATCCTGGGACAATGATCCTCTTCTTGACCGTGGCCTGCAGCAGCTCCACGCCCGCCGCCCCCGCGCCCGAGCGGGCGACCTCCGGGACCGAGACGACCTCCGGGACCGAGACGACCTCCGGGACCGAGACCACCACCGCCGCTCCATCGACGTCGGTGCTCGGCGCCTCGATCTGCAGCGAGACCGCCGGCGCGCCGGCTGCGGGCCCGAGCTGCCTCACCGGCACCCTCTCCTGTGGACAATCGCTCACCGACACCACCGAGGGGGGCACCATGGCGGGCGACGCGGACCTCTACGAGTCGGCGTTCTGCTTCCCGCCTCACGACGACCACGGCGGACCCGACCGGTTCTACGCCTTCGACCTGGCGGCGCGCCAGACCGCGTGGGTCAGCCTGGACAGCCCGTGCAGCGATCTGAGCCTCGTGGCCCTGTCCTGGCCCGACGAGCAGAGCTGCCCGGTCGGACGGGCCCACACCATCGCGGTCTGCGAGGGCAAGGAACTCGTCGACGAGGCCGAGCTGAAGCTCTGGACGAAGAACGAGCGTCGCTACCTGATCGGTGTGGATGGACCCGCTGGCACCGCGGCGGCGTTCGAGCTCGGCGTGCGCTGCGAGTAGCGGCGCTGGTTGGGCGGTTCGCTGGTGACGAGCCTGTCACCTACCGGCGACGACGGGGCCGGTCCTCGGCGACCGCCGTGCGCGGGTCCTCGGGCCACGCGTGCTTCGGGTAGCGCCCCCGCAGCTCCCGCCGCACGGCGGCGTAGCTTCCCGACCAGAAGCCGGCGAGGTCGTCGGTCACCTGCACAGGTCGGTTGGCCGGACTGAGCAGCTCGACACGGAGCCGGCGCCCGCCCACCCGCGGCGCGTCCTCCCAGCCGAAGAGCTGCTGCACGCGAGCCGAGAGCACGGGTCCCTCCGCCTCGTAGCGCACCCCGAGGCGGCTGCCCGAGGGCACCTGCAGCCGCTCCGGACACAAGCGGTCGAGCGCCTGGCGCTGTCGGTGCGTCCACCGATCGAGGTGGCCCGACCAGGCACGGAGCTGGGCCAGGCTGCGCACCTCCCAGGCGGCCGCGCCAAAGGCCTGCTCCCGGTCCAGGGCGGGTAGCGAGGGGTCGATCTCGCGCGCCAACCCCACGCGCGCGACCAGCTCGGCCGGCCAGCTCACATCGGAGGGCGCGCAGTGCGCACAGACCAGCTCGTGCACCCGCTCGGGATCCGGCAGGGAGCTCACCGAGCCCCGACACAAGACGATCGCTCCGAAGCGCTCGACCATCGCGTGCCTCACCCGACCCTGCCACCAGTCGGTCTCCAGGCCGCGTGTGGCGGGCACGCGATCGATCGGTTCCCACCGCCGGACCAGGTGCTCTCGGCCGCGACCGCCCGCGAGCTCCAGAGCCACCACGAGCTCGGGGCCTTCCGTGTCGAGCACGACGCCCTGCCCGTCGGCCATCAGGTAGCGGCGTCCGTCGCGGCGCTGGGCCACGCGGTCCGGGTAGCCCGCCCGGAGCACCTCACCCACCGGGGTAGACCCCACACGCCAAGGCCCGAGGTGCCGCTCGCCGAGACGCCGCAGCTGCGCGCGCACGCGGCCACGCTCGGCGGGGAGCGACAGGCTCGCGAGCACGTCCAGCGCCTCGGGGCAGCCGGCCGCCTGCGCGGCCACGAGCACCGCTGCGGCACGCGGATGGAGCGGGAAGCGGGTGAGCAGGCCAGGCTCCCCGAGCTTCCGCACGAGCGCAAGCGCCGCGCGGAGCGGCCCCTCCGGCGGCGCCTCGAACCAAGGGAAGTCCAGCGGATCCGCCCCCCAGGCCAGCACCTGGGCGGCGATGGGTGCGAGGTCGACCCGCGCCAGCTCCGGCAGCTCGGCCTCGCGCAAGCGTTCCTTCGACGACCACAGCCGCACGCAGCGACCGGGCCCGGTGCGACCGGCGCGGCCCGCTCGCTGATCGGCCGACGCCCGCGAGATCCGCACCGTCTCCAGCCGCTCCACGCCCGTCGGAGCGTCGAAGTGCGGCACCTTCGCCAGCCCGCTGTCCACCACCAGCTCCACGCCCTCGAGGGTCACGCTGGTCTCGGCCACGTTGGTGGCGAGCACGATCTTCGGCGTGTGCGACGGCGCGAGGGCCGCGTCCTGTGCCTCCGGCGAGAGGCGTCCGTGCAGCGGAAGCGGCGCGAGGTCGCGCAACGACCCGGCGACCTGCTCGATCGCGCGCACCCCTTCCAGGAAGACCAGGGTGTGACCCGTCGTGGAGCGCTCGCGGCGCACCACCTCCGCGAGCTCACCCGCTTCGTGCCGGATGGCCACCTCGAAGGCGCGCCCTCCGGCCCGGATCACCGGCACGTCGAGGTACCGGGCGACCGGGTCGGCCGCGAGGGTGGCGCTCATCACCACCACGCGGTGTCCGGCGTCCCGAAGCAGGGCGAGCGCGAGGTCCGCGTGCTGGCTGCGCTCGTGGAACTCGTCGAGCACCACGCAGCCCACGCCGTCGAGGAAGGGATCGCTCTGGAGCCGCCGGGTCAGCAAGCCCTCGGTGAGCACCTCGAGCCGCGTGTTCGGGCCCGTCGTGTCCTCGAAGCGCACCCGCCAGCCGATCTGCTCACCGATGCGCCACCCACGCTCCCACGCGATGCGACGAGCCGCGAGACGGGCCGCGACGCGACGGGGCTGGAGCAACAACACCTGGCCGTCGACCGCACCGACCAGCGCGGGCGGCACGCGGGTGGTCTTGCCCGACCCGGGCGGCGCGACGAGCACACAGCCCCGCGTCGCGGCCAGCACGTCGGGCACGACCGCGTCGACGGGGAGGGGGATCATTCAGCCCAGCGCGGTGCCCACGGCCGTGACGACCTCTTCGGTCGTCGGGAAGCCGTCGGCGGACTTGCTCGCGACCTTCTGGCCGTCGACCCAGACCGTGAGCTCACCGCGGTGGCCCTCCTCCAGCTCGGTGGACTCGGCGTGGGCTTCGAGGATGGCGGCCGCCAGACCGGCGGCACGAGGCTTGTAGTTTCAGGGAACGCAGTAGCGGATCTTGATGCGCACGGAACCTCCTTCGAGCGGGCAACCTAAGCCCCCTGCCGGGCACCGCAAGCCCCCTGCTGTAGGCTGGCCCGGTCGGCTCACCAGGAGGTCCGGATGGGTGCCGTGCTCTTCGACCTCGACGGCACGCTGATCGCGAGCGAGGGCATGGTGGGTCAGGCGCTCGCGCGGTCGAGCGCGGAGCACGGGCTGCCGTGGAACGAGGATCTCGCCCGCTGGGCGGTCGGCCGCACCTGGGAGTCGGTCTTCACCGAGCTCGAGAAGCCCCTCGACCCCGCGGATCGCTCGGCGTTCCGACGGCGCACCCTGGCGCTCTTCGAGGCCCATGAGCTCGCGATCATCCCCGGCGCACCCGAGCTGCTCCAGGCCTTGGCGGGGCGGGTGCCGCTGGGCATCGTCACCGGGTCGACGCGCCCGCAGCTGGAGCGCGCCATCGACGACCTCGGCATCCGCGGTCAGCTGGACGTGACCATCTCCGAGGACGACGTCACCCGCAGCAAGCCCGACCCGGAGCCCTACCTGCTGGCGATGCAGGCGTTGAGGGTGGAGCGCGCGCTGGTGTTCGAAGACAGCGTGGCGGGCATCGCCGCAGGTCGAGCAGCCGGCTGCCACGTGGTGGCGGTCGAGCACGCCAACACCGTGGACCAGGATCAGACCGCGGCCCACGAGCACGTGCACGACCTCACGGGCATCGACCTCGCCTGGTGCCGCGCGCGGCTCTGATCACAGCTCGAGCGACTCGATCGCAGCCACCACGCTGTCCCGCCGCGCATCGAAGGCGGCGGCCTCGCCGCTGGCCTCGACCAACACCAGGCGCCGGCCCTTCACGAAGAGGGCGACGACGTAGGCCTGGTCCTGTTCGCCGTTCGCGGCGCCCAGCTCGAGCAGGTAGCCCGTGTGCGCGCCGGCGCTCACGGCCTGTTCGTGCTCGAGGTGGTAGCCGGCATCCATCATGCGGGTCTTCAGCGCCTCCTGCCAGAAGCCCAGCTCGGCCTTGGGCTTGTGGCGCACGGAGCGCACCCGGTAGGCCACCTCGTCGGAGCTCACCGCCTGGAACCGGCCCGTGCGCCGAAAGGGGGCAAAGCCTTCCGGCGCGACCGCCTTCGCTCGCGAGCGTGTCGAGCGGTCCCCGTCTTCGAAGTCGTCGAGGAGATCCTGCACGTTCAGGGCGTTCAGCCAGGCGAAGCTCGACGAGCCATCGCGCAACGGGGCACGCCGCTCGCGGTAGCGGAAGCTCACGTCGACCTGGGCGTAGTCCGCCCGATCCCGGAGCACCCGCAGCCGCCCCTCGATCTGCTCGATCTCGGCGATGAGCCGGGCGATCTCGCTCTCGACCGCCACGACGGCCTCGGGCCGCGCGGTGCCCAACACCTCCATGTACTGGTCCAACCCGGTGCGCCGGGCATCCAGCCGGCCCTCGAGGTCGATGACCTCGGCCGACTGGTCGCTCGCCCCGTAGGTGCGCTCCACCACGTCGCCGACCTCGCGGAGGGCCTCGAGCACGGCCTCGACCTCGGCCACCGGCACCCGAAGCGCCACCTGCTCCCCGCTGAGCGACGAGAACCACCCGCCGTGCTCCTCGGCCAGCTCGACCGTGGTCTCCGAGGCCACGTCGCGGTCGTCGACGCGGAGGCTCAGGCTGGCCTGGACCTGCGTGGTGGCGGCGGACGCCAGCCCCATCCACAGCGCGGTCAAGACACACCTCCACCGGCGAGCAGAGCCTCGATCCCCGCCCGGTAGCGCGCCTCCTGTTCCAGGTCGGGGAAGAAGGCCTGGGTCACGTGGAGCTTCCGCCCCTGGACCCGGACCGCCACCCACCACGCATAGGGCGCGTCGCTTCGGTCCTCGAGGCGCAGCACCTGCCAGTCGCCCATCGTGGACTGGGTGGCGTCACCGAAGTCGCGGCTGAGGCGGCCCTCGATCGCGTCGAGCCAGAACGCGGCGTCGCCCACCGGCGTGTTGACCACCCGGTGGGTCCAGAGCCGCGTGCCGTCCGCGCTCTCGGCGAGGAAGGGCCCTCGACGGCTCAGCGCGACGAGGCCTTCGGGAGCCGCGACGCGGAGCGGCCAGGCGTGCACCGTGATGCCGGTGGCGAAGGGGCTCAGCCGGCGCACCCAGGCGAGCTCGGCGGTCTCGTCCTCCGCCCCCTGCCAGGCCAGTGCTTCTCGGGGCACGAGCGACACGCTGATCCGGGACATCGACGCCAGCGCCGAGAGCGTCCGGGCCTGACCCTCGAGCTCGTCGACCTCCTCGCGGAGCCGCTGGATCTCCCGCAGGAGCCGCAGCTTCTCCTCCTCCTCGGTGACCTGCGCGAGCAGGGCCTGGAGCCGCTCCAGGGTGGCCTGGGCGGTCTTGAGCCGGAGCTCCGTGGCCTGGAACGACTCGGAGACGTCGGCGGCCGAGATGCGGCGGTCCACCACCTCACCGAGCCCGAGCACCGCGTCGAAGGCTTCCTGGAAGTGCTCGACCGGGACGCGGATCAGGATCGCCTGTCCGTAGACCTGCTCGACGGTGCCCCCGAAGTCCGCGGCCAGCTGCTCCACGGCGTCCATGCCGTCCTGCAGCCGCGCCACCCGCAGGGTCACGTCGCCGCTGTAGTGGACCATGCGCCGATCCTGGCCGGCGACGGCCTGCTGCTGTGGCAGCGGCGCCTTGTTCGGCGACCCGTCCGTCTTGTACGCCTTGGACTCGACGCGGCTGCGCTCCGAGAGCAGCGCACGGCCGAGCTCCCCGCTCGACTCGTCGCCGTAGAAGTCCTCGGCGGAGGCGTAGGCACCCGCCTGTAGCGCGTTCGCGTAGTCGTCGTAGCCGAAGCTCTCCGAGTGCTTCTGGCACCCCGCCAAGAGCGCGACCAGCGCTGCAAGAACCGCCCAGTACCGCTTCGTCATCGAGCCTCCTCCTCTCCGCTAACGCCGTCGGGCCCCTGCCCGACCAGGGCGCTATGCTGGCGTCGAACGCCCGACCCGAGCGAAGTCTTGCACCTGCTGTGGATCCTGCTCGCCTGCGACCGCGTGGACGAACGCGCCGAGGCCTGCCTGTCCTCACGGGCCGCTGAGGCCGAGACCTGGGCCGTCGCCGAAGCGCGCGCCAACGACCTGCTGGCCGCGGTCGACACGGCCATCGCCACCCACGAGATCGACGTCGACACGGCGCGGGACCTGACCCAGGCAGCCGCCTTCGCCTTCGAGGACGCGCGTGCCCCCATGAACAAGCTGCTGCATGACCTCGAGCGGCGCTGCACGGGCATCCTGGGGTGCTTCGAGGAAGCCAGGCAGCAGGCCCAGGCGGCCTCCCGTGGCGAGGCCGTGGACCCGCACCCGCGGCTGGTCGACCTGGTGACGAGGCTGGGGAACGCCTACCGAGAGGCTCGCGAGAAGGAGCAGCAGCGGGTCGAAGCGAACTTCGCCCTGTCGTCGGTGCAGGACCTCGAGCGCCGCGCCAAGCAGCACCGTGAGGACCTGCTTCGCTGGCAGTGGAAGGTGGGCGACCTGCGTGCAGCGGCCGTGCGGGGCGACCGCACCATCGGCCAGTCGTTCAGCCAGCTCGACACCCTCGGCAAGGAGCTCTGGCCCAACAACCCGCCGACCGAGGTCGCCGTGGCGATGGCGGCACGGGCGGCCACCCAGGCGGCCTGCGACGGGGTGGAGCTGCCCGCGGACTAGTTGACAGGCTCGTAGGTAACGAGCCCTTTCAACTACTGACTCCTGCGGGGGCCAGCCCCCGCACCGCGCGCTGGGCGCGCTCCCCCCGGCCTTCGGCCGCCGCGCGCGGTCCGCGCGGGAGCGGTTCGTTACTAACGAGCCGCTCAACTAGCAGGCGCGCGGGGTGCCCTACCCGACGCGCCTCTGCTGGGCGCGCTTGCCGTGCTTCCAGACCGCGAGGGCCTGCGCGATCTCGCTGCGCTCGGCAGCGCTCATCGCGACGAAGCGGCAACCCAGGATGCGCCCGCCTTCCCGGAGGGGACGCTGGTTCCGGACCTCGAGCACCAGGGTCATGGCGGCCCGCCCCGGCATGTAGACCTGCGCCGAGAAGCGCTCGCCGACCCGCGCCGAGAAGCTGGACCCACTGTAGGTGAAGCTGAGCCCGGCGCTGGACACGTCGAAGAGCGGGAAGGCCATCGCGCCGGCGGGCGACTCGATCTGCACGGAGAAGTCGGGGTCGCCCTGCACGCGGTGGCGGTAGACCAGGCGGCGGTCGCTGCGCTCCACGGTGCGTGGAGACTGCAGCACCCAGCGCTTCATGATGTCGCTCCCCTCCATCTCCGAGTAGAAGGCGTACGCGGAGTCCTCGTGCTCGTAGTTCACCCGGACCGAGCGGCCGGTGGAGGGCACCTCGACCAGGTCTTCGAGACGCGCATCCACGGTGAAGTAGATCTGCCCGGTGCGGGGGTCCGGAGCACTCACGGTGCCGTGCACCTGCAGGGGACCGATCGACACGACCACGTGGCCGATCTCGGCCGCGGCGAAGATCAGGTGCGCGGCCACGTCCTCGGAGCGCGTGAGGTAGAGGGCCGATCCGAGTTGCATGCTCGTCTCCGATGCAGGTGGCTCTCTGGTTCTTCGGACCATTTCCCCGGAGGTTTAGGGCGATCGTGAAGCTCACCACCCCGGAGCTGGGCGGCCTTGTAGACTGCGCCCATGCACATTCGTGGCTTCCGCGTCGAAGGCCTTGCCGGCCTCGAGCGCATCGAGACCCGGGACCTTGGTCGCGTCGTGCGCGTGGGTGGTCCACCGCGCGCACGTGGGGCCCTGGCCGCGGCGCTCGATCTCGGCCTGGCCGTCTTCTCGCCTGCAGACGCCCGGGCGGCCGCCGAGCGGGTCGGTTGGGCGCCAACCGAGGTCGATGAAGACGAACACGGACGCCCCGTCCAGCTCACGCTCGGCCGGCCGAGCGCGGTCGCGCCCCTCGTCGAGACCGGAGAGCCCAGCGCGTTGAGGGTCGGGCTCGACCTGGCCCTGGACCCGCCGCAGCTCGACCTGCTCCGCCGCGCCGCCCTGCGGCAGCCCGAGCTGGGGGCCGCGGTGATGGCCAACGCGCCCTTGGTCCTGCACGTGGGCTGGATGTTCACGAAGGACTCGAGCGTGGCGAGCGTGGCGCTCCTGAGCGCCCGGCTCGGCGACCTGAGCGTGAGCCTGGTGGAGCCACCCGACTGGTTCACGAAGCTCACGGCGGGACTCGCCGGACGCTTCGGGCGTCGCGGAGCGCTCCAGGTCGACCCCGCCGCGATCGCGGCCGCCCAACGCAGCCCCGACGCGCAGGCGCAGGCGCGCTTCCGAGCCTTCGAGGAGGCCCTGGCCGCGAGGCCGTTCCACCACGAGGTCGCGGTGGTCGATCACGGCGACACCCTTGCGCTGGCCCTTCGCCCGGAGCTGACCCCGCTCGACGTGGCCGGCGCCTCGGTGACGGACGACGTCGGCCTCGTCGCCGCCGTGCACCTGATGGATCGGGAGGTGCTCCTTTTGGATGCACCCTTCACACGGGCGTCCGGACGGAGCCGGAGGACCTGGCTCACGCGCCAGGTCGAGGGGGAAGGCTCGGTCCTGGAGCAGCTCTTCCTGGCCGACGTGCCCGGCCCGGTGGACGTGCGGGTGCGCTGATGCGAGCCGTGTGCGTGCGCTGCGGCGGCGACAAGCCGCGTGCGATGGCGTCCTGCCCGAGCTGTGGGTACCTGCCGGCGGGGGAAGAACGCGCCCTGAGCTACCTGCTCTCCAGCCACCACCTCGACGACGAGGACCTCGACCGCACCGCCGCGCGGATCCGCGACGGTGAGCGCCCCACCCCGCCGGGAGAGCTGATGGACGTGGCCCGTGCCGTGCTCACCGCGTCGAGCCCGGCCAGCGACGACGAGCTCCCCCACGACCCCGGCCTGGCCAAGGATGAGCGGATCTTCGTGTGGCTCGGCTCCATCGCGCTCTCCCCGATGATGGCGCTGGCGGCGTGGTGGGGCTGGCGTGAGCGACGACCCCGCGCCGCCGCGGAAGCCCTGCGCGTGTTCTGGCCGGTCACTGCCGTGTCGGTCGCCATCTGGCTGGCGGTGATCCTGCGCTGAGGGGTCGAGCCGCTCGCTCAAGGGGGTGCGGGCTACGCGTCGAGCAGGGAGCGGAGCTTCCGCACCAGGGTCTGAGGCGAGAACGGCTTGGGCAGGAAGGGGGTGTAGGCCTCCAGCCTCGGACCCAGGAAGTCCTCGGAGTAGCTGGTCATCAGCACGACGGGGAGGCTGGGCCGGATCTGGCGCGCCTCGGTCACGAGCTCCAGGCCGCTCCGGCCCGGCAACACAGCGTCGCAGAGCATCAGGTCGAGCTCAGGGGCGCGCTGCCGCAGCACCACGCTTCCCTCGACGCCGTTGGTCGCCGTCACGACATCGAAGCCCTGCCGCTGGAGGATCTGCACCACGAGCGTGCGGATGTCGTAGTCGTCCTCCACCACGAGGATGGTCTCGGTGCCCTTGGGGAGCTGGGTCACGCTGGGTTGGGCCTCGAAGACCGGCAGCTCCAGCACGAAGAGCGTGCCCTCCCCTGGGGTGGAGTCGACCAGGATGCGTCCGCGGTGCCGCTCCACGATGCCGGAGACCACGGCGAGGCCCAGGCCGGTGGACGGCGAGCTGAAGGGCTCGAACAGGCGCTCGCGTTGCTCCAGCGACAGGCCGGGGCCGTCGTCCGAGACCGAGAGCCTCAGGTGGCTGCCCACGGGGTCGAGGCGCATCTCGACCGATCCACCCCCAGGATGGGTGCGGGCGATCCACTCCGCGATGGCGACGAGGCCCATGCGCAGCGTGGCGGCGTCGCCTTCGATCCAGTGCTTGAGACCGCCGACGGTGAGGTGCAGCCGGTGCCCACCCAGGATCGCCGTGAGCATGCCGGCGGACTCGCGCAACAACACGGCCAGGTCCACCCGGCTCATCTGGCCACCGCCCCCGACCGCGGCGAGCTGCCCCTGGAGCACCGCCACCTCCTCGGCCGCGGACAGCACGTTCCGCAGCGGCTCCGCGAAGGGGTCGGGGGGCTCGTTCATGAGCGCGCTCGACGCGTGGTTGATGATGGTGGCCGCGTGCGTTGCGAGCTCCTTGGCGATCCCACCGGTGACGGCCTGCAGGCCGACCAGCTTGTTCGCCGCCACCGAAGGGGGGCGGAAGGCGATCATCCACCCCATCTCCCCGCCTTCGATGGGCGTGGGACCGACGACCGCACGGACCTCGCGGCGATCGCCACCGGGGAGGGTGTAGGTCAGCACGCGCTCGTCCACCGACCCATCGGCGGGCCAGAGGAAGCCGCGATCGTCCTGCAGCCAGGTGTCGGCGGGCTGCTGTTGGAGCCACTCCAGCGTGCGGCCGAGCGCCTCGCGGGCGGCACGGTTGGCCAGCGCGACCACGCCGTCCTCGTCGCAGATGAGGATGGGGTCGTTCAGGTGGTCGATCAGGACCTGGGGCCACGAACGGCTCATGGGAGCGCCTCCACGCGAGCGAGTCTACGGGACGTCGAGCCGAGCGAAGCCGTGGAACGCCAGCCCCCCGCCCACGAGGAGGAGGCCGGCGAGCCCGAAGAAGGGCCCGGACTCGAAGCCCGTCTGCCAGCCTTCCCACGCGGCGAGCGCCGTGCCGGGGAGCCACTGCACCGCGGTCAGGGCCCACGCCTCGCCCAACACCGAACCGAGCAGCGACAGCGCGGCCCACAGTCCCTTGTCGAGCATCAACAACAGCACCGTACCGACCACCACACCGACCACCGAGCGCAGGCGCACCGAGAAGAAGGCTCCCAGCAGGATCAAGCCCAGGTCGGACAGCCAGGACACCGCGAAGCCCAGGGTCACCGGCAGCAGGTCGAGCCCCTCGGGGCCGAGGAGCAACAGACCGAGCACCAAGGTGGTGCCCCAGGTGAGGAGCAGCGTGAGGGCCGCGTACAGACCGAGCGCCGCGATCTTGGCGGCGAGGACCGTGCTTCGACGAACCGGTCGGACCAGCGCCGCGCGCAGGGTGCGGTCGTCGAACTCACCGGCGATCAGTTGCCCCGTGACCATCAGCAGCACGAGCGGCAAGACGAAGAAGTTCCGACCGCGGAGCGCGCCGCCCAGCGCTGACTGCAGGTCGAGCTGGATGAGCTCGGCCGCACCGCCGGCGCCCTGGGTGAACGAGCCACCGCTGCGCACCTCGACCAGCTGCACCACGGCGACCGCGAGCACCGCCACCAGCACCGCGACGGCGAGCCCGACGAGTCCCGAAGAACGCCCGAGCACCTTGGAGAGCTCCGCGCGGGTGAGGCGAACCATGGAGTTCACGACTGGCCTCCCGTGAGCGACAAGAAGAGGTCCTCCAGGCTGCGCCGCGCCACGTGCAGCTCGGAGACGGGGACGCCCGAACCCACCAGGGCAGCATTGAGCGCCTCCGGTGAGCAGTCCTCGAGCGCCACCCTCAGCCGCCCGCTCTCCGCATCGCCGACCACCGTGGCGCCCACAAGGTCGCCCACCGCTCGGTGAAGCGCCGCCGGTTCGCTCGACCCGATCTCGACCACGTCTCCGCCGCGCAGGAGCTCCGCGACCTCCCCCTCGGCGAGGAGCAGCCCGTCCTTCAGGATGCCGACCCGGGTGGCGATGCTCTCCACCTCGGCGAGCAGGTGACTCGACACCAGCACCGTGATGCCCTTCTCCGACGCCATGCGGCGAATCAGCTCCCGCACGTCGCGCATGCCCGCGGGATCGAGGCCGTTGGTGGGCTCGTCGAGGAGCAGCAGCCTGGGCTCGCCCAACAGCGCCCGTGCCACGCCGAGCCGCTGCTTCATGCCCAACGAGTAGCCGCCCACCCGATCGCCGCCCCGATCGCGCAGCCCGACCAGATCGAGCGCCGGCTCCACCACGCCCCGGCCCAGGCCCGCGTAGGCGCAGGCGAGCTCGAGGTTGCGCCGGCCACTCAGCCAGTCGTGGAACCGAGGGGTCTCGACCATGGCCCCCACGTGGCGGCGCTGCCGCACCGGATCGGTGTCGCCGAAGATCGCGACACGCCCCGCATCCGGCCGGATCAGGCCGAGCACGCAGCGCATGGCGGTGGTCTTGCCGGCACCGTTGGGGCCGAGAAAGCCGTAGACGTCGCCTTCGCGCACGCACAGGTCCAGGTCGGACAGCGCCACCCGGTTCCCGTAAGTCCGCCGGAGACCTGCGACCTCGAGCGCAGCGTCGCGAGTCATCCGTCACCACCTTGCAGCTTGCGGGCACGCCGCCAGCCGTGTATCTGCCGGGCTTCTTTGGAGGTCCCCATGACCCGCTCCGTATCCCTCGCCGCCCTGATCGTCCCCCTCGTGGCGTGCACCCCCAAGACGACCGGCGACGACACCGGCTCCACCGAGGGTGGCTCGAGCGGCACGTCGATCGCCGACATCCAGTCCGGCGCCTTCGAGTACGACGCCGAGAACGGCACGCCGGTCACGGTCTCCGGGGTCATCGTGACCACCGCGATCAACGAAGAGGGCAGCGGCTTCTTCGTGCAGGACGCCGGCGGTGGCGAGTACAGCGGCATGTACGTGTACCTCCAGCAGGGCCTCGTCGACCTCTACATCGCCGAGGGTGACGAGCTCACCATCAGCGGCGACGTGGTCGAGTTCTACGACTGGACCGAGCTGGTGGTCGCCTCGGAGACCTCCATCGAGGTCACCGGCGAAGGCGAGGTCACCGCGGACACCGTGAGCGACGCCTCGGACTTCGAAGCCTGGGAGTCGTGCCTGGTCACCTTCGAAGACGTCACCATCGACGCCGTGAACACCTACGGCGAAGCCGAGCTGGACGTCGGGCTCACCATGGACGACTGGTTCACCGACTTCTCCGTGGCCGCCGGCGGCACCTTCGACAGCGTGACCGGCGCCATCGGCTACTCCTACAGCACCTGGATGCTCTTCCCCCGCAGCGAAGCGGACCTCGACGGCTACGACGGCGAGGCCGGCGGTGGCAGCACCGTGGCCACGGTGAACGACGTGCAGGAAGGCGGCCTCACCGGCACCGTCGTGCTCGAGAACGTGGTGGTCACCACCCCGATCGCCAACGACAACAGCTTCCACGTGCAGGACGCCGGCGGCGGCGCGTACAGCGGCGTGAAGATCTACAGCTACAACGAGTTCGACAGCCTCAGCCTGTCCCCGGGCGACGTGGTCACCGTCACGGGCGGTACCTACGAGTACTACGCCCTCACCGAGATCACGATCGAGGGCGACGCTTCGGTCGAGGTCATCTCGACCGGCGGCAGCCCCACGGTGGACTCGGTCGGTCCGGCGAGCGTCACCGACCAGGAAGCCTGGGAAGGCTGCCTGGTCGACGTCGGTGGAGCGACGATCGACGGCGAGCTGAGCAAGTACGGCGACTGGCCGCTCGACAACGGCCTCTACCTCCACGACGAGTTCATCTCGCTCGAGGACCTGTCCAACGGCACCTCGTTCTCGAACATCAAGGGCATCTGGACCTACGACTGGAAGGAGTGGAAGCTGTCCCCGCGTTCGGACAGCGACCTGACCCCCTGACTTCCCGCAGATCCGGGGAGGGGCGTGCTACGGTGCCGAGAGCGTCGAACGGGGCATGATGCCCCGTCAACCTCCAAGAAGAGGATCCCATGAGCAAGAAGACTCAGGCCCGCCGATCCAAGCTGGATCCCTACCTCCACATGGTCGGCAAGGTGCCCGACCGCGAGGTCGCCGAGCGCGCTGGCATGACGCCCGACGGGGTGCGCATGTACCGGCAGCGCCACGGCATCCCGTCGTTCCGCTCGATGAAGAAGCGGCTCACGATCGTGCAACCGCCCAGGGCGAACCAGCAAGGCGAACGCACAGCGTTCCGCGTGCTGATCGAAGACGACGGCGCCACCGAAGCGTGCGTGCTCGTGGCGTCGGACATCGCCGACGCGGCACGGGTGGCGCAGGAGCGGGCCGGTGGAACCGTGGTGGGGCTGGAGTACCTCGGTCGGGTCCTGTAGCCTCCGGGCGTGCTGATCAGCCTCCTGGCCTGCCAGACGGCGGGCCCCGACGTCGACGAGCCGGACCAGCCTTCCGAGGCGGTGCCGGTCGCCGTGAATCCGCCTGCTCTCCCTGTGGCAGCGGTGCTGTCGCCCTCGAACGGTCCCTGCCCCGACGGCATGACCTACGTACCGGCCGGGACCTACACCACAGGCATGACGGGTGCGTTTCCCTACGGCGTGGTCGACACCACCAAGATGGACGTGGTCGAGGCCCCGGAAGAGGACTGCCCGGCCGCCATCGCTGGCACGCCCGACGCCGTGGCCTGCTGGGTGCAGACCGACCTGCACGACCCGGTGGTGCGACCGCACGAGGTCCGCGTCGACGGCTACTGCATGGAGCGGCGCCCCTTCCCGGGCGCCGGGCCCTACCCCGCCGACGGCATGACCACCTACGACGCCCAGAAGCTCGAAGAGCTGCTGGCCACGGGGGCCTTCGGGCCCCGGCGCCTGTGCACCTACACCGAGTACGAGCTGGCCGTCGCCGGGCCGACCACGAACCAGCGCTTCGTGTACGGCGACACCCCCGACGACGCCCTGTGTCCGGGCGACGAGGAGGCCGGCATCGCCGGGCTCGAGAGCTGCCGAAACGCCGAGAGCGGGCTCTACGACTACGGCGCGGTGATCTCCCAGTGGGTGCGCCTGGACGACGAGCTCGTGCGCTGGGCCTGCGGGGACCGCAGCGCGGAGATCGCCGAGCAGGGGGTCGACCCCTGTCGGGCCTCGGGCGGTGCTCGGCTCGACGAGCGGCACGCCGACGGCACCTTCAAGGTGAACTACCTGGTCGCGGGGGGCACCCGCCGCGTCCAGACCCGCCAGGCACCCTACACGCCACACACCTACCACGACCACGGGCAGGTCACGGGCAGCGACGGGTGCGACGCCTGGGGCTGGGACGATGGGCCCGCGATCTGCGCCGATCCCGACGCGCGCTGGGGTGCCGAGGAAGGCCGCGCGTGGGCCGCCGCCTGGTCGGAGCTCGTCGCCAGCTGCCTCGGCGAACGCATGACGACCTGCATGAACGCCGGGTTCCAGCACGCCACCGGCGACCCCGTGGACATCTGCCCGGGCGACGGCGAGCTGGGCAGCGGGCAGGGCCGCTGACTCAGATCGGTTCGGAGTAGACCCACGCCTCGAGGAGGTAGGTGCCCGAGCTCGCGTCGGTGCCCTGGTGGTCCTCGACCTCGACCGCCACGTAGGCGCCACCGGCCGAGAGCTCCACGTTGAGCAGCTCGGGGTCCTCCTCGTAGTCCTCCGGATCCGGGTCGACGCTGGCTTCGCCGATCACGGCACCCGAGGCGTCGTAGACCACGACCTTCACGTCGGCCAGGCCTCCGATGCCGAGCGCCTGCACCCACACGTTGATGTACTGATCCTGGGTCCCCAGGCTGAGATCGCTGTCGGCGACGTACCAGTAGTCCACGTCGGTCGGGCCGACGCTGCCCTTCGCGTACATGTAGTTCAGGTTCTCGTACGTGGAGGACTCCACCGGGTTGAAGCGCTCGGCCGTGCCGAAGTCGTCGTTGACGTCGGGATCGGCCTCCACGACGAAGGTCTCCGACAGGTTCTCCACCACGTACCCGGTGTCGAACATCGAGTAGAAGGTGCCCACGCCATAGGCCCCGGCGGCATCTTCCACCACCGCGTAGTAGCTCTCGCCCGCCTTGCAGTGGTAGAGCAGGCCCACGTTCGGGAGGATGTGGCCGCCGTCGAAGTCGAAGGCGGGCTGGTCGGTCTGGGCCACGAGCGTGCCGTCGGCGGTGTACAGGCTCACGGTGGGCGTGAGGGTGCCGAGGGTTCCGGGGTAGAACGACCACGTGTAGAGCCAGTCCTCCTCGAAGCTCCACTCGCGCACGTCCACGTCGCCCTTCTGGCCGAGGGTGCCGTAGTTGTCGCCCGCGGTGTCGGTCCACCAGGCGAAGCGTTCCTGGTCCTGGCCCACCACCGCGTCGATGGTGTTGTTCTCGAGCACGAGGTCGTCGTCGTAGCTGAAGGCGAAGCCCCAGACCTCGTAGCCCCAGCTCGAGCCCCCCAGCCGCTCGCTGTCGTCGCCCAGGCCACTGGAGCTCGAGCTGTAGTCGCTGTACTCGAGCACCTCCAGGTAGTAGGTGCCCGTGTAGAGCGCCTGCACGTAGAGCGCCGAGTCGGTCGCGCGCCAGGAGAAGGGCATGTCGTCGTTGGTGGCGATCAGGTCACCCGCCTCGTCGTAGAGCCGGATGACCGTGTCGGGCTCCGTGTCGTCGTCGAGGTACCAGGCGGCGGTGCCGAGGGTGACGATCCAGCCCTCCTCGAGCTCCAGGGAGAGCCAGTCGCGGTCCCCGGGTTCGTCGATGGCGTCCTCGTGGAGCACGTTGGGCCAGTCCAGGCAGTCGTCAGGCGCGTAGCAGATCTCCACGGCGAGGGCCTCGTCGAGGGAGTCGGGCGCGTCGGTGCGCTCGTCCTCGGGCTCCTCGTAGAGCACCACGGCGGTGTCCTCTTCGGGCTCTTCCTTGTTGCACGCCACCAGGGCCCAGAACAACAGCATCGCAGCCTCCAACGCTCGCTACCGACAGGCATACGCCGCTGAACCGGGGGAGGGCAAGCCCGCCCATGACCTTCACTTGACGATCCATGCTGGGTAGACAACTTGTTTCCTGCTACAACGTCGGTGGCCCGACGGAGCGCACGATGAAGTGTGGCGTGTTGGTGGGATCTGCCTGCCTCTCCGTGGTGCTGACGGCCTGCTCGGGCCTGGTGGACGACGGCGGGAGCACGAGCGCGGCGGACGACTGGGTCTCGGCTTCCGAGGCACCGGGCGGTGGCACCCAGGACACCGGCTCCTCGAACGAGGGCGGCGGGAACGGCGGCGGGGGTGACGGGCCCGGTGGAGGCGACGGCGGCGACGGGTGCACCGAATACGGTCCCGACAACGGCTGGTTCCACGCCTGCGAGGAGGACATGCCGGCCAACCTGTCGGGCTTCGGGCTCAGCCAGGGCCAGACCGCGATGAACTTCACGATGGTCGATCAGAACGGCGACTTCGTGGAGCTGTACCAGTTCTACGGGCAGGTCGTGGTGCTCGACCTGTTCGCGAGCTGGTGAAGCTACTGCGGCCAGGCGGCGCCTGGCAACAACGAGATCTACAACGATCTGGAGGAGCAGGGCTTCGTGATGCTCGGCGTGATGGTCGACGGCAACGGAGCCCCCACGCAGAGCGAGGTGCAGTCCTGGGCCAACCGCTACAACCTGGACCACCCGGTGCTGGCGGACCAGAGCCGCGACCTCTACAACTTCGCGCGGAGCTACCCGACGTACATGCTGATCGACCGGGACATGACCGTGTCCGACAGCGACATGTACCCGGTGTCGGAGTTCCAGATCAACCAGCTGCTTTAGCGTACGGCCTGCGCTCCACGCGCAGGCCGCACGCTCCCGCCTCTCTTGCCCTGCGGGCGTTCGGCGGGGCGCCACTCCCCTCTGAAAGGGGGCCCCTCGATGGGCCCCCTTACGCGTGCCCGTCGGGCACGCTGAACCCCACCGCCGACGCTGTACGGCCTGCGCTCCACGCGCAGCCCGTACGCTCCCGCCTCTCTCGCCCTGCGGGCGTTCGGCGGGGCGCCTTTCCCCTCTGAAAGGGGGCCCCTCGATGGGCCCCCTTACGCGTGCCCCTTGGGCACGCTGAACCCCCGCCGCCGACGCTGTACGGCCTGCGCTCCACGCGCAGGCCGCACGCTCCCGCCTCTCTTGCCCTGCGGGCGTTCGGCGGGGCGCCTCTCCCCTCTGAAAGGGGGCCCCTCGATGGGCCCCCTTACG
>Ga0114932_10002008_pt1 | contig 22276 bp, 21 predicted proteins | sample 2SBtaG_2_FD_87286 | JGI IMG/M metagenome (GOLD analysis project Ga0114932, IMG submission 87286) | Deep subsurface microbial communities from Kolumbo volcano to uncover new lineages of life (NeLLi) - 2SBTROV12_ACTIVE470 metaG | ecosystem: Environmental > Aquatic > Marine > Volcanic ...
ACAGGAGGTTCTAGTATTGGACATGGATTAGGTGTTAAACCTGAATTTGTTATAATAAAAAGATTAGAAGGTTCACAGTCTTGGTATGTTTGGAATCAAGCTTTAGGTGATAATTATTTAGAATTAGATACTACTACAACTTCTGCGTCAGGTGGGTTAACAGTTTCAACAAGTACAATTACTTTTCCTAATTCTTGGTCAATATATAATGCAAGTGGAGAAGCAATGATTTGTTACGCGTTTGCTCCTGTACGCGGTTATAGCAAATTCGGAGGCTACACAGGAAATTCTAGTACAGATGGAACATTTGTTTACACAGGTTTTAAACCAACTTGGGTTATGCTTAAAAGAACAGATAGTGCAGATTGGTGGGGTATGTATGATAGTGCAAGAAATCCATCAAACGTTGTTGATAAAAGACTCTATGCACAATCAAGTGATGCAGAAGGAACAGTTAATAATTTAAATTTTTATTCTAATGGTTTTAAAATAATAACTACTGATGGTGCTATCAATAATTCAAGTGGTTCATACGTCTACGCTGCATTTGGGCAGACCATGGTAGGGACAAACAATACGCCCGCGACGGCGAGGTAGGACATGTTTGGGATAACAGCTTTTTGTGAAGCGCCTTTTGCATCACAAGATATAGGAATTCGAATTGTTGAAGTTACAGGTGTTCAGGTTAACACCGCTTTAGGTAGCTCAACAATAACTGGTAATGCTACAGTTACTCTAACAGGTAATGCATTATCAATACTAACAGGAACAGCGACTGTTTCTGTTGGTGAAATACACGCAGTTACTGGGGTTCAAGTAGAAGTAGCTCTTGGAACTCAAACAATTGCGGGTGGAGCAGACGTTTCTGTAACAGGTAATGTTTTAAGTTTAGACTTAGGAACCGTTACTGTAGAAGTTACAACAAACGTGCCAGTAACTGGTGTGCAGTTGCAAGCACAGACTGGAAGTGTTACTATACAGGGTAATGCCAAAGTCATCGTTACAGGCAACGCATTAAGCGTAGCTACTGGAGAAGCAGTAGCACAACCTTGGACACAAGTAGATGATGCAAATGCAAATACTTGGACAAGAGTAGATTAGGAGATAAATTATGGCGTCAACATATAGTACAACGCTTGGTATAGAAAAAATGGGAGCTGGTGATCAGTCCGGAACATGGGGTGATACAACCAATTTCAACTGGGATATTTTAGATAGAATAATAGGATACAGTTCTATTACTCTTGGATCAACTTCCTATACTTTAGACGTAAGAGTTTCAGCACCAAGTTCAGGAGCAAGTAATGTTCAAACTGGTATGTATAGAGTTATTAAGTTTATAGATGCAGGAGATCTAGGTGGAACTGCGACTATTACTATTTCAACAAGCACAGTTAGTGCTTATTTTGTAGTAGTTAATGGTTTAAGTGGTGGAAGAGCCTTAACTTTTCAACAAGGAACTAATGCTGTTACTTACACATTACCGAATGGTAAGTCTGCTTTAATATATGCAGATGGTAGTGATGAAGTAATTAGTGCTATGGCTAATCCACAGTTTACGTCTATTGATACAAGTGGAAACGCAAACATACAGGGTTCATTAGCTTTAGGAACTGATCTTGCAGTTATAGATGGTGGAACAGGTGTAGGAACACACACTTCCAAAGGAATTCTATATGGTCAGGGAACAAGTAATATTTTAGCAACAGCTGCTGGTACACAAGGACAATTTTTAAGAGCTGGTTCTGGTGGAACTCCTGGATTTGAAACAGTAAGTGCAATTAATCCAGCTGGTTCTATTATTATGTATGGTGCAGCAACACCACCCACAGGTTATTTATTATGTGATGGTTCAGCTGTATCAAGATCAACTTATGCAGATTTATTTTCTGCTATTAGTACAACTTATGGAGCTGGAGATGGAGCAACAACTTTTGGTGTACCAAACTTACAATCAAGATTCCCAATCGGTTATGATGGTGGATCTTCATATAACTTAGCAGGGACTGGCGGCGCTACATCAGCTTCTTATACACCAGCAGGAACAAATGCTGGAACAGCGTTAACAGAAGCACAATTACCAGCCCACACTCACGACTCTTGGGGAACAGGTTTTCCTTCAGGATCATGGACAGGTGGTACTGGAACAACTCAGACAGCAGTAAACCAAGCATCAGGTTCTACAGCTTCTGGATCAACTTTAAGAACATTATCAACTGGATCAGGTTCAACACACACTCACACGTTTACTGGGAATGCAGCAAGTATTGCTACATTATCACCTTATCTAGTTGTTAACTATATAATTAAGACTTAGGAGATTTTAATGGCGCTAACAGCTATCAAATTAGCACCCGGAATAGACAAACAATTAACTGAAACAGGAGCCGATGGTAAATGGGTTGACTGTGATATGGTTAGATTTAGATATGGCCTTCCAGAAAAAATTGGTGGTTGGACACAGGTTGGAACAAATGCTTTAATAGGTGCACCTAGAGCACAACAAACTTTTTTATCATTAGAGTCAGAAAAATTTGATTCAATAGCTACAAATAAAAAACAATATATATTTCAAGAAAATGATACTACTTTCTATGATGTAAGCCCTCAAAGATATGGAGCTTATGGTCATACAGGTGCTGCTCAAGCTTTAACTTCTGCATTTACTACAGCGATTAATGATGCAACGGTTACCGTACACTGGACCGCGAATGGTGCAGTAGCAGGAGACTTTGTAACTTTTGCTAGTGTAACAGCTCCCGTAGGATCAGGTTATGTTAACAGTGATTTTGAAAAAGAATTTGAAATACAATCAGTTGCAACTAATACTTTTACAATTGAAATGGCTAGTAATGCAGCCGCTACAGTAGCTACAAATGGTTCAGCTACAGCAACAATTCAATTAAACACAGGTGATGCGACATCTGTATTAGGTTTTGGATGGAGTGCAGGGACATGGAGTCAATCAACATGGGGTACAGCTAGACCAAGTACAGTTGACATTGATGCAGAAAACTGGACATTAGATTTATATGGAGAAGATATTATTGGTACCAAATTTAATGGTGGTACTTACATTTGGGATACAAGTGCATACAAATCAAGTATGTTACCAATGATTAATTTAATTGATTATGATTTATCAGTAGCTGCTCCTTATTTTACAAGAGATAAGAACACAGCAACTATGCCACATAAAAGTTTATTTAGTTTAATTTCAACACCAGACAGACACTTAGTTATGTTTGGAGCTTCTGATGTAGGATCAGATTCTAATCAAGATCCTATGATGGTTAAATTTTCTAACCAAGAAGACATTACAGAGTTTACCCCTAAGTCAACAAACACTGCGGGGTTTCAAAGATTATCCGATGGGTCAGAAATAAGAGCTGCGGTTCGTTCAAGAGGACAAATTTTGATTTGGACAGACACTTCATTGCATTCTATGCAATTTATTGGACCTCCATTTACTTTCGGATTCAAGCAACAAGGTAGACAGTGCGGATGCGTTGGGCAGCATGCGGCAGTAGATGTGGATGGTGTAGCTTATTGGATGGGTTCCTCAGGTGGATTTTTAATGTATGACGGATCTGTTCAAACCATCCCATGTACAGTAGAAGATTATGTATTTAATGATATCAGATTGGTACCAGAAATATATACTGCTGTTAATGATGAGTTCAATGAGATTAGTTGGTTCTATCCTAGTTCAGGGGCGAATACAATTGATAGAGTAGTAACTTATAATCACTTAGATAAAGTGTGGTCGGTTGGAACTTTATCAAGAACTACATGGGCAGACAAAGGAGTCTTTGCTAAACCTTATGCTACAGAATATAATCAAACTTCTACAGCTACAGCGACTCCAACAGTTCAAGGAGTAACTTCTGGAAGAGGTTTTTTATATGCACAAGAAACAGGAAACAATGCTAATGGAACTGCGTTGCCAGCTAACCTTACATCAGGAGATTTTTATTTAGATGCAGGAGAAGACTTAGTTTCTATTTCAAGATTTATTCCTGACTTTAAAAATTTAGATGGTACAGTTAATGTAACTTTACAATTAACTAATTATCCAGCTGCAGCAAAAGTAGGAAGTCCTTTAGGACCTTTTGCTATTACAAATTCAACAACTAAAAGAGATTGTAGAGCACGTGCAAGACAAGTAGCTTTATATATTGCGAGTGATGCTCTCAATGATGCATGGAGATTTGGAACATTCAGAGCTGACCTTCAGAAAGCGGGGAGACGTTAATGCCTTTTAAATCAGAAAAACAAAGAAAATACTTATGGGCTAATGAACCAAAGGTTGCCAGAGAATGGACCGATCGTTATGGAGCTGCAAATGGTGGTATAATGGATATAGCTTCCGATGGAAATACAAGACATGATTTTAAAAACTTTAAGAAAGGCACAAGTGTGAACGTTCCTACATCTTTTCAAGCAAGATCTCATTCAACACCAGTTAACTTAGCTTACATTACAGATGACGAAGCTGGAATATTAAAAGCTTTAAAACCTGGTACGCCTCACGAGGGCCCAATGGGTATTCCAAACTATGATTCGTTTGATGCAGATGGTAATTATACAAGTGGTAGTGCAATGAGTGCTATGGAAACAGGTAGTAGAAATGCAAGAGACAGAAAAGAAGTTCAAGCAAGTAATTATGGAGCACCTAGTGCTGCAGGACCTGGAGTTAAAACAAAAGCAGAGCAAGATATTAGATCTTCAGTAATAAACGCGGGAGCTGGTCAAAGAGTTAACCCAGGTTTTTTTGATAGCAAAACTCGTTTAAGTCCATATGAACTACAATTAGCTAAAGAATTTAGAAATGATCCAAATAACCGTTTTGCTAAAAAAGCTTATAGAAATACTGGACAAGGTGGAATCATGGGCTTTCTTAGAAGTGGTGGCTTATTAGGAAATTTAATTAGAGGTCTTGGACAAAGGTTTGGTTTAGGAAAAAAATGGGATGAATCAACGTATGATATGTCTGAATTTAATAACTTAGGTTTATATGAGCCAAGCATAAACCCAGCTTATAATGATCTAGGTAATGAAGTGGCATTATCAACAGAAGTGGATGATAGTGATGGTATTGTTGATATAGAAAAAGTAAAACAATTAATAGAGAATGCAAAAAATCAAGAGTATTTAGAAGATCAAACTAATTTTACTAATCAAGGTATAAGTTCTATTGATACTATATCAAATGAATATACACCAGGAAACTTTAAGGGATCCGAAGAAGAAGGATGGAGTTGGAGTGATTTTTTAAAAACTTTACCAAGAATGTAATATGGCACAGAAAATAGTTAGACTCGGATTTCCAAAAGCTAAGCCTGAATATACATCGGCTCAGCTAGATCAATTAGTGGATACACTAGAGCAGTTAGTACAACAATTAAACACTACTTTCTCTAATCAAATACCAGAGAATAATAGTGAACAACAAGCATGGTTTTTTAAATAATGGCTAATACTTATAAAAATAATATAGTAACTATAACATCTACAGGATCTGATGAGGTAATTTATACATGTCCTTCAGATGCTACAGCTATTGTAAATACTATATTCGTGTACAATGGAGCGGCTGGAACAGCTGATTTTACTATAACTTTACACGATACTTCGGCGTCGACTTCGTCTAAGATATACTTCAAATCTTCCCTAGCTGTAGCTGGTACAGATACAGTTTTAGGTGCAGGAAATGTTGTGGTTTTAGAAGATTCTGATATATTAAAAATCAACACAACAGTACAACCAATTGACGTCACGGTAAGTGTACTGCAAATTACAAGGTAATATGAGCGAAGAATACGTAATGATAGATGGAAAAAAAGTACCGGTTTTACCGGCTAAATCTGTTATAACTATCAAAAATAAAAGAACTGGTGCAACTTATAATGACAAAGCACACTTTGATTCAGACGTAGCAAATCCAGAAACAGATACAATTGATGATGACTTCAGACAAGATGTAGCTGTGACAGTAGCAGAGATAGTAGTTAAGGAATAATATGCAGAGTATAAACATGCCACAATCAGCACTAATTGCAGGAATGCAACAAGGTATGAACTACAGCCAACCAGCTGGAGGAGTTATGCCACAAGGATTTAGAGGGGGTGGACTTGCATCTCTTCGTAGAGGTTATATGGGTGGTGGATCTATTGGTGGTGGAATTATTCATGGGACTCCAATGGGAAGTAGAACTGGATATTGGAATCCGTTTAAAGCAGCAAAGAAAGCTGTCAAAAAAATTACAAAACCTATTAAAAAATTTGCACAAAAATTAGTACCCAAAGAATTAGCTCCGGCTATGACTTGGGCTGCACCTTTCATGGGTCCTATTGCAGGTCCATTAATGGGTGGTCTTGGTTCATTAAAAATGCATGGCAAACTTGATCCACGGATCATGGCAGCAGCATTACTTCCACACGCAAGATTTGGTATGCCTACTAGTATGGGTGGCTCAGGTATGGGATATGGAGAATGGGGAGGAGGAAATAGTCTTAGAAGATTGTTAACTGGAAAAGGTGTTGGAGATGCTAAAGGAATTTTAAATACTAAGTTTGGAAACTTTGGAACTAAGTTAGATGAAAAATTATTTGGAAGTCCAGATATGTGGACTGGAGGAGGACATCCTACAGAACAAATATTTAGACCAGGTAAAAAAGGTTTCTTCATGGATCTTAAAGGTGGAGCTTTGGAACCAGGCAAAGGAAGTTTTGGAGAAGTTATGAAAACTTTGACAGGTGCTAGAGGTAACGAAGGTGGAACTAAAGAAACATTAGAAGTTATGGGTACTATTATAATGGGTTCTAATTCTTATGCCGAAGCATTAGAACTAGCAGGTCAACAAGGTGTACTAGAACAAATGCCTGGAAGTGAAACAGAATATTTAGCATGGAAAGAAAAAATTGGGGGCGCAACAGAAGGTTGGGCTGAAGGAACTATCTATGAAGGCAATGCTATGGGTGGTTTACCTAGAACTAGATATGCTATGGGTAGTGCACAGTTTCCACCGCAAAAAAGAACAGGATTAAAATGGGGAAGTGATCAAGGTGAAGGTCTTGGTGGACAAGAAGTTGAAGCTGACATGAGATATGAAGGAGGCTTTATGCCTTATGGTGAAGAACCTAAAGCAGATGATGTACCCGCTCGATTAAGTAAAGATGAGTTTGTATTTACAGATCAAGCAGTAGCCGGTGCAGGTGACGGAGATGTTGAAGTTGGGGCTGAACGTCTATATAATGTAATGAAAAATTTAGAACAAGGTGGAAGACTTTCTGAAGAATCAGAAGGAGAGATGGGACAAGGAATAGGAGCAATGATATAATGGCAGAAACAATAATAAATAAACCATTTCCAGCGTTAGAAGCAGGTGCAGGTAAAGCCATTGATATGGCTTCAACAATTGCCGGTCAACCGTTAACGACCGCGCAAATGGGCTTACCCGCTCAAGCTGGGTTAGATAAGTTTACACAACAGGCACAAGATTTAGCAGCTAGTCAACTAGGACTGGGTTCTTTTACTAGAGACCCAACTACAGGAGCGGTTACAAGTATAGGAGCAGGTACAGGTGTTGCAGGTTATGCACCATACTTAACAGGAGCTGGTTCACAAGTTGGAGCGGCACAATTAACAGGTACTGGAGCAGGAACAGGAGTAGGATCTTTATCTACATATATGTCTCCTTATCAATCAGCTGTTAAGACCGCAGGTTTACAACAATTTGATGATCAAAGATTAAGAGACCAACAAAAATTACAATTTGATGCATTACAATCAGGAGCTTTTGGTGGTGGTAGACACGGCCTAGCAGAATCAGATTTCTTACAACAATCTTTAATAGACAGAACGGCTTTGGCTTCTAAATTTGATGCCGATGCATTTGCAGATGCACGAGCAGCAAGAACAGATGACAGAGATGCACTAATGGATCTAGCAAAACAACAACAGTTAATGGCAGCTGGTGATATTTCACAACTAGGTACACTAGGTCAAGCTGGACAGTTATATGGTCAAGCAGGTTTAGACACATCTGCCCTATCAACACAAAGACAATACCAAGAACCTAAAGATAGAGTTAGTTGGTATGCTAATTTATTAGCTGGTTTAGGTGGAGGAATGGGAACAACTCCTTACTCTTCAGGACCTATGATGCAACAAACTAGCCCTGGTATGTCTGCAGTTCAAACAGGACTTGGTTCATTAAATGTAATGGACTACTTAAAAGGAATTTGGAATCCAAAATAATATGGCAACAGTTTTAAAAAGACCGATGTTTAAATTAGGAGGACCTAGCTCTGATGGAGTTGGTATTCTTTCTGGTATGAAACGAACTGGATATTCTTCAGGATCAAATCCTCCAGATTGGATTAGCGATTCACAATATCTTGGTGCTTATGAGGGCGGAGACGGAGACAAAGTTGAAGACATTGAAGTGATAGACTCACAAACAGGAAATTCAAGCGGGTTTTTTAATGAAGAACTTGCTGAGTTATATAAAAAACTTAAAGATCCAGAAAAAGCAAAATATGGATGGAATGAGTTAATAAAAGATGCATATAGAACATCTAAAGGTGCAGCTACAGGTAAAGATTGGTTAACGAATGCTGCAGACTTAGCTCTTTCAAGAGATGATCAAAAAAAAGCAGAGAAAAAAGCTAAGAATGCAATGTTATATGAAGCAGCTCTTAAAGGTGGAAAAGCAGAGACTGATTTTTTAAGAGCCACAACTGATCCACAAACGCAAGCACGTATGTCATTATTACAAGATGTTATGGTAAAAATGGATACATGGAGAAAAGAAAATCCAGGTAAAGGAATAAATGACTGGTTAAAATCAGGTAATACAATTGAAATAGACGCATCAATGAGAAATGCTAACCCATCCTGGCCAGGTATTACATCAATTTTATTACGAGTAGAAGATATGGTTAAAGATTTTGATGCAGGAGCTTACGATGATGATTCATTAACACTTCCTAAAAAACCAGAGGAGATAGAAGCTTTTAGAAACCAACAAATACAAAGATTAATAGGAGCTTACTTAGGTTTTACAGGTAATGCTATGGGTGGTAAACCTATACGAAGAGGATACAATATGGGTATGGGCCCTGTTATGGATCAAGATGTATCTATGACTGAAAATATTCAAACACCTGGTGGTGATATGTCTATGACAGAAAACGTAGACACATTTAATATGGGACAACAAGGTGGTATGCCTTCACAAACTATGCCATCTGATGATCCATTTGTTTTATTAAGAGCAAGACTACCTGAAGAAATTACTGACGATGTTGTAAGACTAATTGCATATAACCCAGAAGCATTCACAGACTTTGCTGACATTGAAACTCAAGAAGATGTTATAGCATTTAACAAAAAGTATGGAGTGGAATTAGTTATTAACACTGATGAAATGTCAGGTGCAATAGCATAGGAGATTTCATGGCATCTCTTTACGAGAAGTACTTTGGAAAAAAACCACCACTCTCTGGAAAATCTAAATTTCAACAAGAAGCTGACAACCCACCCGCAATTCTTTCTGATGATTACATAAGAAAGGTTCAAAACTTTACATCACAATCTAAAGAAGACATTAGAAGATTTATGCATCTCTTTAGCAGAGATCTTAAACCTCTTGAAATGTACATAGATCAGATGGCGACGGAAGGTCGTTCTGACATTAAAAACTTTACTAAGTTCATGCACCCTAAAGATAAGATGAAGTGGAGTGATTATAATTATCAGGGTAAAAAAGTTTACGATATGACCTATCGTAAAAATACTAAAAAAGGACAAGATACACAAAAAGAATTTCTTCAAAGTGGATGGTTACAAATACCAATAGGAGTAAGTTCAGGAGCCTACAATACAATAGCAGGGACCGCGGAACTTGGAGCTTCATTATCCGATCTTTATTTAGATACAGATGTATTAGCTAAAGTAGAAAAAGCTTTACCAGCAATAGATTTAATGGATGTCTATGGAGACAAAGCTGGATCAGTAGCTAAGTTTACATCTATCTTAGTTCAATATGGTACTGGGTGGGGTATAGCTAGAAAAATAGCACAGAAAGTTATTGGTAAATTAGCAAAAAGAAAACTTGCACAAAAAACTGCAGGAGTATTAGATAAAGTTAAGATCCCTTCTCTTACAGGAACTAAAACTGGAATGGATATCGCAAGGTTTGGTGGCTACTGGGTATTACCAGCAGCTGTTGGCGATGCTATGGTATCTACTCAAGCTAATGAAACAATGGGAGATATATTTGGAAAGACAGAAGCTGAAGGTGGAAATAAATTACAACAACTATTAGTGAGTTCAAAGTCTGAAAGTCTTGATGGATTAGTAGGTAAAGAAAGAGCGGCTGCAATTCTTAGAAACAAATTAAAATTTGGAGCTGAAGGTACAGCTTTAGTTGGTGGTATAACATTGGTTGGACCATCATTAAAGTTAGTTGCTAAAACTACTGGAAAAGTATTAGGGGGACAACAACTACCTAAGTCTTTACAGATGGGACCTATTACAAAAATCCCTGGCTTAGCTGACATGACATTAGGTCTAGGTAGTAAAATTTTATCTGCTCAAACTAAAGGTGGTATTGGAATACCAGGTCTATTTAGATTAGCTAAAAAAGGATGGACTAAAGGTATGACTAAACTAGGTATACCTAAAAGAGAATACTGGAAATTTTCTGACATGAATACATTTAGAAGATGGTTTGATGACTGGATAGTAGCACCTCTTAATCCTAACTGGAAATTTGATAAGGGTTCTGCAACAGCTATGAGATTACAACAAAACATGGTTAGAAAAGTTAAAAAGAATTTTGATATATGGCAACGACAAATGGATAAAGCTATGTATGGTCTAGTTAAAGCTGGGTTTAGTGACATAGCATTTAACACTAGGACATCAGTTGCTGCAATGAGTTACTGGGATGATGTTATTAAAGTTTTAAAAGGACAAATGAAACTAGATAAACTTCCTAAATCTTTAAGAACAGGAACACGAGCGATAAGACAAATGATTGATGAACAAACTGACGCTTTACAACCTATCATTAGAGACTTAGATGTAAGAGAAGAAATGACTAGAAACATAGGTAAATATTTACATACTAGTTATGAAATCTTTAAGAACTCTAAGTGGAGAGCATCTAAAGAAGCAGTAGACGAAGGTATTAAATACTTTATGAATCTACTAAGACAAAGTGATCCCCTATATAAAAATGCACGAAAAGGAACTGAAGCTTATAAAAGATTAGTTGCTGATGCAACAGAAAAAGTAAACTCTATACTTGCAATTGGTAGAAGAGAAGGAACTACTCCAGGCATGAGATTAAAAGAGATCATGAATGAAGCTGCAGCTATTAAAGTACCTGCTAATATATTTAAAGATCTTAAAAATATTCCCGATGAAATAGCAAATCTATTAGGTAAAGTAAGGGATCCAAAAAGTATTATATTAGATACGTTAGTTGAACAGGCACATACTATACACTCTTTCAATGCGTATAGAGAATTAGCTCGTCAAGGGTTAGGTAAATGGATATTTAGAAATAGAAACGAATACTTAGATTTTGTAGCTAAGAATAATATTGTTAACCCAAGAACATTAAAAGAAATAACAGTTAAAAAACCATACAACATGGACCTAGAAGGTCTTTTTAAAAATAAAGATGGGTCTAACATGTTAGCTGCTCCTGAAATGGTTAAAGCAATTAGTGATCAAACATTATTAATTGATCAAGTATTAAAACTTCCTTTCTATAAAAGTTTATTAGCTATTAAAGCTGCAACCCAAATTAATAAAACTGTTCTTTCATTAATGACTCAGATGAGAAACATAACAACAGCTAGTTCATTTGCCATGGCTAATGGCCACGTAGGTGCCGGTGCATCAGTAGCAGATAACTTTGAAATGTTATGGAAAGAAATGGTAGGTAAGACAGATAGTCCTGAAGCATTAAGAAAAATATTAGATGAAGCTTTAGAAATGGGAGCCCTTGATAACTCTACGATTGCAAGAGAGTTAGAAGATTTAATTCCAGAGTTAATTGGTGCAAGTAAAGTACCAAATATAAAAGAAACAGCTAAAAATGTTATTAAAAAGATAAGAAAAGGAGATGCAACAGACATAGGAGTAGATGATGTTGTAGGTAAAACTGTAAGTGATTGGAAAGGTGTAGGTGCTGCATCAGATGAAATATTTGAAAGGTTATTAACTAACAAAGGAGCTATTGGAAAGTTAGTTCAAAAGTCTATTGAAGCATATCAATTAGGTGATAACGTGTGGAAATTATTTGGTTATCAATTTACTAAGTCACAATTAAAACCTGCATTTAAAACTTTAGAGGATGTTAAAAAATATTTTAGAGAAGTAGAAGGGTTTGAATGGAACCCACTTAAATCTGGATCATTAACTGCCGGCAAACATGGACAAAATTTAAAAACTATTGAAGATGCTATCAAAGAAGTATCAGGTTTAATAGTAAGAGATACTTATCCTAACTATTCAATGGTACCAAGAGCTGTACAAACTATAAGAAAGATTCCTTTCTTTGGAAACTTCGTAGGTTTTACATCAGAAATGTGGAGAAACTCTTATCAAATATTAAGAAGAGGTACAGCCGAAATGGCATCAAGCAACCCATACATAAGACAGATGGGTGCAAGAAGATTAATGGGATATATAGGAACAGTTGGAACTTTAGTTCCTGTTGCATTCGAAACAGCACTGATGATGACAGGTGTTTCAAAAGAAATAATAGAAGCATACAAACAAAGATTTTCACCTGAGTTCCAAAAAGGACACACATTAATTCCTTTGACAAAACAAGATGAAAAAACTAAAAAAATTAAATTTGTAGATGCAGATACGTTAATGCCTTATTCAGATGTTATAGTTCCTTTTAAAATGTTTTTAGATAATTGGAATACTGGAAAGAAAACAGACCAATCTACTTTAGGTTTGTTTGCAGACTCTATGATTCAATCGGTCATGAAAGGTATACAACCTTTTATTACTAAAGCTATTTGGTATGAAACTATGCAGGAAGTAACACCAAATAAAAATGGACAAGCAAAAACTAAAAACGGATCGTTAGTTGCTGACTGGCAAAATGATGTAGATCCATTTAGTAAAACTCTTTATCATATATATTCTAAGATGTTACCAACTACATTGAAGAGTGGTGAAAAAATATGGAGAGCATTTGAAGGCCAAGTAAGTAAGAGTGCGGTAGAGTTTGATCCTATGGATGAAGTAGCAGCTACGATAGCTGGGTTTAGAATGGGAGAAATAGATGCATTTAAATCTATGAAATATAAAATAGGTCAAATTTCAGCTGAACTTTCTAATGCAAGAAAGGTTTTTATTAATAGATCAATAAGTGCTAATAGTTTAATGTCTGACTTTGGAAAAATAGAACAAGGACTACCTCCTACAAATATTAATACTAATTTTCTTAGATATCAAAAAAATAGATATAGAATTTGGTCTGAAGCATGGAAAGACATTGAAGCTTTAAGAACTATAGGTTATTCTGAATTTCAAATTAGAGAAATGTTAGAAGGAAGAAGAGCTTTCTCTAAAGACGAGGTTAAAATGTTAATGCTAGGTAGATTTGAACCTGCTAAGATACCAAAAATTAATTTAATGAATGAGAATGGATTCTCTGCCATGATAAAAAATATTAATAGAGAAAAAGGAACTTACTATACTCCTAATCAGTTTTATAATATTAATGATCTTAATGATATCTATCAAGCATGGAGAGCAGTGCCATTAGGACAAGACCCTACATTAATTGAACAAGAAATTAATGTTCCATTTGATGTCAGAGCAGGAGAAATTAAAGAAGATGTTTTAGATTACGAAGAAATTATTAAAGATCAAAATGAATTAATGGAAGAAAAAATAAAAGAAGACGCTGAAGGCTATGAAAAATCAATTAAAGACCAACAGTCAAAAACCACAGCTCCCATAGGTACGCCACCATTGGAAACTGAAATTTTTACGGCGTCGCGCGTATATCCTACTATTTCTGGGAGTCAAGTAAATCCGCAAACTAGTTTAACTGGTACTCAGGAAGCTTTATTGGATCCTACTGAAAAACTAATAGCACAAAGACAAAATCAAGGATTAGGGAGTTTAGCGTGAAAAGACCAAGAAATACAGGTGAGCACATAGTGGCTTTATATGGGCACATAACAGGGCTCAAAACAGCTATAAATACCATAAAAACTAACGATTTACGGCATATTCACAGGGATATTGAGGGTTTACATACTAAAAGCGATAGGTTATTGTTCTACATTATAGGAGGGTTAGCCTCAACGGTGGGAATCATTGTGGGAGTGCTTTTCAAATTACTATGAAATTAAGTAAGAACTTCAGCCTGGCTGAGCTGACCAAAAGTCAAACAGCCACTAGGATGGGTCTAGATAATAACCCTAATGAAGATGAGCAGGAGAACCTAAGATTGCTCTGTGAGAGGGTCCTACAGCCCGTTAGAGACCATTTTAACCACGTAGTGACCGTGACAAGCGGCTATCGTAGCGAAATTTTGTCAAATAAGATAGGTAGCTCAAGCAAAAGTCAACATTGCAAGGGAGAAGCGGCGGATTTTGAGATATTTGGTACCCCTAATAATGAGGTATCTGACTGGATTAAAGAAAACCTTATGTTTGACCAGCTAATCCTTGAATTCTACGAACCCGGACAACCCAATTCAGGGTGGGTACACGTCAGTTATAAGAAAGACATTAATTTAAACAGAAAAGAATACTTAATGGCCATCAAAGTAGATGGAAAAACTCAATATAAACCAATACTTGGGTTATCTACAGATAGATACGTCAAGTAAGAGGAGAAATCTATGTTTTCAAATATAATGAGATGGATAGACCTTAAACGAGAAAAACTTTGTTGTACTTTTTTTAATAAGTACCAAGGATTAATTTTGTTTATTATGCTACTTGTTATTTGGTATAACGGTTAAATCCAATCTTTTAATTCTTCACCCATAACTTCAGACGCTATATTGATCTTCTTACGAAGAGCTTTGACTATTCTATTGTCAACTGTATCTTCTGCAATTAAATCGATGTAGGTCACGGGTTTCTTTTGCCCAATTCTATGGATTCTATCTTGTGATTGTAAACGTTTTTCTAAGTCATAACCATTAGAATAATAGATCATGTTCGATGCTGCGGTAAGCGTAATTCCATAACCACCTGTAGCTGGTGTACCTACAAAGTATTTAACTGAGTCATCGTTTTGAAATTTTTCTATATTATTCTGTCTAATATCTTTAGGAGTTAACCCATAATAATCAACCACCGATCCCGGACCATGGACCTTTTGAATTTCCTTTATTATTTTTTTAACGTCATATTGATAGTGGGCCCATATAACAACTTTGCCTTCTATCTCATCTAATACATCCATTAATTCATCTACTCTATTATTCTTTATATCTTGCATAGTGCCATCATCAGCGGTGAAATGACCACATGTAATTTGTTGAAGTCTCATAATTTGAGTTAAAGCAGTTTTAGTAGTGACTACTTTTCCATTTAACATAGCAAGCGCCATTTTTTTCATTTGAGTATATAATTCTTTTTGTTCTTTAGTTAACTCTACTACTCTTTTCATAAATGTTTTTTCAGGAAGATCTAAACAATCTTCTTTTAATACTCTAAAAGAAAAAGGTTTTAGTTTTTCTGCAAGTTCATCAAGATGTCGAAATCTTGCCACAATTTGAACACTTCTTCCATAGAAATTAGCTGTTTTCATTTCAGCATATCTATTTCTAAATGCATAATAAGAAGCAAAATCTAAACAGAAAGGATCTAAAAATTCACATTGACTATATAAATCTAATGGGTTTTTAGTAACTGGAGAACCTGTAAGAATTCTTCTATACTTAGCAAGTTTAGAAAGTCTTAAAATATTTTTAGTTCTTTTTGCTTTAGGATTTTTAATAGTGGTACTTTCATCAATAGCCATTAAAGTTCTATGTGATGATAAAAATTTAGTTGCAAAGTCTACACCTTTTTGAGTACTTAAAGCTTCCACATTCATAATTAAAATATGTAAAGCTGTTTCTATTTCAAACAAAGATTTTAATTTTTCTTCTTGTTTTTTAGATATACTAGGTTGCCATAAAATGGTCACATTTTCGACATGATCTACTAAATGTGTTGGTAATTCTTGCTTATACCACGTACCTACTACACCTTTTGGAGCTATAATTAAGGCACCATCAATTTTTCCTTTGTCATAAAGCATAGACATATTATCTATAAGAACTTTTGTTTTACCTGTTCCCATTTCCATAAAATATGCATAAACTTCTTTATTCCAAGAAATTTCAAGAGCATCAAGCTGATGCTGATACGGTTTTGTTTTAAATTTATAATTCATAAATTTTTCTTTCTATGGTGTTGACATTATATTAAAAAAAGGTATAAGTCAATGCAATGAAAGAAGAAAATATTTCCACTGTATATGTAATACAAGAAGTATCAGGAACAAAAGCTGGTGCTCCTAAAATAAATATTATAGGCGCACAAAAATATGGAGACTTTAAATTTGTGTTACCTGAATTTTCTCAAATGATTTTTTCACCTGGTCCATTAATTTTTAAATTAAGACAAGGTTTAAAAAATTTTAGTAATAAAGATTATTTATTATTAACTGGTGATCCAGCAATTATTGGAGTTGCATGTTCAATTGTTAGTGATATAACAGGAGGAAAATATAAACTTTTAAAATGGGATAAACAAGAAAGACAATATTATCCAATTGAAATTAACTTATACGAAAAAGGAGAGATAGAATAATGGCAATAGATTTTGAGAAAGACCAAGAAGAAGTATTAACAAAGACTACAGAAATAAAATCATTATCAGATCAAGTATTAAGACTTAGAGATTTAGAAGCTGAAGTAAAAGCTCAAGAAGAAAAAATTAAACAAACACAAAAAGAGATTGCAAGAATTTCAGAAGATGTAATTCCAACTATGTTATCAGAGATGGGATTATCTCAATTGAAGTTAGCTGATGGTTCATCAGTTGACGTTAAACCTTTCTATAGTGCAAGTATCTCTGTTGCAAACAGAGAGAAAGCTTATAAATGGCTTCGTGACAACGGCCTAGGCGACATTATTAAAAATGATGTTGTCGTTTCCTTTGGACGTCATGAAGATAACAAGGCGGTAGATTATGCTAACCTTGCGAAAAGTCAGGGGTTCGAACCGACACAAAAGTTGAAGGTAGAACCCATGACTTTAAAAGCGCTAGTCCGTGAGCGTATTGAGGCAGGTAAAGACATGCCAATGGACATTTTCAACGTGTATGTAGGAAACCGTACCAAACTAACAAAGAAACAATAACTATGAACAACGAAGCAAAAAACGAGCAAAATGCGGTTATCCCAAAGATAAACGCTAAGCTTCCATCATCTACATTATTTGAAGATGATGCGAACGCTGGCTTTTCGACAATGTCGCAAGAAGATCTTGCGTTACCATTTCTTAAAGTTTTAGGTCAGCTGTCTCCCGAAGTTAATTCGAGACATGCTAAATATATCAAGGACGCAGCTCCTGGTATGATCTTAAACACTGTCACGAATGAACTTTATGACGGTGCAAAAGGTATCCAAGTCATCCCGTGTTTTTATAAAAGAGAATACGTGGAATGGAAGGATAGAGGAGAATCAATGGGCGCACCCGTAGCAGTACATGCTGTGGATTCTGAGGCAGTAGCATCAGCTAAAAGAGATGCTATGAATAAAGATAGATTACCAAACGGTAATTATCTTGAGAATACCGCAAGTCACTTTGTAATGTTACTCGGCGACAATCCTAGCACAGCATTGATTACTATGAAGGCTACTCAATTAAAGACTAGCCGTAAATGGAATACAATGATGATGGGTATCAAACTACAGGGTAAAACTGGTTTATTTACTCCACCAACATATAGTCATGTATATAAATTGACTACTGTTCAACAGTCTAACGACAAAGGAACATGGTTTGGTTGGGACGTAGATAAAGTAGGTCCTGTCAAAGATAGAGCGATCTATGATAATGCTAAAAGTTTTTCTTTGAATATTTCAAAGGGAAATGTAAGAGCTAAACATGGATCCGATTCTGTTAACTCGGAGTCAACTCCTTATTAAGCAATTCCTAAGGGAATAAGTTGCAACAAGAGGCGTTGAAGCGAGAGTGGAGACGCCTCTACTTAAAGTTATGACAGAATTTGAAAAGATATTTGATGGATTGAAAAGGGCTCATGGATGTACCTACATTAACACTGCTCCAGCAAACGGAGAAAAGTTAAAAGGAAAATCTTTTGTTAAAAGAGAACCAGTTACATCAACTCATTACGAAAACCATTTAAAAGGTGTAGAACCTACACTAGGTATTATTCCTATAAACGATAACAATCAATGTATATGGGGATGTATTGATGTTGATTCCTATGCAGGGTTTGATCACAAAAAATTATTATCAAAAATTAAAATTTTAAAATTACCATTAGTAGTATGTAGATCTAAAAGTGGTGGTGCACATATATTTTTATTTTCTCAAAAATTTATTGACGCAAAAGTAATGAGAGACAAACTCTTAGAGATAAGAGCTATATTAGGATTTGCAAATGCAGAAGTATTTCCAAAACAAATAGAATTAAAATCAGAAGAAGATACAGGAAACTTTTTAAATCTTCCTTACTTCAAAGGTGATGACACAACAAGATATGCTTTCAAAGAAGATGGAAGCGCAGCAAGTTTAGAAGAATTTTATAGGATCATTAATAATGTAAAACAGCTAGATGTTGGTTCTATAAAAGTACAGAGGCCCCAATCAGAATTTTCTGATGGGCCTCCATGTATTGAGACTCTAGCCGCAGAAAGAATAAAAGAAGGGGGAAGAAACGCAGCATTATTTCACTTTGGAGTTTTTGCTAAAAAGAAATGGAAAGATTGGAAAGAAAAAATTTCTTGGTTTCACCGAGAGTATATGGATGGAGATTTAGATCAGAAAGAAATAGATATAATCAAAGCACAAATAGAAAAGAAAGATTGGGGATATAAATGTAAAGATGAACCAATGTGTAGTCATTGTGATAAAACATTATGTAAAAGAAGAAAATATGGAATAGGTAATGCACCAACATTTCCAGAGTTAAGTGATCTACAAGAGATTCAATTAGAACATCCTTATTATTATTTAAACGTAGATGGTAAAAGATTAAGATTAGATAGCCCAAAACATTTAAGACAACAATCATTATTTGAAGAAGCATGTATAGCAGGAGTGGGAATGCTACCACCAACTTTAAAAACTAAAGATTGGAAACAATTAATTAATGGATTACTAGCAGGAAGAGAAGTTATAGATGCACCGGAGGGAATGAAAACAGAAGATCAATTAAGAGAACACTTAGAAGATTATTGTAGTGATAGAAGACAAACAAAAAGAAAAGAAGATATTGAAAGAGGAAATGTTTGGAGTGATGACGAGAATCATTACTTTAAATTTAGACACTTCTTTTATGACCACTTACAAAGAAGAAGATGGTCCCATGACTATCAAAAGACTTCAGCATGGATGAAAGAATGGTTTGATGCAAAAATAAAAGTAATAGATGCGAGTGGTAAGAGTATCAAGGTTATGTACGTTAAAAAATTTAATGGCAAGAAAACAGAATTTAAATCACCGGGTTATAAACCTAAGGACCCATATTAATGAATAGTTTTATTGAAAGTTTTATAGATGTAGGAAGTGGATTAGCTCTAGCAATTCTTATTCAATTATATATCTTTCCTTTTTTTGGATTGTACCCAACCATATGGGACAGTTTTCACATAGCATTAATATTTACTGTAGTATCTATCATGAGATCATGGCTATGGAGATTATTATTTAGGAGATATAGATGACAACAATAGTATTAGGTCCGCCAGGTACAGGGAAGACACACACATTACTTAATAAAGTAGATGATTATTTAAAACAAACTGATCCTGACAAGATAGGTTATTTTGCCTTTACTCAAAAAGCTGCATACGAAGCGAGAGATAGAGCAATGAAAAAATTTAATCTAACTGAAGATGACCTTCCACATTTTAGAACTTTACACTCACTAGCATTCAGAAGACTTGGTTTAAAAAAAGAAAACGTAATGCAACCTTTTCATTATAGAGATTTAGGAGAAAAATTAAAACTTCCTTTATCTGTTCCTTCATGGGAACATGACGAAGGGAATGCTTTCTTTACTTCTAATAGTGAAGAGCTAAGTATAATTGATAAAGCAAGACACAAGGAGATTAGTGTAATGCAACAGTATGATTTAGGTGAACACACTAAAGAAGTCTCGAGAGAAAAACTTATTATCTTGGACCAGGAAATAAAAAAATATAAAAAAGAATATAGTCTAATAGATTTTCACGATATGATTACAGATTTTGTTAAGAGCGATAAGTGTCCTCAGTTTGATGTGACATTTATAGATGAAGCACAAGATTTATCTAAAGTACAATGGCATATGGCTAGAAATATTTGGGATAACACTCAAGATTCTTTTGTTGCAGGCGATGATGACCAGGCAATTTTTAGATGGGCCGGTGCAGATGTAGATAGTTTTATTGCATTGGATGGTAATATAAACCAATTAATTCAATCGTTTAGAGTACCAGCTAAGATTCATAAATTAGCGGCCAATATTGTACACCGAATTTCTAAAAGAATCAATAAGAATTGGCTCCCTTCTAAAAGAGAAGGAGAGATAAAATGGTATGATAGTTTTGATCAAATAGATTTAAAAGGAGGAAACTGGTTAGTATTAAGTAGAACTAATCATCAGTTAAATGATGTTGAAAAAGTTTTATATGAAGATGGAATGTATTTTAAAAATAGAAACAAAAGAAATTATGAAGCAGATTTATATCAAGCAATAAATGATTATGAAAATTTAAGAAAAGGCCAATTGGTTTCATACAAAGCTATAGAAAAAATTTATAGTTATATGACACCTACACATAAAGATAAAAAAGGATTATTAGGTATGGCAAAAGAATCTTTTTATGGTATAGATGCATTAAAGAATAAGCATGGTTTAAAAACTGATAAAGTTTGGTACGAAGCTTTTGATGATGCACCATACAGGAGAGTAGAATACATTAGATCTATGAAAAATCACGGGGAGAAGTTAAACCAAGATCCTAGAATTAATTTATCCACTATACATGGAGCTAAAGGTGGCGAGGCAGACAATGTTGTCTTGTTAACTGATCTAACAGAAAACACAATGAAGGGTTATGAAAATAATCCTGATGATGAAGAAAGATTGTTTTATGTTGGAGCAACACGAACTAAAGAAACATTACATATTGTAAGACCTAAAGATAGTTATAAAGGCTACAGAATATGAGTAGTCCTAAGTCTATTAAAGGTTCAATAGGAGAACACAAAATGATAGTTGATCTATTAGGTAAAGGTTATCACGTTGCTAAAGCAGTGGACCCACAGTGTCCATTTGATTTAGTTGCTGTTACTCCTACAGGAGAAATTAAATTAATAGATGTAAAGACTCCATCTTATCGTTTAAAGACAAAAGCAACATGGAAAAAAGCTAAGAAAATCAATAGAGTTTTAACAGAAAATCAAAAACAATTAGGAATAATTATAATGGAAGTTACACAGTGAGTGACATATATAAAAAACAGGTAGGTGGGAGTCATTACCAATGTATGGTTATTCAGCCATCAGAATTTATTAACAGAAATAACATTCCTTTTGCTGAAGGCAATGCAATTAAATATTTATGTAGACATAAACAAAAAAATCAGAAACAAGATTTATTAAAAGCTAAGCATTACATTGATATGGCTATTGATAGAGATTATCCTGAACCAAAAGATTTTTTAGAAGAAGCTGAAAAAGAAAAGAAAGAATTAGAAGAATCCTATAAGGAATCTAAACGCCAAGCACAAGAACGTCAATCAACTAACACATGGGGAATAATTAAATGATACAACAACCACTTTTTAAACCACAAACAGAATGGATACCACCGGAAGATTTTCCTGATTTATCTAAATACAAAGAAATAGCAATTGATTTAGAAACAAAAGATCCTGACCTAGTTAAGATGGGTTCAGGTTCTGTAGCCAGGCGTGGTTGTATTACAGGAATAGCAGTAGCTGTTGAAGGTTGGTCTGCTTATTATCCAGTCGCTCATG
>Ga0114932_10002010_pt1 | contig 22263 bp, 20 predicted proteins | sample 2SBtaG_2_FD_87286 | JGI IMG/M metagenome (GOLD analysis project Ga0114932, IMG submission 87286) | Deep subsurface microbial communities from Kolumbo volcano to uncover new lineages of life (NeLLi) - 2SBTROV12_ACTIVE470 metaG | ecosystem: Environmental > Aquatic > Marine > Volcanic ...
AAAAATTTAGCTGAATTAATTATTAAATTAATGAATACAAATCTCAAAATTTTATGGGAAACTGAAAAACCTAACGGACAACCAAGACGTTGTGTAAGTATTGAAAAAGCTAAGAATGAAATAGGGTTTGAACCAAAAACTTCTTTAGAAAAAGGATTAAGCTTGATGATTAATTCATTTTTAAAGAAAAAAAATTAATTAATTTGTGCGTTATACCGAATTATTAATAAATTAGGTTTATTGCCCTACTAAGTATCGTATTGAAAAAACAAAAATCTGCTTTGATTACTGGAATTACGGGACAAGATGGTGCTTATTTAGCTAATTTTCTTCTAAAAAAAAACTATCGTGTATTTGGAACGTTTAGAAGAATTTCATCACCAAATTTTTGGAGATTATTATCATTAAACATTGAAGATAAAATTGAATTAATTCCTGCTGATCTTATAGATGATTCTTCACTCAAAGAAGCTGTTAGAATTTCTGATCCTGATGAAGTTTATCATTTAGCTGCTCAAAGTTATGTTGGAACATCTTTTGATCAACCAATTACTAGCGGTGAGTTTTCAGGTCTAGCTGTAGCTAGAATACTTGAAAGTGTTAGACAGTATAATTCTAAAATTAAATTTTATCAGGCTTCTTCAAGTGAAATGTATGGAAATGTAAAATTATATCCTCAAAATGAAATGACTGTATTTTCCCCTCAGAGTCCATATGCCTCTGCTAAAGTGTATGGATATCATTTAACAAAAATTTATCGAGAAGGTTATGGAATGTTTGCATGTAATGGAATTTTATTTAATCACGAATCTCCATTAAGAGGATTAGAATTTGTTTCAAGAAAAATTACTAATGCAGTAGCAAAAATCGCATTAGGAATGCAAAAATCTCTATATTTAGGAAATCTTTCGGCAAAAAGAGATTGGGGATTGGCATCTGAATATGTAGAATGTATGTGGAAAATGCTTCAACAAAAAAAATCTGATGATTATGTTATTGCTACAGGAGAAGCACATACAGTAAAAGAATTTGTTCAAAAAGCATTTGAATATGTAGATCTAGATTGGAAAAAATATGTAAAAACAGATAAAAAACTATTCAGAATCTTAGAAGTAGATATTCTTCAAGGGAATTCTTCTAAGGCACAAAAAAAACTCAATTGGAAACCAAAAACAACATTTGATGATCTTGTAAGAATAATGATGGAATCTGATCTAAAACGATGGAAGGATTTCAAGAATGGAAAAATTTTTCCTTGGGATGCTCTTTCATCAATAGATGAACACAAAACATTTTCTCGCACTAAATAATGACTGTAAAAATTATGTGGCTACATTCCCACATTACTAATGCTAGTGGGAGTTCAAAATTTCTATATAATATTTTAAAACAACTCTCAACAAAATATAAAATTACATTATTTTTACAAAAACCAATAACTTTTCTAAATGATGAATTTAAAAAATTACCTATAGAAATTATAATTATTAGTAATTATTCTACAACAGATTGGAAATTTTGGTTAAATTTTTCATCAGAAATTGAGAAACAAAAATCTGTTTTAAAAAATTATCATGATAATTTTGATTTGATAATATCTTCTTTTTTCCCAATGAATATTTTGGCAACAGATTTGAATTTAAAACATATACAATTTTGTTTTCAACCTTATGCATTTTTTTGGGATAATGAACTAATCAATTCATTACCATTTTTTAAGAAAATATTTTTAAAATATTTTAAAAAACAATTTTCAAAATTAGATATTTCAGCTACTCAGAATTCTGATATTTTACTCACAATTAATAATGGTTCAAAAAATTCTATTCAGAAAATTTACAAAAAAGAATCTATTCCTACCAATATGGGTATAGATGTTACAAAAACAGAATCAATAAAAAAACTTCTAAATCTACAAAGTTCAACTATATTGATACATAGTACAGATTGGTCTCCTCTAAAAAATACAGTTTGGTTAATAGAACAATTCATTGAAATTCAAAAACGATTTCCAAATACTGTATTAATTATTACTGAAACTAAAACTGATTCTTCTGAAAAGAATAAAGCTCTAAAATTAGTTCAAAATAACAATCTAACAAATGTTAAGTTCTTAGGAACTTTACCAAAACTCGAATATGAAAAATATCTAAGCTCATCTGATATTGTAATCTATTCTGGTTTTGGTAGCGGAATCACCACAAGTTTATTCGTTTTAGAATGTATGGCATTAGGCATTCCACCACTAATTAGCGAACAAGCTTCTGAAGATGTTATTCATGAAAAAACAGGATATCTTTTTAAAAATTCTAATGAATTTCAAAAATTTTTAACAAACTTACTAGAAGATGATTCATTGAGAATTAATTTAGGAAATTCTGCACAAAAATTCATCTTAGAAAAACATTCTTGGATGAATGTTTCAGAGATTTTTGAAAAACAAATTTCTTTGATTTTAAAAAAATAATTTTATTTTAGTTTGAAATAATTTTAAATTCTGGAAGAGGGACAATAAATTTCCCACCATTAATAAGAAAATCTTTTTCTCGTTGAATAAATTCATCTAAAAAATGCCATGGAAGAATCAGAAAATAATCTGGATTTTCATTCCTTGATTCTTCTTCAGAAACTATCTTAATCTTTGTACCAATTGTTTCTCTTCCCCATTTATCTGGATTTCTATCTGCAACTTTTTCTAAATCAGAATTTGTAATTCCATAAAATTGTAACAGGGTATTTCCTTTTGTAGATGCACCATAACCAAAAATTTTTTTACCTCCTTGTTTCTCTTTTCGAATAAAATCAATAGTTTTTTGTTTTAATTCCATACATCTATCTAGGAATTTTTGATATGGAATTTCTGTGTCAAGTTTCATATCTCTTTCTATCTTTTCAATGTCTTCTATTCTTTTTTTAGAATTTTTATCTATATTATTTTTAGAATGTTTAACAAATAATCTAATACTTCCACCATTTACATCATTCAAATAAGCATCAACAACTTTAAGATCATATATTTTAAACAATTTTTGAAGAACACTTAGATGATAATATTCTAAATGTTCATGAACAATTGTATCAAATGCATTTTGATTTAACATTGATGGTAGATATGAAAGCTCAATTATCCAAACCCCATTTTCATGTAATACTTTAGAAATATCACTTACAAATTTTTTTGGATCTTCTAAATCATAAAACATTGCTATACTTGTAATTATTTTTGCCTTGAAATTACCAACATTTTTCTGATATGAATTATAATTAAAAAAATCTATTATTATTTTTGCTCCACTTGTTTTAGAAAATTCAAACATATTTTCAGCAGGATCAAATCCAAATACCTTGACATTTTTATTTTGATAATTTTTTAATAAAGTTCCATCATTACATCCAATATCTAATACTATGTCTGAATCATTTAATTTAGTATTTGAAATTGCATGTGTAACAATTTCACAAAGATTTTTTTTCATTGTAGTATTAATTCCTGAACGGTAAAAATATCGTTTGTAAAGATAGTCTGTTGGTATAGAGTGTTTTAATTGAACCAGTCCACAGTTATTAGAATTTTTTGATGAATCACACCTGATTAATTCTAATGGAAATTTCCCATCAATTGGTACGGATTCGTCATGTTTTGGAGTAAACGTTGCAATATATTGTTCATTTAGTGATATGATTGATACAAGATTAGTAGAACCACAAATTCTACATTTTTTTATTGGTTCAATAATCATATTCATCGTCTTTTATTGGTTTTTTTAAATCTTGATCAATCTTATTTTTTTGATTATATTTATAAGAAAATTCAATTTCTACTTGTTATATTTATGGTAAAAAAAGCACTGATTTTTGGAGTTACTGGTCAGGATGGAACATATCTTGCCCAATACCTTTTAAAAAAAAACTATATTGTTTATGGAACATCAAGAAGTTTTTCTCATAGAACTTCTTTAAGACTTAAAAAAATGGGAATATATTCAGATATAAAAAAATTTAAAGTAAAACTCGGAAATCCAAAAAGTGTTCAAAAAGCTATTCAAACTTCTAAACCTGATGAAATCTATAATTTGGCTGGTATCTCTTCTGTATCTGAACCATTTAATAAAATATTTCAAATCTGTAAAGAAAATACAATTGGGGTTCTAACAATTTTAGAAGAGATTAGAAAAAATTCCCCTCACTCAAGATTCTTTCAAGCCTCATCTGCTGAAATGTTTGGGTCACAATGTGGAATGTTAGATGAAAAAAGTGAGTTTAAACCAAACACTCCTTATGCTATATCAAAAGTTTTTTCACATAATATGACTAAAACATATAGAGAAAATTTTGGAATTTTTACTTGTAATGGAATTTTATTTAATCATGAATCTCCATTACGTGGAGAAAATTTTGTAACAAAAAAAATTACTAAATCTTTAACACACATAAATCTTAAAAAATTAAAACAATTTAATTTGGGAAATATTAATGCTAAAAGAGATTGGGGCTTTGCAGGTGATTATGTTAAAGCCATGTGGTTAATGCTTCAACAAAAATCTCCTGATGATTTTGTCATTGCTACAGGGAAATCCCATTCAATAAAGGATTTTTTGGATGTTGCTTCATTTCAATGTAAATTAGACTGGAAACATTTTGTGAATATGGATAATTCATTAAAACGCAGTATTGACTTACCAGATAGAATTGGAAATTCAAACAAAGCAAAAAAAATTCTTAAATGGAAACCTAAAATGTCATTTGAAAATTTAATAAAATTAATGGTTAAAAGTGATTTTGAAGAATCTCTCAATCTAACTAAAAAACAACAATTTCTTAAGAATTTTTAATTATAAATCTTCAAATGATTTTAAATTTCAAAACAAATATTTTTAATTTTTTTTCTTAATGTTTTTAATGAATTAAATTACAATTTTCTTTTAATAGTTAATAAAAGACTCAACCACCCTAGCGCGTTATATTTAATAAAAAAAGTAAAATTTCTGAGAAACAATTTCCAACCAATCAATTTTTTACATTTTAATGTAAAATGAATCCAAGGAAAAATTACCCAAAAAACGTTGTCATAAATCAATTTTGTCATCTTAAACATATCTCCTTCTCTTGACGTACCACCATCAAATACTGACATCAAAATATCGTCTATTACATGAATATTTCCATATTTTAGTAAACTTAGTGCATACACAGTATCTTGCCCCATAATTGGTTTATCTATAATACATTTCTTCAGTGCATCTGTCCTATGAATTCCATAAAAAACTTGACTATGTCTAGCTGTTTTTAAGAATTTTGTTACTCTATTTTCATATTTTCCAGATACAGGAAAGCAGCTCATATATGACATTCTAGCTTTAATTTTACTCTCAATTCTTTTAATAAGAGAATTTTCTTTTTGTCTTAATCCATCTGTAAAACTACCAAACATCTTTAATTTACTTACACTTGTGACAACATTATCATTAGAATCAAGAATTTCCACATTTTTTTCTAAAAATGTAGGCTCCAAAAGATCATCAGCTGCAACCCAAAGAAAATATCTCCCTTGTGATTCATTTAAAACAAAATTATAATTTTGAAACTGACCAATATTTTTTTCTTGTTGATATATTTTTATTCTTGAATCCTTTTTCATAAATTCCTTACAAATTTGCACTGATCTATCTGTTGATGCATTATCTGAAATAATTAATTCAAAATTTGAGAATGTTTGTAACAATAAATTCTCAATTCTTTTTTTTAGAAATTTTTCACCATTGTAAATTGGTAATCCAATGCTCACTATGGTTTGTTTGTCATTATTATTCATATCATTTTTAATTTTAAACATTTTTTCACTCACCTTTAATTTTTATTTATTCCCAAATTTTCCATTTTGCCTTATTCACTTCCCAAAGATTGTTTAGAATTTTTTTTTCTTTCATAGTATCCATATGTTGATAAAAACCTTCATGTTGATATGCACTAAGTTGATTTTTTTTAGTAAGTCCTTCCAAAGGTTCTTTTTCCCAAACTGTACTATCATCTTTAATATAATCAAATATTTTAGGTTCTAATACAAAAAATCCCCCATTTACCCAAACATCGTTTCGTGTTGGTTTTTCCTTGAAATTTGTAACTAATCCTTTGTCAATTTCTAAAATACCATAATTTTCTGATGGTCTACAAGCAGTAATTGTAGCAAATTTATTTTGTTTCAGATGGAATTTTATCAAATCTAAAATATTTACATCATTTAGTGTATCACCATAAGTTAAACAAAATGTTTGATCAATCATTTTTTCTATTTTTTTCAATCTTCCTCCTGTCATGGTATCTAAACCTGTATCGATACATGATACAGACCATTTTTCATCATGTTCTGAGAAATATTCTTTTATCATTTCTCCTTTATATCCACAACAAATAATAAAATCATTAATCCCATAAAATGAATAAATTTTCATAATATGCCAAATTATTGGTTTTCCTCCAATCTCTATCATGGGTTTTGGTTTTATTTTTGACTCTTCAGCAATTCTAGAACCTACTCCACCTGCTAATATCACCGCTTTTATTTTGTTCATTTTTACTTCACTTTTTCCATTACTACAGGTTCATAAATGTCATCATTTTCATATATCATTTATAAAATTCGACAAGTTAATTTTAATTTAGGCATAATTGTGAATGCTATTTTAGATGTCTTACAAAACTTTTAATCCATTAAAATTTCATTAACCAAATTATTTAGATTGTTTTCTTTATTTATTTTTAATGATTTACATCCAATGTTGTTTGCAGCTTCTATATCTGAATCATTATCTCCGATCAACCAGCTTTTCTTTATATCGATGTCAAATTCATTTATTGCTTTTAGAAGCAGTCCTGATTTTGGTTTTCTACATAAACAATTTTCATCAGGCCTATGGGGACAAATTAAAAATGCATCTAATTTTATATTAAATTTTTTTAAATAATCTTGAATATATTGATGAATTTCATCAACTTTTTCTAATGTTATGATTCCTCTATTGATAGCTGATTGATTTGTAATGACAATTAATAAAAACCCATTATTTTTTAATTTTTTAAGAGGGTTTACAATATCTGAAAAAATTTCTAATTCTGAAATATTTTTTACATAATCTCTTCTTTCTTTATTTATTACTCCATCTCTATCAAGAAAAATAACTTTTTTAAAATTATTCATATTTGAACAACGGGTTACCATTATTTCTAATGGCATTTGCAATACAATGACATAATAATAGATGTTGAGACTCTATTGACAACATTTCGTCACTTGGAATTTTAATACATATATCACACAAATTTTTCATTTTACCTCCTGTTTTACCAGTAAATCCAATACAGTACGCGTTATTTTTTTTGGCATATCTTAATGCATTTAATACATTTTGAGAATTCCCACTTCCACTAAAACCAATAACTATGTCATTTTTTTTTAACATATTTTTAAGTTGTTCAAGAAAAATACTATCATATGAAACATCATTAGACCAAGCCAAAATAACTGGAATATTATCAACTAGTGAAATAGCTTGAAATCTATTGGTATTTTTTATGATACATGTTTTTAATAGATCTGAAACAAAATGTGATGCAGTAGAAGCTGATCCTCCATTACCAATTGTAAATATAGTCTTTTTTTGATTTCTAGCTTTAATTAGTTGATTAATTATTATATTAATTTCATTTGTATCATTTAGAATGTTAGTCAAACATTTTTTTTGTTCATTCAAAAATGATTTGATATTTTTTTGATGATTCATATTTTAATTATATTCCCAAATCCTTGTATAAATCAAGTATTTTTGGTCCTTTATTATAAAATTTGAAATCAATATGTGTTAAACCTAATTTTTTCATTTTAGAAATTAGTTTTTTCTGTTTTTGTTTTTCACAATATAATAAAAGATGACCTCCACCACCAGCCCCAGTCAATTTTCCTCCACTTGCACCCAATTTTCTAGAAAGATCATATATTTTGTCAATTTTTTTATTAGAAATTCCTTCTGTGAAATTTCTTTTTGCCATCCATCCTTTATGAAGTAAATCTCCAAAATTGTTTAAATCTGAATTTTGTAATGATTCATTCATTTCAGCAGCAAATTGTTTTACTTTATGTAATGATTCAATTGTTTTTTTGTTTCCAGTTTTTGCTTTTTTTAATTGTGATGATAATAATTTTGCACTATCTCTAGTTTTTCCAACAAAAAATAATAATAAATTATTTTGTAATTCTAACAGTGATTTTTTATTCATTGAAATAGGTTTTACATTTACTTTATTTGTTTTAAATTCTATATTTTGAAATCCACCTATTGATGTAATGTATTCATCTTGTTTTCCCATAGGCCATTTTAAAATTTTTCTTTCAATTTCAAAACATGTTTCAGCGATTTTTTTATCACTATATTTTTTTTTTTGTAAATATAAGAGAGTATTAACCAAATTAACTGCAAGTGAACTAGATGCACCCAAACCTGAACCTGCAGGAACATCACTTTGAAGAACTATGTCAACTCCTTTTTTGAATTTTAAGAATTTTACAATGGATGCCGCAATTTCTACACCATCTTCAATTTCTATTTTTTTAAATTCAGTTGGTCTGTAATGCTTTTGAAAATCAGGAGAAAATGTTTGAAATGATTTATCAAATCTTTTATGGACAACTACATATGTAAATCGATTGATAGTTGTACATATTACATTCCCATTATATTTCTCATAAAATTCTGGTTGATCTGTACCTCCTCCAGCAAAACTAATTCTTAATGGGGCTATTCCGATATACATTTTAAATAATCTCATTTCCTGTTTGATTTAAATTATTCATATCAAAATTTACACAAGTACAAAGTATCTTATATTCAAAATTTTATTATTCAATAAATGAATATTTTGGTAACTGGAGGTGCAGGTTATGTAGGTTCTGTACTAGTTCCTGAATTAATCAAAGATGGACATAAAGTTAAAGTGTTAGACAGATTCTTTTTTGGAAAAGAAACACTTGATTCAGTTTCTAACAATGAAAATTTAAAATTAATTCAAGATGATATTAGATGGTTTGATCCCAAAATTTTGAATGATATTGATATAGTAATGGATTTAGCTGCATTATCAAATGATCCAGTTGGTGCACTTGATCCAGAAAAAACTTATGATATTAATCATAAAGGTAGAGCAAGAGTTGCAAAACTTAGTAAATCATCTGGTGTTAAAAAATACATTTTAGCTTCAAGTGCAAGTATTTATGGTCAACAAAAACAAATTGCTACTGAAGAATCATCTGTATCTCCGTTAACTGCATATTCTAAAGCTAATAGAAAAGCTGAAGTTGATATTCTTCCACTTGGAAATGAATATTTCTCAGTAACATCACTTAGATTTTCAAGTGTTTATGGTGTATCCCCTAGAATGAGATTTGATTTAGCAATAAATGGTATGATTTTAGATTTTTTTAAAAAGAAAAAAATTATCATTTTTGGTGGAAATAATAAAAGACCTTTTATTCATATTAAAGATGCAGTGCAAGCTTACAAATTAGTCCTTGATGCTCCTAGTTCAAAAATCAATGGACAAATTTTTAATGTTGGCGCTAACGAACAAAATTATTTAATTTCTGACCTTGCAAAAGAAGTTGGAGATGCTTTGGATCCAAATTGTGAATTAGAAATAAGTCATACTCCTGATGATAGATCATATTTTGCATCTTTTGATAAAATTAACAATGTATTAAATTTTAAAGTACAAAATAATGTTAAAGATTCATCAAAAGAAATGTTTTCTGCACTTGTGAATAATAAATTAGACTTTGGTGATAAAACTATCACTTTAAAATGGTATAATCATATTAAAAAAACTAAAACCCTTCTTGAAAAATGTTCAATTAATGGACAATTTTTGTAGAAATCTAAAAATATTAAAAACATTTTATACTTATTTTTATTAGTTCGATATAATGAAATTTATTCCTACAAAAATACATAATTCATTTATTGTTGAAATAGAAAAAAATGAAGATGATCGTGGATTTTTTGCAAGGACATATGATGTAAATGAATTTAAAAAACATGGTTTAAATTCTAAAATTGTTCAATGTAATATCAATTACACTAAGAAAAAAGGAACTGTAAAAGGTCTACACTATCAGAAATCCCCTTTTCAAGAAGCAAAATTAATTCGTTGTACTCGTGGTAGTGTTTTTAGTGTAATAATCGATCTTAGACCTGATTCACCTACTTACAAAAAATTAGAATCGATGATTTTATCTGAAAATGAATATTGTTGGAGATACATACCTGAAGAATGTGCGAATGGAATTCAAACCCTAGAAGATGATACAGAAATAATTTATCAAGTTACTGAATTTTATACTCCTGAATCTGAAGGTGGAATTCGATGGAATGATCCTTCTTTTAACATTAAATGGCCCTTACCTGCTGAATCAATTTCTAAAAAAGATCAATTATGGAAGAATTTTTTAGATTAAATTTTAAAAAAATCAATTATTTTTAAAAAATTTTCTAAATTCATCTACCATGTATGGTATTTTATCTAATACATCTGTTGGCTGAAAATCAAATTCTTTTTGAATTTTATTTATTGATGTTTCTGGAAATGAATATTCTTGAGATTCTGGTGATATCTCAACTTCACAATTAGTAATTTCAGAAATTTTCTTGATTAATTTACCTGACTCAATATTTTTTCCACTAGCAACATTGTAAATTATATTTTTACCGTTTAGAGAAATTTTGGGAATTAATTCTAACACATCATCAATATACACATAATCTTTTTTGCTTGAAAAACTTGTAAATATTTTAATTTTATTTTTTAAAATAGCATCTCTAATAATTGATGGAAGAAATAAATGTGAAGTAAAATTATTACCTGTTACATTTGTTAATCTTACTACATGTACTCTAGGATTTCCTGAAGATACACATAATGATTCCCCCATGATTTTTGAAATTCCATATAGATCATTTTTATCAAGAGGATTAACGATTAAATTTTCATCTTCTTTTGTTGCATTCATTTTATTATACACTCTTCCACCTGAAAAATATATCAATGATTCAAAATTTGAATTTTGTAAAATTTTTTTTAATTGACAAACATGTGCATCTACTGCGTCAAATGGTCTTTCCATGAAATTTGGTACTCCTGCTGAAAAAATTACATGTCCTAAATCTATTTTATCTAAACTCATTTCTCTAATTTCAGGCGTAAAACATTCATGTTTTCCTTTTTTTAAAAACGAAGTTAATTCTTTACCAATAAAACCCTTGGACCCTAAAATGGTAAATTTCACAATCATTTTTTTCCTGTATAATTAAAAACTATTTCTTAGATTTTTGAATTAAATTGAAAATCGTTCTTAAAAGGTATTTATATAAAATTCCATTTTTATAATTATGAAGATTTACTTAGCTGATCTTACTTATAATACAAATAGAGTAGCAGCAGAATCTTATCCATTAAACGTTGCTTTAGTTGCAAGTTATTGTCTTAAAAAATTTGGTTCTAAGGTTGATATTACATTGTTCAAATATCATGAAGATTTAGAAAAAGCCATTGAAGAACACCCTCCTGATATTCTTGGATTGAGTAATTATGCATGGAATGGAAATCTTAGCCGTGAAATGTTTAAAATTTTTACCAAAAAAAATCCTGATGGATTACGTATTTTTGGAGGACCTAATTTTCCATTAGATTTACCATCACAACAAAAGTTTTTTGATGATTTTCCATATTTTGATGTATATATTCCTGAAGATGGTGAAATTGGATTCTCAAATTTTGTTGAAAAATATTTAGAATTACAACCAAATGAAATTAAAACTAATATTTTACAGAATCCTATTGAAGGATGTATTATTAGACATAATGATGGAAAACTTCTTTATACATTTAGTAATACAAGAATAAAAAAATTAGATGAAATCCCATCACCTTATACATCTGGATTACTAGATCCATTTTTTAACGATGCACAATTAATTCCAATGCTTCAAACAAATCGTGGTTGCCCTTTTACATGTACATTTTGTGCTGATGGTAGGGAAACAGTAAACCAAGTGAATAGATTTAGCGTAGATAGAATACAGGATGATGTTAAGTACATTGCAAAACATATTTCATCGAATATCCATACATTGTTCATTGCTGATTTAAATTTTGGAATGATTCCTGGAGATCTAGAAACATCAAATACTCTATCCGAAATGAAGAAAAAATATAATTATCCTCACAGAATTCTTGCTACTACAGGTAAGAATAACAAAGAAAGAATAATCAAATCGGTAGAATCTCTTCATGGCATACTATCTTTATCAATGTCGGTACAATCATTAGATGAAAATGTTCTAAAAAATATTCGTAGATCAAATATTAGTACAGATCAAATGTTGGGTCTAATGCCTACAATTAAAAAAACTGGTTTGAGCACTATTGCAGAAGTAATTGTTGGTTTACCTGGAGAAACTTATGAATCTAATTTAGAAACAGTTAGAAAACTAGTTAAAACAAAACTAGATGATATCCTTCAATACACTTGTATGATTCTTCAAGGTTCTGAAATGGGTACACCAGAATATATTTCAAAATGGAAATTCCAAACAAAATATCAAATTTTACCTGAAGATTTTACAACACTAAGTAATGGAAAAAGAATTTGTGAATTTGGTGAATATGTTGTTAGTTCTAAAGATCTCTCTTTTGATGAATATCTTGAATTACGTTTGATTGCATTCACTCTTTGGTTAACTAATAAGGGAGTATTGTATAATTCACTTTTAAAATTATTAAGACAACAAAAAATAGATGTGGCAGAATTATTCTTTCAGATGGTAAAAAGACGTAAAGATGCTCCAAAAATAATTCAAGATGTTTATGAAAATTTCCGTGAATCCACAAAAAATGATATGTATGATTCCCCGGAAGAAATTTTTTCTAAACTACAAGATGATGAATTTTATCAAAAATTACTTGATGAAGAAATTGCGCATAACGTAATTCGTTATCATGTTGCTATAGTCATGGCAACATGTATGGATGAATGGACTGAATATGTTTTATCCATTGCACATGATCTGTTACAAGAAAATGAACAACTAGATGAAGAATTACAAATACAATTTGAAAATATTGCTAATTATTGTCGTGGTAAAGGACATAATCCATTAGGTAAAGATAGAATGGAAACTAATCCTGAATTTATATTTAGTTATGATGTACCTAAATGGCTAGATGATAATTCTGAGAAAATACCTTTGGATGAATGTGTTCTTAGAAATAAAACTAAAGCCATTTTTAGATTAACTGATGAAAAATTCAAAATAGTTGAAGATAATCTTAATTTATTTGGGACTACTTTTAATGGCTATTATAAAGGACTTAAAATGTTACCTCAACATGTTTTGTATCGTGATATAAATTATCAAAAATAACATTTAAGATTAATTTAATAAAGCTAAAAAATATCTATTTCTCTTTATAATAATTTTATAAACTATCTAATCTTAGTTTTTAATACATTTTAAAAAACCATCAGGTGATGTAGTAACCAATAATTTATTTTCAATTGATTTATCTATTTTAAACCGATTATTTTGTTTTAAAAATTCCCAAACAGCTATTTTAGGATTATTTGATTTGTCCCAAGAACGATCAATATTATGATTGTGAAACCAGTTTTTTGGAAAATCATGTATAATTGTATCACACACTATTATGTAACTTCCTTTAGAAACAAGTTGAGAATATAAATTCAATTCTTCTAAAACATGTTTTTTAGTATGATCAGAATCAAGAATGACTAAAATCTTTTTCTTAGTTTTTGAAATTTGTTTAATTTTTTCAAAAATTTTTAAATCTGTTGATGACCCCTTTAGAATTTTAATACGCTTGAACATTGAATGTTTTTTTATGGCATCTTCATTGTGACGACGAAGTCCAATTTCTATTCCTACAACATTACCTTTTCCTATTAATTGTAGCATAGATGATAAAAAAATTAATGAACCACCACGAGCAATTCCTGTTTCAATGATGAGATCCGGTTTTATTTTCCAAATTATCTCTTGAAAAGCTATGATATCATGTGGAAATTGGAAAATGGGACGACCAAGCCACGAAAAATGTTTACCATATTCATATCTATTTGAGTCAATGAACCATTTTTTAGATAATTTTTTCAAAGATTTATCCTGACTCATTTTTTTTATAAAATTTTTATTTCTGATATTAAATGAGTCTGTCATGAAATATTTTGAATTGAGAACTCATTTAAATATTTTTTAAAAACAATTTAATTTGAATTTTAATGATTATAAAATAAGATAAATTAATTGAATTATAGAAAATTAGGAAAAATAAAAATTAATAGTATCTGAAATTGGTTTAGGATGTTGAAAATTAGATTGAGTCTTAATTATTTATAGAATAGAATTAACATATGTAGAAATTATAGAAATATTTTATAGAAATGATTTCATTTTTTATAGCGTTGGAATAAAAATAAGTACATAGCTTCTATTGAAGTAGAAATTAAAAATGAATATCCTACTCCAATTATTCCAAACATATCTCCTAATAGTATAATACATGGAATCTGTGTTGAAATAAATATTATTGAACCTATGATTACAATTTTTACTTTTTCCTTAGAAATTAAATTTGCTATCAAAATTTGATTTATTGTTAAGGGAATGACAGCTATACTCATGATCTGTGTTAAAGAAATTGCATTTTCAAAATTTGGAAAAAGTATTGGAACAATTGTTGGTGAAGAAAATATGGCAATTAATGCTAAAACCCCTGAAATACATACAAGAAATATTTTGAACTTTATCTTTTTCTCTGATTCTACTTCTTTAGGCAATAGATACTGATAGAAAATAAGTGGTGGAATTGCAATAATGGCAAAAATTTGTCCCGCTAGAGTATAATTACCTAATAAACTGAATCCAAATATTGGTGCTATGATTAATTTATCCAGATTACCATTTAATGATCTTGATATTTCAAGTATATAATTTCCTGATATAAATGAGCTTTTTCTTTTTAATATTGAAAAATCAATTTTTGTTGTTTTAAAATTCTGATAAATTTTATAAGCAAATGGAATATATGATAAACCAATACCCAGAATTACTCCAGAAATATCTAGTACAAAATAAAGTGAAAATGCTAAAGATACCTGTAATATTTTTTGTCCGATAATAATTTTTGAATAGGTTTTATACAGTTTCAAACCTAAATATTCTGATGTAACTAATGACATTATTGTTATTCCTATAATGAAAATACTTAGTGTTCCATCGCTAAAAATAAAAAAAACAATTATGGCAAATATAGTTGAAAGAAGTAGAGTTAGAAAAGAAATGGTTGGTTGAATTTTAATTCCTTTTGAAATAAGAACTATTATTGTATTTCCTGAGCCAAGAAATGCAATTGTTTGCACAACAATTCCTATTGCAATTAAATATCCTACTTGTCCATATTTTTCTGGACCTAAAATTGATGCAATTAATAGCCAAAACACTCCACCTATGATACTTGTTGTTAAAGTTGCAGAACTAAGAATTGATAAATCCATATATGCTATAATTTTTTTTTTAAATGTGTTCCACAATTTCTTTTATAATTTATCGTGATTTTCATCATTACTTAAATCTATTATCCAGTTTACAAATAATTTATTTTAATAAAATAATTTTAAATAAATTTCTAATCTATAATTATGCAAACCATTTTTTTCTTTTAATCAAAAATAGTTAATAATTCTTATATTGGAAGCAACATTTAGTACTTGAAAATTAATTTAATCTTTTTTATATAATAGATTAAAATATATGAAATAATTAAAAATTTGTTAATTTACATTTAATTTATAACTAGAAAATATTATTATTAATACGCTTGAATCACAATTTCAAATCTGATTTTAATATTGAATCTATTGTATTATGTGATTCTATATGTAATATTGATGAATTAAAACAAATTATCGTAAAATACAATCCAAAAATAATATCATTCAGTTTAGAGTCTCATAATTTTTTAGTTGAAAATAATATTGAACATAATTTATCTGAAAGTTATTTGAATGAACATGATTTAGATATGATACAAGATAATTCTTATCAATTTTCACAATGGTATTCTGATCAAAAAATATCTCATTCAATTGAATATGATGGAATCAATATTGGAGAGTTATTTTATACAGAATTTTGCTATTTTTTAACACCAATTTTAAAGAAAATATATGAAATTATTGCAATTCATACAGTCCATAAAAATGTATTATTTTTTTCATCAAATTCACTTATTAAATTTATAGAATTACTATCTTCAAATATTAAAATTTTAAATGATAGTACAGAATATGTATCATCTACAAACAAAAATGAAAGTTTTAAATTTAATGCTGGGACTTTAATTAAAAACAATCAAAATTTCTTAATTTCTAAAATTATAAAAATAACATATAATTTTTTTAATATCTTTTTTCAAAATAAAAAACTTGATCCTAAGAAACAAACTATTTTTTTAATCAATCATACAACAAAGAATTTTAATTCATTTTTCAAACTATTACCTAATTATCCCATAAATTTAATCAAATATGATACTATTGTGCCTGCATTTTGGAATTTTGAAACTTTTTTAACAATAAAAAAATCTAACTGTCATATAGAACATTCTGTAAATTTTAATAATCATTTTTCAGAAAATAATTCATTCTTTGATGATCCGTTAAAGTGTTTTTTAGAAAAAGAAGAATTTTTTAATAAATTTTTTTCTATAGATGACTATAAGTTTTGGAGCATTATTGAAAATGATTTTATTAAAATGTATAAAAAATATTTTTTGATTGCGAATGAAAATATAAATCAAATTAAATTTTTATTAAAAAAATTTCATCCATCTTATATTGTAATCAATTCTGAAATTTATCATTTAGATTTAATTATAATTAAGATTGCTCAAAAATTAGGAATAAAAGTTGGAATTCTACAACATGCATTATATTATGATGATCTAGAAAATTCAAATTATTTTGGATTTAAATTTGATCAATTTCAAAGAGTTCTTTCTTTATATTCTGATAATTTTTTAGTATGGGACAAATTAACTAAAAATACTGCTTTAAAACATAATGTAGATTCTAAAAAAATTATTGATATTGGATGTCCATTTTATGATAAATTTTTTAAAAATCATGAAAATGTTGATAATTTGAAAGAAGATTATATCTTGTTGGCAATTACTCCTATAACTTGTCAAAATACTACACGAGAATTATCAACTGAAATCCAAATTAAATATGAAAATACCATAAAAGAAATTTGTGAAATTACTACAAAAATTAATAAAAAATTACTAATTAAAGTACATAATGCAGCATCTTTTGATGAGAAAATTGTTAAAAAAATAAATCCAAATATTATTGTAAAAAATACTGGAAATATTTCTGATTATACTAAAAATTGTGAACTTTTGATTTGTATTGATACGAGTACTGCTATTCTAGAAGCAATGTTACTAAAAAAACCTGTTGTATCCATTTTAATAAAAGATAAGGATTCTGAATCTAAAATTTTTCAAAACAATTACACATTAAAAATTAAAATACATGATCTTGAAAAAACTTTGAATCGTATCTCTTTAGATATTAAATTTAAAAATTTTTGTATTGAAAAAGGTGAAAAATTTATTCATGATTACTTACTAAATGCTGGAAATTCTACAAAAACGCTTCTTAGTTTTTTGTCTAACCAGTCTTAAAAGTTAAATCTTCCTCAATTAATATTTTATACAAATAATATTGATTTAATGGGAACATTTTTTATGTTTAATAAAATTTAATAATTATATTGTTTAAAAATAAAACTGTTCTAATTACTGGCGGCACTGGTTCTCTTGGAAATGCTCTAACTCAACGTCTTCTTGAAACTGATGTAGAAACAATTCGAATTTTTAGTCGAGATGAATGGAAACAAAAACAAATGAGTGATAAATTTAATGATAATAGGTTAAGATTTTTTATAGGTGATGTGAGAGACGAAAAAAGAATCCATAGAGCTTTAGAAAATGTTGATATCTTAATTCATGCTGCTGCATTAAAACAAGTTCCAATAATTGAATACAATCCGTTTGAAGCAATTAAAACAAATGTAACTGGTTCACAAAATATTATCGAAGCATGTTTAGATCATAATGTTTCAACTGTATTGGCAGTTGGAACTGATAAAGCTGTTTCTCCATTTAATACATATGGTGCAACAAAACTTTTAATGGAAAGATTGTTTATCTCTGCAAATTATTATCGTGGTGTACGTGATTCAAATTTTTTATGTGTACGATACGGAAATGTTTTAGGTAGTAGAGGTTCAATTGTACCTATAATTTTAGATCAAATTAAAAATAAAAAAAATATCACAATAACTGATCCTGCTATGACTAGATTTAGTATTACAATGACGGATGCTGTTGACTTAATTTTTAGAGCATTGACTAATGGAAAAGGTGGTGAAATTTTTGTTCCAAAATTAAAAGCATACAATGTGAAAGATATTGTTGAATCTATTATAGAATTATCTGATAGTACTGCTTCAATTGATATAATCGGTGTAAGACCTGGAGAAAAATTTCATGAAGTTCTTATAAATAAAGATGAAATCCGTAACACATATGATTCTCAAAAAGACTATGTGATATTTGAAACTCAATCTGAGAGATATGAAATGCAAAAATCTGATTTAGTTAGTTCTAATTTAAAAAATGAATATTCATCTGATGGAATTCAATTATTGACAAAACAAGAGATCAAAAATTCCCTAATTGAAGAAAATCTTATACCTTAAATAATTTTTTAGTTATTTGGATCAATTCCAGTTAATCTTGATTTGATAAAATCTATTGGTTGGATTGGTGAAGGATCTATTTCTAATAAAATAGCCTTGTATATTGAACAATAATCAAAAACATAAATTAAATTAACAATTTTTGTTAAAATACTTCCTTCTGGAGAAAAAATTTCTTTATACTTAATATTTTTCTGTTCAAAAAATTCTTTTATTATTTCCCAACGCTCTTTTGTTTTTGTAGGATCATCTAATCCTCTGATTAGAATAGGTTGAATCTTTGATGAACTCATCCAAGAGACAATCCCATTATGACATGCTTCAATAATATTTTCTATGATAGTATGTTGTTTTGCATTTTCTTGAAGTGAATTTTTGAATCTTATTGCGGATGATTCTAGTCCCCATGGATAATATAGTATTGGAATTCCATTCATCCATTGTGCTAAATTTAATGAATAATTTTCTTGATCTAAATTTGATGAACAAATTTTTTCTTTTGTTTTTTGTAATTCATTAATTGATTCTTCTATCTCTGATTGATTAAATTGAATTATTGGATTTAGAATTTTAATCATTGCATAAAAATATGATGTAAACGATGCTCTGGGAGAATTTATCATAGGAATTTTTCTATATGTCATATTATTTTTAGTACAATACTCTTGAATTTTTCCACCTGACGAAAAAGATATACTCTGGACTCCTTCTTTTTTTACATTCTTAAGAATTGATAACATTTCTTCTGTATTTCCAGAAATACTTGTAATGATAACTAATGAATTTTTGTCAAGATTTTTTGGTAAATGATATCCTTTTACAACTGAAACACGAATATTTTCTTTAGATAAAATACTTGAAAATACATCCCCCAAATTTCCTGAACCTCCCATTCCTGCAAAAACCAAATGATTTACATTAAAATCATTTATATCTTCATATTTTTTTGAAAATGATGTATTTGCAAGTTTGGGCCATGTATCATAAACTTCAAACATTCTTTTTGAATCAAATTTTTTTATAGTTTCAATATCCATTAAACAACTGATGAATATTTCTATTCCATATAACGGTTAATCATTTATTCATACTTTAAATATTCTCAAAAATTTATTGAGATTGTTGAAAATTATTTCTTCACTAAAAACAGTAGAATGGAAAAATAACAAAGTTGTAATGATTGATCAAACCAAGTTGCCTAATCAACTTATTTTTGTTGAATATAATGATTTCAATCAAATTGCTGATGCTATACGTACTCTAGTAGTAAGGGGTGCACCTGCAATTGGAATATCTGGTGCATTTGGTTTGGCATTGGCATCTTTACAAAGTAATGCTATATCAAAAGATGAATTATTAAATGATTTAGAAAACGCAAGAAAAATTTTATTTGCCACTAGACCTACTGCAGTAAATTTGGAATGGGGGTTAGAAAAAATTTTGAATATTGCAAAGTCTGGAAATTCAGTTGAACAAATTAGAGAATCCATTATTTCTGAAGCTAAAAAAATGGCAGATGAGGATATTGAAATTAATAAAATTATGGGAAAGAATGGTTCAATTCTATTTGATGATAATGATACTATAATGACTCATTGTAATGCTGGTGCTTTAGCTACTGTTGCATATGGAACAGCATTAGGTGTAATTCGTGCCACTAGGGAAAGTGGCAAAAATGTAAAGGTAATAGCTACTGAAACTAGACCAATACAACAAGGTTCACGATTAACAGCATTTGAGTTAAAACATGATGGCTTTGATGTTAGTTTGATTCCTGATACTGAAGTAGGTTATTCGATGGCAAATGGATTAGTGAATAAAGTTGTAGTTGGTGCTGATAGAATCGTAAAATCAGGACATGTATTTAACAAAATTGGAACATATCAAGTAGCAACTATGGCAAAGCAACACGAAATTCCATTTTATGTTGCAGCCCCATTATCTACAATTGATCTAGAAACAAAGGCTGAAGATGTTATAATTGAGATGCGAAAAGGAAGTGAAGTGACTGGATTAGGTGATAAAAAAACTGCTCCAGATGATATCAATGTAATAAATCCCGCATTTGATATGACTCCCCCTGAATTAATTTCTGGAATTATTACTGAAAGAGGTGTGGCTACTGCACCTTTTGAAGAGTCTATCCAAAAATTATTTGAAGCTAATTAATAGAAAGTTTTTATTGTTTTTCAAATTTCTCTTAATAATATGAGCACTGTTTCTGCACAAGCAATTGAAGAATCTCTAAAACAATGTATGGATCCTGAAGTACCTCTAAACATTGTAGAGATGGGATTAATTTATGGAATTGATGTTGCAGAAAATAATGATGTTAATATCAAAATGACAATGACTACACAAGGTTGCCCACTTCATGAAACTTTGGTTGAAGATGCAACAAGATTTGCAAAAAAAGTTCCAGGAGTAAATAATGTTAAAATAGATATTGTATGGGAACCTGCTTGGTCAATGGATAAAATGACTGAAGAAGGAAAATTAAAAATTAAAAATATGGGTACCGCTATGAATACTCCAGCACCAATTAATTATGAAACTGCTTTACCTCAAGGTGTTGGAAAACTAGTACAACAAGAAGATGGTTCGATGGTATTGGCAAATGAACATGATCAAGGATTTATGGTTAATCAAGCAATTGTTGATTTTTGGAAGTCTTGTAATGGTTCTCGTAAAGTAACAGAACTTGTTGAAGTTTTTGCTCAACAAACAGGATTACAAAGAAAGCAAGTAGAAAAAGAAGTTATGCAATTACTACAACAACTACGTGACGGTGGATTAATAGCAATTGTAGGACAACCAGATACACCAAATGTAGAATTTAAAAAATAATCTTAAAAAATATGGTTTGAATTTGCACCATCAAAGTTAATTGTAACACCAGATAGATATTTTATTTTATTTTCAATGATTGATTTCACAAAATTTCCTATTTCTTCAGGCTCACCTAATCTTTTCATTGGTAAAGATTTTTCATATTCTTTTACATTTTCTATTAATTCTTTAGTTCTATCAGTATTAATTGGACCTGGTGCAATGTTAATGCAACTAATATTTTTTTGAGCATAATCTTTACTTAATACTTTAAAGACTTCACTAAATGCTGCACGATATGCTGATGAAATTATTAATTTTGGATTTGGCTCCTTTATCACATTTGAACTGATCAAAAATATGTATCCTCCATCATTTATTTTCATATTCTGTAAAATTGTACATAATCCTAAAAATAATTGATTGTGGTATAATTTCCAATCATCCTCAGTTATATCCGAGAACTTTTTTGGTACAGGACCACCAGTATTAAGAATCAAAATATCTGTACTAGTATTATTTTCTACAAATCCTTTTACACTAT
>Ga0114932_10002011_pt1 | contig 22227 bp, 27 predicted proteins | sample 2SBtaG_2_FD_87286 | JGI IMG/M metagenome (GOLD analysis project Ga0114932, IMG submission 87286) | Deep subsurface microbial communities from Kolumbo volcano to uncover new lineages of life (NeLLi) - 2SBTROV12_ACTIVE470 metaG | ecosystem: Environmental > Aquatic > Marine > Volcanic ...
CAGTCAAAAAATGCCCTAGTCTTATGTCCAGATTTACCAAACAGTATATCCCTTATATCTTGTTTGGTGGCTTTGGGTATCATTAGCATCTCAATAGCCTTAGCCTTATTATTGCTATACGTTGATACCTTGACCTCATCTAATGGTATGCCTGATTTATAAGCAAGTACCATATTCTCAGTATCAATAATATTCTTATGCCACTTATTGTTTGGAGATAGTGCAGAGCATACACCCACCACCACCTTTAATGGTACACCAAACCTTCTAGAGATAACGACACAAGATTTATAGGCATCAAGATACCATGCAAATCCATGCAGTTTTTCTCCAGACTTAGATAGGTAATATGTACCTATAATATTGTCTATCATATTTCACCTCTCATTGTTTTACTTAATGATACCTCTATATTAAAAAATTGTTGTTGTAAAGTCTTAAGCCTTAAATTTGCCTAAACCATCTCTGTGATATAGTTTAGAACCTTGTACCATAGCACCTACAATCCACCCTCGTAAGTTGCCATTCTTCCCATAGTAATATGGATTGTCAAAGTCATTTTTAGACGATAAATTTACAAACATACATCTTGCTCTCAATGTTGAAACAGTGTCTTGTTTGTTGCGTATAGTCTTAATATTAAAATTTGTTTTAGTCATAGGTATACCTCATTACTTTCTTAGAGGTATCACTGAGTAAAACTTAAAGGGGGAGCTTTCCAAATGTGTCGCCACACCTACCCCCCCAATAAGACGGATTGAGCCTCTCTTTCGGCTAGGATTATGTATTTGCCTAGCACCACACCCACGAATCTCAGTGAGTTATTTGCATATTGTCAGCGTGTTTCAAGCTGTCTACATATTGGGATTCCACCCATCTCGCTTGTCGGATTCAACCAACTTGTGTCTTATAGTCTAATCTTATTTTAAAATTAAAGTCAAGATTAAAAAACTTTTTTGTTATCGTTAGTCATTTAGTCGGTAGTCATTTAGTCGTAATCTAGATTTTAAGCGTTTCTATCATTTTTTATTTTAATCTGACTTGATGTTTTTCAATCTAAGACTTGCAGTATTAAAATCTAACTTTCAAAAAATCTAATTATCAGATTATACTAATTTTCGATATGGTCAATAAAAAAATAAAAAAATTAGCATAAATATTCATTTTTTTCATCAAACCCAATAAAACAAGGGCTTTCAGCACTAAAATAATTTACTGATAATGTAGTATTGTTATAAATACTTAATAAAAACAATGACTTACTCTATTTGTTCCCTAAATGTTCTCAATTTAAGGACAGGATTAGAACAAAAGGGGAACACTGTGGCATGGGCCACCCCACCCACCACCGTATGCGTACTTGTACTCTGCCAGAGGGGGGTGTTTTAGGGTGTTAACCACTGGTATAACTGCCTGTTTATTGTGCAGTTGTAATATTATGCCTATTTTTTAGGCACTTAGCTGCTGCATAGAGCAGCTGCATGGTAAAATATACGAAGTTATTATATTTCCCCTCTGAGGAGGGGGAGTAGGACTACAGGCAGTGTACCATATGGACTACATTTACCCCTACTCAGTGGCTAAATTTAAGCCTCTGAGAGGATATTGTATGGAGGGGGAGGATGTTAAGCCATAATGCAGTGATATTACCCTGAAATCCCTATGAATTAAAAAAAAGTTAGCCGGGGGTCTTGACATTATGGTAAAAATACTATATAATACATAATGTATTACATAATGTAACCTAAAGGTAACATAATCTCCTACTCCTTATAGTATATATTTAAGTTACTTTAAGTAATACATTATGTATACATAATAGACGATAATTATTTGTCGTTTATTCTTGACAAAGAATCCTTTAGGAGTATAACTAGTACCATGCCCAGAGCTAAAATGTACATTAGCGACAATGTGATAGAAGAATTTTACAAAGCCTTGGCTGATGAAGACGAAGCAAGACTACGTAGAGTCCACATCCCACGTTCTGATGTATTCTACGTCAGGGAGAAGATAAGACTAGACACTGGAATTAAGTATACGCTAGACCATGTAGAAAGAGCTATGTATCTGGAGGGTATGCTTGATGCTAAGGATGTTTACAAACCCCATATAAAAAGGAAAGATTATGGCTGAAGCTAAAAAAGGTAAGAAACCTCCTAGAAAAAAATTATCTAAGTTTGAAAAGTTTATTCATAGAGTTATGGATTATTTTACTGGAGTAGATTCTTTTGATAGCAAAGGAAATTATATTGGGGATAAAATTAAAAATATGACCCCTACTCAATTTAAGGAATTACAATCTGTAAATCCTGAAGCAGCTGAGGAGTACATGAAAAATCCAAAGGCTTACATGAGTAAGATGATGAAAATGTATATGGGAGGAACTGTAATGAAAAAGAAGAAGAAGATGGCAATGGGCGGCATGATGGATGATAAAAAGATTAATCCTACTACTGGCATGTCTATGAGTATGGGAGGTCTTTCTGGTAGAAAGGTTAATCCTAGCACTGGACTTTCCATGAAAAAGGGTGGTATGATTGATTACCGTAAGACCGGGATGATGTATGGTGGAGGAATGGCTAGGAAGAGATAATGGCTAATGTTCTCAGCACCTCACGCTACAAAAATGTAAAGCTTGACCTAACAACTACAAATGCTACTACTCTCTACACCTGTCCTGCTCTTATGAATGCAGTGATAGAATCAATGGTGGTGTCTGAGGATAGCAACAATGCTGATTCAATTACTGTCACACTAACGAATGGCAGTGATGTATTCAGTATATACAAGGACAAGGCGGTAGGAGCTAAGGGAACTGTAGAGTTATTCTCAAGAGACTTAATCCTAGTCTCTGGAGATATTATAAAGGTGACAGCAACTACAGCCAACAGGTTGCATGTCATCTCCTCTATCATTGAAATACCTAAGGCAACAACTGCATAACGGATTTGCATTATTGTGTCTGGTATTTATTTGAAAATATGGTATAATTACCCCATTAACCAAGGGAGGTATACTATGTTAGAATCAATTAAAGACTGGTGGGAAAAAGCCAGAAAAGCCAGAGAGACAAGAAAAGCATACGAAGCTTTAAATTCTTTTTCTGATAGACAATTATCAGATATAGGGTTGACAAGGGCAGAAATATATGCTAAAGTATTCGATGTAACTAAAATTAGGGAGTCGGGATGGTAGTCAACGCAGCTAAAAATTATACTAAACCAAAAATGCGAAAGAACTTAGTAGCTAAAGTAAAGGCAAGTTCTAAGGGTGGTAAGCCCGGCCAATGGTCTGCACGTAAGGCGCAGATGGTAGCTAAACAGTATAAAGCAAAAGGAGGGGGATATACCTCCTAGTGTCTTATTTACAAAGTAATATCCCCTACTTTAAAGCGTGGATAAGAAGAGAGTATACGTGTAATTTTGAACAGTATCATGGTGAGTTTTTACATGCTATGGTAATAGCTGTAACAAGTATGCCAAACCGTAGTCTTAGTTTTCAGGTAATATTTACTGGATGTGAGACAGATGAGACAGACGAAGAGAATGTACACGGTGGGGCAATGTGGGCGAGGATGCCCATCACAGGATTGGTTGGTGACACTCCTTATGAAAAATGGCCGCAGGAGCTGCCAACCTATGCTGCACAACCTTGGGATTGTATGTCGCACCATCATTCGGTGTACGTTTTAAACAGAGCTACTCCCTCTCCTTGGATTGCAAAGGTAGATGGAAAATTCTATCCTGCTAAGTATTATTTTACTGTAGACTACACAGACAGTGAAATAGCCGATGACCCTGCTCAACACAAACAGAGTCATGTATTAGAGTTAATGGATGCAGGAGACTATACAGGCAACATTGTTGCACTACCAAACAATAGGGTGAGAGTAACACATCCTGCATGGTTTGAAACAGGAGAAGGCGCACCAGACTTTAAACCAAGTCAAAGCGTGTTCCATTCAAAGCAAGAGACTGAGTATGTCTGGGATACTCAAAGAGTTTTTAACAACCTATACAACGAGGAGAAATAGCATGGCTGCTAAAAAGAAAATGCCTATGGTCAAAAAGAACGGAAAGAAGATACCTGCATTTGCTGCTGACGGCAAGGGTAAGATGGCTAAAGGCGGCATGATGAAAAAGAAAGGTTATGCCAAGGGCGGTATGAAGAAGAAGGGATACGCTAAAGGCGGTGTATCAAAAAGCAAAAAGAAGTAATGGCTCTAGAAAAAAGTCAACGTAGTCTTAAGTCTTGGGGGAAACAGAAGTGGAGAACCAAGAGTGGTAAGCCGAGTGCAAAAACTGGGGAGCGTTATCTACCAACCTCTGCCATCAAAGCCTTATCCCCCAAAGAGTACGCAGCAACAACTGCTGCAAAGAGAAAAGGCACAAAGGCAGGGAAACAGTTTGTTAAGCAACCAAAGTCTGTTGCAAAGAAAACAAAAGCATATAGGAAAATATCGTGACACAGAAGAACTTACAAACCGATAGTAACTTTAATAAATACGATATAGACGGTGACGGTATAGTCACTGACGAAGAACTTGCACACGCTAAAGAAATAGGTAAAACGGAGGCTGACTTACGTAAGCAGAAAGCGCAACGTAGGATGGCTACCGCTACGCTTATAGGCATGGGGGCATTTACTGCTGCTATGTTTCTTGTCGATATAGATAAGATAAAGGCACTGTCGGATATATCTAACCTCTTCTACATATCAGGAGCAGGTATTGTAGGTGCTTATATGGGAACATCCGCATGGATGTCTAACAGAGACAAATGATGAAGAACTGGAATAGAGAGAAGACAAAGACACTTCTTATAGCTTTGTTTGTAATTTGGTCAGCATATTTTATTGTGGAGTATTTATAATGAGAAAGTATCTTAAGAGACTCTGGTGTGCCTTGCTTAATAAAAAGTGCAGTGATACCTGTACCTGTAACGAATGAGTGTACTCACAAGTTTAGTAGGACCTGTCACAGGACTTCTTGATAAGTTCGTAGAGGACAAGGACCAGAAGGCAAAGCTTGCCCATGAGATTGCTACAATGGGGGAAAAGCATGCACAGGAATCTTTACTCGCTCAATTAGAAATTAATAAGGCAGAAGCAGCATCAGGCAGTATATTCAAAGGAGGGTGGAGACCCTTTGTGGGATGGACCTGCGGCATTGCTTTTGCATATCACTTTATCCTGCAGCCTACATTAATCTTTGCACTGGCTGTATTCGGTGTTGCTGTACCTGACTTACCAGAGTTTGATATAAGTACCCTCCTTCCTGTCTTGGGTGGTATGTTAGGAATTGGCGGCTTACGTACATATGAAAAGCAAAAGGGTTTGACAAAGTAAGGTGGAGGATATAAGGTGTCACTTATGTCACAGACCTATCCCCATCTACAACGTCTACACACTAAAGCAAATATGGAAAAGAATGCAGGGAGCATGTGAACCCTGCAATGAGAAGAAGAGACTAGAAGAAGCTAGAAGAAGGAAAAACAAAAATGCCATTTAACCTATCCCAAAAAAGCTTAGACAGACTTGACGGTGTTAACGATGACATGGTGAGAGTTGTTAAGAAGGCTATTGAATTAACTAAAATAGACTTTGGTGTAATCTGTGGACTGCGTACAGTCGAGGAGCAGGAAGAGCTAGTAGCCAAAGGTGCGTCACAAACCATGAAGTCCAAGCACATTGACGGACTTGCAGTAGACCTCATGGCATATCTTGGAGGGAGGGCTTCATGGGAGTTAAACCTATATGACGATATAGCGGATGCCATGAAGGAGGCTGCAAAGCTTGAAAACGTGGGGGTACGTTGGGGTGCAGCTTGGCAAATAGATAACATGGCAGATTGGGATGGCACGATGGAAGAAGCCATGAATGCCTACATAGATTTGCGAAGAAGTCAAGGTAGAAGACCCTTTATAGACGGACCACATTTTGAGTTGACTTAGGAGAGAACAATGGCAAAAGATGATAAAAAAGAGGAAGAAGAGAAGAAAAAGGTACGGAAAAGAGTGCCAAAAGAAAGAAGAAAACAAGTTATGAAAATAATAAGGACTAAATCTGATTCAAGAGGTCCTTCTAAGTTGTTATCTGAAATGAAAGCGTTAAATAGTAAATATTTATACGTTAGTGAAAATGCAGATAAAGAAGAAAAATCTCGTATTAAAAGTGCAAATAGAATTTATAGTCAGTTAAGAGATAGATTTGACCGAAAATATATAACTTCAGGCACTTCCGTATTTGTAGAGAAAGCTCCAGAAAATTTAATAAAACAATTTAATAATCTACCTTCAAGAGTAGGAGAAACTATATCTGAGAAAAAAGAAAGAAAAAATTCAAAGAGTCTTTTTGAATTAAAAAATAAAGGATTAAGAAAAAGATATAAGAAACAAATAAAATCGACCATCACACCTTTAGCAAAAGCAGGTGGAACAATGAGAGATGAGCCATTTTCTATTTTTGAGTCTCACCCTAGACCTGAGTTAGCAGATAAAATAAAAAAGAATCGTGGGGGGTTGCTAAGAAAAAATAATAAAGACTATCGTAAAACAGGAATGTTTTATGGTGGAATGGCTAAGAAAAAATAACAATGGCAGAACGCAAACACAAAAAAGCTATGAAAGGCATGTCTGTAAAGAGTGGAGATAAACGCTCCACAAAGTCTGGTGCAGGTATGACAAAGAAGGGTGTTGCGAAGTATAATAGAAGAACAGGCGGCAAACTAAAAACTGCTGTTACAGAGAAGAAACCTACTGGGAAAAGAGCAGCAAGAAGGAAGTCTTATTGTGCTAGGAGTGCAGGACAAATGAAGAAGTTTCCTAAAGCAGCTAAAGACCCTAATAGTCGTTTAAGACAAGCTAGAAGACGGTGGAGGTGTTAATGGATGTTAAACTTTCTATAGGACTTGCCGTAACTCTTGCAGCTCAAATTTCTGCAGCAGTGTGGTATGTAGCACAGACTGATGCTACGATTAAAGACCTTACTTCTACTGTCGCAGAACTAAGCAGCACGATGGCTATTGAAGAGTCAGTAAACCTAAAGAGAGATGTTGATGCTAATGCTACAAGTATTACTAGTATTGACTCTGATGTAAAGACTCTGGGAAATCATATGGCTATTGGTATTGGAGATAGGAATGATGTTCTTAGAAGAATAAGTATTCTGGAAACAGAAGTAAGATTTATTCAGAAAGAACTAGACAGGAAATACTAATGTGGCTTCCTATGTTACTCATATGTGCAAATCTACAAGCCTCCTCCTGCACCGTAGTAACTCGTAACTATGACTTAGCAAACACTGAAAGAGAGTGTATAAAGGTTGTAATGGCTAAACTTAAAGAGGCTGATGACATTAAAGAGATAGTATATAAACGTCCTATGTGTCAACAGATAATGATAGGAAAAGGTATATGAGAGAACTAACAGATAAGCAGCAGAAGTTTCTTGATGTCCTCTTTGAGGAGGCAGGAGGTAACTTTATAACTGCTAAGAAGATGGCAGGGTATAGTGATAATGTTGCTACTTCTACAGTGACTGCTCCACTTCAGGAGCGAATATCAGACCTGACACGAAAATTTCTAGCGTCTTCTGCTGCAAAGGCAGCATACTCAATGTATGAAGTTATGCACAGTCCAACAGATTTAGGTAATAAGGAGAAGATGGTAGCAGCAAAGGACATCCTAGACCGCAGTGGTTTTACCAAGACTGACAAGGTAGAAGTGACTGCAGCAAGTCCTCTGTTTATCCTACCACCAAAGAAAGATGAAGACTAGTAAAGATTGGAAACTCCCAGTACCAGAAGAGACCGAGGATGGTTTTAACTGGCAACCTGTAGTGAGAATAGGTAGAACCGTACCCTTTGGTTATGAGCAAGACCCTACTGACTTAGATGTACTACAACCGATTGTAGATGAGCTTGAACTACTAGAAAGAGCTAAGAAGTATCTAAGACAGTATAGCTACAGAGATGTAGCGAACTGGTTAAGCGAACAATCAGGCAGATACATATCCCACGTAGGTCTAATGAAAAGAGTAAAACTTGAACAAAAGCGTAAAAGACAAGCTTCAAATCAACGCTACCTTGCCGAAAGGTACAAAGAAGCGTTACAAAAAGCCGAAAGACTTGAAGAAAGAATTGGTGGAAGAACAGAAGGTTTATCCGCAGCCTAAGCCAGAACCGATAGAAGTAGAAGAAGCACAGCATGTTATCTTCCAACCTAACAAAGGACCACAGACAGAGTTCCTTTCTTCTAATGAACGAGAAGTATTATACGGAGGAAGTGCAGGAGGCGGTAAGTCTTATGCAATGCTTGCAGACCCTGTACGATACTTAAACAATCCACAGTTTCGTGGGTTACTTATAAGACGAACAACGGAGGAACTTAGGGAACTTATCTCTGTCTCCAAACAACTCTATCCAGAAGCAATACCTAACATAAGGTTTATGGAGAGAGACAAGACTTGGGTAGCTCCGTCAGGTGCAACACTCTGGTTATCTTACCTTGACCGTGACGATGACGTTACACGATACCAAGGACAGGCATTTAGTTGGATAGGCTTTGACGAGTTAACACAGTGGGCAAGTCCTTATCCGTTTGACTACATGCGTTCTCGACTACGTACTGCAAGAGGAAGTGGCTTAGAGTTATACCAGAGAGCTACTACTAACCCCGGAGGTGCAGGACACCAGTGGGTTAAGAAAATGTTTATAGACCCTGCTCCACATGGAACAGCATTCTGGGCTACGGACATAGAGACAGGTGAAGTCTTAAAGATGCCAAGAGGTCACAGCAAAGAGGGTGAGCCTCTGTTTAAAAGACGATTTATTCCTGCAACACTATTTGATAATCCGTACTTAGCAGAAGACGGAATGTATGAAGCAAACCTACTTTCTCTGCCTGAGTATCAACGTAAACAATTACTGGAAGGAAATTGGGATGTCAACGAAGGAGCAGCCTTCCCAGAGTGGAACAGACAAGTGCATGTTGTCGACCCCTATAGTATCCCTAACAGTTGGGCTAAGTTTCGTGCATGTGATTATGGGTATGGTAGTCATACAGGTGTTGTATGGATTGCAGTCGCTCCATCGGAACAACTCGTAGTCTACAGAGAACTATACGTATCAAAGGTATTGGCTACAGACTTGGCTGATATGGTATTAGAAGCAGAAGCAGATGATGGAACTATTCGGTATGGTGTGTTGGACTCTAGCCTTTGGCATAAACGTGGCGATACTGGTCCATCTTTGGCAGAGCAGATGATAGTAAGGGGATGTCGGTGGAGACCCTCAGACAGAAGTAAAGGCTCAAGGGTAGCAGGTAAAAACGAAATACACAGAAGACTACAGGTAGATGAGTTTACAGAAGAACCTAGAATGGTTTTCTTTAACAACTGTACAAATCTTATCTCTCAAATCCCTGCTCTACCTCTTGATAAAAATAATGCAGAGGATGTAGACACACATGCTGAAGACCACCTCTATGACGCACTCCGATACGGAGTTATGACAAGACCACGAAGTAGTTTATTTGATTATAATCCAGATGCACAACGCTCTGGGTTTCAAGCTGCTGACGCAACATTTGGATATTAAGGATAAATAATGGAAGAAGAAATTACTCCAGATTCTGAACAGGCTGTAGCCATTGAAGATATAACCGAAGGTTCTTATATAGATACTCCTGTAGGAGAGATTATTAGTTTTGTAAAGGGTAAGTATACAAAAGCTGAGACTGCTAGACGAGGAGATGAGGAACGGTGGATACAAGCCTATAGAAACTACAGAGGGTTATATAGCCCTGAGGTACAGTTTACTTCTACTGAAAAGTCTAAGGTATTTGTAAAGGTTACTAAGACTAAAGTTCTTGCTGCATACGGACAGTTAATTGAAGTTCTTTTTGGTGGCAATAAGTTTCCACTAAGTATAGACCCCACAATACTTCCTGATGGAGTAGAAGATACTGTTAGTTTAGAAACAAACCCTGAGGCTAAGAAAGCTTCCCAAAAAGATGAAGCAGAAGGTTTACCAGAACTTCTTCCCGGAGAAACTTTGCCAGAGTTTAATGAGCGTGTAGGACCTTTAGCAGATGAACTAGCTCCTGTAGAAGAAGATATAGAGTTTAAAGTTGGGGCAACCCCATCTTCTGTAAACTTTCATCCTGCAATGGTTGCGGCAAAGAAAATGGAAAAGAAAATACATGACCAATTAGAAGAGTCGAATGCAAAGAAACAGCTCAGAGCAGCAGCATTTGAAGCGGCTCTTTTTGGTACAGGTATTATGAAAGGACCTTTTGCTGTTGACAAAGAGTATCCTAACTGGGATGAAGAGGGTGAATACAGTCCAATGTTTAAGACTGTACCTCAGACTTCTAACGTATCTATCTGGAATTTTTATCCAGACCCTGATGCTAATAATATGGACGAGGCAGAGTATATTATTGAAAGACACAAACTTTCTCGTTCCCAACTCCGAGCTTTAAAACGCAGACCATTCTTTAGACACAATGCTATTGATAAGTCTCTCAACGAAGGAGAGATGTATAGCAAAGAGTGGTGGGAACATGTCATGGATGACAACAGTGACGATGACAGGGCAGAGCGTTTTGAAGTCCTAGAGTTTTGGGGTTTTGTTGACACAGAGATACTCCAACAACAGGATATAGAAATACCTGACGAATTAAAAGATGCAGAGCAAGTGAGTGTAAATGCTTGGATATGTAACAGTAATGTACTCCGTTTAGTTCTAAACCCATTTACTCCTGCCTACCTACCTTACTATGCAACTCCTTATGAGATGAACCCATACAGTATCTTTGGTGTAGGTATTGCTGAAAACATGGACGATACGCAAACACTTATGAATGGCTTTATGCGTATGGCTGTAGACAATGCTGCACTATCAGGAAACTTATTGATAGAGGTTGATGAGACTAACCTAGTTCCCGGGCAAGACCTGAGTGTTTATCCCGGAAAAGTCTTTAGAAGACAAGGCGGCGCTCCCGGACAAGGTATATTTGGTACAAAGTTTCCTAATGTATCTAACGAGAATATGCAGATGTTTGATAAGGCAAGACAGCTATCAGATGAAAGCACAGGCTTTCCATCCTTTGCTCACGGACAGACAGGAGTGTCAGGAGTGGGTAGAACTGCCTCTGGTATCTCAATGCTTATGAATGCTGCTAACGGCTCTATACGGAGCGTTATTAAGAATATAGATGACTATTTACTAGGACCTTTAGGTAAAGCTTTCTTTAGCTTTAACATGCAGTTTGACTTTGACCCTGAGATACGAGGAGACCTTGAGGTTAAGGCACAAGGTACAGAAAGTTTAATGGCTAATGAAGTACGTAGTCAAAGACTGATGCAATTTATGCAGACTGTTTCTAATCCAACACTTGCTCCGTTTGCACGAATGGACTACATAGTTAGAGAGATTGCAAAAAGTATGGACTTAGACCCTGACAAGATTGCTAACTCAATGAGTCAGGCAGCAGTACAGGCTGAGATACTTAAAAAGTTTCAAGAACAGAATCCACCACCTTCACCACCTGAGGGTGCAGTGCCACCTCCTCCACAGGAAGGACAGCCACCTGCTCCTGCAGGAGGGCAGGTTCAAGATACACAGGGAAGCGGTGGAGGAACTATAGGTACAGGCTCAGTGCCAACTCCTGATGAGCCGGGATTTGCAGCTAATCAGGGTACTGTACAATGAACCTAAAGAAGCTCGTTAATGATAAAGCTTTATGGGATAACTTTGTAGAATACCTAGATGATGCTATTAGTAAAAACCATACGGCATTAGAACAGGCTGATAACACAGTTATTATTCACAGACTACAGGGTGCAATCGGTGCATTGCGTAGACTTAAATATCTTAGAGAAGAGATGAATGGAACTGAATAAACAAACAGAAGATGCTTTTAATCTTATACCTGATGAGGATTTACTTAAGTATTCTAAACAGGATGCTTATTTTTATCTTGAAGGGGCTAAAGAAAAATCTAGACGAGAGCTTGAAGGAAGTATTGGTCTTTCTGAAGCACAACAATCTTTTAAAAACTATGAACAAATAGCACAAGAAGCTAGTGGTTTAGATAAAAAATATAATGCAGCTCTTAGACAAAAACGTATATTTAATGCTAAAGAACTTAGAGCAAATGACAACAATGTACTACGCACAGAAACTTTTGATGCAGCATATAATGCAGCACTAAGCGCAGGGGCAAATGAAGATACTGCAAATTTAGCAGGGTATAATGCAGCTAACTTTGGTGACTTAGCTCCGGGAACAGGTGAAGCTTTTTTTGTTGAAGATATACGTCAACTAGTTAAAGAAGGTAAGTATGCACAGGCAAGTGCCTTAAGTGCATTATTGGGTATTCCTTTTTTTGGAAAATATATAGGTAAGGTTGTTAGGAAGAATACTTCTCTCTTAGATTGGGCTACTACAGAACGTGGTAATATTCCTAAGGTTAAAATAGATAGTCCTACGGAAGTAGATGTATTTGGACAAAAAGTACAATTAGATTATAAAGGAGAACTACCATATAAAGTAGCAACTGCGGCAAGTATTCTTGGACGTAATACTAATCCTATAAGTTTAAATTTAGCACAGAGAGAAAATTATTTAAAGAGGGAAGGTATAAGTACATACAGTCCTACCACAGAAGCTTTATACACTTTTCCTAATTATAAACAAGTATCTAATGAAAGAATAATTCAACCAGAGGAGATTCTTCAACATATAAAAAATATACCAGAAGATAATGCTGCAATATTAAACTCAATACAGACAGGTAGAATATTTAACTATGACAGTATTTTTTACCTTGCTGACGAGGGGGTTATCCCAGAAAAAGCGTTTGAAGGTAATTCATATCTTTCCTCACTTTTAAATAATACAACTAAAACACCTGAACTTCAAAAAGAAGCAGCTAGATATTCTACTCTTTATTCTGAAGCTTTACGTAATGCTAAATTAATGCCTGATGGAAACTATAGAGTAGAGTTTGGTTCAGAGTTTGATAACCCTGTTGTAATAATGCCCCCTAAAAGATATAAATCTAGAATAAAAGATATAAACGATAAACATTTTAATTTAATAAATGAACAGTTACAAAACCCTATAGAACACCCCTATTCTTCTTCTACAAACTTTGAAGTAGATGTTCGCACTATTCCTGTACTTGCAGGTTTTGGCAGAACAGATAATTTATCTGCTCTTACAACTTCTGGGCTTGGAAGAGGAGAAAGAATTTTTGGAACACAGTATGGAAAAGATAATACTTTATATAGAGGAACACAATCTCAAAAGAACGAATCATTAATAGTTAATAACCCCCCTGTTGAAACTAAAATAAATGCTCAAATAGGTGAACCAACAGAAGTTACGGAGCGAAGAGGAGAAATAATTCTTAGACATCCTGCTGTTCTAGAGGATAAAGGTAATGTTCTTTTTGAAGAAAGAGGAATTTTACCCGGAAGTTCTTTGTATAGAATTTCTGATGAATTAGATAGAGTAAATGAATATGATATAAATAACTCTTTAATACTTGAAGACTTAACATATATGCAACGTAGTCAACTAAACCTAAAACTTTTTTCTAATGCTGAAGAGGCAGGTAAAGCAATAGCAAAGATTGACAAGGAGATAGGAAAAAATTATTTTACTTTTTTAGCAAATGGTGAAGCAAAATATAATTATGATTCTTATTTAAGTAATATGAAAGCGCAGAAACAAGACACTTTTGGAAAAGATATACTTTTTTGGATGAGTGTTAATAAGTCTTATTCTAGAGCCGTTAATAGTGGACAGTCAGAGTTTATAATTAGAGTTCCTAATCCTGCTGGAAAAGAAGACCCAAATAGTTTATTTGGTGTAGATAGTTTTATGAACTATAAAGCAGATGTAAAAGAGTTTGAAAAAACCGTTTTTGATAACTTAAGCACTCCTTATCTAGAACCCTATTTAAATTTTTTAGGTATAAAAAATATTGATAGTCAAGAAAAACTTGTACGTTTAATAGATTATTTACCTGAAAAAATAGATAAGTTAACTAATCATCAAATAGATTTTCAGGAACTGGCTGAAGTTACGCATGGGTTTGGGTCAGACCAATTAGGACATTTAAGATATAAACAGTATGGAAAAGATGTTATTATAGAAGAACTGCAATTTGATATTATGCAATCACTATTAAATGAATCAAGAAAACAATCTATTGAAGAACTTTCTAATTTACCTTTTAAGTATCAGAAGTTACCTAATACTTTACGAGACCTTATTAAAAAAGAAGGTATAGATAAAACAAATAAATTAATTAAAGAAGGTAAATTTTCTAATAAAGGTATTGGTAAATATACTCAAATAGTTCCTACTAATAAATTAAGAGAAAATATAAATGCAAGTGAATCAGGTATAACTTCTGATACTGTATCTCTTGTTAAAACTGGAGATGCTTTATCACCTAATAAGGTTGTTGAGACACCAGATGTTGCTAATATTAAGAGATATAAAGATTTTATTGATAATGAAAAAGAGCTTGGAAAAGAACTTTATTTATTACAGTCTGAATTGTCTCCAAGTAAAATAGGAAAAACTGCCAGAGAGGAAGCTAAAGCAGAGTTAGGTATAACAAAAAGCATACCCATTAATTCTTTAGAAGAAGGTGTAGAAAAACTTCTAGTGTCTCTTATACTTGATGCTAAGAAAGGAGGAGCAAGAAGAATAATACTCCCTCCTTTAGAAAAATTAGCTAATGCAAGAGGTGTAACTCTTAGTTCAAAAAGTACATCACTGCCATTTGTTAGTGATTTAGCTAGAGTATCTCCAGAAGGAATAATGAGAGGGGATGGTATAAGAAAAACTTTAGAAAAACCAAATGTCCTATCTCCTATGAACACAGGAGGTACTGAAAAATACTTTGAAATATATGAAAAAGCTTTTAACAAGGCTATTGCTAATCTTGTAAGAAAGTCAAATGGACAGATTAAACCTATACAATTTAAAAAAGATGGAAGTCCAGTAACTTTAGAATACGGAAGTAATTTTATATTTAACAAGAATGATGTAATTAATATTAAGAATGATTTAACTAATTTAAATAATGTTAAAGAGGTTGTTGATATAGACTTAAGTCAGGACATTGACATAAGATTAGGCATATCACCGATATTGGATGCTGTAACTCAAGTTAAAGAACTTGAGAGTATATTTGATAAAATACCTGAAATTACTGAAAATATTTTTAAAAAGGGAGTTGCTTTTAGAGAAAGTGGTGTTCCTTTTGCATATCCAGATGGCTATCAAAAACAAATAGAGGCTAGAGATAGTAGTAGAAAATATGTTGAAGAGCGATTAATTGATAGATATCTTGAACAATTCCAAATGAGAGAGGAAGAAATACTAGAAGATGTTTTATTAGAATATGGTGACGGACTAGGTAAGTATGGGTCTCAGATAAAAGCAATGGGTGATGATATTTTAAGAGAGTTAGACCCAAAGCTAACTTCAGAGGAAGCAATTCAAGAATTTTTTACCGAGGAAAGTATTGTAGACTTAATAAAATTACATGAAAAAATAATACTTAAAAAGGCTGCTATTTTTAGTGATGAGGTTAAAGGGTTTGGAAAAAGAACAAAAGAACCTGTAAAAGGTATAGATATTGGTGGCATCTTAAACGATGTTAAATTAGAGAATGTAACAGTCGGTATGGCAAAGGGAGGATTAGTCAATGCTAGGTAAACAAACTGAAATGGCTTTCATGCAAGAAGGTGGAGGTCTAAGGGATGATGGCATGAAGCGTGACCCTGTGAGTGGTAATGATATTCCCTCTGGCTCTCTTGCTGAAGAAGTTAGAGATGACATTCCTGCTATGTTAAGTGATGGAGAATATGTTGTACCTGCTGATGTTGTTCGTTTCTTTGGTGTAAAGTTTTTTGAAGACTTACGTATGCAAGCTAAGATGGGTTTGCAACAAATGGAAAAAAGTGGTAGGATAGGTGGAGAACCTATTCCAGAAGAAAGTGAAGAGATGATGAGTCCTGAGGAGGAGCAATTAATTATTGCAATAACTCCAGAAATGAACAAAGGAGGAGTTATTAAAGCTGCAGAAGGAGTTATGACCGATGCTGACATCTATAAAGATGCTAAGTTAAAATCTCTTAATCCTCTTTCAGGTTTTGGCTATCTTGGTAGCAGTCTTTTTGGCAATAATGTTCCTACAGGTACAACTACTAGAACCTACTATCACCCTGATGGAAGAATACAGGTAGTACTCTATGATGCTAATGGCAACTTAGTTAATCCTTCTGATGCTGAGTATACAGAATCTCCTTGGTCTCTTACTAAACCTGAAGCAGGAAGTCAGGACAATCTTGAAGAAACTCAACCTGTGGATGTCATTAGTGACAGAGGAGGAGTACAAGGTTTTATTGAAGATAAGGATAGAGGAATAGCAAAACGCTTTGAAGAATACTCTCCTACAGATTTTGGTAAGGCTGCAGACTCATTTGATGGAAACCTTGCAAGTATTGCAGAGTTTACCCCTCTAGGTGCTATAGCAGGTATATCTTTAGAAGAGGGTCAAGGAGTTGCAAAAGCCATATTAGAGTCTGGACAATATAAAGGAAAAGATTTAAACAACTATGAGAGATTACAGCTAACTCGATACTTAAATACACCTAAACCTGAGAGTTTCTTAAACAATATTGTTAATAGATTAACAGGAAAAGAAGTAGAAGAAGAAGGTAATGAGGGTGATATACTAACCTTTGAAGATATGGATGGTAATCCAGTTACAGGAACTTATGAAGAATTAATTAAAAAGTATCCTGTGCCAGAACTACCTGATTTATCTGCTAAGTCTCAGCTAAGAGAAGGACAAGTACCTACAGAAAAAGGACAGAAGCCTACTGCTCAAAGACAATTTGAAACAACAGGTGTTGCCTTAACAAAGTATGGTAATGTACAATTTATGCCTAACGAGAATAATGTTAGAGACATGGACCTTATTAGAATGGAAGGTGCTGACGGTAAGGCACATTTTATTAGACGATATGAATTAAAGAAAATGTTAGGTAAAGATAGAATTACTTCTACAGATATTCTTAACCTCGACCCTTCTAAGATAACTAGAAAACCTGCAGGAGATGATTTTTATGAAGATAGTATATTAGGTAAGTATAACATTCTTGGTGGTGGTAAAACCATAGATGATATGTTAGGAGTTAATAGAACTGTACCTGAATATAAAGATAATACAGGTGGTGGTGATAAACCCAAACCCAAACCAAAGCCTAAAGTTAATCTTGATTCTAAAACAGCAAAAAATTTAGGTATAAAGCCTCCGGGACAAAAAGAGTCTAAAGCAGAAAAAGAAGCACGACAAAAACGTATAGATAAAAATCTTGCAGATTGGAAAAAGAAACAAAATGAGATGAATATAACACCTACAAAAAAAGAAGAGCAAACAGCTAAAGGACAAATTACAGGTAAAGGTTACACAGGAGGAAGTGGTTTTACTAAAGGTGGACTAGCATCTAAACCCAAACCAAACCCAAAAAAGAAAAGAACTACAAAAGGATTAGGCACAAAACCTAAGGCTACCTGACAATCAAGTCAGCCCCATTAAAAGGAGAAAAATATGCCAGAACTAGCAGAAGTAACACCCCAAGCAACTGCAGGATTTGTAAGTAGAAGTCGTTCTAAGTACAAGGATAAAATTGAAAAAGACGAACAAGAGTTAAAGGAACTCATGGATAACAAGACTGAGGAAACTCCTCCTGTCGAGGAGACTGAAGCAAAGCCTGAGGAAACTTTAAGTGATGAAGAGAAATCTTTTAAGGTACGTTACGGTGACTTACGCAGACACTCGCAACAAAAAGATAAGGAACTTAATGAGAAGATTAAGGCACTAGAAGAAAAGCTAGGTCAGACAGAGCATCTCGTTCCTCCTAAGTCTGAGGAAGACATTGCAGCATGGGTGGCAAAGTATCCTGATGTTGCAGGTATAGTAGAGACTATAGCCGACAAGAGGGCTAAACAAATGTTTGACAAAGCTAATATACAAATTGAAGAACTGACAAAAGCAAAGTCAGAAGCAACAAGGAGTCGAGCAGAAAATGAAATTAGGGAACAGCATAAAGACTTTGATAAGCTACGTAACTCTGAGGAGTTTCATAACTGGGTTGAAGAACAGCCTAAATGGGTTCAGAATGCTCTTTACGAGAATACTGATGACCCTGCCAGTGTTGTTAGGGTCTTGGATTTATATAAAATTGACAATGGGCTTACTCCCAGTGATAAGAAAAATAAAAGAAAAGCTGCGGCTTCCGTAGTAAACAAGGGTTCTAAGACCCAAGTTGACGCTGAGGAACTTGCAGATACAATTAGAGAGTCAGATATTGAGAAGATGTCTGCTGACCAATATGCTGCTAATGCTGAAAAGATAAATGCAGCTCATCGTTCTGGTAAAATTATTTATGATTTATCAGGAAATCGCAGATAAACTGTTGACAAATAACATTTTATCCGTATAACTAGTGACTAAGACACAAAGCCTCTTTCTAGACTACCTTTATGTCTTAGTAAAATCAAGTCTAAACAACTACGAATGACTACCTATATAAGTACAGACCCATTGGTTACAAGGTTCGCTACCGAATAACTGTATGCACTCTAGAAAGTATAGCCCTGTGTATGACGTTTAGCTTTTAACCGAGCCAAACCTAATCATAAGGAGGACTTATTATGGCTTTTACAACCGCAACAGGTTACGGCAATTTACCTAATGGTAATTTTTCGCCAGTAATCTACTCCAAACAGGTACAGCTTGCATTCCGCAAGTCAACTGTTGTAGGAGATATAACTAACTCCGATTACTTCGGAGAAATATCAGGTCAGGGTGATACAGTTCGTATCATTAAAGAACCTGAAATCTCAGTCAGTGCATATGCCAGAGGTACTCAGGTAACTGCACAAGACCTAGATGATGAGGACTTTAACCTTGTTGTTGATAAAGCAAACTACTATGCTTTTAAAATGGACGACATTGAGGAAGCCCACAGTCATGTAAACTTTATGGAGCTTGCTACAAGTAGAGCTGCATATCGACTATCTGACCAATACGACCAAGAAGTCCTTGGATACCTTTCAGGGTATAAGCAAGGAACTCTGCATGGTGTAGCAAATGCTGTCAACGACTCAGTTAACGGTGCTAAAGCTGTGTCAACTGCAGGGTCAGACGAACTTCTTACATCAATGAAATTGATTAAGAGTTCATTTGGAAGCATTACAACATCATCTGCAGGAGACCACTCTATTCCTGTAGTAAACTTAACTGGCGGTGCTACTTCTGTAGGAACTGCTGCTGTTACTCCAATGGTTGTTGTAAATCGTATGGCTAGACTACTCAACCAACAGCAAGTTGATACACAAGACAGATGGCTTGTTATCGACCCTGTATTCTTGGAGCTACTAGGTGACGAGAACTCTAAACTAATGAATGCTGACTACGGTGGGGCAGGAAAGTTGCAAAACGGTCTTGTTCTTAACAACCTTGCAGGATTCAGAGTCTATGTTTCAAGCAACCTACCTTCTGTAGGAGATGGGCCGGGTACTTCAGGAACTGCAAACCAAAACGCTAACTACGGAGCGATTGTTGCAGGTCATGGTTCTGCTGTTGCAACTGCTGAACAACTCAGCAAAACTGAAACATATCGTGACCCTGACTCATTTGCAGACATTGTTCGTGGTATGCACCTATACGGCAGAAAGATACTTCGTCCAGAAGCTATCGTGACTGCTAAATACAACGCAGGGTAAGGGGGATTAAAAAATGGCTACATTAACTACATTCTTAGCACCCACTACTGGAACTGGTAATCCTTCACGTAAACCTTACATGATTGAAAACACTGTTGACCTTACTTCAAGTGCGATTGACTGTTCTTCTGGTGATATTGTGCAAGCACTTACTATTCCTGCTTCTCACGTTATTTTGTGGGCAGGTTTTCAGGTTACAGAAAGTGCAACCATGAACACAGGTACTAACGCTACTGCCACTCTAGGTACAGCGGTTGACCCTAACGAGTACGTTACTGCATTTGACATTGACGGTGCTTCTGACGGTGCTTATGCACCAACAGTAGCTCAAGCAGGTGTTCTTGTTACTGCTTCTGCAGATACAATGGACCTCACCTTTGCAGGTGACGGTGCAACCTTTAGTGCAGGTAAAATACGTGTTTTTTGTTTGTTAATGGATGTTTCAGAACTCAGTCCACGGACTGCTAATGAAGCTGACAGAGACTTACTAGCTTAAATTTAAAAACTTTCAGGGGCGGGGAAATTACTCCTTGCCCCTACGAGAATAAAGGGTGAAGAGTGGCTACAACATACATTACACTAGTTAATGACCTCCTAAGGAGGATGAATGAAGTACCACTTGCTACCTCAGGTGATGGCTTCTCAACAGCTAAGAATGTTCAGGCTATTGCTAAAGATGCAATCAATAATGCAATAAGAGAAATTCTACAGGATGGACATCAGTTTCCATTTCTTAAAACTACTACCACACAGACATTAACAGCAGGTACAGGAACGTACAGTCTTCCTACTGACCTAGCAAGTGCAGATTGGGAAACCTTTTACATAAGGTCTCTGACTAGTGAAAACAATTCTGCTAAAGCTTTATCTACAATCCCCTTTGAAGAATATGTTAGATTTTACAAAGCAGTCGAGGAGAACTCTGGAACTGGTGGTAGAACTGTACCTAATTTAGTTTATCAAACTTCAGAGAATAAGTTTGGTGTTACTCCATTACCTAATGCAGCCTATGTAATTGAATACGTATACTACAAGTTTCCAGATGATTTGTCTGCATTTGATGACACAATGATTGTTCCAGACAGATTTAAGTATATTATAATAGATGGTGCAATGACCTACATGATGAGGTTTAGGTCAAACGAACAGTCAGCACAAATACATCAACAGAAGTTTACAGAGGGGATAAAAACGATGCGTAGGTTGCTATTAGATGACCCACTATCAGTTAGGTCTACAATGATAGTAAGACCTAAGTACGCATCGCATATGTTAAGCTTGAGTTCGTGATATGGCAGATGCAGTATCCACCTTTAAGGCTAACTGTAGAGGAGGCTTAAATACAGGAGCAGATGTTCTTAGTTTAGGTGCAGATAATCCGGGGTCTGCAATTCAACTATTAAACTATGAACCAAACCTTGAGGGTGGTTATAGACGAATAAGTGGATACTCCGATAGTTTTGCAGCAGTTACAGGAACAGGTTCAGTATTAGGAGTTGCTGTAGCAAACGGTGTTAATCAAGGAATACTTGCCTGTCGTACCCCATCTTCAGGAAATAACTATCTTCATCATTGGAATTTTTACTATACAGTAGCAGTTACGTCAGGTCATGGTACAAACTTTACAGTAGGAGAAACTGTAACAGCAGTAACAAGTTCTAGTGATAGTACATCAACAGGTGTTTCAGGAACTGTAAAAGCAAGAGCCTCTGCTTCATTAACAATAGATTTTGGTAGACTGCCTACTTCTGTATTTGCTACAAATAATGTTATTACAGGAGGAACATCAGAAGCAGAAACAACAGTAACATCTACTCCTACTGTAGTAGGTTGGACAGCCGTAACAACAAGTGGCTCACCAACAATGACAGGGGTAAGCAAGGTTAGGTTTACTGAAATAAACTTTGGTACACCTAAGGTTGTTTTAACAGATGGTATAAATCCTGCAGCTACTTATGATGGTAGCACATACACGCAGATAACAGACTCTAATGCCCCAACAGACCCTACAATGTCTGCAGAGTTTCAGAACCATTTGTTTCTTACAGGAGACCCTGCACAGGTAAGTAATTTATTTTTCTCTGCTCCTACTGCAGAAACTGATTTTAGTCCTGCTAATGGTGGTGGAGTTATAAATGTAGGCTTTGAGATAGTTGCTATTAAGAAGTTTCGTAACGTACTCTACATATTTGGTACAAATAATATTAAAAGATTAGTCGGAGAAAACTCTGCCAACTTTACCCTAGAAACAGTTACTTCAAACTTAGGATGTCTAGCAACAGACAGTGTAGTAGAATTAGGTGGTGACTTACTATTCTTAGCACCTGACGGTATTAGACCTATTGGTGGTACATCAAAGATTGGTGACGTTAATCTTGAAACAGTTTCTAAGAATATTCA